>Ga0070717_10002505_pt1 | contig 12953 bp, 5 predicted proteins | sample LARL113metaG_FD_71366 | JGI IMG/M metagenome (GOLD analysis project Ga0070717, IMG submission 71366) | Corn, switchgrass and miscanthus rhizosphere microbial communities from Kellogg Biological Station, Michigan, USA - LAR L11-3 metaG | ecosystem: Host-associated > Plants > Roots > Rhizosphere ... | reverse complement strand
CTCTCCATGGCGTCCGCGACCAAGTGCAGAACGCTCCCAAGTTCGCTCGAGTGATTGCGCCATCGCCCAATCGACCGATCGTTGAGCGGCTCGCGTACCTGAGCGTAGCTCGGTGTCGGCGATACGGCGGCACGCTCGTGGAACGATAGCTGCGATGCCTCAAGCGGAAGGCCGATTGCCGCCATGAGACGCTCGGTCTCTCCCCGCTGGTCGGCGACAAGGGATTCGTAACGGAGCTCATATGTGAGCTCGAGGCCTGCCTCTCGATAATCAGCGAGCAGCCGATCCGTCAGCGCAAGATGGCGCGCCGCGTCCTCGAGACGGTAACCGCAATTGAAGCCGTGGGTCATGTCGTGCGCCATCACCGAAGTGAGAATGTCCAGCGGGTGCCGGCGGACCAGGACCAAAGGCGACTTCGGAAATGCCGCGCGCAGCAGGGGCAGCCACATCTCGTTGAGCGGCATCTTGTCGGTGAAGTAGCCGGCGCCTGGATCGGTAAGACCGAAGGCCGCGGCCTTCTCGAGATAGAAATCCCGCATCAGCTCGGGCCATTGCGCACCGCCGCTCCTCACCATTCGCGCAAGGCCGGCCGGAAATGCTGAATCGCCGCCGACGAGCGAAATCCCGAATTCCCTGAGTTCCCTTCCAAAGGGCAATTCGCCACCGGCGCGAATCCTAGAATGACTTGCGAGAATTTGCTCGACCAAGGTTGTCCCCGAGCGGGGAAAACCGAGAATGAAAATGGGTTGCGGCACGTCGCCGAGTCGCTCGGCGTCGGGCAGTTCCGCTACCCGCTCGGCATTGAAAAAACTGGCAAGCTCATTTGCCTGTCTCTCGACGTCCTTCGCCGGATAAGAACGTCCCGAGCTCTTCGCGATACGGGACTTGCCGACGGTCCAGTCGTTCCATGCCTCGCGGTACTTGCCGAGGCGGTCACGCAATCGGCCCCGCTGCAGAAGCGCGGGGCCAGAGAGATCCGTAACGGCATCCAGCAAGGCAAGTGCCTGTTCGAACCTGCCCATGCGCTCCAGAAGCACGCAGCGCTGCAATGTGACATCAGTCCCGCTGGCCGCAGCGATCCGATCCGCCCGATCGAGATGCCGAATCGCCGGCTCGAAGCGGCCGGAGCGTTCTTCGAGCTCGGCAAGATTGACGGCGGGCTCAAGGGCGTCGGGCTCGGCGGCAGCAGCGGCTTCGAGAAGCGGGCGCGCCAAGTCCAGCTTGCCCTCACGCATCCGCACGCGCCCGAGGCCGACAAGCAATTGCGGATGGCGTCCGACGAGATCGATTGCTCGCTCAAAATGCACTGCGGCTGGAACCAGCATTTCGCGCTCCGAAAGCATCGAGCCGAGCATGGCATGCGCGTCCGCATTGTCCGGATCTGAAGCAAGCGCAGCGCGGGCAACGTCTTCCGCCTCGGCCGGCCGGCCGAGCTTTAACAGCAGCTGCGCAAGATCGGCATATGGCCATCGACGATCCGGCGCCTGCGCGATCGCCGATCGCAAGCTCGCTTCCGCCTCCGAGTGGCGACCTTGCTCGATCTTGGCCAGTGCCCTGATCTCGAGCGCGTCGATATTGGCAGGAGCGGACTCAAGGATCCTTTCGGATATCTTCGACGCGGCTTCAGTCCGGCCGTTCTTGAACGCCTGACGGGCGGCCTCGATCAGCGCCCGGATCTCTTCGGGAGTCATGCGCGGTCTAGGGTGAGCGACAGCGCTTCCGCCGCCGCTTCGACTCCCGGGCCGATGATGATCTGGATCCCGACCGAGACGATCACCCATCCGCGCGTTCCTAACCGATCGAGGTCGGTAGCAGACAGGGACGAGGGATCTTCAAGCTCGACGAGCAGGCGGCTTCCACGAACCTCCACAGCCCGAATTCCCGCGGGCTGGAGAGTCTCCGCAATGGCTCTGGCAGGACTGGGCACGCCCGCGACCGAGCTCGCCGCGCGGATTTCGCCCGCGACCTGGTCGGCTATCGGGCCAAGCACGATCTGGACGCTGTCGCCGCCTGGGCGCACGATCCCCTTGGCTCCGAGCGCTCTAAGCATCGGCTCATCGATATCGTCAGGCTTTACGAGGCTGAGCCTCAGCCTGGTCGTGCAGGCGTCGACGGACTTCAGATTGGCCGTGCCCCCAAGCGCGACGGCGAATTGCGCGCCGCGATCGCCAGTTATCGGCCGCGTCGCGGTGGACGTCTCCGTTGCTGGCTCGCGCCCCGGCGTCGGGAGGTTGAAGCGGCGAATGCACCAACTGAACGTGAAGTAGTAGACTGCAAAATAGACTGCACCGACCGGGAAGAGCAGCAGCGGCCTCGTCGCAAGACCATAATTGAGAACATAATCGAACAGGCCAGCGGAGAAGCCGAAGCCGAGCTTCACTCCGAGCGCGTCCATGACGACCATCGACAGACCCGTCAGGATCGCATGAAGTACGAACAGCAGCGGCGCCAGGAAGATGAACAGGAACTCGATCGGCTCGGTCACGCCGGTCAAGAGCGAAGTCAGTGCGACGCTGAGGAGCAAGCCTCCGACAGCCTTGCGACGCCCGGGCTCGGCATTGCGGTACATGGCGAGGCACGCCGCCGGCAACCCGAACATCATCACCGGGAAAAAGCCGGCCATGAAACCGCCCGCCGACGGATCGCCGGCGAAGAAGCGCTTGAGGTCGCCAGTCGCACCGTGGAAATCGCCGAGCAGAAACCAGGCGATGTTGTTGAGAATGTGGTGGAGCCCGGTCACAAGCAGAAGCCGGTTGAGAACGCCGTAGAGGAACAGACCGATGGGCCCGGCGCTCACGACCCAGTGGCTGAGCGTGTCGACTCCGCCTTCGAACCACGGGAAGCCGAAGCCGAACAGCATCGCTCCGATTATACCCGCAAGGCCGGCCGCGATCGGAACGAACCGGCGACCGCCGAAGAACGCGAGATAGTCGGGAAGCTTGATGTTCGAGAAGCGATTGTAGAGCAGGCCCGCGGTAATACCGGAGAGAATTCCGGCCGGTACACTGAGCTTCGCGATCTCCTTGGCGCGCCAGGCCGCCTGTTCTAGCTCGTTGCTCGAGACGAGGTCCGGCGGCAGCTTCAGGAGGGTCTTCGCGCCTTCGGTCGCGACCATGTACGCGACCACTCCGGCAAGCGCCGCGGCACCATGGTTCTCGCGCGCAAGGCCGACTGCGACACCAGCAGCGAACAGCAGCCCAAGGTTTGAAAAGATAGCGTTTCCCGCCGCCGCGACGAACGGCAGGTTCAGCATATCGGTCTGGCCGAGCCTCAGGAGCAGCGCGGCGATTGGGAGCACTGCAATCGGCAGCATCAGCGCCCGGCCGAGCGGCTGAAGCTTTTCGAAGCGCAGCTTCATTGGAACGCCTCGGCCGCGATGGAGCGGACTTCCTGCGCCGAGGAAGCCGCGCAGGCCCGCTCGGCAAGGGTCTTGCATTCCTCGATCCGCAGACGGCGCACCGCTGCCTTGATCGTCGGGATCGCCGCTGGAACGACGGAAAGCTCGGTGACTCCGAGACCGATCAGGATGGAAGCGGCAAGAGGGTCCGAAGCGAGCCCCCCACAGACGCCGACCCAGCGTCCATGCGCGAGTGCCCCTCGACCGGCCTCGCGGATCAGTCGAAGCACTGCCGGGTGGAGAGCGTCCACCATTGTGGCGACCGCTGCATTGCCGCGATCGGCCGCAAGCGCATACTGGGTGAGGTCATTGGTGCCCACCGACAGAAAATCGGCTTCGGCCGCAATCGTTTCGGCAAGCATCGCCGCAGCGGGCGTTTCGATCATCACTCCAAGCGCGACCGGCTCGGCGAGGCCGAGCGACTCTTTGGTGCGCTCGAGAAGTTCGCGAGCCTTCCGCAGTTCCTCGACGTCGACGATCATCGGCAGCATGATCCGACATTGCTCAGCCGGAACGGCCGACAGGATCGCGGTAAGCTGCGCCCTGAGGAGATCTGGCCGCTCGAAGCTCAATCGGATCCCTCGAAGACCCAGCGCGGGGTTTTCCTCGCGGCCGACGACGACATAGGGCACGCTCTTGTCAGCGCCGATGTCGAGCGTTCGAACCACGAGCGGCCGGCCATCGAGTGTTTGGGCGATGGCGGAATAAACTTGCCGCTGCTCCTCCTTGCTTGGCGCTGAGTCCCGGTCGAGGAACAGGAACTCGGTGCGAAGAAGGCCGCAGCCCTCGGCGCCTGCAGCGATGGCATCATGGGCATCGGCGAGCGAGCCGAGATTTGCGAAGACTTCGATGCGCGTGCCGTCGGCGGTGAAGCAAAGTTCGGATGCAGCGCGAGCTTCGGCCTCTCGCCGGGTGTCGCGCTCGGCAATGATCCGCTGAACCTCGCCTAAGCGCTCAGGCGCAGGATCGACTTCGATGCGGCCGCGGTCACCATCAATGATCACCGTCGCGCCTTCAGGCATATCGAGCACGGCTGGCCCCGCATTCACGATCATCGGAACGCCCGCAGAACTGGCAAGAATGGCGACGTGCGAGGTCGGGCCTCCCTCCGAGGTGCAGATGCCCGCGAGCCGGGACTTGTCGAATGCCACGAATTGCGTCGGCAGCAGGTCCGGCGCGATGAGGACGGTGGCCGACGGGAGCTCCGGAACCGCAGGAGACGTGTCATCAATGAGGATCGAAATGACCCGCCGCTCAAGGTCGAGGAGGTCAGCTGCGCGTTCAACGAGGAGAGCATTTCCCGTCGCTCGGATCGTTTCACGCGCCGCTTCGCACGCGCTTCGCCAGGCGAAGGCGGCACTCCTTCCTTCTGCAATTGAGCGGTTGGCATCAGCGATGAGGTCAGGATCTTCGAGCAGTGCCCGATGTGCCTCGGCGAGCTCGGCAGCAACACTGCTGCCTTCGAATAGCGACGATGCCGCCTTCCCGAGCGCAGATGCCAGTCGCTCGCGTTCTTCGTTAACGCCGACGCCGTCATTGGGCACCGGCAGATCGGCGGGACGGAACTGAACGACCCGACCGATCGCCAGCCCTGGTGATGCGCAAACGGGCGTGCCTTGAGGTCCACGGGCAATCTCGGGAGCTGCCGTCTCGGGTTCACCCAAGCCGCTCTCGATCAGTCCGGCGATCGCTTTGACGGCTTTTTCCGAATCCTCTCCCCGACCCTGGATCCGCACCTCGTCACCATTGCGAAGTCCAAGGGCAAGCAGGGCGACCACGCTTCGGGCGCTGGCGGAACGATCGCCGGCAGCGATGCTGACCTCTGCGGCGAGCGGCCGGAGGAGTGCCGAGATCCTTGCCGCGGGACGCGCGTGGACGCCATGAACGGCCTTGATCCTGACGGTCTGCTCGTAGGTCGTGACCGGGATCTCTGTCCTGGCTGCTCGAGGTTCGCCCCTGATCGTTCCGATCGGATCGCCCGACGAAACGGATCTCGAAGGTCGCTCGAGCATCAGAGTGTAGCCATCGCTGGCGAGGATCACCGGAGTGATGAGGCTCTTCGCCGAGCGTGCAACACGGTCGAGATCTACCTCGATGAGGGGGTCGCCTGTTCTGACGCTCGCATTCGCCGCGCTCAGCGCGCGAAATCCCGCTCCGCCCAGAGCGACCGTTTCAAGGCCGACGTGGATCAGGATCTCGGCGCCATTGTCGAGGCGCATGGTCACGGCGTGCGCGGTCTCGGGGATAGCGACGACAGTCCCGTTTGCCGGAGCGCAGAGCATCGAGCTCGTCGGGTCGATCGCGATTCCATCGCCCATCATCCGCTCGGCGAAGACTGGGTCGGGGACTTCATCGAGCGGAGTCAACCAGCCCGCAAACGGCGCATGGATAACAACGTCGCTTTCGCTCATGGCACGAAGCTCAGTCGGTCGAGCACCCAGAAGGGATCCGGGCCGTTCTGGGTGAAGGTCATGCAAAGGTCGTGCGTGCCGGATTGCGGGGCGAGCGGACCGCTGACTTCTGCAACTCCGCTCGTGGCGGTCGCTGCCTTGAGCGGAACGGTCGCGATGATCGGCCCGTCGCAAGTGTCGCGGCGAACATGAAGCTCGCCTGCGGGCGTGGCGGGCGGATCGAACGTGATCTTGTGAATGTCGTCGCCGATCGAAAAATTGAACGGAAGCCGGCCGACGTCGGCGACGATTTGCGTGGCGCGCGACAGTCGGGCACCGCGCCAGATCCAGCAGGGGTGCATGATATCGACCCAGTGCACCTTTCGGATACCGTCGGTCGGGCCATCGTCCTCCAGGCGGAGCGCGATGCCATTGCTGCACAACTCCATCTCGCTCGCGGTCCGGTCGCGAAGTAACCGAGGTTCGATCGTCCAGCGCTTCGCAGTGCCAAGCGCGGTCGCTCCTTCAAATGACTGGACCCTTAGCACCGTGCCCGGTTTGAGGCTCAGCGGTTCATGATAGTCCGGGGACTTGGCCGACGGAGGGAGGCCATTCGTCGTGTATCTCAACGTACCGATTGCACCCGGCTGGCTCAGGGTCGCCGTGAGGAGGGAATCGCCGCCACCGAAATCCGCCTGAGGTTCAAGCGGAGTAACATCGTAGCCAAGACCCATTGAGCGCCAGCGCCCAATGTCGGCGACCAGGCGCGACGAAAAGTCCGGCCAATTCTTCTTGGGGTTGGACCAGCCGAGCTCCGCGATGATCGCCGCGCGTGGCCAGAGCATTCGATTGGCATAGTCGGTCGTCCTCACATGCTCGGTCCACAGGTTCGCCTGGAGGCCGAGGATATGCGCGCGCTCAGCGGGCTCGAGGCCAGCGGGCGACGGATCGAAATTGTAGAGCTGGCGCCAACCGATGATCTCCGCACGACCCGGCGGCTCGTCGCCCGAATTGCTCTGGATGTGATCGAGATAAAGGATGGGCGATGCCGCCAGCACCGCGTCGCGACCTGACTTGGCCGCGGTGATCGCTCCATCGATGCCGTGCCAGGACATCACGACCGCGTCGGAAGGGACCTTGCCGCCAAGGATTTCGTCCCACCCGATCGGTCTACGCCCGTGCTTTGCAAGATAATCGCTGACGCGTGCGGTGAACCAGCCCTGCAGCGCATCCTCGTCCTTTAGGCCGAGCGCCTTAATCTTCGCCTGGATTGACGAGTTCGAACGCCACTGGTCCTTCACCGCCTCGTCGCCGCCGACGTGGATGTAGGACCCGGGGAACAGGGCCATCACCTCGTCCAGCACCTTGCCGATGAAGCTCAAGGTCGAATCTTGAGGATTGAGGAGATTGGGAAGAATACCCCAATCATGGCTTGGGCTCGCCGGCGGCGCGGCAATCGAGGCCAGTTCCGGATAGGCCGCGATGATCGCCGTGGCGTGCCCCGGCATGTCGATTTCAGGAACGATGGTCACGTGTCGAGTACGCGCGAAGGCAACCACCGACCGGATGTCCGCCTTGCTGTAGTAGCCACCGTAGATGATGGGCTTGCCCGTTCGGGGATCAATTCCCGCGGCGCCCGCTTCTTGCCGCCATGCTCCGATAGAAGTCAGGCGAGGGTAGCGATCGATCTGGATGCGCCATCCCTGATCGTCCGTCAGGTGCCAATGGAGGACATTGAGCTTGGCCATCGCCATTCGGTCGATGAGCTCTTTGACATAGGACACCGGCTGAAAGTGCCGTGCGGAATCGAGCATCACGCCGCGCCACGGGAAGGCCGGCCGATCGTCGATCTTCAGCGCCTGGATCTGTGTGCTCGGCCCGCTGGCCGACATCAGCTGCCACAGCGTTTCCGCGCCGTAGTAGAGGCCGGCGTCGGTTGACGCAGAGACCTCGACCGCGCCGGAAGTGACGACCAGCCGATATCCCTCTGCGTCTCCAATATTCCTGTCGCGACGGAAGCGAATGCGGCCGCGCGTCGCCAGGGGAAGCGCTAGTCCGCCGCTTCGAGCAAGCAGCGAGCGGAGACGCTCGGCGGCCGCGCGTTCTCCCGCATCACCGGCAGAGATCCCCGCGTGCGCGAGAGAGAAAGTCCCGGCTTGCGGCGATACTGAAGCCGGCATCGGCAGGAGCGGCACGTCAGGTGTATCGGCCGCCGCACCCGCCGCAGTCATGCCCAGCGACACGGCCGCGGCGAACAGTGTAGCACGCATCCATCTCGCCATCAGCGGACGCTCCTCTTCGTGACCAGTCGCACGGTCGTGAGGCATGGGCTGTTCCGTAGTGGCTCTCAAGAGATACCGCCGCCGCCAAACGGCCGGAGCGGCGTCCCTCGGGTACCGGACTAGCGACCCTGGGCCAACACCGGTCAGGCGTTGGTTTACTGGCCGCGCTCTGGGGCTGGCGGCGGCGGAGGCGGCGGGGGCGGGGGCGGAGGAGCCGGGCACGTTGCCGTAACCGCGATTACCGACCCGTCGGCGCAGGTTTGCGTTGCCGGAGGCGGAGGAGCAGGCGGCGGCGGAGGTGGTGGCGGTGGTGGCGGCGGATTGCCGCCGAACGTCGCCTTCGCGCCAACCCAGAAGGTCCGCCCGTTATTGTACAGGGCCCGTGGGATCGAGGGATCGCCGACGAAGTAGTAGAGCTTCCGGTTCGTCAGATTCTGAGCGTCGGCCGTCAGAGCGAGATTCTTTGTGATGTTCACGATCAGCGAGGCGTCGAGGGTGCCGTAATTGCCCTGCCACATCGGCGTCGACCGATCGATTCCGCTCCGGAACTTCGAGCGGAAGGTGTAGGCCAATCGGGCGCTCACCAAGCTGTTCTCGAAGTACCCCGTGAGGTTGTACGTGTGCTTCGAGTTGCCATCGATCACCTGGCCATTGGCGCCCTTGGCGTCGGCATAGGTGTAGTTCGCTATGACGCCGAAGCCGTAGGCAATTGGCTGTTGCCAGTTGATTTCGAAGCCCTTGTTGGTTCCGGCTCCGCCGTTGACCGGCCCCGAAAGCGTGTACTCATGCGGAAGTTGGTCCAGGTTGCTCACGAGCGTCTCTTTAAAGGTCGCGCTCGTGAGGTAGTTCGAGATGCGCAGATAGAAGAGATTGACCGACAGCAGCGATTGCTTGCCGTAATACCATTCCCCGGCAAGGTTGAACTGCCAGGCCCTGAATGGCTTGAGATACGGATTTCCGCCTGAACTCCCCTGAAATATCAGATCGTTCTTCGTAAATGCGCCGGCGAGCTGGGCGTAGCCGGGCCGCGACATCACTCGGGCGACGCCGGCGCGGAACAGCAGGTCCGGCTGGGCGGTGTAAGTGACGTTGGCGCTGGGCAAGATGTCCCAATAGCTGCGATTAACTGGATTTATGCCGCATCCTGCGGCGCCGCAGAAGATCGAACTGACCGTTTTCTGGCCCGGTGAGGGCGTCGCCGTATATTGGATCGTGTCCTGCGCCGTGTGGACTGCGCGAACGCCGACGTTGCCGCGCCAGTGCGTGTCGTCATCGAACCGCGCCATCGCATAGCCGGCCTCGGTCTTTTCCTTCACCGAGAAGCTTGCCTGCGGATAGAAATCGAAGTGACGGCCGCCCTGCGTCGCCAACTCGGCTAGCACCTTCTGCTGATCGGAGAAGGAATAGGGCATCGCGCCGTTCAGGCCTTGCCCGTAGTCCGACGGCGTCACTCCACCCGCGAATACCGTGCCGAGATTGATCAGCTGGGTACCTGAGAACAGGCCATTTCCTGGCCAGGCATAGGCAATGTAATCGAGCGAGTGCTTGTGATTGGTGTAGCGTCCGCCGATGCTGATCGACTTTAAGAAGCTGTTGTCGAAATCATATTCGAGGTCGGCGCGGCCGTAGAGCTCCTTGTCAGGAGCCGTGATGTGGCCGCCCCACGACCAGCTGTAGAAGTTATTGAGATAGGAGGGCGAGGTGAAGTCTGCGGGCAGCCCCGGGTAGTTAACCGTCGCGCCCTTGTCGACGAACTGGTAGTTGACGCCGGTATGCCAGTAGGTCTCCCAGGCATAGGTGTCCGTGGTCTCGCCCTTGCCCTTCGTGTAACCGACTTGTCCCGAAAGCTTTGCCCGGTCGGTGATGTGCCAGGTAGCGTCGGCGTTGATGTCCCAAGTCGAGGATAGGGCCTGGCGATAAATGTCGTCCTGCACCCGGCCGTTTACCGGAACTCCGGTGGCCGACGCGTTGTTGAAGCTCGCAGCTGTCAGATAGCCGTTGGTGACCGTGTAGGTGTTCAGCGCGTAGCCAGGAGTTCCGGGCGTGGCGTTGTTGTTGATCGCGTTGCTGATCCACGCCATCGAGTTGCGATTGACGTTGTTCGCATCCATTCGCGAGTAGAGCCCATTGAGGTCGAGTTCGAAAGCCGGAGTGGGCTTGAACTGGATCTCGGCGGTGCCGCCTTTGCGCACGCGCTTCTGGGTGAAATAGGCTGAGCCGATCAGGTTGGGCGCGCTGACCGACTGTCCCGTGTTGTTGAAATTGGCATAGGTCGTGTAGCCCAGGAACTCCTGGCCATCGCGGCGGAAGTAGCGCTCCTGATAGAAACCGGTCGCCAGCACGCCGAGCGTGTCGGCGTCGTTATGCCAGCTTGCGAGCCCCGAAACCTGCGGCGCCCACTTCTTCGATAAGGAGTTGTAGTTGCCCTGCGCGGTGACCGTGAGGGTTGTCACCGGGAGATCAAGTGGACGGCGCGTAATCACGTTGATGGTGCCGCCGACTCCGCCCTCCGGGACATCCGCCTCACTCGCCTTGTAGACCTCCAACCGTCCCACGATTTCGGAAGGTAGCAGGCTGAAATCGAAGCTCCGTCCGCCGTTCGTCTGATCCAGAACGAACCAGTCGCCAGTCGCAATTCCGTGTCCGTCGAGAAGGGTGAGGTTGAGCGCCGGATCGGTGCCGCGGATAGAGACATTCTGATTTTCCGCGAACCCGCCAGCGTTGGCCGAACCGGTGACCACGTTGACGCCCGTCAGGCGCCCAAGCGAGTCGGCGACGTTCTTGTCGGGGAATTTGCCGATATCCTGGGCGGTCACGACCTCCGAGACGATGTCAGACTTCTTCTTGCGGTCGAGAGATGCCTGGATCGATGCCCGAAGGCCGGTGATGACGATCTCTTGCTCCGGCGCGTTCGTGCCGGCCGGCTGGCCGGGGCTCTGGTCGGATGCGACTTTCGGCTTGGGCTTCGTATTGTCATTTGTTTGCTGTGCGTAGGCCGGCATTGCAGCCGAGAGCGCGAGCACGCTCGCAGTGCACCCAAGGATTGCCTTGCGCAGATTGACTTGAGCCTGGAACATGGCCTTCCCCCTTTGAAGACTGTCCGTTCGACCGGACCAACGTATGACCAAATTTCCAGCGGTCGCGCGTTGTGCCGACTAGCGGCCGCTGGCCTACGGCGTAACATTTGTCGCCAAAGATAGACCAATTGCAATACCAAAAATAACACCAATGCAATTTTTTGTCACATTTTGGTATTGAAAAGGACTTAGCGACGCCTCAAAGTAGGGGAAGGCAAAAGGAAGCATGATGTTCGTCGAGCGGGTTGGGAGGCTGGATACGAAGGGCGGGGCGCCGCTCTACCTGCAGCTGCAGCGCGTGCTGCGCTCGGCGATCGAGAGCCACGTCCTAACGCCTGACGAGGCGCTGCCGCCGGAACGGGAGCTCGCGGACGCGTACAAGATCTCGCGAGTGACAGTACGCAAGGCGCTGGACGGATTGGTCCATGCCCGTCTTCTCACCCGGCGCCAGGGAGCCGGCACGTTCGTCGCTGCTCGAGTCGAAAAGAACTTCGCGACAATCTCGTCGTTCACCGAGGACATGCTCTCTCGCGGCCGGGAACCGCACAGCGAATGGCTCTCGCGCAGCGAAGGAACGGTCATGCCCGAAGAAGCGCTTGCGCTCGGACTTGGCCCCGGAAGCCCCGTCTACCGCCTCAGCCGAATCCGTTATGCGGACGGCGAATCGATGGCCCTCGAGCATGCGACGGTCCCCAAGAACGCGCTCGAGTCGCTCGAGTCGGTCGGCGACTCGCTTTACGATGCGCTCGGCAAATCGCGACCTGTCCGAGTCCTTCAGCGTCTTCGCGCTGTCCTCTTCACGCCCGATCAGGCGCAGCTGCTGAAAATTGAGGCGGGCTCGGCGGGGCTGGAGATTGAACGGCGCGGCTTTGCCGCCGATGGGCGAACGGTCGAGTTCACCAAGTCTTACTATCGCGGCGACGCCTACGACTTCGTCGCCGAACTCAATGTCGCTCGAGGATAGCTCGCCGATGGGGGGAAATCGTCTCATGCCCCGGATCGAGCCCGACGACACGTTGATGTCCCGTGAGGCGCGAGAGGCGTCGGACGTGGTCCGACGCCAGCGCCAGCGTAATCGCACCGTCATCGCAGAACTCGCCGGACGGCTGCGCGCCACGAAACCGGTTGCCGTCGTTACCCTTGCCCGCGGAAGCTCGGATCATGCCGCCACCTTTGCCCGCTATTTGATCGAAACTCGGGCCGGCGTGCTGACCAGCTCGGCTTCTCCCTCAGTGGGTTCGATCTACGAGGCCATGCCCGATCTTGCGGGCGCAATGGTCCTCGCGATTTCCCAATCGGGTCGGAGCCCCGATCTGTTGAGCGCTGCCAGGGGGGCCTCGGCGAACGGCGCACTTCTGGTCGCGATCGTGAACGACGAGAGCTCGCCGCTGGCGAAGATGGCGGACGTCTTGATCCCGCTCGCAGCCGGTGTCGAACGCAGCGTAGCGGCGTCCAAATCGTTCATCGCCAGTCTCGCCGCGACGCTCGATTTGTTAGCCTCCTGGACGAGCGATGAGACCATCGACGCGGCGCTCTCGCAATTGCCCGACAAGCTCGACGAAGCCTGGAAACTCGACTGGACTTGCGCCCTGCCCGTACTGAGCTCGGCGGCAGCCATGTACGTCGTCGGCCGGGGACACGGATTGGGAATCGCGCAAGAGGCTGCTCTGAAGCTCAAGGAGACCTGTGGCATACAAGCGGAGGCCTTCAGCGCGGCCGAAGTCCGCCATGGGCCGATGGCCGTCGTTCGGAAGGATTTTCCCGTGCTGATGTTCGGCCAACCCGACGAAAGTCTTGGTAGCGTCGT
>Ga0070717_10002504_pt1 | contig 12955 bp, 13 predicted proteins | sample LARL113metaG_FD_71366 | JGI IMG/M metagenome (GOLD analysis project Ga0070717, IMG submission 71366) | Corn, switchgrass and miscanthus rhizosphere microbial communities from Kellogg Biological Station, Michigan, USA - LAR L11-3 metaG | ecosystem: Host-associated > Plants > Roots > Rhizosphere ... | reverse complement strand
TGGTCACGTCCAGCTCCTCCAGGAGCGCCTGCTTCTCCTCGGTGGGCAGCCGCAGCGCGCCCGAGATCAGGTGGCTGAGCATCACAGGGTCATCCACGTTGGCCACCATCACCTGCAGCTCCTCGGGCAGGTAGGGCACCTGGCCGACGATGCTCGAGAAGGTGCGCTGCACGTTGCGCGCGAGGGCCGCGAGCTGGGCACTCTCGCGCACCTTGTCGCGGGCGTGCTCCGCGACGGCAACCAGATAGGGCTCGGTCTGCACCCACTCGGCTACCCGCACCCGCGGGCCGCCCTGGATGAGCACACGCAGCGTGCCGTCGGGCAGGCGCACCATGCGCGCGATCGAGCCCAGGACGCCCACCGCGTAGAGCTGCTCGGGACCGGGTGTCTCGACCTCCGGGTCGCGCCCGCCCAGCAGGACGATCGTCCTGTCGCCGCGCAGCACGTCGTTGATCAGTTCCAGGCTGCGCGGCTGGCCGACGTTGAGCGGGATGACCAGCTCAGGGAAGGTCACCGAGTCGCGCAACGGCAGCACGCCGACGCGTGCCGGGAGGCTCAGGAACCCGTTCTCACCCGCCTCCTCGGCATCGCCGGTCGCGGGGGTGGCAGGTCCGATGTCAACGACGGTCACTGCAGGTCACCGCTCTCGATGGGGACCTCGCGCCGGCTCCCTTGCCGGCCGACGAGCGGCAGCTCGACGGTCAGCATCCCGTCCTCGTAGCGCGCGGTGATGTGGTCAGCGTCCACGTCGGCGCCGAGCTCGATGAGCCGGCGGAAGGAGCCGCGTTCGATCTCGATCTGCTGATAGACGTCGCCGGCGGGCGCCGGGCCGCGCCGGCCGGCCACAAACAGCTTGCGGCCCTCGATCTGGAGGGCGATGTCTCCCGGGTCCATGCCGGCCAGTTCCGCCGTCACGATCGCCCGCGGTGGATCGGACGCATAGGCGACATCGACCGCCGGCCACTGGCCAGTGTGGCGCCGCGACAGCCCGCTGCGCTCGAACACGTCCCCGAACAGCTCGTCCATGCCCCGTCGCATCCGCTCGAAGTTGGCAAACAGATCGCGCTCGGCCATCCTCCTAAGCGTAGTCAGACCGTGTAGACCGCGCCCTCGTGCGCGAGCTCGACGGGTCCTCCGAAGCTGTGGGCGGCCTCGGCGGCCGTCAGGTCGCGATCGAGCTCGTCCGAGTAGTGCGTGAGCACGAGGCGCTGAGCACTCGCGAACCGGCCGTGCTCTCCGGCCTCGCGCGCGGTAAGGTGGCCGCGCATGCCATCGCGCTCGGGCCGTGGCAGCGTCGCCTCGATCATCAGCAGGTCGGTGTCACGGGCGAAGTGGACGAGTTCCTCGTTGGGCCGGCAGTCGGCGCTGTAGGTGAAGCGGGCGCCGTCAGAGGCCAGCTCGACTGCGAAGGTGGTGGTGTAGTGCGGGACCTCGCAGAAGCTGACGTGCAGCGGCCCGACCGACACGGTGTCGCACACGGCGTACTCGTGCACGTCGAACGCGTTCTCGATCAGATCCGCGTTGCCCCAGCAACTGACCACGCGCCGCAGCAGGGCTCCACCGCCGGCGGGCAGGTACAGGCAGGGCCGCGCCGGCTGATCGGTCCCTGGCCAGCCGGCGACGGGCACGGGCTGCTGGCGCGGTGCATAACTCAGGGCGTAGCTGAACGGCACGAGATCCAGGAAGTGATCAGCGTGCATATGGCTGATGACCACGGCGTCCACGTCGACGTAGTCAACAAGCCGGCGCAGCTTGGAGAACACGCCGTTGCCGCAGTCCAGCAGCACGCTGAAGCCGCCCTCCTGCGCCAGGTATCCACTGCATGCCCCTGCCGCGTCCTGCCAGGACGGCGACTTCCCAAGCACCGTGACCCGCACTCCGCTCCTCCTCGTTTCCTTCTGACACTCTAACCGTCGTGGCCGCAATACACGTGCAAACGGCGTGGTTGCTCGGCGTGGTGTCGCACCGGTTCGAGGTGTCGGCCCTCGTCCTCGGGCTGCTGCTGGCGCTCGGGGCGCTCCTATCCGGTCTGGCCCACCGGACGTTCGTCTCGCTGGCCGCGGTGTTCGTCATCGCCGGGTTCATCCTCGGCGACGGTGTCACGGGGATCCTGCACTTCAACCCCGAGTCGCCGTTCGTCTCCGAGATGGCCACCGTGGCGCTCGTGGTGATCCTGTTCCGCGACGGGTTGGAGGTGGACGGGGAGCTGCTGCAGTCACAATGGCGGCTGCCGTTTCGCAAGCTGGTGCTGGCGATGCCCCTGACCGCGCTGATCGTGGCCGCCGGGACCAAGCTGCTGACGGGGCTGTCGTGGACCGAGGCGTTCCTGGTGGGAGCGCTGCTGTCCCCCACCGACCCGGTCCTGTCGTCGAACGTCGTGACCAACCCGCGGGTGCCGGCGCTCGTCCGCCACTCGCTCAACCTCGAATCGGGGCTCAACGACGGGCTGGCACTCCCGGCGGTCCTGGCCCTCACAGCGGCGCTATCTGCCGGCAGCGGCCAGTTCGTGTGGTGGCGGTTCGTTCTCGAGAACCTGGTGTTCGGGTTCGCGGTCGGCGTGGCGGTGGGGCTTGCCGCAGCGTGGCTGGCGCCCCGTGACGTTCGCCTGGAGGACGGCATCCCGCCCCACCAGCGCTCCCTGTTCGCGCTGGGCACCGCGTTCGCCGCCTACGGCGTGGCGGTCCTGACGCCGCACGGCAACGGCCTGATCGCGGTCTATGTCGGCGCCATCGTGCTCGGCATCCGCCGCCCCGACATCCGCCGCTACTTCGAGAACCAAGCGGCGGACATCGTCGAGATCGTCAAGCTGGGCATCTTCGTGGTGTTCGGGACGCTGCTCACATTCCACGGCCTCTTCGGCTCAGGATGGGCGGCGGTGGGCGTGGTGGCGGTGACCCTCCTGCTGGCACGACCGGTGGCGGTGTTCGCGGCGCTGGCGGGGACCTCCACGGACACCGCGACGCGCGCCTTCATGTCGTGGTTCGGTCCCAAGGGCGTGGCCACGATGACCTTCTCGGTGCTCGTACTCAGCGAGGGGATCGCCGCCGGCTCGACCATATTTAACCTGGCCGCGCTCACCGTCTTCTGCTCGATCATCGTCCACGGCGTCACCGACACCGCCGGCGCGGACTGGCTGGCAAGTCGTGAGGAGGCCAAGTCTGTCGCGGCCGCCGAGCCGCGTGCTCAGCCCGAGCTCGGCGACGAGCCGGGCTCGCTCAGCGCCCGTCAGTGACCGTTGCGGTCGCCGTGGCGGTCGGGATCCATCAGCCACCCCATGAAGATGGCGATCAGAATGAAGACGATGAATCCGCCGATCAGCGGCCAGTACATGGCGCGAACCATAAACGTTGGGTCGGAGTCCTGCGTAGCTGGCCAGCGAGCGCCCGGACTGGGCCGGGGCGCGAAGCGCTGTGCGCGTCAGGCGTGCAGTGTGACCTGCTCGTTGGGCGACGGGAACGCCCAGGCCACCTGGAGGCGGCGCTCCTGGCGGAAGACGAACCGCAGCTGGCTGGGCGGACGCAGGCCGTCCGGGTGCGCCGGGCGGAAGGTGGCGCAGGGGCCGGTGTCCGCGACCGCGCATAGAAGATTCTGACCGAAGAAGCAGTTCTCACAACTCGCCTTCGCGGCGGGTGCCCGACCGTTCGCCATACCTGTTTTCAACCCCGACTCTCGTGATCCCCAACTGGAAGCAGGCGGGGATCAAAGCGGATTTCGTCCCCCCGCGCAAAGTCCATTTCCGGAAAGCGCAACAAATTCGCATAACTCAAAAACCCTGGAAAGTCCGGGTCTTTTTTGTCGCGCCCCGAGGTTGCCCGCAATTTCCGTAGCTTTGGAGGACCGTGTCCGCAACCGCTGACGATCCCCCCTCGCGGCCCCCCCTCGAGCTGCCGCCGACGGTGGCCGAGTGCGAGCGCGAGGCACTGGCCCGGATGAGCCCGGAGGCGCTGAGCTATATCGAAGGTGGTGCGGCGGACGAAGTCACGCTGGCTGACAACGTAGCCGCCTGGCGGCGATGGGCCCTGCGCCCACGGATGCTCGTGGGCGCCACCCACATCGACACCGGGGTCGAACTGCTCGGGACCCGCCGAGCACACCCGGTGGTGGTCGCGCCCACGGCGTTCCAGCGCCTCGCGCACCCCGACGGTGAGGTGGCGGTGGCCCGGGCGGCGGCGGCCACCGGCGCCGTGATGTGCGTGTCGACATTTGCCAGCGCCGGCGCCGCCGCGGTCGCCGAGGCCGTCCCGGAGGCGACGCGGTGGTTTCAGCTCTACGCCCTCACCGACCGCGGCGCCACCCGCGAGCTCATCGACGACGCAGCCCGGCGCGGCTACGAGGCGCTAGTGGTGACCGTCGACCGTCCGGTGCTGGGCATTCGCGAGCGCGAGCGTCGTGCCAACGTCCGCGATCCGGTGGCCGACATCCCGCGCCGGGATCCGGTCCAGAGGCCGGCGGCGCCCGCTGCCGCGCTCTATGGCCAGATCGATCCCGATCTGCGCTGGTCCGACATCGAGCAATTCGCTCTCCACAGTCGGCTCCCGGTCCTCGTCAAGGGCATCCTCACCGCCGAGGACGCCGAGCTGGCCATCGCTCACGGCGCCGCCGGCGTCGTGGTGTCCAACCACGGCGGCCGCCAGCTCGACACGGTGCTGTCGGGCGCCGACGCCCTGGCGCCCATCGTCGACGCCGTGGCCGGGCGGATCGACGTGCTCGTGGACGGCGGGATCCGCCGCGGCACCGACGTCGTCAAGGCGCTGGCGCTGGGCGCCGACGCCGTGCTGGTGGGCCGTCCGCTTACGTGGGGCCTGGTCCTCGGCGGCGCCGACGGCGCCCGGCACGTGCTCGAGACGCTCCTGGCGGAGCTGGTCAACGCGCTCGCCCTCGTCGGCAGCCCGCGCGCCGCCGACCTGAATCGCAGCTTCGTCACGCCGGCCCCGTGGGCGGGGTGGACAGGGTCGGCCGGGTGGGCCGGGTCGGCCGGGTCGGCCGGGTCGGCCGGGTGGTCCGAGCGGGCCGGACCGAGGTCATGACCGTTCTCGTCACCGGGATCAGCGGGTACATCGGCTCGGTTCTCGCCGCCCGCCTGCAGCGCGATGGCAAGACCGTGCGCGGCTTTGCCCGCCGCCCCGGCCGCGTCGGACTGGACGTGCCGGTGATCATTGGCGACGCCGTCTCGGGGGCGGGCCTGGACGACGCCCTTGACGGCGTTGACATCGCCTACTTCCTCATCCACGCAATGGAGCCCGCCCTGGACGGCCCGTTCGCCTCGCGGGAACGGGCCGCCGCCGAGCGCTTCGCCGCCGCCGCGGCGCACGCCGGGGTGACACGCATCGTCTACCTCGGCGGGCTGGTCCCCGCGAGCGGCCCGCTGTCGGCGCACCTCGCCAGCCGCCTGGCGGTCGAGGACGTGCTGCTGGACGCGGTGCCCGGCTCCGTCGCGCTGCGTGCCTCAATCGTCATCGGCGCCCGGTCACGCTCGTTTCGTTTCATGGTCCGCCTCGTGGAGCGCATGCCGGTCCTGCCCTACCCTGCGTGGCGGACCAACCGCACTGCTCCCGTCGACGAACGCGACATCGTCGAGGTTCTGGTGCGTTGCGCCACCGTGCCCGAGGTGGCCGGCCGGCGCTTGGACGTCGCCGGCCCCGACGTGGTCTCCTACGGCGAACTCATCGAGCGCATCGCCGACCACATGCTCCTGAGCCGGCTCGGGTTGCGCTTCACACGCGTGTCGGCGACACCCATCGCCAGCCGGCTGGCCGCGGTCGTGGCCGGAGAGCAGTGGGAGCTCGTAGGTCCACTGATGGACAGCCTTGACACCGATCTGCTCCCGGGCGAGGTCGAGGCGTCCGCGCTGCTGGGGGTGAGGCGTCACTCACTCGACGCCGCCATCGAGCATGCATTGGCCGACTGGGAGCGCGAGGAGCCGCTGGCGGCGCGATAGAGACCACGGACAGCGCGTCGTGTCCTCGCGCTGCTTCGCGTTAGTGTGCCCGGCCTATGAGCACCGTTTCAGCCAAGATCGATATCGACGCGCCGATCGAGCGGGTGTGGGCGACGGTGATGGACCCCATGCGTCTCGGTGAGTGGGTGACGATCCACAAGTCGGTGTCTAACGTGTCTGACTCGCCCCTCCGCGCGGGCTCAACGATGGATCAGGCGATGCACGTGCGCGGGCTCACGTTCCACGTTCATTGGATCCTGATGGCGGTTGACAGCCCCCGCCACGCTGAGTGGGAGGGTGGTGGGCCGGCACGATCCACCGCCGTCATCCGATACGAGCTCGTCAGCAATGGCCAGGGCCGCACAACATTTCAGTACACGAACGAGTTCCACCCTCCGGGGGGGCGCATCGGGAACGTGGCCAGCCGCATGATCGTGGGAGCCACCTCCGAGCGCGAGGCACGGAAGTCACTGGAGAGGTTGAAGGCACTGCTCGAACGCGGCTGAGACCAAATCTGCACGGTCACCCGTCACGGGTTGTATCTTCTTACACGAATACGTCTAACACCCTTGCCGCGGAGGTGGACCAAGTTGGCAGATTTCGTTGACAGTACCGTGAAGGACATCGACGGGCGGTTGGCCGAGCTTAAGGTTGAGGTCACCAAGCTCGAGGCCGCTCGTGCCGCACTCGTCGGTGGGCGTCGCGGGCCTGGTCGCCCGGCCAACGCCAATGGCTCCGGCGCCACCACCCGCCGCCGTGCCACGCGTCGTGCCGGCCGGCCTCGCGGCCGCCGCGGTGGCAACACGCGCGCCAACCAGGCCCTCGCGCTCGTCCGCGACAAGCCTGGGATCACGATCCCCCAGATCGCCGAGGCGCTCAAGATCGAGCCGAACTACCTGTATCGGGTCATGCCCAAACTGGTGGAGGACGGACAGGTCAATCGGGAAGGCCAGGGCTGGCACCCGACGGCTGCGAAGTAGCGTCCGGCCCCAGGCTCGCCTGGGCGACCCCGCCGCAGCCCGGACCGGGAACGGCAGGGAATGCCGCCGCGATCGTCAGCGATCGCGGCGGCCCAGGGGACAGTGTCGGTCTTGGGCTAGATCAGCCCCAACTGCTGGACGGCTTCGCGCTCATCATTGAGCTCCTTCACGGTCGCGTCCACGCGCGCCAATGAGAAGTCGTCGAACTCCAGTCCCTGCACGATGGAGTACTTGCCTCCGGAGCAGGTGCACGGATACCCAGAGAAGATGCCCTCCGCGATGCCGTAGGAGCCATCCGACGAGATCGCCATCGACACCCAGTCGCCGTCCGGGGTGCCGAGCACCCAATCGCGAACGTGGTCGATCGCCGCGTTGGCGGCGGAGGCGGCGCTGGACGCGCCGCGGGCCTCGATGATCGCCGCGCCGCGCTTCTGCACGGTGGGGATGAACTCGCTCTCGATCCACTCGCGGTCATTGACCGCATCGGCGCCGCTGGCACCGTTGACCTTGGCGTGAAACACGTCCGGGTACTGGGTGGCCGAGTGATTGCCCCAGATGGTCATGTTGGTCACGTCACTGATGGCCGAACCGGTCTTCTGGGCGACCTGGGCGATCGCCCGGTTGTGGTCCAGGCGCATCATCGCGGTGAACCGCTCCTTGGGCACATCGGGGGCGTTGCTGTGCGCAATGAGACAGTTGGTGTTGGCGGGGTTGCCGACGACCAGGACCTTCAGGTCGGGCGCAGCATGGGCGTTGAGCGCCTGCCCCTGCGGCTTGAAGATCCCGCCGTTGGCCTCGAGCAGATCACCGCGCTCCATCCCCTTGGTGCGGGGACGCGCGCCGACCAGCATGGCGATGTTCACACCGTCAAACGCCCGGTTTGGATCGTCATAGATGTCCACGCCGGCGAGCAGCGGGAAGGCACAATCGTCGAGCTCCATCGCCGTGCCCTCGGCGCCCTTGACCGCCTGGGGGATCTCCAGCAGGGACAGGTGGACCGGGGTATCGGGTCCCAGCAGCTGACCGCTGGCGATCCGGAACAGGAGCGCATAGCCGATCTGGCCGGCGGCTCCCGTCACTGCAACTCTGACTGGGGTGTTACTCATAACTGAAGAACTACTTCCCTTTCTGGTCTCACGGGGGGGTCTGTCGACCACCGGCCACTAGTTGAGGTCCATTCGGTACACGTCGCCGAGCTTAGCCTTCAGATAGGTGGTGAATGGGGTGACGGACATGGGTCCGCCGGCCTCCCGCGCCAACAGCTCGGCCGTCGTGAACTTAGCCCCATGGCGATGGACGCGCTGTCTGAGCCACTCCCGCAGCGGCCCCAGCTCGCCGGTGGCCAGCTGATTCTCGAGGTCGCCGATGTCGGTGTGGGCGCGTTCCCACAGCTGCCCGGCGATCAGGTTCCCGAGGGCGTAGGTGGGGAAGTAGCCGATCAGCCCCGCCGACCAGTGAACGTCCTGGAGGACCCCCTCCTTGTCATCGGTGACGGGAATGCCCAGGTACTCCTGAAAACGGGCGCCCCACGCCTCGGGCAGATCGCGGACGGCCAGCGTGCCGTCAACGAGTTCCTGCTCGAGCTCGAAGCGCAGGATGATGTGCAGCGCGTAGGTGGCCTCGTCAGCCTCAACGCGGATGAACGTGGGCTTGACGCGGTTAACGGCGCGGTACAGCGTGTCGGCGTCGATGTCGGACAGCTCACCGCCCGCCAGCGCGGCGATCCGCGGCGCCAACACGGTGCAGAACGCACGCCCGCGGCCCACCATGTTCTCCCACAGGCGGCTCTGGGACTCGTGCATACCCAGTGACTCGGTGGACCCGATCGGTGAGCGGCGCAGCCTGCGCGGCAGGCCCGCCTCATAGAGCCCGTGCCCGCACTCGTGCATCGCGCCGTACAGGCCGGTGGGGAAGAAATGCTCGTCCCAGCGCGTGGTGATGCGCACGTCGCCACCGCCGATGCGGGTGGCGAACGGGTGCACGGTGTCGTCGATGCGCCATCCGGAGCGATCGAACCCCATCAACGCCACCACCTCGGAGACCAGGTCTCGTTGGCCGTTGAGGGCAAACGATGCGTGCAGGGGACGCTCGTCAACCGGATCGGCGTCGGACAGGCGCGCGATGATCGGCACCAGTTCCGCCTTGAGCGCAGCGAACAGGTCCGACACCTCTCGGGTGGGCAGTTGGGGCTCGTAGTCGTCGAGCAGTGCGTCATATGGGCACTCGAACTCGCCGCTGTCCGTGTGGCAGTCGACGTAGCGGCGCGCCAACTCGAAGTTGCGCTCCAGGTACGGCGCGAAGCCCTTGAAGTCCCCCCTTTCTCGCGCCACGATCCAGGCCTCCTGGCCGACCGAGGCGGCTCGCGCCAACTCGGCCGCGAGGTCGGGCGGGACCCGGCGCGCCTTCTCCCACTGGCGACGCACGAGCGCGATGAGCCGGGGGTCGTCGTCGTCAGGATCGGCGCCGTTGACCTCGGAGGCGGCTTGATCCAGCAGCCGCCCCGTCTCGTCGTCGACGAACATCTCGTGGCTGATGCGTGTGAGGGTCGCCAGCGACTCGGCGCGTGCCTCGCCGCCGTGCGGCGGCATCATCGTCTGCTGGTCCCAATGGGCCAAGGACATGGCGTGGCCCAAATCCGACAGCTGGCCCAAGCGCTGCTTGAGACCGTCAAGGCGCTCACTCATCTCGCGTCTCCTGAATTGCCATGGGCGCAGATGCGCCTATGAGACCATTCCACCATGTTGAGGCGGTCGACCTCCATCAAGCTGTTCGATGCGTTCGGGATCCGCATCGGCGTCGACGCCAGCTGGTTCTTGGTCCTGTTTCTCATGATCTTTGTGCTGTCCGCACCGTTTCGCGATGCGCTGCACAGCTCAGACGGGGTCGCGTACATGACCACGGTGATCAGCGTGCTGCTGCTGTTCGGCTCCCTGATCGTGCACGAATTGGGGCACGCTCTCGTGGCGCGGCGGCAAGGCATCGAGGTCAAGAAAATCGATCTGTTTCTGTTCGGTGGACTTACCCAAATGAGCCGCGACGCAGCGTCGCCCGGAGAGGACTTCAAGGTCGCGATCGCTGGCCCACTCGCGACGCTCGGCGTCATCCTATTGTGCTTGGCGATCGATATCCCGATCGTCGGGACCAGCCGGCTTGGCCACGCCATCGTGTTGGACTCGAGCATCCGCATCACCCCGGTGCTCCTGTCACTGAGCTGGCTGCTGCTGATGAACGTTCTCCTCCTGGCGTTTAACCTCCTGCCGGCGTTCCCCCTGGACGGCGGCCGGGTGGCGCGCTCGATCGTCTGGCGGATCACCGGGGACAAACGCCGCGGCACCGTCGTGGCGGCGCGCATGGGCCAGGGCTTCGCCCTGGTCATGGCTGCGGTGGGGCTGTGGTGGATTGCCGCCGCCACGAGCTTCGGCGGCGTCTGGCTGATGGCGCTGGCCTATCTGCTGTGGCAATCCTGCCGCGGGGCGCTGATGCAGTCGGCCGTGGCGGAGCGCATTGAAGGGGTGCGAGTGGCCGACATCATGGACACCCACCCCGTGGCGATCCCTGCGAGGACCCCGGTCACCCAGGCGCTGGACGAGTACTTCCTGCGCTATCAGCAGGTGTGGCTGCCGGTGGTGGACGACGATGCGCATCTGCTCGGCATCGCCCGCCAGGAGCGCGCCCAGGCCTCGATCGACGGGGGCGAGGCCTGGCTGACGATCGGTTCGGTGCTGGAGTCCGACGAGACCCCCAACTGGCGCGTGGACGAGGACCGCCCGATCACCGAACTGCTGGCCTCCGAGAGCCTGGGACGGCTCGGCGCGCTGCTCGCGGTGGACTCCGAGGGAGTCCTGCGCGGGGTGGTCACCGTGGACCAGGTCCGCCGCGCCTTGCAGTCAGCATTCGGCCGCTCACTCGCCTAGTAGCTCCCCGCCCGCCTACCCCGCCTGCGGGGCATTTGAGGGACGCGGCGTCCGGCCAGCACCCTCATTTATATTGCTTTGAATGCCCTCCCATGACGTACTGATCATTGGCGCCGGGCTGGCCGGCCAGCGCGCCGCACTGGCGGCGGCGCAGACGGGCGCCACCGTGGGGATCGTCTCCAAGGTCCACCCGGTCCGGTCGCATTCGGTGGCCGCCGCCGGCGGCATCAACGCCGCGCTCAACCCGGAGGACACGTGGGAGTCCCACGCGTTTGACACGATCAAGGGATCGGACTACCTGGGCGATCAAGACGCGATCGAGATCATGTGCCGCGAGGCCCCCGGGGAGATCCTGTGGCTCGAGCACGCCGGCGTCACCTTCCACCGCAACGAGCGCGGCAACCTCGGTACCCGCGCCTTCGGCGGCGCCTCCGCCGCCCGGACTTACTACGTCGCCGACATCACCGGCCACGCCATCCTGCACGTGCTCTACGAGCAGCTGATGAAGCACTCCGACACCGTAGATCGCTACGAGGAGTGGTTCTGCACGGATCTGCTCCAGGACGATGACGGCCGCTGCGTCGGCGCCATCTGCCGCAACCTGCGCGACGGCCACCTGGAGGTGTTCAACACCAAGGCGGTCATCCTCGCCAACGGCGGAGCGGGCCAGGCCTACCGGCCCACCACCAACGGCCTGATCGTGACCGGCGACGGGATCGCCCAGGCCTACCGCATTGGCGCCCGGCTGATGGACATGGAGATGATCCAGTACCACCCCACGACGCTGGCGGGCAACGGGCTGCTCATCACCGAAGGCGCCCGCGGCGAGGGCGCCTGGCTGCTCAACGCCGAGGGCGAGCGGTTCATGGAGAAGTACGCCCCCAACAAGCTGGAGCTGGCGTCGCGCGACGTCGTCTCCCGCGCCGAGCAGACCGAGATCAACGAGGGCCGCGGCTTCCCCGACGGGACGGTGGCGCTCGACATCACCAAGGTGCCGCGCCGGCGCACCCTGGAGGCACTGCGCGAGATCGTCAACATCGGGCGCGACTTCGCCGGGGTGGACATCACCCGCGAGCCGATCCACATCCATCCCGGCCAGCACTACATCATGGGCGGGGTCAAGACAGACTCCGATGGCCTGACCACGATCCCCGGCCTCTATGCCGCAGGCGAGGTGGCCTGCGTCTCGGTTCACGGCGGCAACCGCCTCGGCGCCAATTCACTGCTGGACACGCTCATCTTCGGCCGGCGCTCGGGCGAGCACGCCGGCGGGCTGGCGCGCCAGATGACGATGCCGAGCACCCCACCGACGCGCGTGACCGACACCGAGCGCCACATCAAGGACATCATCAACCGCCCGCCCGGCGGCCGCCGCGTAGCCGCGATCAAGGACGAACTGGGCGACACGATGAACAAGTACGTGGCCGTGTTCCGCGACGCCGACGGGCTCAACAAGGCCTACGAGGTCGTCCGCCGCCTCAAGGAGGAGGCACCGAAGGCGACGATCGACGACCGCGGCGCGGTGTTCAACCAGGATGTGATCGGGGCGATCGAGCTCGGGTATATGTTGGACGTGGCAGAAGCGATCGTGGTGGGGGCACAGGAGCGCAAGGAGTCCCGCGGCGCCCAGTTCCGCACCGACTTCCCCGAGCGCAACGACGACGAATGGCTCAAACACATCGACGTCACCGCCAACGGCGATGACGTACCCAAGGTCAGCTACTCCCCGGTGACGATCACCAAGTGGCAGCCCCAGGAAAGGACGTACTAGTGGCCCAGTATCTGCTCAGACTTCGCCGTTACGATCCGAAGTCCGGAGAGGCCGCCTACTGGGACGAGCACTGGGTGGAGCTCGGCGGGCGCAACTCGGTGCTCGACGCCATTCTCAAGGTCCGCGACGAGGTCGATGGCTCCGTCGGCATTCGCTGCTCATGCCAGCAGGCCATTTGCGGCTCGTGTGGCGTGCGGATGAACGGCAAGCCCGGGCTGGCCTGCAACACGCACCTGGAAGAGGCCGCGGCGCGCGCCCACGGGACGGGCTGGAACCCGATCGAGGACGGCGACCGGACGCCGGACGGCGTCATCGAGGTCGAGCCGATGGGCAACATGCCCGTCATCCGCGA
>Ga0070717_10002502_pt1 | contig 12966 bp, 14 predicted proteins | sample LARL113metaG_FD_71366 | JGI IMG/M metagenome (GOLD analysis project Ga0070717, IMG submission 71366) | Corn, switchgrass and miscanthus rhizosphere microbial communities from Kellogg Biological Station, Michigan, USA - LAR L11-3 metaG | ecosystem: Host-associated > Plants > Roots > Rhizosphere ... | reverse complement strand
CGGCGATTCGGTGCAGGCCACCATCAACCCCGGCTGGATCGGAGTGGTCGTCGGCCTCGGCCGCTGGCCTTCCTCCGTCCACGGGCTGATCGCCAACCCCGACGGAAACCTCAACCACATCGAGACCCGCGATGGCGTCGTGCTGACCAACCCCTTCAACTTCGACGATCTCTATCACCGCTTTGCCGACAGCTGGCGCGTGACGGAGAGAGACTCGATGCTCTCGGCCTGCAACGGTGAAAAGCCCATCGAGTCCGGTGCTCCCCAGCGGCCGTTCTACGCCAAAGACCTCGAGCCGGAGATCCGCCAGAAGTCGCAGGGAGTCTGCACCGCGGCGGGAGTGAAGCCGGGACCGCTGTTTGAGGCCTGCACCCTGGACGTCGCGGTCATTGGTCAGGATGCCGCGGCCAAGGTGTTCGTCGACGCCATTCCGCCCGCCGCCGTCGGAACGATTGCCGGCGCTGGTGGTGGGACCCTCAAAAACTGGTGGTGGTTGTGGTTGTTGGTTCTGCTTCTTCTCATACTGATTGTGTGGTTCTTGAGGCGCAAGAAGCCATAGGGTACACAAAGTTGAAAGAGTCCGAGAGCGGTCGCGCAGAATTCCAACGGGCCGCTCTCGGAAAATCCTTTGATTTCGTGCTATCACAGCTTGGCTTTGAACTCGTTCACGTAACGGCGCCATGAAGACGCGTTTCGTCACACTCCTCGCCCTCGTCGCGAATGGGCTTCCATTTCCGAGCCCTGTCCGATCCATGGCCGTCCCTACCCCACAATGACCCAAGCGCTTGGTCTCGCGGTCTGGAAACTGGGCTTCGGGGAGATCTCCTCGAAGCCGACTTCGCGTTCCTTTCGCTCTACGGGTCGCGATGGTGCGACCAAGGAGCACCTGGGACTGAGGATGCTTGCCCACGTGGGCGCAACACTCGAAACCCTAATTTGACACAACGGCTAAGCTAGTCGACGTCACCATCGCTCAACATTCGTTCCAGATGCTTACCTAGTCGTGTTTCGATCAGTGAGATATCATTTCTGTTGATGAGTTCGAGGTAGAGGATTCCGCCGAGATCGGTCGGCACTTTCGCGCCCTCTTCTCGCACGACAAGCGACTTCCTGAGCCCCTTGGCTCCAGCGAAGTATCCTGCCTCATAAACAACGTTGTCTCTGGGCGCGAATTCTCGCTTGCCTCCTGCCACGAGTTTGTCGTCGGCCATGAATAGAAATAACCCGCAGTTCGTGAGACGCTCAGCCCGCTCGATCGACTCCCAGATGGTATCGCCGGTACGGAATTGGTGCCAATCGAAGACGCGAAGTTTCAAGTTTTCCGATAGAAACTTGTATATGGCGTTCGCAGTGTGAGTTGCGTTAGAGGAGTACCCGAGGAACACATGACGATAGCATTCGACTTCCGAAATCCACTTGGTGAACTCGCCATCGAACTCAGAGCTGTCGAGCCACTCGGTCTTGAGAGAGGGCGGCGTCTTCACCACATGATGAAGATATCCCCCGCGAAGCGCGCCTCGTTCCGCCACCGTCTTTTCACGCAGCACAAGAAGGGGCCGTCTTGCCGCCGCGGCCATGACCGCTTCTATATGGCAAAACTCACTCGTCAAAATGACACTCTTTTGCGTTCGATTTAGCCGCTCTGCCTCCCATTGGCTACACGCGAACACAACGACACCATGGCACTGTGGAATCTTTCCAAGTCGTTCCTCCAAGTCGGCACTCGCGGGCAGATCTGGCAGAATGTGCAGCCCTTTGCGCCGAATCCGATCTGTTAGTGCCGCAAGGAACTGCCGTTGCCGCTCCGACAGATTCCTCTCCTTTGGAGCACTGATGCTGACCGTTAGGCGCGTATCGATTCCCATGGTCCTCTTTAACGGGCAGTGTATTCGACGTCAACCATTCTAGCCAGGCGGGCCATATAAATTGCGACAGCATGCCGACGAACGTAGCCACTCATCGCGCAACCCGGAGGCGCCGGCCCACCATTGCCATAAGCTGGAGCCGTTGGTCCTGACTGCATCGATCACGTTCTGGAGCTTGGGGACGGGTTGTTGGAACTGCGGCCAAGCGGACCAGTTCCAACACAATCACGTTACCCGCGGTCAACGCACCAGCGTTTGCAGGCCACCTGAACGTACCTCTGCCTCGTAGAGGTGCCGTCGGCCTGTGACTCCCCAGATACGGGCTTCGGGGAGATCAGGAGATCATTGGAATGATCTCCTCGATCGCCGCTAAGCTTCTGCGGTTGCGCTCCAGAACATCGCGGGCTTGCCAGCGAGCAAATGCTTCTTCCTCTTTTGTTCTTTGGAAAATGACATCTCTTTGAGTTTCTTTGATAAGATTCGCAGATCCCGGGCGGCGATAAACTCGGCGAATCATTCTCGTTGCATGGGCTCATGGCCTTAGTCATTTCGATCAGGTAGCGGCGTATGTCAAAATCTGTTCGAGTCTTCTGCTAGCGCAGTCCCGGCATCCTTGTCTGCCGACGACACGAGTCAACTAATTCCAGTTCTGACCCGGTACGGGATTGAAGTCTGGTTCCCGCGACTACGCTGTTGGTTCGCTCGCGCTACTGGACGTTCGACGGTACTGAGCAGCCAATTCTAGGCCAAGGCGCTAGAGCTAGACGAGAATGGTGTAGGGCTCAATCGGCGCGCATGCACGCGTATCCGCGTCTGCGCGATCACGATGCGCATCGCTTTGCCGAGGCCGCGACAGCGCCAACACGGCGGTCCTGGCGGTTCCAGGCGTTCGCTGAAAATCAGAATGGCCATGGAAGCCATCGCGACGATGTGCCCCCGCGGCAGTAGCATTGGAAACAGCATCAATGTCCAGCAAGAGCCGGCGCACCAGATCCCATGTGTCAGCCCGAACCGCAGCGCCTCAAAATCCGCTGCGCCGCCAAACGCAGCTAGTTCTGAATGCGCGTGACAACGATTGAGACAACGCTGCTTGATCGGTGAGCACTGCCAGGCTACCGCGACAAGAACCACGCCTGTCACCGACAGATATGATTGTGGTGCAAACATCTTGAGCACCAGTTCGATTGCCACCAGCACGCTGCCAAGCGCCATCCATATTGCGGCATAGCCGGTTACGAAAAGCGCGATGGAGCGCGCACGCCGATGCCTGAAGCTGCGCAAGCGAATATGCCGAATCGGCTGAATCAGCACCGGCGACATCATGGCAACCAACATCAGCGCCCATCCCGCTCCCAGTTCGAGCGGAGGATTCATCGTCAACAGCATCTCCGCTGACGCCAACAACGGCCTTGCTCCAGGTCGCGTGGGCGGGCAGTGAACCACCGTAAGCATGCCGCCAGACCTGAGCAGCAGCAGGATCCACGTAACCGCACTCATGAGCAGCACGGAGTTACGGACAGGAGCGAGGTCCCGAGGGTCGTATATCATCGCGAGAGCCCCGGGTCATTGACCTTTACGGTAGATGCTGACTCGCCCAATGGTGATTTGCGCCTGGTCGGGAATTGCCTGATGGGGCACGATTCTCACATCGAGCGAATCGACATCGAGCGCATTCTTAAGGTGTAGTGCATCGATAATTTTCGTGATGTCCAACACAAAACTCAGGCCCTGACCGGCGTGTTTATCATCCTTCGCACTGGCTCGGCGCAGGCCGAAAAGTCCAATCGTCCCAGCCAAGAGCTCGGGATGATCGCCTGGCTTTGCGCCCTCGGGCAGGTTGATGTAGACGCTGAGTGCAGCAGCGTCGTGGGTTCCACGGACATTTTCGAGGTTGAGAAAAACACGGTCCGGTGGGGCGGTTTCAGACGCTTTGGCAAGACTCTCGGACACCTTCCGGCGGACGCCAGCATCGAGTTTGACCGACGTGCGAGCACCTGTGCCCTTGATCGCAAGAGGTTGTTGATTGGCACCGACCAGTTCCGTGTTTCTGCCGAGGGCCACTTTCGCTCCTACCCGTACCTTGGCCGCCGCGGCGCTTGCTCCGAGCCGCGTCAGTCTTTGAGCGAACAGAACCGCGGCTGGAACCGGAGCAGGCTGTGGCAGACTGTCATAAGTATAATTCTGTTGACTCAGACTACTCATTTGCTGTGGAGTGTAAACGGAAGAACCGCCATCCGGCGTGGGCATCACGAACGGTTGCCCGCCGGTCGCCGCAGGACCATTCAGCCAGTTGGGATCTGTCGGGTTCGAGTTATTCAAGTTCCACACCGCCCACATTCGGTCGATATTGGCGTGATGCAAATAAAAGATCGGATCGAGTGCTGCCAGCCCCGGATCACTCATCAGGCCAGGTGTCTGGCCATCGGGGGAGGTCCCTCCGACAAAGACGTGCACTAGGTTATGGGGATTGTTTTCGAAGTTGCCAGACGTTCCGCCTGAATGTGAGAAGCCTGTCGCAGGCCCACCGAAACCAGGCGGCGGTGTGTTGGCATCATCCCCCGTATATACGTCATTCGACAGACAGTCCTGTGTCACTCCACCCGGCGGGACGAAAATGTTCCCGCTGCTGTCCGGCCCGAAGCGAGCCGCGACAAGCAAAGGATTCGCACTTCCGTCCGGCACATTCTGCTGCGTGAAGGCGGGCGGAATCATAAACTGGTTTCCCAGACCGAAGTAATCCCAATAGGGCAACGCCCAGGTCGAGGGACCGCCAAGGTTGATCACGTCCGCGCGGATTTGTGCTTCGAGTGCCAACAGATAGCCGCGATGCCAGGGAGCAAAATACCAACTCTGGTGCTGGCACTGATCCCAGAACTGGCCCGAGTTGGATGGTATCGGCGAAGTTGGAACGGCTGGCGGCTGAGGAATACTTGCCCAAGGAAAAGCGCCCGGAATTTGTAAGCTGGCGGGCGTTACATATTCACCGTGGATCGCACCATAAAACCACCAACTCGATGTGTCATCGAGTCCCCGCCCCAGCATTGCGCCGACGCCTTTCGCGTACCACAAAAGGTCCGGGTTATCGAATGTACCGCCGTTATTCCAAGCGTTCGCCCGTGTGAACGTGGCCATTTGTTTCCTCCGTCTGGGAACAGCGCTCTACAGCGCACCCAGTCAGGTTATGATGCAGCCTAGAAATTGCTTTTTAGGCGTTTGAAAAATGCTCGCCAACCGCCAGTTCCCTGAAGTTTCACGGCGCCGACCATCTCCCAGTCCTTAGCACCGAGTAAATTCGCCTGGTCGACGAGCTCTTTTTCGGTGTTCGCTGTAATCACCTGATATTCCCATTGCTGGGTCCCGGGAGTCGTGGAATTCGGAGTGACGTTTAGCTGCACGGTTTTACTGCGAACCTTCCCGGACACGGTGCTGCTTACCGTAATCGGGAAGGATCCCGTTGGGACCGTTGCTCGCGGCAAGAGAGAGAGTTGCTTTACCGCTTCGAGCAGGCGTAACGTGCGCCCGGACGCCAGCGGGTAATCCTGAAACCGTCAGCGGAGACCCCCCGGTAGCATCATTCGTCGTCGTGATCACCGACGAGAACGTTCCCCCTTGAGGTAGATGCATTGCGCTGGGCATCATGAAGAAACCCGAGTCGGAGCTACTGCTTCCGCCGGAATCCGAAGTGAATGAGATATTCAGCACGGGGTGGAGCTCGATCACGTTTGGAGCGGCCCCGAGTTGCCCATGAGGAAAGTCGAAGAAACCAACCCCGGTTACTTGCACCGGAACATTGGCATTTTGAAAGGACGTGGTTGCCGTCAGTTGAGAATCGAAGGTCGCCCGCGCGTTCGCAATTTGAGCTGCAAATGGGCTGTTCGGATCCACACAATCCGGCGAGGGGATTTCTGCAACCATCGAGTTGCCGGCATCGTCCTGCAGCACCAAGTGGTAGTCCGAGTCACCATGCGAACCACCTTCGAACTTGTATTCTGTCAGAGTTGCATTCACAGTGAAGACGGTGGTCTCCGTCGGGCCAAACCGGGCATTCGGAGGAATGGGACTCGGAGGATTCAGCGCGATCAATTGCGCTATTGTTGCGGTTTGGAGGTTGCTGAGGTCTACATTCGAAGCGTCAGCGTCAGTCCCTGTCTTTACGGACCATCTTTCCTGGCCACAGCGCTGTGCTGCTAGCTGAGGTGAGAGAGTGACAACTGCGAACATCGAGACGACAATCCATTTGAGCCTGGCGTAGTTCGAACGCATGGTTGATCTCCTCATCGAAGCAATGCTCAGAGTGGGGCGGGGAAGCACGTCTTAAACACATCTCAACCGCCTCTTTGCCGGCCAGAAAACATTCTGCTTCGACCGCGTAAACCGCTCTCTGACACACTGTCCTTACAGGGCTCGCCGAGATGAACGAATTCACCTCGTCAAATCGGGCCTGCGAGAAGATTGCTCGCAAAACCGGACCGACGGGAAGGTAAAACGCGTTTAGCAACAATTGCTCAGAGCTTCAGTGTAAGAATCTGCCTTTTTTGCCAGGATGGGGGGAAGGAAACGCAATCTGGACGCGCGAAGTATAATGCGACGGCAAGGTTTGTCAGGCAGGAAACAAGACTTGTTCCGAAAACCGAACAAGTGCACAAGACCGAACTCTCCATACGCTTCCATCTCGAACTTCGAGCTTTAGGCTTTCGCCGTCGCTTCGAGTAGTATCGCTTCCCTCGCGTTTCATTGTCACACAAGCTTTACGCTCTGCGAGCGCAATGAATTTTTGTCTGCCTGGCGCGTTCCGTGTTTCCGATTTTGCACCCTCTTTTTTCGAGGGCCAAACTGGTATCGACAGCGGTTTGGCGGACGTCGATTGCCTCGGGCACTGAGTTCGTGCGGAAGAGCAGTCATGATGCTTGTGATCACACCAAAGCGGAACCCTCGTGGAGGTCCGGCAGGAGCGACTACGGTGAATGGAGCCCTGCGTGTTTCGGCCCGAACATCGCCAATGATACCTAGGGGTAGGAGCCATTCCGAGACGAATCTCGGCTCGGGAAGAGGATCGAGCCACGACTCAAACGGGCGTCGGATCGACACGAGGCCCCGAAACGGGCTTAGAGGAGATCGGGCGTGAGCGACAGTCAGCAGCACCACATGTCTCCCAAGCCGACTTCTGGACCGGAATGGTTTCCGGTGAGCCAGTCATCCCCCAGAATTCCTCGGCAGGACTTTCACGCAATTGCCTGTCCGTACCAATAATCGATGGGCAGTGAGCGATGTGGAAGGACTGTTTTCTACTGTCGGCAGTGGACGAACCGCAACGTTGCTGCAACGAAACTCACTATTTCACGGGAGGGTGTGCTTATAAGGGAGCGGGTATGACAGTGGAAGCTCCCGCGCCAGCCACAGTGAGAGGTCGACTCCCAGCAACTGGACGCGACCTGAACCTCTTTGACTAACTCTTGGGTCAACAAGGCCGAATCAAGCCTATAATTCCAGTCGGAGGATTGGTTAAAATGGAAAAGCTCAAGATTTTTTTGAGCCACTTGACCGTCGAATCGAAGCTCGCCGATACGCTGAAGCGCCATCTTTCCCGCGATTTCATCGGCTTGGTTGAAGTGTTTGTGTCGTCAGATCGAACTAGTATCCCTGTTGGGTCTAAGTGGCTCTCAGAAGTGACTACTGCCCTCAGTAAGGCTTCCATCCACATCGTTCTGTGCAGTAGTGAATCTGTAAGCCGTCCCTGGATAAACTTTGAGGCGGGAGCGGCCCAAATCAAAGGGATACCGATCATCCCTGTCTGTCATAGCGGGCTCGGGCCCGCTCAACTACCCGTACCCTTAAGCGAGTCGGAGGGCATCGATGCTTCGAGCGCCGAGGGGATAAGAAAACTGTATGATTCTGTCTCGGGGATATTAGGCTCGGAGGTTCCTAACGTAAACTTTCAGACATACGCCGAAGAAGTTGCTGCATTTGAGAGGGAATACAGAGCGCAACGCACCGATGTGATGCGGATTAGCGGTCACCAGCAAAGCACCGATGTAATTCGAAATCCGCGCGTTCTTTGCGTCTCTAGTCAACAGTTTTTGAAGCTGGGATTTGAGAACCAGCTTGAGATCGTACTAAAAGCCTTTCCCGCAGAAATAAAGCATGAGAAAGTCTTCACTTCTAAAGATCTACGTGAGCTTTTGGGAAAAGGACAGTTCGACATAGTCCATGTAGCTGCATTTGTGTGCCCTCGGACAGGTGACCTCTATTTTAGCGAGGTGGACCCGAATACTGGCGAAAGCATCGGTGCTGATGTCGACACCGTTTCCGCTGATGCCTTCGCCACGTTGCTGGAGATGGCGAAAACGCGGCTCGTTGTTATTACCAGTTGCGAGTCCTTGGTTTTGGGGGCAACTCTGGTTGGTGTGACGAACGTAGTGGCCGCAAAGGATATGGTTAGCGCAAAAATGATGGCAGCTTGGGTAGAGAGTTTTTACAGTATTCTCACGACCCGCCCACTCTCCCAGGCATTCGACTATGCGCTCAAAGCAAGCCGGGCTCCAATGCGTTTTTATGGCCGCCAGTCGAGGTCGGAGGATGTCATGTTTACGGTCGGGCCAGAGAAGATCAGCGTGGCCTGAAAACCCTCATGTGAGATGTGGGGTGAGACGGTTTTAGCTCATTGGGCAAACCTCGTAGACTTGGCAAGGATGTCGTATTTGCCGCGGGTCGCATCGCACCCCAGTTCACAAACGCGTTTCAGGGAGATCTCCTCGAAGCCGACTTCCGGCCAATAACTCGATTCATACTTTTCTCTTTTTGACGTCAGAAGCTGAGAGTGTCGAACGTTATTGTGCACCCTATGCACCCTATGTCAGTTCGCTTGCGCTCGGTGCAGGGAGGGAAGTGGCCTATCGATTCTTTATCCGCAGGCCTAATTCCGTGAGACCATCTACAAACTGGTTTCCCGAAATGTCACGGCACTGGTACCTCTTCCGAATATTCTGAAGCGTCGGATTCTTAAGCGTCGCTTCTGACAACTCCGATGTGACAGGAAGGAAGAGTGGCCGTGGGTCTGGCGCGGCTTTCGCGCGTTCATCGAATTGTGTAAGCTCTTCTATACAGTATTGACTCTCAAAGTAGTTATCTGTTAGCAACGCGACAAAGACTGTTGCTTCCTTGAGGCCTTCTGCGAGACGCTCGGGCCAGGGATCCCCAGTTCTCAGGGTCGTACGTGCATACCATACTCCTATTTCCTGAGCTTCAAGATAGCGGTTAATAATATTTGCCAAGTTCTTGTCACGATCCGCGTAGCTAAGGAAGACCGGGCGTCGCAGACGGCTAACGTCCAACTTCGGTCGGCCGGAAGTACGGTACAATCGCCTCTTTCGGCCGGTGTTCGCCATTGTCTGCACTTTCGCCATTAGGTCGTCAAATCTTATGAATGGTTTGGGGAACCAGTCTGAGGCTCCGAGGGTCATCGCGCGTAGGAGATCTGCCGGCAAAGCATTGCCGGACACCGCAAGTATCTCTGACGATATATTTCTCGAAACCAGTTCTTTAATCAAATCCAACCCCTGCATTCCCCCTCCTCCTAGTACGAGGTCGACAATCACCAAATCAGGGTGTTCAGATCGAGGCCGCGTGTCGAATGCCTCGGACAACAACTTCTCCGCATCCGTGAAGCCATCGGCACTATGTCGGCGGCGGAGATTCGCAACTAAGGTGTCACAAAGCGTGGCGTCATCATCCACGACGACGATTCTGTTTCTCGGCACTGATCCTCCGCATGATCTAAAGGTTAGAGGCCCTGAGTTGGCTCGAACAAGGACTGCGGGGATGACCTAATCCTATTTTACGGATGCCGCAGTTGCAACGAGGGATCCTGCCTGCCGCAGGCGAGATTTTGACGAGATGTCACACTCGGCAGCTTTCGACCTGCAAAGCACACCGCTAAGGTTTACAAAAAGAGTTGACGTTCGCGGATACCAGAGCTGGTATTCAAACGCGGCAGCGTCCATTGCTAAGACTGTGGGACGTGACCTGTTTGTTCGTGACGACTCGGAATACAATCTCGGCGATAACAAAACAGCAGTGATTAGTTATGGTCACTTCCTATGGCGTCACATGGCCGAGGTGATTCTTTTTTACGCGCAGCTCCGAATGTCGGCCACCAGCCCAATGAATCAGTAGTACGACTTCACTCGTCGCTTCATAGACGTCGGCAACGATTTCTTGGATCAGAATGCGCATGATCCTTTGCTTCAAACGCATATCGGCTGTAGCTGCATTCCAAACCGCAGGCAGATCTTGCGCTAGGCTGAGCAAAACACTTCTGTCGGGAATGGGAGAACTGCCAATGCCGGCATCGAACTCCTCGAGTTTTTGTTCGAGTTCCCGCGCCTTGATGAGAGCTGCATTCCACCGCGCTTCCAACTCGCGGCGACAAGGCGATTTTCCGGGTCAACCGCTTCATATCTCTTGGCCGCCAGCCTTGCCTCATACTGCGCGTGCTCGACTTCCAGTTCGATAGTCTTCCGCTGCTGATTGCGTTGTTGCTGTAACTGCTCGGCAGCTTCCAGCGCGGCCTCGACGGCGTTGCCGCTGACCATCTGAAGCACTGTTGCGCCACGGCTTCATCAACCCGTAAGCCACCAAACGAAATGCACCAATCTTCTCCGTGGTTGATCTGTGCACCGTTGCAGTGATACCGGGGCACAGTCCCCTGGGAGCCACAATACGAAACGTGCATCATGCGACCACATCGGGGCAACGAAGAATGCCAGCGAGCAAGGATCGACCTCCGCGTCCTGCCTTTCGCAACATGCGCGACGGGGCTGTGAATTTGAGGCAAGCGATCCAGAAACGCGCTTCGAGGAGATCGTAGTAGCGCGAGCGGCGCTTACGCAGCACGGCATTTCCTCCAACCGGACTCTGGCCAGGCAAGCATGATGATCAGGGCAACGTCCAAGTCGGCTTCCGAGTCAGAACTATAAGTAGTCAGCTCCCGCGACTACGGATCAACACTCAATCACCAGAGTCAGATCTCAACCGATATTCCGGCAAACTTTCGAAAGCCGAGATAACATTGTCCAAAGGTAGACTTGCAAGGAGACGATCGCAAAAATGACGAAGCCTTCTGTTTTCGTAGGATCGTCTACTGAGGGGCTTGAGGCGGCCCGAGCAATAAAGGTGCAGCTTGACGATGATGCCGATTTGGAGTTGTGGAATGAAGGTGTCTTCGCCCTGGGGCAGGGGACATTGGAATCCATGACGCAGGCTTTAAACCGGTTTGATTTTGCCATTTTGGTACTGACGGCAGACGATTTAATCACGGTCCGGGGCATCGAGCAGGGCTCTGCCCGCGACAACGTCTTGATCGAAGTCGGGCTTTTCATTGGCAGACTAGGAAGAGAGAGAACATTCCTGGTTCACCGCAAGGACGAGAATCTTAAGATCCCTTCTGAGCTGGCAGGAATAACTTTCGCAACATTCTCGGAACCAAGTGATGGCAATTTCATCAAGGCAGTTGGAGCTGCTTGTGCGAGAATCCGCAATGCGATGAGAGCGCAAGGAAAGGCGGCAGAACTCAGAAGACTCGTAGTCGCTGTTGAGAATCAAGGGGAGAAGGTTGAGGCCCAAGCACGCCAGTTGCAGCAACAACAGGAGATGATCAACCAGTTGGTCAAATTTTCGATGTCAGCCTCGATCTTCCATCATCTCTGTGGGATTGCGATTCTCCGGCAATACTTGTATCACGACGATGAAGCAACTCGACGAGAAATGTACTTCCTTCGGGATAACGGCTTTATCAAACCCAAATGGAGCGCTTTTGTTGACTTCAATGCCGGGCTCAACGGCACAAACCTGGTAGAAGTTGCTGAACCGACGCCTGCCGGCTGGGCATGTGTGCGACTTCGGAAGGACGAAATACCGAGCAACATGTTGGGAGATCCAGGCAATCTGAGGACAGATCCTAAGACGCTGTAGGCCTTTCAGCGAGTCGCGGTTTTTCGATCGGTTTCTCACTAGTGGACCCATCCCGACGGAAGCCAAGGGGATTGTAGACATCCGCCAGAGCTTCTACAGTCGGCGCTCGTGGCTGCACCGGCTCGAACCAGCGCTTGCAATTCGTCGGCAAATGGATCGAGCCTGTCTATTGGGTGAAAATCACGACACTATAGGGCGCGATGCCCACATTGCCGTTGAAGTTTAGCCCGTCTTTGTTACCGGCACTGGCCGTCGTGTCGAAGCTATCGCCATTAACGAAGCCCGAATCGTAAACGTTCGCACCGCTGTTAAACAGCACATGCCATTGCCCTTGGCGGGGGAAACCAATGTTTAGGTTCTGGCGATTCGAGAGAACTGCTAATCAAGTACCGGGAACGGATAGCGGCCGCCTTCGATCCAGGAGCGCTCGACCAGTGCCTCGGTGGCGTTTCGAAAGCGATAGACAGTGATCCCGAGATGGCTGCCGCCGCAGTTGTAGACCTCATCCGAACGGCGAAGGTCGGAAGATGCCTCGTGCTCCTGCCGTACGACGACCAGCACAACAATCTTTATATCTCGGCGATCGAGCCAGCCGTAGCCCGGCATATGATTCCAGTCCGTCTAGATCGCCTCCCGAGAAGCGAGGCTATCTACACCAGCTTCGCCGACGCCATTTAATCGTCCTCAGCCGTGATCGCCGATATCACGCTTCTAAACGAGAACGTCATGTACGAAGTCGGATATGCGCACGGCCGCGGCCTGACGCCCTTGATGTATACGCGAGACGCCGCTCGCCTCGAGCAGCTACCGGTGTACTTCCGGACCTTGAACGTACGGCTGGCAACTGAAGCGACGCCGGTCAATATTCTCATCGATGACTACCTGCGCTCCTTCAAGGCCACCCGCAGAGTCCATCAACTCACGGAGTGAGCCCCGCTTTGAGGCGTTCACCCTCCGGTCGGTCGAACTAGGTTCCTTCGACAACAAACGACTTTGGCTGTGGCGGCCTAATAGAACGCATCAGCGACGGTCCATCGCTCGCGCGTAGTCGCCAAGGGCTTACCGATGATCCCGCGCCAGCAAACGGCTCCGATCGGATTAGGGGCAATCCCGAAATTTATTCCGAGCCAGA
>Ga0070717_10002501_pt1 | contig 12972 bp, 10 predicted proteins | sample LARL113metaG_FD_71366 | JGI IMG/M metagenome (GOLD analysis project Ga0070717, IMG submission 71366) | Corn, switchgrass and miscanthus rhizosphere microbial communities from Kellogg Biological Station, Michigan, USA - LAR L11-3 metaG | ecosystem: Host-associated > Plants > Roots > Rhizosphere ... | reverse complement strand
ATCGGACCGGAAAGTCAAAACTCCTTCCGACGTACCCACCACACACCCACCGTCCGAGGTCCGAGCGATCGAATTGGGAACAGCGGTCAAGGAAAGCGAGAAGGTCGGCTCGCGAGATTCACTGGGGTTCAAAAACGACAACGCGTGGGACTGCAGAACCGCGACCCTCCCCGGCTCCAGCTCCGCCAGACCAATGACATCTCCTCCTTTCACCACGATGTCGCGTCCATCGATGGTCAAGGTGCCCACGCCGCCCCAGATTTGTCGTCCATCTTTCAATACAAGCGAACTGGTCGTCGGCGAAGGCGCATCAACCGAGTTGCCGTTGAAGTCCACCACGCCGTTGGCCAGCCCCACCACCGGTCCCGAAATCGAAGGTCCGACAAAAATAAAGTCCGCGACCGGGAACTTCACATAGCGAAAGCGGGAAGGATCCGGCAGCACATAAAGTCCGATCGAAGTCCCGATCAAAATCCCATTCGAGGTCAGGCGACTGAAATAGACACTGCCCAAGTTCGTGACCGGTTCGCTCCAGAGCAACCGTTCATCGTCGCGGGAAAACACTCGCACCCCACCACCAAAGGTCAGGACGGTGAGCGTGCGCCCAAAAACATAGGCATTGGTCAAGCCTTCTGTCGCAAAAGTGTTGCGAAGATCCTTCAAAACAGGAGAAGCGGTTCCTCCCTTGACGAAAAAAAGGCCTTTCCCCGTGGCCGCAAAGAGTTCCCCACCGTCTAATTTTTGCAACGAAGCGACCCCTTCGGACCGATCCACCCAAGGAAGCTCTCCACTGGCATCAGAAAGATTGACGCCGTCCCATTTCAACGGTTGCTCCTGCCCGGTCAAAACGTAGACCCGACCCCCAATTCGATGGAGCGTGATATTGGATTCCCCCGAAAATTGCCGAAGCGTGGTGAGCTCACCTTCCGGGTTCACCCGGCAAACGCTGCGCCGTCCCACCAGTAGTGCCGAGCCGGATACCTCCATTCCGGCGCGGAAAACCTCATCGGTTTTTTTGGGAACCCAGCGGCCTTGAGTGTAAAGGTAGCAAGAATTCTCCCCGGTGATCACCAGCCCTCCGGCGTAAGGCGTAATCGTCCGGATGTAGCCCGGAGTGGGCGGTCGCACCATTTTCCACCCGCTCTTTTCTTGAATCGCGATCCCGTCCGAGGTGCCGGCCGCCCAACCACCTTCCAACGGTTCGGCGCACCAGAACTGCTGCTCTCCTTCCGGCAGACCCGAGACACGGAAGACCTGAGGAATCCCTGCCCCGAGCAGTGTTGAAAGCGCGAATACAAGCACAAAACACATCCAAACTTTGGGGGTGCCGCGCCACACCAGATGGGTGGGAGAGCACACCCGGTTTAGGAGGAGGGGACACATCGGAAAAGGCAGCAAATGAGAACACGCCATCCCAACAAAAATCGTCGCAGTATATTTTCTGTCAGAAACCCATCGTCACACAACAAGCCTGTTATGAAATTCCATCACAAGTCGATCCGTACCTTCGCCAAGGCCATCCTCGCCGTCGGCTTTCTCGCCCTCGGTCTTAATCGCGCCGCGGCGCACGTCGATCCCGTTTCCAGCTACGTCGCCGATGACGCCAAAACCGGCACGTCCGATATCTGCCCGGAACTCCCCTGTATCTTTAGCCGCGATACCCACTAATCGGCCAAATTGCTTTCTCCATGATTTCGCTCGCACCCTATTACTTCCGGACCGTGTTCTCGGATGAAGGAGGACCGGTAGCGCGGGTTAGTTCCGGGCAATTCCCCGTCTTCAATCAGCCGTCCTACCAAGCTTCCGCCTTCCTCAAACCCGAGCTGACCTGCGAGAAAAATCGCTTGGTCATGTTCGGTTCGGCGGACGGCACTGGCTCGTCCGAGACTCCTTCCATCGCCCAACACAAGGCCATCTCGGAAGCGTTGGAGCGTTGGGCCTACCACGAGACCCACCGGTCGGGGGAGCGAAAAAAGTTCGGCTTCGACCTCGACCGTACTTCGAACGGCATGGCGGCGTATCCTGGTTTTGCCTGGCAGGCGCGCCGCCGCGCCCGCCTCGAAGCGCTGGAACGTTTCGCCCTCATCGGTTGGTGGGACCGTCAGTTCGCCTGCTCTGTCCACCGCGCGCCCTATCCCGACGTAGGGATGCTCCGGATACACCACGGCCAGAACAACGGGGAGGTGGTGCTGCTCTATCACCGCGCTCCCTCGGGTTTCATGGCCTACGGTTACGCCGCCGGCAGCACCATCGCCTCGGCCGCGAGCCGGGCGGTGGTGGAGCTGGTGCGCTGCGAGTACGTCATTTCGCGGCACCGCGCCCGCGGTTCCATCACCCCGGTGAAGGACCACATGGAACGTCGCTGCCTCTATTTCTCCACCCCGGAAGGGCACGCTCAATTCCTCGAGCGGGTCTACAACAAGCCGACCAAGAACCCCACGCCGTGGATTCCGCTTTTCGACGGCGAGATCCCGGGTCCCTGGTCCCGTTGGGCCAAGGTCTGGCGTCACTCCGTCGTCATGCCGACCTACGACTTCCTGGATCAAGGCAGTAACTTCTTTTTCTGGTGACAAAACCCGAAGACGTCGGCGGCACCACGGAGTCGGACGCGGCCAATGCCGCGTCCAGCCAGTCGTCTGAAACGGTGCCGCCTTTCACCTTTAACCGAGATGTGGCCGACAAACCGCCGGTCGAATACCCGGAAAAACTTTTTAGCCTGTTCGCGCAGGCTTTGTTTTCCGCGCCTCCCGGCGACAAACCGAACTCAGCCGCGGCTGCTCAAGGCCTAGCCGGGGCTGGCTCCGCCACGCCCGACCGGCCGCTCCTCACCGCCTTGGTCGTCGGTTTCTCGGAGCAGGAGCTCAATGCCTTGGGTCCGACGTTGCGTACCCTGAAGTTCAATACACTGGTCACGTCCAATGCCGACGAGGCCCGAGAGGTCCTGGCCACCACCCCCATCGCTTTGCTCGTGATCGACTGGGATCTTCCCGCCACCCACGCGCTAGGTCTCGCGCAAATGGTGCGAAAAATGCCCGTCGAATCGCCCTTCATCCTTGGTTTGGCGACGCAACTCACCGAAACGCTGAAAGGTTCGGCTCGCGGGACTGGGTTCGATCGTTTTTATGAAAAGCCGCTCTCCCGCGACATGTTGATCGACTGTCTCCAAGGAAAAAGCGGCGCGCCCCGGGAATCCGACCGCCCCGCCTGAGCCCGCGCTCCGGAGTCTGATTCCTTTGCGCTGTCCAAGGGTGGGCTGGCGCTCATTGGCGCGGCGACTGGACGCTTCACCCTTTCTAGTTAACCTCAGAAAGATCCCTCCACCTATGTTGACCGACGAGCAGATCGATTTGATGCATCGGGTGTTGAACTCGCTTCTGGCGCGCGACATCGAAACCCGGGCCGCAGTCGAAGCCTTGCGCGAACGTCTCGCCCGGATCATCGCCACGAATGAAGGTAGAGAATTTGAGTCTGTATTGGGTGAGTTGCGACACGATGCCGCCGTGCTCCACGAGAAAGCCCTCCTGGAAATCGAAAAGATCGATCCCGGCTCAGCCGCCCAAATCGATCTCCGGTCCAAGTCGCCCAGCGACGAAGAACCGTAAATCTCCGCGCCCAAAAGCGAGGATCGTCCGATAATTTCTCGCCAGCCGGTCCAGAATCGCCAGACCGTTGCCGGTGGCTCGGACGTGGACCTATGATCAGGCGGCATCGCTTGCTCCGGACGCTGCTTCGTTGAAAGCAGGTCAGGGGCATTCCGCGCCGCGTAAATGGTCTTCGCTCGGCACCGACGGCACGCTCATCTGGGGCTTGGCTCAGGGCTCGGGGGCCGAGCCGTATCAGTCGCAGGTCGACCTTTCCGAGCCCGCCTTCAAATGCTCCTGCCCGAGCCGAAAATTTCCCTGCAAACACGGGCTCGGCCTGTTGCTCCTCTACGCCTCGCATCCTTCCGTCTGCCCCACTCAGTCACGTCCCGCCTGGGTCGAGGAGTGGCTGGCCAAGCGGACGGAACGCGCCGCCAAAGCCGTGGCGAAAGCCGAATCAACCCCGCCGGCTCCAGCCGATCCCGCGGCGCAAGGTAAACGCCGGGAAAAACGGGAAAAAAACATTCAGGAGGGCGTGGCCTTCCTCGAGGGCTGGCTCCGCGACCTCGTCCGCCAAGGTCTGACCACGGCAGCCGCGCCCGGCTATGGCTTTTGGGACGCCACCGCACGCCGCATGGTCGACGCCCAGGCTCCTGGCCTTGCTCGTCGCGTCCGCGCGCTCGCCAGCGTGATCAACCGTCCGTCGACTCCCGAGGCCCTGGTTTATGCGGAGCTGGGGCGCCTCCATCTCCTCTTGGCCGCGTATTCACGTCGCCATGACCTCTCGGCCGAATGGAGGGCGGAGTTGGAGAGTCAGATCGGCTGGACCACCGATCAAGACGAACTGAAGGCCCAACCGGGCACGAGCAGCGGCTGGTACATCGCCGCTCAAACCCTGCAAGAGGAGGATCGATTGATCACCCGCACCTCGTATTTGTTTTCCCATGACGGCCGGCCGGCCAAGGTCCTGGAGTTCACCCATGCCACTCAAGCCGCGGTCTCCGCCCTTGCCCTGGGTCGCTGGGTGCAGGCCGAGCTGGTTTTCTTTCCCGGGGTCGCGCCGCTTCGCGCCGTCCTCAAGTCCCCTCCCCACGACCTCGCTGGGCAGCCGCCCTCCGCCCTCTGGCGCTGCGAAGAGGTGCTGTCAGCCTACGCCGCCCGTCTCGCCCTCACTCCATTGAGCGAAGCCTTGCCTGTCCTGGTGCAGTTGATACCTGAGCGGCGCGGGGAACGTTGGTGGCTGCGCGACGAGGACGGCGGCGCTCTGCCTATCGCCCGGAACTTCTCTCAAGGCTGGGAATTGCTGGCCTGTTCGGGCGGATCGCGGATCGAACTCTGTGGAACCTGGAACGGCGTCGAGCTCACGCCTCTCAGCCTCATTCAGGAAAACGGCGCCATCGCCCTGACCGCCTCGTCGCTCTGAGCATGCCCACGCTTCAACAGGTCCTTTTGCTCGGCACCGAGCGCGTCACGGGCACCCCGGACGCGCCCCACCCTTCGCTGGAACAGGCCTGGTCCGCATTGGATTGGCCTGGCGGTCGAGAGGCCACCGTGCTCGAGGCCGCCGCCCTCGCGGGCACGGCCGCCCTGGCCGGATTTGTTTCTCCCGTCGGTCTTCCCTACGACTCCTCCGCTCCGGCCGAGAGAGAGGAAATCGCCGAAGCCCCGTCAGCCGCCGCAGCTCTCTTGAACCAGCTCATCGAGAGCGAATTTCGCCCCTTGCTCATCGAGTGGCTCGAGAGCTGTGCGCGTCACCGGCGTCGGGTGCCGGCGTTTTTCCTGCCGCGCCTCCTCAATGGAGTTTCCCCTGAAGAGCGTCCCGCGCTCGCCGCGGTCGCGGGCGCGCGAGGCCGCTGGCTCGCGGCCCAAAATCCAGCCTGGGGTTGGCTGACGCTGTCGCCCGAAGCGTCCTCGCTTCCCGCCTCGGTCTGGGAAACGGGGACGGACGCCGAGCGGCTGGCGGAGCTCCGTCGCCTCCGCGCCACCGATCCGGCAGCCGGGCTCGCTCTGCTCCAGACGAGTTGGACGCAGGAACCTCCCGCCTTTCGCGACCTCGCCCTGGGCGAACTGGCCCGAGGCCTGAGTCTGGCCGACGTTCCCTTCCTCGAGAACTGCTTGCGCGAGCGGCGGCGCGAGTCACGGCAGCAAGCTCAAACCCTGCTCTGCCGTCTCCCCGAGAGTGGTTTTGCCCAGCGCATGCGAGAGCGCGCCGGCGAGCTGCTTGTATTCAAAAAGTCATTCCTCAGCAAAAAACTCGAGCTCACCCTTCCCTCCGTTTTCTCGCCCGACTGGAAAGCCGATGGGCTGGAAGAGAAGCCAGTCACCGGCACGGGTGAAAAAGCCCACTGGGCGCGCCAGATTCTCGAATCCGTCAGCGTTCATCACTGGGCCGCGGAGTTCGATCTCAGCATCGAAGCGCTGTTCGGGCTCGCCGTATCCAGCGAGTGGAGCGAGCTCCTGCTCGGCGCTTGGTACCGGACCCTGCGTTTCGCTCCCGATCCGGAGGTCGCCGAGGCCTTGACTCCGCCGATCTTGGAACGCCCGTCCTGCTTGCCGCCCGGCGTCAGTCTACCTCAGGCCATAGTTCAGCTCCTTGCTCCCTGTACGATGGAGGTGCGCTGGAAACTCGCGGAAAAAATCCCCGGACCCTTTCCCCTCCTCTGGGCCTTCCTGCCTCAGCTCGCCGAACCGACGTCCGTGTCTCGGGCTTCCGCTCTTCTTCGGACCCTCGCGCCCGCGCTGCGCGACGGCTTAGTTCCCGGCGGCGCGCCGCAAGCGGTGCTCATCGCCCGCTGCCTGCCAACCTCGCTCCGGCCCGAAGCCGAACGCCTGCTGGAACGCGAAGCCGGACTGACCAAAACCGCCGAAGCTTTTCTCCGCGCGCTGGAGCTACGCGCCCAACTTCAATCCTCGTTCTCCGTCCCCTCTCGACCATGAGCAATGTCATTCGCGAAACCGCCGAAGTCCTCTACGCCCAGGAACTCGCCGCGCTCCAGCGGCTCGACGATCGGCCAAAGCCTCCGAACTGGCGGCTCTCGCCCTGGGCCGTGGCGCAGTATTTGTTGGGTGGAGACCTGCCCGACGGCACCGCCATCGCGCCGAAATACATCGGGGACCGCCGCACGATCGAGATCGCGGTCGCGACTCTCGCCACCGATCGCGCCCTCCTCTTGCTCGGCGTGCCAGGAACGGCCAAGACCTGGGTTTCGGAGCACCTGGCCGCCGCGATCAGCGGTGACTCCACTTTGTTGATACAGGGCACCGCCGGCACCGGAGAGGAATCCATGCGTTACTCCTGGAACTACGCGCTCCTCATCGCGGAGGGTCCGAGCGAACGCGCTCTGGTGCCAAGCCCGATGATGAAGGCGATGCGCCAAGGGCAGATCTGCCGGGTCGAGGAACTCACGCGCATCCCGGCCGAAGTCCAGGACACGTTGATCACCTTGCTCTCCGAAAAAACCCTGCCCGTCCCTGAGCTCGGCCAGGCGGTTCAGGCGGTCAAGGGCTTCAACGTCATCGCCACGGCCAACAATCGCGACCGCGGAGTGAACGAGTTGTCCAGTGCGTTGAAGCGCCGTTTCAACACCGTGGTCCTTCCCCTGCCCGACAGTGTGGAGAGCGAAGTGGAGATCGTTCGCGTGCGCGTCGCCAGTCTAGGCCGCGCCCTGGAGCTCCCCGCCGAGGCACCCGCCCTGGAGCACATCCGACGCGTTGTCTCGGTCTTCCGCGAGCTCCGCAGCGGCGTGACCGAAGACGGCAAATCAAAGGTCAAGTCGCCCAGCGGCACGCTCAGCACCGCCGAAGCCATTTCGGTCGTGACCAATGGCATCGCGCTTTCCGCTCATTTTGGAGACGGCACGTTGACCGCCACCGACCTGGCCTCCGGCATGGTCGGCGCGATCGTGAAAGACCCGGTCCAAGACACCGTCGTTTTTAAAGAATACCTCGAGACGGTGGTAAAGGAACGCGACGGCTGGAAAGACCTTTACCGCGCCTGCCGCGCGCAACTGAGCTGAGCCGGTCGCATTCATGGCTGTATCCGTTTTAGGGATTCGTCACCACGGCCCAGGCTGCGCGCGCAGCGTGCTCGACGCCCTTGAAGCCAAACCGCCGCTCGCGGTTTTGATCGAGGGGCCGCCCGACGCGGATGGGTTGATTCCCAGTGCGGCGCTCGAGGGCATGATCCCACCGGTTGCGCTCATGATCCACCGGGAGGACAATCCGAAGCAGGCCGTCTTTTATCCCTTCGCCGAGTTTTCTCCCGAGTGGCAAGCGCTCCGTTGGGCGGTGAGCCACAACGTACCGGTGCGCTTCATGGACTTTCCCTGGCAGCACCGTTTTCCCCTTCAAGATCCTCTGCCGCCTACCGCCAGCCCAACCGAAGCAAAGCCGGACTCGAACGCCACGCCTCCGGTCACCGATCCCGCCCAGGGCGCCGAGCCTCCGGTGGATTCGGCGCGAGAGCAGGCCATCCGGCACGATCCTTTGCGCGTCTTGGCCGAGGCGGACGGTTACCTTGAGAGCGAGCGCTGGTGGAACGACCGGGTCGAAGAACGTGGCAGCGCCACCGGGATGTTCGAGGCGATACTCGAGGCCATGACCGCGGTTCGGACCGAGCTCGCCCTCCCCGAAACCCTCGAAGAACGGCGGCGCGAAGCCTGGATGCGGCGGGTGATCCGCGAAACCCAACGTGAGGTCCTCGGCGAGATCGCGGTGATCTGCGGTGCCTGGCACGCCCCGGTCTTGGCCAATCCACCGAAGGTCTCGGCCGATAACGAGCTCCTCAAAGGACTGCCCAAGACCAAGGTGGGGGCCACCTGGGTGCCTTGGACCTCTGAGCGGCTGTGTTTTGCCAGTGGATACGGCGCGGGGATCGCCTCTCCGGGTTGGTACGAACACCTCTGGCTCCATCGCCGCGATCCGCAGCTGAGCATCCGCTGGTTGACCCGAGTCAGCCGGTTCCTGCGCCATCGCGATCTGGACGCTTCGACCGCCCAAGTGATCGACGGCGTCCGGCTGGCCGAACACCTGGCCGCATTTCGAGGGCGGCCGATCCCCGGCCTGGCCGAAATGAACGAAGCCGCAATCGCGGTTTTCTGCCACGGCGATACCGCTCCGCTCCGGCTTGTATCCAAAGAATTGATCGTGGGCGAACGCCTCGGCGAAGTGCCCGAGGGGGTGGCTCGCGTCCCGCTGCAGCAGGACCTCGAGGCAGCGCAGAAACGCCTTCGCCTCAAACCCGCGGCGAGCCAAACCGTCCTGGAACTGGACCTGCGCGAGGCGACCGGGCTCGAGCGCAGTCATCTCTTGCACCGCTTGGAATTGCTCGGTGTGCCATGGGGAAAGAAGCAAGAAACCGTTTCAGGGAAAGGAACGTTCAAGGAGCTCTGGAAACTGGAGTGGAAACCCGAGTTCACGGTCGCCATCGTCGACGCCGCTCGGCTCGGCAACACGGTTGAAACCGCCGCCCGGGGCGCAGTCGCCAGTCAAGCGACCGGCGCGGGGCTGGAGAAACTCTGCCAGCTCCTCGAGGTCGTCCTTTTGGCCGATTTATCCACCGCGGGTGAGGCCCTTTTGCAGCGTATCTCGGCCGAAGCGGCCCAGAGCAGCGACGTCCTGCGTCTCTGCCAAGCCGTCCCGGCGCTCGCGCGCCTCGCGCGCTACGGCAATGTTCGCCAAACCGACTCCGCGGCGGTGGCCCAGATTCTCGACGGCTTCAGCGCTCGGATCCACGCCGGTCTGGTCGTGGCCATTTCCGGGATCGACGAGGAAGCGGCCCATGTATGGGCAGAAGCACTACGCAAGTACCATGCCGCCCTCGGGCTGATGGAGTCGAGTCAGCTCCAGGATTGGCAGAGCCTGCTCCGCAAGCTCTTGGAGGCCTCCACCACCCCGCCTCTCCTTTCCGGGCTGGCCGCGCGACTGCTCCTAGAGGCCGGTCAACTCCCGCCCGCCGACGCCTCGCGCGTCCTTCAACTCGCCCTATCGCGCGGTCAGGACCCGAGCCACGGCGCCGGCTGGATCGAGGGATTCCTTAGTGGACAAGGAGCGATTCTGGTCCACGACACCCAGCTTCTGCCCCTGCTCGAAACCTGGGTGGCCGGGCTGACCGAGGAGGCCTTTCTGGCCGTTTTGCCTCTGGTGCGCCGCACCTTCGCCACCTTTGCTTCCCCGGAACGCGCAAGCATCGCGAGTCGCCTGGGCCGTGGCGCCAACGCACCAGCCGGAGTCAAAGAACAGGAATGGAACCTTCACCCCGCTCGAGCTCAAAGCGTTCTCCCCGTCCTCGGCCAGCTTTTGGGTAAATCCTTTCCGCCCCCCAGACGCCCCGGAGCCGCCCAACCATGAGCCTCTCGCCCACCCCGCCCGTTCCGTCTCAGCCGGCCAGTCCGGCACGCACTCCGGCCGAGCGTTGGCGATTGATTCTCGGCCAAGAAGCGGCGGATCTGGTTCCCTCCGGCTTGAGCGGCGAAAGCGCGGCGATGGATCAAGCCTTGGAAGCGTTGTACCAGGGTTCTGGTGACAAAAAGAAAGGCAGCCTCGGCGCGTCCGCGCCCAATGTGGCACGTTGGCTGGGAGACATCCGCACCTATTTTCCTTCGGGCGTGGTGAAGGTGATGCAGAAGGACGCCCTCGAGCGGCTCAACCTCCAGCAGATGCTGCTCGAGCCCGAGATGTTGGCCGCGGCCGAGCCGGACGTGCACCTCGTGGCCACTCTCCTCTCGCTTAGCCGAGTTATTCCCAACCGGACCAAGGAAACCGCCCGACAAGTGGTGCGCCGGGTGGTGGAGGACATCGAAAAGAAGCTGGCCGAGCCCCTCCGTCAGGCCGTGCGCGGCGCCTTGGTTCGATCCATTCGCAACCGCCGGCCCAAGCTACGGGAGATCGATTGGACGAAGACGATCCGGGCCAATCTTAAAAACTATCAACCGGCGCGGCGAACCATCGTGGCCGAAACCCTGATTGGTCACGGCCGGAAACGCAGCTCGGTCAAGGACGTGATTCTCTGCGTCGACCAAAGCGGCTCGATGGCAACCTCCGTGGTCTACTCCTCGATCTTCGGCGCCGTCCTCGCCTCGTTGCCGGCGCTCAGCACGCGTATGGTCCTTTTTGATACCGCGGTGGTCGATCTGACCGAGGAGCTGGCCGACCCGGTCGACCTCCTCTTTGGCACCCAGCTCGGGGGCGGCACCGATATTCACAAAGCCCTTACTTACTGCTCCGGTCTGGTGCGCCGCCCCCAGGACACCTCCTTGATTCTGGTCAGCGACCTCTATGAAGGCGGGGACGCCGCAGGCATGTTGCGCCGCTGCGCCGGACTGGTCTCGTCCGGAGTTAACTTGATCTGCCTCTTGGCCTTGAGCGACGCCGGCAGCCCGAGTTTCGATCACCGTCACGCCGCGAAAATCGCCGCGATGGGTGTCCCCGTCTTCGCCTGCACCCCGGACCACTTCGCTGAAATGATGGCCGCGGCGCTGAGCCGCCAAGACCTCCACCTCTGGGCCGAGCAACGCGGCGTGAAGCTCGAGCGCGGTGCCGAAGGGTAGGTAAAAATCAAATACCGCCGGAGAAGACCTGGGATTGGAGGGAACTTACACGTCCTTCCACCGCTCCAAGAGAGAAGAAAGACAGCGAATCGATCGTCGGCCTTCAGCGCGGAGGATTTGACCTAAACCCGCTCAATCCCGCGCGAAAAGCACCGACTTACAGATCTGTACTCACTCACCACGTTCGACGCTGTTTGCCCCTACAGCTTGTTTCAGAGTCTACCCGATTTTAAGTTCTAGAAACTTCAGATAAATTTTTTCCCATGAAACGCGCCCTCGCCATCGCCACACTTCTTCGGAGCAAGATCTCCGCAAAGACTGCTGCGGTGCGAGGTCGGAGTGGCACCTCGGAAACGAACGCGCCGGCCAAGAAAGCGGCCTCCACCGCGGCCCAACCCCGCTTCGACCGGAAGCCACCGGAGCCCGTCCCGTCCATCCCCCGCCGAGTTTTCTGCGGCGCCCCGCGCCTGCGCGACCGGGTTTGAGGTTTTGGTTCCCTGGCGGTCGGGAATCTGAAGTCGTACTCTTTCTCTCCGGTCGTCGGGATCATTACACCGAGGTCGGAAGAACTCGGTTCCTGGTTTAGCCGTCTCCGAGGTTTGGATATGGCCCAACGGGTCCACATTCTTTAGCCCAGCCCAGCGGTCTGGGTACTGGTCATGAAATTCCTGCACCCCAACGGGGGGCGATATCGGAGGTATCGCGTCCCTACAGGCCGCATCCTGAATTGCACCTTTCCCCAGGCCGATGGCCTGGGCTAAGGAATGGCCGGCCCGTTGGGCCTTTCGATCTGCCCACAAACCTGGGAAACACTATTAAATCAAGCCACCAGGGTCGGCGACTCCGACTAAAACCAAGCAATTTCGGAAAATCGGATTGATATAAGAGCGGGATCAAAAACGCCAGGCGGCTTAGCCCGTGATTTCACGTTGATGCCATTCGAGCGTTTGCGCCTCTCAGCGGTTGCCCCCTTGTCCAATGTCTAGACACCAGGGCAGACCAAAGTGAATTTTGCGATGAGACCGGCGAGAGCCTGCTGCTGGGGAAGGATCTTCACCCACTCGCTAGGAATCTCCGCAAAGCCATACACGATCCCAGCGAGCCCGCCGGCCACGCAGCCTGTGGTATCGGTGTCACCCCCAAGGTTAACGGCCTCCAAAACCGTGTCGGAAAAACTGCGGTGGCGTAGGACACACCAGATCGCCGCTTCGAGGGTTTCGATGACATATCCGCCCGACTTGATACGTTCCCGCGGTACGTGTTGTAGTGTACCTCCTAATACGCGATTAAAATGGTCCTTTTCCGACGGATACGCGGCGACCAAAGGCCCAGCCTCTTTTATCATCGCCGCGTACGCATCGAGAGGCGGTTTGCCTTGGAGAAGCTGAGCCGCGAACAAGCAATATATCGCGCAGGCGAGCTGCGATCGCGGATGAGCGTGCGTCACCCGGGAGAGATCGAACGCTCGTTGCGCCAATTCATCCGCTGGCACCGGATACCGCAAGGCGATCGGGAGAATGCGCATCAACGAACCATTCCCGTTTTGATCTTCCTCGTTCATACCCGCAAATCGAGCAGGTTGGCCGTCGTCAATCCGCGCCAATGCGGACGAGGTGGTGATGCCAATATCGAAAACCTGGCCACGCGCCGACCAATGCCCGTTTCGCATCCAGCGAACAAAGAGCGCCCCTAATCTCTCAAGGTCGAATTCTTCCAATAACCCTTCCACCGTGCAGAGCAAAAGCGATCCGTCGTCGGACCACGTACCCGCGGGCTGACGCCAGGTACCAAAGGCACGCATTTCGCGGACAGGACTGATCAAGCGTTGCTCGCGCGAACTGAAT
>Ga0070717_10002500_pt1 | contig 12973 bp, 13 predicted proteins | sample LARL113metaG_FD_71366 | JGI IMG/M metagenome (GOLD analysis project Ga0070717, IMG submission 71366) | Corn, switchgrass and miscanthus rhizosphere microbial communities from Kellogg Biological Station, Michigan, USA - LAR L11-3 metaG | ecosystem: Host-associated > Plants > Roots > Rhizosphere ... | reverse complement strand
TCATGTCGATGACGCGAATACCCGACAGCGCCTTGTCCATGCTTTCCCTCCCAATCGACCCTTGTCTCCAAGCCTAGCACCAACCGTTAGATGCCACCAAGGCTAGCAATCTTGACCACGGGAGTTCATGGCACAAGGATTGCGGCAATTATCGGCGGTCGGGAGGGATCGGAGGAGATACGGATTTCGAGGCGGCAGTTCGGCGCTCTGACAACGGCAGCGGCGCTGGTGCGCAGCATTCCGGCTCGCGCCGCAAACCCCGACGTGCTGGTTCCCGGATGGGATCTGCCGGCAAATCTCGACCCGCATCAGGTGCTCGATGTTCCGGCGGAAAATTGCGCGTTCAATCTCTACGACAATCTCTACCGCTACGAGGACAACCCGCCGCAATTGACGCCATGGCTCGCCGAGAGTCACAGCGTCTCTCCGGATGGGCTCACCTGGGAATTCAAGCTGCGCCCCGGTGTCACTTTCCACGACGGCAGCCCGATCAGCGCCTCCGACGTCGCCTACAGCTTCCAACGCCTATTAAAGATCGGAAAGGCGCCCTCCGCCCCGTTCTGCCCGTGCTGAAGCCAGAAAACATCGCGGCTGTTGAATCCACAGACAGTCCACTTTCGCCTCGACAGACCCTATGGCCCATTCTTTGCGGCCATTCCGATGGTGATGATTGTCAACGAGAAGCTCGTCAGGGCGCATGAGCAAAATCGCAACTGGGGCGCCGCCTGGCTGGCATCGAACGAAGCCGGATCGGGAGCCTACCGACTGATCCCGGAAACCTACGTGCCGCTCGAAAAAGTCGATATGGAAAAATTCGCTGCCTATTTTCAGGGCTGGCAGCACAAACCGCCGCCGGCCGGCCGTATCGAGATCCGCCCGGCGCAGGCTACCTCGACCCGGGTATTGGCTCTGCTGAACGGCTCGCTCGATCTCACCGATACCTACCTGCCGGTCGACCAGGTCGAAAACATCGAGAAATCCGGCAACGCCGCATGTCACACGCAATCAGACGACGCGCATCTTCCTGATCCGCATGAACAACAAGAAACCGCCATTCGACAACATCAACGCCAGGAAATGCTTTGCCCACGCCTTCAACTACCAAGGCTTTATCGGCGAGATCCTGAAAGGAAACGCGCAGCGTGACCCGACGCCCTTGCTGAACACGATTGGGGATTTCCAGAGGACGCCGTGGGCTACGAATATGATCTGGCAAAGGCCAAGGAATATTACCAAAAGGCGGTCGCCGAGGGCGCGCCGATGAAGTGCCCTTTCGAGATCCATATCCTGCAGCAGCTCGAGCAGACAACCCAGGCTGCACAACTCTTCCAAAGCGATCTCGCCTCGCTCGGCATCAACCTGAAAATCATCGGCGACACCTTCCCCAATCTGACAAGCAGCGCCGCCAAACCGGAAACGACTCCTGACTTATGGGTGCACTGGGTCAGCACCTATTTTGTCGACCCCGAGAACTGGGTCGGCCAGATGTATGACAGCCAGTTCCACGGCACCTGGAAGGCGTCGGCCTGGTGTCAGAACCCGAAAGTCGACGAGCTGTTGCGCAGGGCGCGCAGCCTTGTCGGCCAGGCCGAGCGAGCCCCGCTTTACGAAGAAGCGACCCGGCTCATCGTCTCCGACAGTCCGGACATCTGGATCTACAACACGATCGAGCTCGCTGGAATGTCGAACCGCATCAAAGGCGCCCGCTATTGCCCAGTGGGCAGCGGCTGCGAAGTGTGCTGGATGACCCTGGCGAGTTGAGCACGGCGTGCTGCGTTTTGTTCTCCGCCGCGCCCTCTACGCGATCCCGTCGCTATTCGGGCTGCTGATCATCACCTTTCTGCTGATCCGCGTCGTGCCGGCCGACCCGGCGGCGGCGCTTGCCGGCGACGATGCGACGCCGCAGCAGATCGCGGCGATCCGTCACCAATACGGGTTTGATCAGCCCATCGCCGAGCAGCTTGTTCTGTATCTCGGTCAAGCCGCGCAGTTCGATTTTGGCGAGAGCCAATATTCGCACCGCGCCGTTGGATTGGATCTGCGCCAGCGCCTGCCGGCGACCTTGGAACTGACCTTCGCCGCCCTCCTGATCGCGACGGCGCTCGGCATTCCGCTCGGCGTGATCGCCGCCGTCCATCACAACCGCTGGCCGGATTTTGCGCTGAGGGTTCTTTCGGTCACCGGCATTGCGGTTGCGGCGTTCTGGTTCGCGATCACGCTGCAGCTGATCTTCGCCATGAATCTCGAATGGCTGCCTTTGCGCGGCGAACTGAGCAACGGCCTCGTACCGCCGCCCGTGCTGACCGGATCTCTACTGCTCGACGCCCTGTTCGCTGGGAATTGGGCGATCTTCACCGATGCGCTCCGGCACCTCGTCTTGCCCGCGGTGACCCTGGCGGTAGGCCCGCTGGCGACGATTACGCGCTTTACCCGGGCCGGCGTGCTCGAGACCTTGCAAAAGGATTTTGTCCTTTATGAACGAGCGGTCGGCTACCCCCGACGGCGCCTGATCTGGATTTATGTGCTGCGGAATTCGGTTATTGCCGCGGTGACCCAGATCGGGCTGTTGTTTGGCGCCTTGATCGGCGGCGCTGTGGTTGTCGAATCGATCTTCGATTGGCCCGGGGTCGGCAACTACCTGGTACATGCGATCCTGACCGCCGACTACAAGGTCATGCTCGCCGCCACCCTCCTGATCGGGGTCGTCTATACCCTCGTCAATATATTGATCGATCTGGTGCATGGCTGGCTCGACCCGCGCCTCTGGGAACAGCGCTGAATGCTGGTCCTGAAGAAATTCGCGCGTGATCTGCCGGCTCTCGCCGGCCTCGTCATTGTGCTCGCGATCGCGATCATCGCGGTGATCGGGCCGTGGATCGCGCCCCATCCCGGCGACATCGCCGCCTCGCACCTGCTGCAGCGCTTGAAGTCCCCCTCGGCGGCGTTGCCGTTCGGCACCAACAATCTCGGCCGTGACATGCTCTCGCGGGTGATCCTCGGCGCCCGCGGTGCGCTCGAAGTCGCGGTCACCGTCGTTGCCGTCGCCGCAGCGATCGGGGTGCCGCTCGGGCTGGTCGCCGACTACCGCAGCGGCTGGCTCTCCGAACTGATCATGCGGCTGACCGATGTTTTTCTCGCATTGCCGCAGCTGATCCTGGCGCTGGCACTGGCACAGCTGATGACGCCGTCATTGGAGACCGCAATGATCGCGTTGACGCTGACCTATTGGCCGTTCTTCACGCGGCTGGTTTTTGCCGAGACCCGCCGGCTGCAGAACGCTTTGTTCGTCGATGCGTTGCGCGGGATTGGCGCCAGCGATGCGCGCATCCTGTTCCTGCATATCTTGCCGAATGCAGCCTCGCCGATCATTGTCCGCGCCACAATCGGCATGGGCTTCACGATCCTGGTTGCCGCGGTGCTCGGTTTTCTCGGGATGGGCGCCGCACCGCCCGAACCCGATTGGGGACTGACCACCGCCGAGAGCCGCGATTACCTGCCGGGAGCCTGGTGGTATTCGATCTTCCCCGACTTGGCGATCCTGCTCACGGTACTCGGCTTCAATCTGCTGGGCGACGGCCTCAGGGACCTGGTCGACCCGCGGCTGCGGCGATCACGCTGATGAGCGAGCCGATCCTCGAAGTGCGAGGTCTCAAGCTCGCGATCCGCACCGACGAGGGGGTCGCGCGCGTCCTCGACCATATCGACTTCACCCTCGAAGCCGGGCATATCCTCGGGATTGTTGGGGAATCCGGCTGTGGCAAGTCGACCGTGATCCGCGCCATCCTCGGCATCCTGCCGCAAGGCGCGAGGGTCGAGGCGGGCGATATCCGCTTTGGCGGCGAGCCGCTGCTCGAATTACCCGAGCGCGAACTCAACCCGCGGATCCGCGGCAGCCGGATCGGTTTTGTCCCGCGCGCGCCGATCTTGAACCCGGTGTTCAAGATCGGCGCACAGCTGCTGGAGATCATGCGCTGGCACGCGCCCGACGGCCATATGGCCGAGCATCGCGGTCGCTTCCTGCTGCGACGGGTGTAGCTGCCCGATCCCGACGCCGCTCTCGAACGCTACCCGCACCAATTCTGGGGCGGCCAGCGGCAGCGGCTGCTGATCGCCGCGGCACTGGCGTGTTCCCCCGCGCTCGTCATTGCCGACGAACCGACGACCGCGTTCGACGTGACGACCCAGCAGCAGATCCTCGAATTGCTGCGCGGCCTCGTCGAGGAGTTCGGCCTGTCGATGCTGTTCGTGACGCACGATCTCGGCGTCGTCGCCGAGCTGTGCGACGATTTGTGCGTGATCTACGCCGGGCAGACCGTCGAATGCCGCGCGACACATTCCGTCCTTACGGCGCCAAGGCACCCCTATCCCTGTGCCTTGCTCGCCTGCCACCCGGATCACACCGATAGCTTTATCGGCATTACCGGTGCCGTGCCGTCGCCGTTGCAGCCGCCGCCGGGCTGCCGCTTTGCGCCGCGCTGCACCAGGGTGCGCGCTGCCTGCGAGCGGCGCCTGCCGCATTTGACGGCCGATGGTTCGGGTAGGCGGGTCGATTGCGTGCTCTACGACCTGCCCGCATGACCGCAGCGCGCGACATCATCGAGCTGCGCGACGTCACGGTGCTGCTCGGCGGGAAGCGGCGCTGGCTGCGCCGGCCGGTGCCGCCGGTGCGCGCTGTCGGTGGCGTCAGTCTTGCGATCGAGCAGGGCGAGATCGTCGGGCTGGTCGGCGAATCCGGGTGCGGCAAGACCACCTTGGGCCGCACCGTGCTCGGCTTGCAGCGCGAGACCGCCGGCGAGGTTCGGCTCGATGGCGAGCTCGTCAGTCAGTTATCGCCAAAGAGGGCGCGGCGGCAGCGCGCCGATGTCCAATATGTTCACCAGGGCGCCGCCGCTGCGCTCGACCCGTGGTGGAGCATCGGGCGGACCCTGGAGGAAGGGCTCAAGATCCACGGCGTCCGTTCGTAAGCTGAGCGGCAGGCGCGGGTCGACGCGATCCTCGAAGCGGTCGGGCTCGACCGCTTCACGCGGCGGCGTTACCCGCACGAGCTTTCGGGCGGGCAGCTGCGCCGCGCCGCACTGGCGCGGATCCTGGTCCTGCGGCCGCGGTTTGTTGTCCTCGACGAGCCGACCTCGGGTCTCGACATGTCGGTGCAGGCGACGGTGCTCAACCTGTTATTGCAATTGCGCGAGCGGTTCGGCCTGACCTATCTGTTCATTTCGCATGATTTGTCGATCGTAAAGCGGTTCTGCAATCGCGTCGCGATCATGTATCTGGGCCGGATCGTCGAATTGGCGCCGACCGAAAAAATCTTCGCGGCGCCACGCCACGCGTACACGAGAGCCTTGCTCGAAGCGGTGCCGCGGCTGGAGCCAAATGCCGGCCGTCGCCCGCTGCCGCTCATTGGTGAGCCGCCGAGCGCGGCTCGCCTGCCGCCGGGTTGCGTCTTTTCGAGCCGCTGTCCGCACGCCGAGCCAGCCTGCCGCGAAAGCCAGCCAGTGCTCAATGACGGGGATGGTCATGCGGTAGCATGTTGGCGGTCGCACGATATCCTTGTCGGCCCACGGCCAGAAATCAGGCCACGTCCCGTTGGACCTTCGGATCGTAGTTGGCGTCATACCAATAGGCCTGCAATTCGGCATAGGTAATCGGCGGCCACTGCAGCGGATTTTCAGCACTGGTGCAGCTGGGAAGGCATTCGATCCGCTGATCGGAGTTCGGGCCCAGAAAGAACGGAATGGCGTAGCGGTGACGGCCGACCGACGGCACTGCGCGATGCGGCGTCGATTTGAAGCGTCCATTGGTCCAGCGCTTCATGATGTCGCCGGAATTGACGGCAAACGAGCCGGGTATATAGGGCACATCGAGCCAATCGCCCGAAGGCATGCGTACTTGCAGCCCCGGCACCTCGGTCTGGGCAAGAAAGGTCATGAAGTTGCTGTCGGTGTGCGGGGCAATACCGAACTGGTTCGCCTCGGCCTTCACCGGCGGGTAATGCGACAGTCGGAACGAGAACTGGCTGTCGCTGAACGACGCGTCGAACCATGTCGGATCGAGATCGAGCGCCACCGCAACCGCCGGCAAGAAGCGGCGCGCCAGACGGTCCATTGTGGCGGTATATTCGAGCACACCGGCACGAAATCCGGGAAGATCGGCTTCGTCCGGCCACAGATTCGGCCCGACAAAGCGCCGGCCCGACAGGCGCAATGGATCGTCGGGCGCCCGCTCGCGCTTGATAAAGAAGGCCTCGTTCAAATCCGGCTTGTCGTTGTTGTTGACGTCGGAGGTCCACACGGCATAGCGGCCCATCGCCATATAGCCGTTATTGTGCTCGTTCATCTTCAAGGCGAGCTTTTTGCCCATCGGCAGATCGTGAAACCGCGCGGCCTCGGCAAAGCTGCGGTCGATCATCGGGCGCGGCACATCGTGCCCGGTCAGGACGAAGAAGCCCACTGTGGTCAGCGCCTCTCGCACCTGCGATGCGGTCGCCTCGAGCGCTCCGGGGCGTCCGGCCAAATAGTCCGCAAGATAGATGGCGGGGATAGTTTCCGGCATTTCGATAACATCCGACAGCATGTAAGCCGTGCTATTGAAGCGCATCATTGAGGGCCGGAACAAGAGGGGCGAAATCACGCCGGAGGAAAAAACCGTTCCGTCTCGAAGAGGCGACGATCGACGAATTGCACCAGGCGATCAAGGCGGGGCAAACCACCTGCGTCGCGATCGTGCAGCACTACATCGACCGGGCGCGGGCTTTTAATGGTGTCTGCAGCCTGCTGGTCACCGAGGACGGCACTCGCGCCCAATTTTTCCATAAAGGCCCAGACGGTGTGACCTCGCGAAAGTCGCATAAGGTCCGATTTAGAAGGACAGGTCGCGCACGTTGAAGCCCCTTATCCTTCAAATCGCGATGATCGATCAGAGCCACTCCAAATATTTGAGTCTGATCGTGCTCATGATTCCGCGTACCTCTATGAACACATATTGTCTATCTCGTGTGGTCGCGGTTTACGACTTGCGTGACGCCGGTCCGTAGCTCCGACGCGGCGTAGCCGATACCGAAAGGGTGTGACCGAAATGCGGAACCAGCTTTTTGATCAGGCTGGTGGCGAACGCGCGTGTTGCAGAATTCAGCAATTCTGACACGATTTTACGCCGTTGAAAAAATTGACCGATAGCGTTGCAAAATATACGCTCAGAATGTCAGCGGCCCGTGCTGCCGGGACACCCTCTCCACCGCTCCTACTTCAATGGCTACGCCATGTGGACCCACTCGAACACACCGTTTCTGATGGCGCTGCCAGGCTTCGAAGTCGAGGAAATCGCGCCTGGCAGGAAGATGGAGAAACTTGGCGCGTCCTGCGGGCCAAGTTTCCAGCCGAGATCGCCAGCCATTGTCCAGAGCCGGAGTTCTATTTCGGGCCCGACTTTCTGCTGCGTCGGCATGACTACCAGATCGATGTCTCCGGAAGCTTTCCGACAGCCCAATATGTCTATGACATCGCGGAATTCGACGGCATTCAGTTCCCGACGAAACGACGAACCCACCCGCGGGGCGCCGATGGTCGTCCGGATCGCAATCGGGCATATGTTTGGATCGACCCGAGCGACTTCAGCATGAGCTGAGGTTCTTGGCCTGGCGTCGCCCCCTGGATCTTTTGGCGGTCTTGCGAAGACTGCCGGTGGTCAGCCGCTGCTCAGCGTCGTCGACTAGGAAAAAATGGTACTGACTGCCCGGCAGACGGTGGCGTCGCCGTCCCACCGGCCCGCCGAGGCGGGCCGGTGGGAGAGAGCAGACCTACCGCACCGGTGAGAAGGTGGCCGGGATCAGCAGCTTGTTTTCCTGCCGGACCGGCCGTACGCCGGCCTGTGGCGGCCACGCACCGCCGGGCCGACGGGATTCCTCACGGACGCGGGCGCGCTCGTTGAGATCCTTGTAACACCAGATGTGGACAAATTTGTTGAGCCCGCCAAGCTCGCTCGTCCAGCAGGCCGCCAAGGGGGAGAACCTCTCGCGAGCCTCGATCGCCTTGCCCCACGCCTCCAGCACCTTCGGGATGTCGCCCGGTGCGTAGGTGTAGGTGCGCATCTCATACACGTTCCCGCCGCCGTAATCGCGGCTGCCCAGGGGACGCATGAACGGCGCCGGATTCATGATCTCGGCTTCCTGCGCCACGATGAATTCGCCGCCGCCGGGGAGTGCATTACGCTCGGCGTCCTGCGCCATGGCTGCGCGCACGGCCGTCCGGTGCCGCAGGTCGTCGTAGGGATAGACGTGCACGACCTGATTGAGCGGGCCAAACTCGGTATGCCAAAAGGCTCCCAATTTGGAGTGCTTCTCGCGCAGCGGAAGTCGCTTGGCATAGCGCTCTTCAAATTCGGCCACGGTCCCAGGGCGCAGAGTATAGGTGCGAACTTCGTAGATCATGGGCGCGTCCTCCAGTTGACAGATTCGCGTTGGTCCAGTGAGCGGCAAGGACCGCTCACTGGACCTCGTTTTTTGCCGATTATTCGGCTGCTTCCTCTTTGACCGGCGTCAGATCTAAACGCTCCATGCCGAAGCTGATTGCTTCATTCCAGCCGCGGCTGCGGATATCGATCTGGACCTCATCAGGCCCCAGATACTTCAAATTCACCGCGTCGCCCATCGGAGTCGTTTCTGCTCTTTCGGTTTTCGGTATCGGGACGGGTGAATAATTCGCCTCTCTCAGACTCTCGGCCGTAGCCTGTTCATCGTCAACATAGAATCCGATGTGGTGAATGCCGCGCATGTCGGAGGTCTGTCCCGGGCCGAGCTTCGGAGCACCAGGCTCGCCATATTTCAAAACGGCGAAGTAAATATAACCGTCGCTGAGCCAGACACCCTTTTCACCCGTATCCCCGGGTCGGCGATAAAGTTCGGTCAGGCCGAACTGTTGCTTGTAGAATTCTGCGGTCTTCGCGGGATCATCAGTGACCAGTGCAATATGCCTGATGCGAGCCATGGCCATCCTCCTTCTATGCAGGCGCTGTCAAACGCGCGGATTTTATTGTGTGGGCTTCCTCAGGTGACCGTCAAGAGACACCTCGAGGAACAATCACGCCGCCAGCCTTTGGCGCGCCGAGGCCTTGATCATGGCCGCACCTTTTTCGGCGATCATGATCGTGGGCGCGTTGGTATTGGTGGAGCTGACCGCCGGCATTATCGAGGCGTCGATGACGCGCAAGGACTCGAGACCGTGCACGCGGAGCTCGCTGTCGACGACGCTCATCGCGTGGTTGCCCATCAGGCAGCTGCAGCTCGCGTGATAGACCGTCGAGCCGTTCTGCCGTGCATAATCCAAGAGCTCGTCGTCGGTTTGCACGCTGGGCCCCGGCACCTTCTCGGCGACAACGTATTTCGCCAAGGACGGTGCAGCGAACAGGCGGCGTAGAAATTTGAGCCCACCTACCATTGCACGGCGGTCGGCGTCCTCGGCGAGATAACGCGGGTTGATCGCCGGCTGCTCGTGCGGATCAGGCGAGCGGACCAGCACATAGCCGCGCGACAAGGGCCGCATCTGCCACGGTCCGCCGGTGATGCCGGGCTTATCGTCGAGCTTGCGGATGAGGCCCGGCTTGTAGCTCGCCGGCGCGAAGACGCATTGCACATCGGGGCTCGCCGATTCCTCGAGTACCTTGACCGAGGCGGCGCAAAGCGATGCACTGTAGGTCAGCATCCCGGTCCCCGACGCGAAATAGCGCCGGACCTCATTGGCGAAAGAGAGGCCGCGGCCGCGCTCGTTCAATGTCTCGAGCTCCCTTACCTCGCAGGACATGCGGGCGATGTAGTGGTCCTGGAAGTTATGCCCAACGCCGGGCAGCGCGTGGTGCACCGCGATGCCGGCCTCCGCCAGCCTCTCCGGGTCGCCGACGCCGGACAATTGCAGCAGATGCGGCGAGCCGACGGCACCGGCTGCAAGGATCACCTCGCGTGCTGCATCCGCGCGCTCGGCGCCTCCATTGCGCGAGAACTCGACCCCGACCGCGCGCTTGCCATCGAACAGCACGCGGTGCACCAGCGACTTGGTGACGACGTTCAGGTTGGGCCGCTTAGATGCCGGCCGCAAATAAGTGCGCGCGGCGCTGGCCCGGCGCCTCCCGCCGCGGGTCTGTTGACACCAGCCGATACTGTCGCCGGCGCCCGACGGCAGATTATTGACGTCAGGGCGGTATTCGAGCCCGAGCTCCTGAGCGGCCTCGATGATCGCCTGGCAGGCCGCCGGCCGCTCGGTCATCGGTGAAGTCGTCAGGAACCCGCCATTGCCGTGCAGCTCGCTTGTTTCGCCCTGCCAGTTTTCGGCCTGCTTGAAATAGGGCAGCACATCGTCCCAGCCCCAGCCGCGATTGCCGAGCTGCGCCCAATAATCGAAATCCTCGGGTTGGCCTCGGATGTAAATGAGGCCGTTGATCGAAGAGGAACCGCCCAATACGCGGCCGCGCGGATAGGGAATGGCGCGGCCATTGGTGCCGGGATCGGCCTCGGCCTTGAAGCCCCAGGTCAGGGTCGGGTGGTCGAGGAGTTTCATGAAGCCGGCCGGGATGTGGATCAGCGGGTTCCAGTCGCGCCCGCCGGCCTCGATCAGCAATACTTTCGTAGAGGGATCCTCGGTCAGCCGGTTGGCTAGCACGCAGCCCGCCGAGCCGGCGCCGACGATGACGTAATCCACTTGCATTGCTCCTCCTATCTCGTCGCCCCCGCGAAAGCGGGGGCCAGGGGTAGCCGCCGGTCGCTCGCCCTGGGTTCCCGCTTTCGCGGGAACGACGGTTGAAAATCATGCTGCCAGCTTCTGTCTGGCCTCATCCAGGATCATGGCGGCGCCCTTTTCGGCGATCATGATCGTCGGCGCGTTGGTATTGGTCGATGTGACGGTCGGCATCACCGAGGCGTCGATCACGCGCAGCCCTTGGAGGCCGTGCACCCGCAGCCGGTCGTCGACTACCGCCATCGCGTCGGGGCCCATCTTGCATGTGCAGGTCGCGTGAAAGACCGTCGAGCCGTATTGCCGCGCATAATCCAACAGCTCGTCGTCGCTCTGGACATCACTGCCGGGGAGGTTTTCGCCGACGACGTATTTCTCGAGAGCCGGTGCGGCAAAGAGACGCCGCGCCATCCGCAGGCCGCCGACCACGGCGCGTCGGTCGGTCTCCTCGGAGAGATAACGCGGGTTGATCGCCGGAGGGTCGCCCGGCTCGTTGGAGCGCGCCTCGACATAGCCGCGCGACAGCGGCCGCATCTGCCAGATGCCGGCGGTCATGCCCGGCTTGTCGTCGAGCCGGCGTATTGGCCCCGGCGCAAAACTCCCGGACGCCAAGAGGCACTGAATGTCAGGAGTTGCCGATTCCTCGAGCACCTCGACCGAGGCAGCGACCAGGGAGGCGGCATAGGTCAGCATGCCGGTACCGGCAAAGAGGTAGCGCAATACCTCGCCGGCGAACGGCAGGCCGCGCGACGTCTCGTTCAGTGTCTTCGCTCCGCTGACGACGCAGGTCACGCGGGCGAGATAGTGGTCCTGCAAGTTCTTGCCGACCCCGGGCAGCGCATGGTGCACCGGGATGCCGACGCGGCCCAAATGGTCGGGGTCGCCGACGCCTGAGAGCTGCAGGACATGCGGCGAGCCGATGGCGCCCGCCGCGAGGATCACCTCGCCAGCCGCGTCGACCCGCTCGACCGCGCCGCCGCGTCCGTATTCGACGCCAACCGCTCGGGTGCCGTCAAAAAGGATGCGGTGCACTAAAGCATTCGTGACGATCTGCAGGTTTGGGCGCTTCATCGCCGGGCGCAGATAGGTGCGCGCCGCGCTCTGCCGGCGTCGGCCGCGCCGGGTCTGCTGAACCCAGCCGATATTTTCGCCGGCGCCGGGCGGCAGATGGTTGACGTCCTCGTGGTACTCGAGCCCGATCTCTGTCCCGGCCTCGATCAGTTTGTGGCACAGGAAAGGCTTGTCGGCAGTCTTCGAGGTCAGGAGCGGCCCACCCTTGCCGTGGAACTCGTCAGCCTCGCCTTCCCAATCCTCGGCACGCTTGAAGAACGGCAGCACGTCCTCCCACGACCAGCCGCGATTGCCGAGCTGGGCCCAGTGATCGAAATCTTCCGGCTGGCCGCGAACGTAGATCATCCCGTTGATCGAACTGGAGCCGCCGAGCACCCGGCCGCGCGGGTAAAGAATAGCGCGCCCATTGACGCCCGGATCGGGCTCGGCCTTGAAGCCCCAGGTCAGGGTCGGATGATCCATCAGCTTCATATAGCCGGCGGGGATGTGGATAAGCGGGTTCCAGTCGCGACCCCCCGCCTCCATCAGCATCACCCGAGTTCCCGGGTTCTCGCTCAGCCGGTTGGCAAGCACGCATCCCGCCGATCCCGCTCCGATAATGACATAATCCGTCTGCATGGCCCTCCTCCCTCCGCTGGAACAATAGTTCACCACAGAGACAGAGAGGACGCGAAGGTTTGTGTAGACCCGAGCTATCCCTGTGATGAAAATATCGGCTGCGGCTGGTGCATGGCTCGTCCTTCGCGCGTAATCATCGCTGGTACTCCGTTAAGAATGGCCGCAGAATGCTGACGGCCAACTTACGGAGGAGAGAGGATGAGCGCGCGTAAGGAATACCACCCGGAGAAAGTTCATTCCCAGCTTACCCATCCGGTCATCGATGGCGACGGCCATTGGATCGAATACGGGCCGGTATTCGTCGAGCAGGTGCGCAAGGCGGCGGGAGACAAGGCTGCCGACGGACTGAACAGGCATGTGCGGCGCATCCCTGACGCGCTGTCGCTCTCGATCACCGAGCGGCGCCGCCGCGGCATCGCGATGGAAGGCTATTGGGGGCGTCAATCCACCAACACCCGGGACCGCGCCACCGCGATGATGCCGCGCATGCTCTACGACCGCCTCGACGAGCTGGGGCTCGATTTCGGCATCATCTATCCGACCGCTGGCCTCGGCATCACGCGCAT
>Ga0070717_10002499_pt1 | contig 12980 bp, 9 predicted proteins | sample LARL113metaG_FD_71366 | JGI IMG/M metagenome (GOLD analysis project Ga0070717, IMG submission 71366) | Corn, switchgrass and miscanthus rhizosphere microbial communities from Kellogg Biological Station, Michigan, USA - LAR L11-3 metaG | ecosystem: Host-associated > Plants > Roots > Rhizosphere ... | reverse complement strand
GCTGCAATGTTGACGCAAGCGATCAGAAGCACCAATCCGGCGACGGCCATCAGTACGGAGGCGAAGCCGATGACGGGACCTCGCAGGGCCGTGCCGATCAGACCGGGCGGCGAGAGGCGAATTTGGAGGCCCTCGCTGAACCGGTCGGTACGTGCGCGATCCGCGGCGATGGAATTGAGGTCGGCTTCGGCCTGCTGCACAGTGATGCCGGGTTTCAGGCGGCCGGCGACCCAGATGTTTTGAGTGCCGGGGCTGTCCAGCCAACTATTGCCCGGCTCGATCTGCGGCTCCATGGCCATCGGGACCCAGAATTCAGGCGACAGGAGGAGTTCGGTGCCAAAAAAGCCCTTGGGCGCAACACCCACGACAGTGTAGTCAAGTCCATTCAGCTTCGCTTTTTTCCCAATGATGCCGGGATCGGCCGCGAAGCGGTTCTGCCAGGACTGGTAGCTGATAACGATGACCGGGTTAGGCGAGGACCTGCGATCATCCTGGGGCGTAAGAGCGCGGCCAATTTGGGCCCGAATGCCGAGCACGTCAAAGTAATTGCCGGTCGCTTCGTAGCCCCAGATATAGGCGCTTTTGTCGCCATAGCTCAGGCCGACCGGCGCGATACGGCCGGCGATCAAGCCGTCAAAGGTGCGGTTCCGATCTCGAAAGGCCAGGTAATTCGGATAAGATAGCGTGACGCCTTTACCAGCATGATTCAAGAAGACCAATTCCTGGGGACGCTCCACCGGTAATGGGCGCAGCAGGAACTGATTGAGCGCACTGAAGGTGGTGGTGTTAGCGCCGATTGCGAGGGCTAACGTCGCGATGGTGACGACGGTGAAAGCGGGAGTTTGGGCGAGCCGGCGGAAGGCGAGGCGGAAGTCCTGAATCACTGAGTCGATAGCCATTGAACGGCTATACGAACGGCGGAAGAGGGTGGTTCAGTTTAAAAACCCGGTTCAGTATAAAATCGAGGGCATCCAGACCGAGTCTGGCTCTTCATACGGTCCCAGGGCCATCAGATTCATCATTTTGACTGTCCGGCAACCGGCTTTCAGGAAAGCTCGAAACAGAGGTCCGTCGTCGAGTGGGCAAAGGCTGCGCGCCCTCTCATGCGGGATCAATCGCGCGGCTTGCGTGGCGAGCGCCACTGCGTCGTCCGGGGTCTCGGCCACTCCGTGTCCAAAGATGCCGGGGATCAGATAGCCGCTAAACTTCCCCCCTCGTTCTCGAAGCACCGGCGAGAGCCCGGAGCGGACGGCTGCGGCGAGCTCATTCCTGCGGCTGGTCTTGTAGTTCTTTTGGCAAAGCGCGTCGAGAGCTTCGATATCGCCTTCCTGCACGGGGCGGACCGTGGCATCGGCTCTCACCGCTGCATTGAGGAGTATCTCGGCCACCGCATGCTTCACATCGAAGCCCAGCGATGCATAAAGGGAAATGGATGCCGTGTTGAAGGCGTCCTGCAGCAGGCGCACCCTGGCAATATTGTTGCGGCGCGCATGATCGATCACATCCTGCATGAGCGCGCGGCCTAAATCTCGGCCTTGGAAAGCGCAATCCACCGTGATGGGGCCGACACCGGCCACCGGATCGGTAAACGAAATGTAATTCGATCCCGCCAGTTCGCCGTTCACGATCGCGGCCACGCCATAAAAATCCTTCCGCTCGACCACCATCCCGATGACCCTGCGCGCATACTGGACGCTAGGAAAATCAGGCGTGAAGCCGTGCCGGTCGGCAATGTCCTTGAACGCTTCGTAGCAAATGCGGCCTAGTTCGGAAACGTGCTGGACTTCCGCAGGTATTAGTTGGACTCCTGCCGGCAGAGTTGGTGCTGGGTGCGACATTGAATCCCCACGGGAAATTATGTCACAGGGCGAGGTTTCATCGAGATTTCACTCCGATATAACGCAATTGAAAACCTCGGCTGCTAGGCTCTAACCCGAGGAGATCAACCTTGTTCAATAAAAGTAACTTCTTTGCAGTTATCGTTTTCGCCATCACTGGACTGATGGCCCAAGACGAGCGCCATGACCAACTCAACGAACGCAATGGCGTCCGCCGCGTCCTGTTAATTAGCATTGATGGAATGCATGCGCTCGATTACCTGAATTGCCGGAGCGGGGGCTACTGCCCCAATCTGACCGCGCTCGGAAAGACCGGCGTGAACTATACTCGCACGTCCAGTTCGAGACCCTCCGATTCGTTTCCTGGTTTGATGGCGCTGGTCACCGGCGGCACTCCAAGAACAGTGGGAGCGTACTATGACGTCGCCTACGATCGCGTTCTCGCGCCGCCCCAGAACACGACCGGCAATGGACTGGCCGGCGGAGTGTGCCACGCTGGCCAAGTCAACGGGACCACCACTGAGTTTGAAGAAGGCGTCGATATCGACCAGTCGCAGCTGAGCGGGGGCGGCCCGTATACCGGTTTCGACGGTGGAATCAAGTCCATCGATCCCACCAAGCTGCCCCGCGATCCATTCAAGAACTGCACACCGGTCTATCCCTGGAATTTCATCCGTACAAACACGATCTATGGAGTGATCCACGCCGCCGGCGGGTACACCGCCTGGTCCGATAAGCACGCAGTCTACGCCGCCGTCTCGGGTCCCAGCAACAACGCCTCGAACGTGGACGACTATTACGCGCCGGACGTCAATTCCGACGTGATCCCGCTCCCCGGCGTCACCACCGCCGACGGGCTGAACTGCGCCACTATTACGGTCAGCGGTGCCTGGACGGACAGCTTCCAGAACATTAAGTGCAATGATCAGCTCAAAGTCAAATCCATCCTGAATCAGATCGACGGCAAGACCCACCTGGGCACGAGCAAAGCTCCGGTGCCGAACATTTTTGGCATGAACTTCCAGGCGGTGAGCGTCGGACAGAAGCTGATCGATGCGGGCGGTACGAAAGGTGGCTACACGGATGCCGCCGGCACACCGACACCCAGCATGAAAAGTGCCATCGCTTATGCGGATGCCGCCATCGGGCAGATGGTGGAGGAGTTGAAGGACCAGGGTCTGCTTCAGACCACCTTAATCATCATCTCCGCTAAGCACGGCCAGTCGCCTGTCGATACGAACCGCTTCACGAAGATCAAGTCCACATCGCCCGCCCATCTGCTCGGAAACGCGGGCCTGCTGCCAGCCTCCGAGTCGCCATTTACGCCGGGCGGAATCGGGCCGACGGAGGATGATATCTCACAGTTATGGCTCGTTCCCGGCGCAAACGTCTCGACTGCCGTGGGCATCCTGGAGAGCAACGCCGTCGCCGCTGGAATTGGTCAGATCTTCTATGGACCGTCGCTCGAAACGATGTTCAATGCGCCCGGGCTGCCTCCGAGCGGCGACCCTCGCACTCCCGATATCATCGTTCAACCGAACGTCGGTGTGGTCTACACAGGAAGCTCGGCCAAGCAAGCTGAGCATGGGGGTTTCGCTCACGATGACACCAACGTAATGCTGCTGATCTCGAATCCCGGCATCGGGGCCAGCACCGTGACTAGCTTTGTGGAAACCACCCAGGTTGCACCGACCATCCTTCAGGCCTTGGGGCTCGATCCCAACAGCTTGGATGCCGTCCAAAAGGAAGGTACGCCGGTCCTGCCAGGATTGAATCTTAAATAAGGCAAGCTGTTCGTAAACGAACAGGCATTTATCGCTAGCGGGCGTTCATTAACTTGAACGCCTGCGCCTTTTCAACGCATAGCGATGGAGCGAAGCGTGCATGTACATTCGCCCGCTATGCTCTCCACGCTGACCCAAGACCTCGCTTACGCCTTCCGCCAGCTTCGGAAGAGTCCTGGGCGAACGATCATTGCCATCGCCGTGCTGGCTCTTGGCCTGGGCGCCAACGCAGCCATCTTCAGCGTGGTGAATGCGTTACTTCTGCAACCTCTGCCTTACAAAGAGCCCGACCGGCTGGTTCAGCTTTTCGAGCGGGACGTCATCGGCGTCGGCGAGCCGCCCTATAACTCCGTCGCGCCGGGTAATTATCTGGACTGGCGCAGGGACGCGCGGCAGTTCGAGCAGATCGCAGCGGCCGACGGGGGCGAGTTCAACCTTGCCAGCACCTCGGGCGAATTCGCGCCGGAACGAATCGATGCCGCCTTCCCATCGGACAATCTGCTGCCAACTTATGGCGTTCAACCGATCCTGGGACGCAACTTCCGTCCTGATGAGGACCGGCCTGGCGCTCCTCACGTCGCCTTGATCAGCTACGGGCTATGGCAGCGCCGCTTCGCGGGATCGCCGGAAGTACTCGGACACGCGATCAGGCTGGACAATGAAGACTATCAGATCATCGGTATTCTGCCGCGCTGGTTCGTCTACCCCAGTCGGACGACTCAGGTCTGGGTGCCGCTCGAACAACACGTGCCGCCCAAACAGCTGGCCTCGCACGAAAACCACTTTCTGGATGTTATTGGCCGCTTGCGGCCGGGCGTCAGCGTGGAGCAGGGCCGCACTGAAATCGACGGCCTTCAAAAACGATACAAGCACGCTCATCCCGAAGCAATTGCCGGCAAGGGCGCTAATGTTGTTTCGCTGGGTGACATGACCGTACGCGACATCCGTACTTCGCTGCTCGTGCTCTTTGGCGCCGTGGTTTGCGTTCTGATTATCGCTTGTGTCAACGTCGCGAATCTGCTCCTGGCGCAAGCATTGGGCCGGCAGCGTGAAGTCGCGATTCGCGCCGCGGTAGGGGCCAGCCGCGGCCGTATCATCTCGCAATTGCTCACCGAAAGCGTACTGCTGGCCGTTCTGGGTGGTATGGTCGGTCTCGGGGTCGCGTCGTTCTCCACAGGTTATCTCGCTGCCAAGGCGCCCAACGCCGCATATCTGCCCCAAGTGGACAACATCGGCGTGGATTACCGGGTGTTCCTGTTCACCTTCGGAATCGCTCTGCTTACCGGCATCGCCGCGGGACTCTTCCCTGCCGCGCAAGCATCGCGCTTTGACCTCGCCAGCAATCTAAAGGATTCCGGGCGCTCTTCCACCCCAGGCCGCTCGCACGCCCGCTTCCGCGATGTTCTGGTCTCCGCCGAAGTCGCGCTGTCACTGATGGTGCTGGTTGCCGCCGGTCTGCTGTTGCGCAGTTTCGATCAACTTAGGAACGTCAACACCGGTATTCGCACCGACCATACGCTCACTGTGGGAGTGTATCCGTCGAACGCCGCCTATCCAAAGAATTCAGATGTGTCCGCGTTCGACAAGAAACTCCTCGAAGCTGCAAAGGCTGTGCCCGGAGTGGAATCGGCCGGCTTGACGACCTGTCCTCCGGCGGGCGGCCACTGCAGCGATTGGGTTTTTAACATCGCGGGCCGTACATTACCGCCGGGTATCCTGATGGATGCCCTCTACCGGGGTGTGGATCCGGGATTCTTTCAGGCCGCTGGCATCCCGTTGCTTCGTGGCCGTACCTTCACCGAGCAGGACGGGACCGGGTTCGATGAACGACATCCGCGATTGAGCAGCATCATCATCAGCGAGTCGCTGCTCAAAGAATATTTTCCAAATGAGGACCCCATCGGAAAACACATCCTGCTCGGGGGGTTGACCAAGCGCATGGAGCTTCAAGTGGTTGGAATCGTGGGAGACGTGCTGAAGCGGCCGGATGCCAAGATTCAGCCGACCATGTATACGCCGATCCTGGACGGCGACGAACGCGGCGTGTATCTGGTACTCCGCACATCAATCGAGCCGCATAGCATTGTTCCGTCGATTCGGAAAGCGATCGAGAATCTGGACCGCGATTTGCCGCTCTTTAACGTACGGACCACGGCTGAGATCATTGACAGCAGGATCCAAGGGCGTGAATTCAGCATCCTGTTGCTGAGCCTGTTCGCCGGGCTGGCGCTCGTGCTGGCCGCAGTCGGACTTTACGGAGTCCTCTCCTACACCGTCTCGCAGCGCACCGGAGAAATGGGAATTCGAATGGCCCTGGGAGCCAGCTCTGCCAACGTGCGTGATTTGATCCTGGTCCAAGGCATGAAGCCGGCGCTGGCAGGCGTTGTTGGGGGCATTGCTGGCGCGCTCATCGCCACGCGCCTGCTGAGCAGCATGCTGTTCAACGTAAGTCCGATGGACCCAGCGACGTTCGCAGCCGTGGCCTTGGGCTTGATGGGCGTGGCCGTATTGGCCTGCTTGCTGCCTGCCATGCGCGCCACCCGCATCGACCCGACCATCGCCCTGCGGCGCGAATAGCCGGACTAACCAGAATGTAGCCTGTCGGGCCTTGTGTCGGCAGCCTCGTGGGTCTATCATTTGGTCGGGAGGCATTCCCATGAAATCGGTCGATACCATTGAATCAGTATTGAAATTAAAGGGCCGCCAAGTGCTGTCCGTGGCGCCCACAGCGACCGTATACGAAGCGATCGAGAAAATGTCGGAAGAGAGCGTGGGCTCTTTGCTCGTCATGTCCGAAGGCCAGTTGGCCGGCATCATATCCGAGCGTGATTACGCGCGGAAGGTGATTTTGAAGGACCGCTCGTCAAAACAAACCCAAGTACGCGAGATTATGACCACTCCGGTGATTACCGTGACGCCGCAGGATACCGTGGAAGAATGCATGCGAACCATGACGGAGAATCGCATACGCCACTTGCCCGTGGTGGATCGCGACCGCGTGGTGGGCGTGATCTCGATCGGCGATATGGTGAACTGGATTATCACGGCGCACGAGGAAACCATCGGCCATTTACAGAGCTACATTGCGGGGCAATATCCGGGGTAGCTCTCACATATTTGCAATTGCGTTAGCGGGGCTCCTTTCGGGACAGACGCGATCGGCGGCGAAGATCGATCCAGGCTTGCTGCAGGAAGACTTCCGGATTTTCCGGAGTGCGCTCGAAGAAGGGCATTCGGGAATCTACCGCTATACGCCGAAGCCGGAGATGGACCGTGCATTCGACACGGCCGGTAAGCAGGTCGTGCAGCCGATGAGCGCGCTCGAATTCTACCGTCTGCTCGCGCCGGTTGTGGCCGCGATCAAGTGTGGGCATACGGCGGTTCTGCCTCCGCGTGGTGTTCAGGAGGCGATGGCGAACACCTTCCCACTTTTCCCTTTCGATGTCGAAGTGTCGGACGGCAAGGTGTATACGCTGCGCGAATACATGCCCGACCAGCAGCGTTTGACGGGTCTTGAGGTGCGCGCGATCAACGGCTTCCCCATCGAACAGATTCTTCGGACCATGATCGCTGCCACGCCGGGCGATGGTGATTCCGAGAGCGTCCGGCCCTGGCGGATCGGGCATGGCGGCGCGTTTCCAAGACTGCTTTATTCGCTAATCGGAATCGAGAGCCCGTTTGCGATTGAGTTTCGCGATCCCGCCAGCGGAACCGGGCGCAAGGTGCGGCTCTCGGGTGTGCGAGGCGACTTTCGGGAGACGATCGCGCCGGTGCGGTATCCTCGCGATCAGAAGCCCGATAGCGCCGCGGATGTGAAGTTTATGGACGGCGGAAGTATCGCGATCCTCACCATTCGCCAGTTTGCAGGCAGCGCAGGCGGCCGGTTCTTCGACGATGCTTTCGAGCAGATCAGGGGGCGTCAGTCGCGGAGTCTGATTATCGATGTCCGCAACAATAGCGGAGGCGCGGACGAGTTGGGCAAGAAGCTGCTGTCTTTCTTGGTCGACCAGCCGTTTCAGTATTATGATGACCTGGTCTTGAATGCGCGCGAGTTCAGCTTCAGCCGTTATGTGGAAGGCGGCGGTGGAGTGATTCCAGAATCTCTGGTGGAGCGTGGTAAGGACCGGAAGTACCACAATATCCAGCACCCGAATTGGGGCATCCAGCAGCCGTCGCAACCACACTTTGCGGGGCAGGTGCTGGCGTTGATGAATGGTGGAAGCTTTTCGACCACCTGCGAGCTTCTGTCGCACCTGCATTTCAGAAAGCGCGCGACCTTCATCGGCGAAGAGGCGGCCGGTGGATATTACGGCAACACTTCCGGCCGGATGCCGACGGTTGTGCTCCCGAACTCAAAGGTGGCGGTGCGTGTACCGCTGCAGACTTACTATCTGGCCGTGCAGGGCGGCGATCCGCTGCATAGCATTCTGCCGGATGTAGAGGTGAAGCCTACGATCCAGGATCTGCTGGCCGGCGATGATCCGATCATGGCGAAGGCGTTGGAGTTGGCGCGGTCCGCGAGCCGGTATTAGCGCGAGGCCTTGCGAGTCGACGAACGCCGCCGCCGGCCAGCCACAAACTGGGGCATGGTTCCGCCCAATCTAGCAAGTCGACGCCCGGATTCTCGTGCTACCAGCGCTTTCAAAGCCTCGTTGACCACAGCTGCTGTTTCCTTCATGCCTGTCAAGCGTTTCGCGTCATCTACTAACTCTTCATCGAGATCTAACAAAACCCTCATGAGTCTTTAGAATGCGCTTCTCAAGCAACAAAGTCAAAGCAATCGAGTCGGCGGTAGTGGGTACATTTTGAGCACTGAAGAGATTTTGGCGAATTAAACGTCATTTTCCAGGGACTGTTGGACTGTCAATCTTCAATGGTGCTCTGTCTGGGCCAGCCACGTATTTAGTAACGGCGTAGGTAATCAACGAGCCGATTATCAAACCAACAATTGTCCAAGCAATTCCCAATCTGTGCAACCGAGTATGGTGTTGTGAAGTGTTGGTAAGCGATGTCGAAACCTGAGCTACGGATTGCACCGTCTGACGTTGGTTATGCTTAAATACCCATTCTTCCACCTCGGAATGCAAAGCTAGCAACTTGTCATATGCGTCCGCAAAGGCGGCGACACCGTCCTCCCAATCATCGTCCCACATGTTTCGCCCCTTGGCCTGCTTTCCCCTCAGAGCAAGTCCGTTGACTTCCTGGAGGCGGCTTTCTACTTGCGTGCGATTGGGGGCGGTTCCAAAACCATCCAGCGTATCCTTCACTGGGAGCACATCCCTACGATAGGCCTCGTAGTCCTGTGTGAATTTTTCAGTGAGGGTTCCGAGACCAATCTCATAAGGCTCTATGATTGCCCTTCGAAGATGCTCTTCGGCGCTAGCTAACTGATCTCGCCGCTTTCTAGCGGGTGTAGCGGGGTCGAGAAGAGTAGACAGATGGCTCAGCACGTCGCGCAAGTTGGTCATCGCACAATTGTTAACCACGCCTGCCCTACGCTCAAGGAAATAAGCTGCCTTGTCTGCCTTCTTGTAGTTGTCGCGAATTAAGACCAGGAAGCGTAGAACCAACTCCCGCTCTTCTGAAGTCAGGTGTGACAGCGGATCTTGGGGCGATCCTACTGCGGCCATATTGTTGGATTATATCCTGCTATCTACCAAGTAGGAAGCAAAAATAACCCAACGTCTGGTTGAAATTACCTCGCCAAAAGCCCCAGTTTATCGAGATACAGTCTTTGTACGGCCAGCGAAGGTAGCCAAAAAGCGATATGCCGAACGGACCATTTCGGTCGTCTCGGCTCGGGACAGTAGCCTTCCACTGGTTAACACGTAGCCGCCGTAACGAGTGGAAAAATCTGGTTTTGCGTCAGCGTAGGATTGACTCTTATCGCGTTGTTCACGAATATGTTCAAGAGTTACGTCCTCGGGTTGGACGTGATCCTGCTGGGCGATCAGGGCGTCGAGTTTTTTCTCAAGAGTAGACATGTCGCACCTGCACTTCTGAACTGGGCACTTTATGGACCACGAGAGGTTGAGCCCAGGTTGTGTTGCGGTTGCTGGCGCTAGGGGGGTAAAGAACATGCATTGATAATTGTCGATGATAGTGCAAGCACACTTTCGTGTCAACCCGAAAGGAAGGGTTCTGGCCCATCTACTGTTGTGAGGTAGCATTACGAGTCTCCCAGGAAGCTCGCAACACCCCTTACCTACTTTTATTCTAATCCAATTTGTACCCAAACAGGAAACACCGCTGTTTACCACTAGCATCTCAATGCTGGCGCTTCGTAGACAGCTTCCCAATCCCATCGTTCGCTAGCCTCTTTAGTATCTTCGCTCTTTTGTTCTTCGAGTTAGCGCCACGATGTCAGACATCTCGATAGGTGATCGATGGCGCCCGCCGCCATTGCGGAGGTCAGCCCTGATCGCTGAATAACATGTTTGAGAAGGTTAAGAGTATAAATACAAATGAGAAGAAGTACTTCTCATCTTCCTAAATCAGTGATACACTCAAAATTGTGAACCTGGAACTGTTCAGCTTTGGAACTCCTGGTGACGTGCTACGCCGACAGATCGAGGATAAAGGCTGGACACAAGATGACTTGGCGTTTATTACCGGAAAATCCAGAAGAGCAATCAATGATCTAATCTGTGGTCGGGTTAGCATCACTCCAGAGATGGCTGTTTCGTTGGCCGCCGCATTCGGTAACCAGCCATCAGATTGGATGGGTCTAGAAGCGCAGTATCGTATCGCACGTGTAAGAACCGATGACGGCGAGATGCGCCGAAAAGCCCAACTAATGCAATTCGCACCTGTTCGAGACATGCAAAGGCGCGGCTGGATAAACCAGATCGATAAATTAGACGACTTGGAGCGAGAACTGAAAGCCTTCTTTGGCGTCGAGTCCTTGGCGGAGCCACCGCGATTCCCGGTCGCAACGAAACGCCAGTCCTCGCTCCCATACCTGAGTCCAGCGGAATGGGCGTGGTGTTTTCGGGCTCGGCGACTAGCTGGAGCTGTTCTGCATTTGGCGGTTTTTGATTCCAGAGCTCTAGACGCTACTGAAAAGCGACTTCGCGAGCTTGCCGCTCACCCCAAAGAGGCACGGCATGTGGAACAAGTATTCAGCGAGGCCGGGATTAGATTCGTGGTCGTTGAACCGCTTCCAGGTACGAAAGTCGATGGGGCTGTCTTTTGGTTGGATGAGAGATCACCAGTAATTGCGGTCTCGGGTCGGGTCGATCGGATTGACAATATCTGGTTCACAATCATGCACGAATTTGCGCATGTCCGAAATAACGACGCGCTATCTGTGGACAGCGACATTTTGGGAGACGATGCACCGGTCTTAGTCGAAGACGAATCTGAACGCCGTGCAAATGATCAAGCCGCAGCGGCTCTGATTCCACGATCTGAAATCGAGTCCTTTATTCGGCGGGTTGGTCCTCTTTACTCCAAGACGCGTATAGTGCAGTTCGCGCATCGGATAAAAATTCATCCCGGAATCATTGTCGGCCAACTCCAGCATCGGAAGGAAATTGGATATAGCGCGAACCGCGAAATGTTGGTGAAGATCCGAGAAACCGTAGTTGAAACAGCGCTCACTGATGGATGGGGGCGCACCATAACACCAGGAATACTTTAGGGAGCGGATTGGGGTACTTCATGACACACAAACAGACCAAAAGGCAACTCGAAACACTATATCTGATCGAACAATTTAAGCGGGCCCATGGCGTTGAGGAAATAGACCCGTGGGCTGCCGCAGAATGGGCATTCGAAAAAGGTCTTTGGAAACGAATACCTCTTAACCCTGTACAGATTCTTCGCAGGGAAATGACCCGCGCGATGCGCGGAGAGTACATTCTGGACCCGCAGAATAGAGAGGTTCGCAAGAATCATCCAGTCCTTGATCATCAATCGGGCAAGGTCATTTGGGTTGATATCACCAAGGCCAAACCGGAACAAATGCGTATCTCATTCAGTCACCACAGAAATAGGATTTTGGCCGAGTGCAAGCAACTTTCGTTTGACTACGACTCGTATAACGAGAACAATCCGCACGGCGCTACGCTCTCGCCGATCGATTTCAATTTTGCTGCAGACATTGAGGAATCCAAATTGCCCAAAGTCTACGCCTAACGCCAGCGCGCCTTTGCTGCTTTTTTAGCAATCTCTTTCCGCTTGGCCGAAGACAACTTCTCTTGCCCTCGCCTTGCCACTCTTAAGCCCGCCGGATTGCTCGAGCCCTGACGCATAACTTCAGTGCGGCAGATTACGGGCGAAAGTCAAGAGTGTGAAAATTCAAATGGACCCTTTACCGAGCCGGCCCCAATTCTGATGCGCGTTCAACGCACCGCGATCGTCACACCATCCTGGCTCACCGCGCTTCCCACCGACAAAACCACTGGCTGCACACCCGGTGGCAGGAATCCGCCGGGTACCTTCGCATTGATCTGCATCAACCCTGGAAAACCAGGCGCGGGTCCCGCATAGAGCAGTTCCGCGATGTATTGGCCAATTTTCAGGCTCACGTTGTTGGGGGCTTGGCCCTGGCCGGTCGCGTAAATAAGAACGATGGACCCTCGCGCCGCGGGATTCGATTCCGAGTTCAGCGTTCCATCTTCGTTGACGGCGGCCGCTTGCCCGGTTCCGGTAGTAAACAGACCGGGCGCCGCGCTAACAACTTGTGACGACACATCGGCCACCTTCGCGCCGTTCACCATGATTCCGATGTCGGTGATGGAGTTCGGAGCGAGATCAGTTGGCGCTAGCGCATTGATCTGGGCAGTGCCGGCGTAGAAGATCGTGGTGGGCTTGCCGTCGAACATCTCGCCGGGCGCGATGGGTCCCGGCGCCAGCGTTGCCGAATTCACGATCGTCATGCCTGCCACGACGTCGGAAATTAACGAAGGTTTCAGCGTGCGGATGCGATTGTTCCCGGAATCGGCGACCCAGATAGTTCCGGTCAAATCGACCACCACATCGGCGGGCGAGTTCAACAGCGCGGCGGAAGCCGGCTGTCCTTCACCGGAAAAGCCCGCGGCGCCCGTTCCAGCGATCGTAGAGAGCGTACCCGTGGACGACAGTCGGCGAACAACATTCGCACCCGTATCGGCGATAATCAGGTCGCCCGTCTCGGATGATGCCAACCCGCGAGGCGAACTGAGCCCGTCCAACACGATGGAGAGGGACCCGGAGGGTGTGATCTTCGAAACGGCATTGGCCCCGCTCACGTAAACACTGCCGTTGTGATCGACCGTGACTGCCGAAGGCTGCAGGACCAGCATCACGGTGCTGGCCAAACCGGAGGACGTCATCTTGAGCACGCGACTGTTGCCCGTGTCGGCAACGTAGAGAG
>Ga0070717_10002498_pt1 | contig 12981 bp, 9 predicted proteins | sample LARL113metaG_FD_71366 | JGI IMG/M metagenome (GOLD analysis project Ga0070717, IMG submission 71366) | Corn, switchgrass and miscanthus rhizosphere microbial communities from Kellogg Biological Station, Michigan, USA - LAR L11-3 metaG | ecosystem: Host-associated > Plants > Roots > Rhizosphere ... | reverse complement strand
TGCGCGAAGAGGAATCGGGACATCGTAGGCGGCTCCTTGAGCTCTTTCGGACGAAGTTCGGAGAACATATTCCGCTTATCCGGCGCCAGGATGTTCGCGGGTTTGTGGAGCGTCCCGCGCTCTGGCTGGTGCGTCCGCTGCGAATCGACGCAGTGCGCAAAGAAGCATCGGCCATGGAAGTGGAAACACGGCGCTTCTATGAAAAAGCTGCGGGGCGGACACAAGACGTCGGCATCCGGCAACTTTTGGATGACCTGGCAAATGAGGAGCGTGGACATGAGATCCGGGCACAGGAACTCGACAAACAGAAACTCCCGGCTAATGTAAAAGAGGATGAAGAAGCCGCGCAACGAAGACTGTTTGTGCTGCAGATCGTACAGCCGGGACTTGCAGGCCTAATGGATGGATCGGTTTCGACGCTGGCTCCCGTTTTTGCCGCAGCGCTCGCCACCAAGAGCAGCTGGGCCGCATTCCTGGTTGGCCTTGCGGCTTCGGCGGGTGCCGGCATCAGCATGGGCTTTGCCGAAGCGTTGTCGGATGATGGCAGCCTGACCGGACGCGGGCATCCTTGGGTGCGCGGACTGATTTGCGGTGCGATGACGGCGGTGGGTGGAATCGGGCACACCCTGCCATTTCTGATTCGAAATTTCCAGGTCGCCCTGGGAGTCGCTGGATTGATCGTGCTTGCCGAGTTGGGTGTGATCACCTGGATTCGCAGGCGCTATATGGATACACCCTGGGTTACTGCGGCACTACAAGTCGGGTTGGGCGGCGTGCTGGTGTTTATTACTGGAGTGCTGATCGGAAGCTCGTAGGGACTTACGAATGCCGAGTTCCGATTGCCGAGTTCAAATTGGGCTCTCCTTTGACAATCGGCAATCGAAAACGACGCAATCGTTATGGTTGTGTCTCCAGCGGGTGAGTGCTCTTCTCATAGAATTCCTTTTGCAGTTTCAGACTGACGTCGTCCCCCTTCACTTCCTGAATTGCTTTCACGACAGAATCAATCCACCACTTCATTTGATACTCGCCAAGCTCTTTTGTGGCGGTGGCACCCTCTCCTGAGTAGTGATAGGGGAACCGCGTGTACCACCAGATGCCCGTATAGATGTCGGCCGGAATTTTCTGCCGCGCCTGATCGGCGCCTGATTCAGATGCGGCACGGTCCCGATGAACAAGGTCTGGACGCGAAATCATCATCTTCGACGTTTCGCTCTGGCCGGCATGCATGTCCAGTTTGTCGGTGCGGGGTGGACCTCCATGTTGCGGCGTGCGCTCGTCGAAGACGTAGACCACATAGTCATGCGATTTATCGAGTTGTGTCTGCGCGAAATAAGGCAGGAGGCTGTCGTTGCCTCCGTGGCCATTCACAATCAGGACCTTTTTGCAGCCATTGCGGGCCATCTCATCCGTCGTTTCCTGGAGAAGGGCAAGTTGAAGACCACGGCTGTAGGCCACGGTTCCTGGCTCGTGCTTGGCTTCCGCAATCTGGCCGAAATAATACTCGGGAAAAACCACAGCATATTCTTGCTCCGCTGCGTGTAGCGCGGTGTAACGAACATCGAGGAGATCAGTGCCCAGGGGAAGATGTGGTCCATGCTTCTCAAGAATTCCGAACGGAAGCAGACAGACTCCTTGAGACCGCTGAATGCCCTCACGAAAATCAGCGGCGGTGAGATCTTCCCAGTGCACTGACAATTTTGACGCCTGAGTCTGCGCGTTGATCACCGAGACAGTTGGGAACAAATATAAGAGTCCGAAAATGATCATTAACAAGATACGGCCACAAAGGATTTGCATGGATTAGTTCCCCTCGGGCGCGAATTTTATCACCGAAACGCCTTTATTAAAACGTATCAATATCATCCTTGGAATAACCTCTTGCGGGTAAGCAGCTACTCCCTTGAGTTCTATTCGCGAAACACCGATCCTTGCCCGCCCTTGCATTAATTTCGCCGGGAGCGGGTGGGAGCGAAAATGGATACCGGTACCTGGCAGAGGGCTTCGAAGCGGATGGCTGGCGCGCGGTCGTCATGGGACACAAAGAGAGTGGCGCGGCAGCGCTGAGATCGGACATTCGAGACACTCATGGCATCAAGAATGGCTTGCGCGAGCTGGTAGATGACCCAAAGGCCTACGATGCACGCCTGATGGACATCAGCGGTGCGCTGCAATGGGCGGAGCAGTCATGTAAGGCCCCCTACGTTGCTCTGATCGGGCATTCGATGGGGGCACGGACTGTAATGATCGAGGCCGGGGCAAAGAACAAGATCGGCGTCAAGGGACGGGATCGATTTAAGGCTTATGTCGCCATGTCCCCGGACGGGCCAGATTCAGTCTTTCCGGAAAATGCCTGGAAAGGTATTCACAAAGCAATGCTGATTCTGACCGGCACGCGCGATAAGTCGATGGGGACGGGTGAGTACAAGTGCGCACGATTCCTTACGGGAACTTGCCTGCGGGATGCAAGTGGCTGGGTGTGAGAGACGGCGCGCTATACACTGAACTTCGCAGGAATCGGATTTTGCGGAACAACCGAAAGGCTAAGCCTGCTGGAAATTAAAGCTTTTCTCGACGCACTGCGGACCGGAACGTGCGGCAGTCCATTGCAGTCAGAAGGAATCACGGTTAAGTGTGACTGGGCTCCAACAAAGAAGCGCCCCGGTAATACCGGACCGCCGGATCCTCCGACTTCGCTCAGGACAGGCTAGCCGAGGCGGCTGTCCCTATGTGAGTTTTCACGATACCTACGGAACTTCAATCAGCTGCATCTTGCCATCTTTGGCGCGATGCAGGACCATCACCTTCCCTTTTGGATCGCGGAAGACGAAGACGGCTCGGTCTTTGAAGTGAGCTTCCTTAATCGCTTCTTCCAGCGTCATGGGACGCATGGCAACGCAGTCATCGGAGCGAACCAGATGCACTTCTGTGGTTTTCGCCACCGCGGGATACTTGTGAACCAGCACTGGCACCGCAGTCTTTTCCGATAAGCCGACCGCAGCTGTAATTTCCTCCGGCTCGGAGTGACCGTTCCACTTTTTTACTTCTTCGGACTTACGGGCGGAGCGTTTCTTGGATTGCCAACGTGTCTTGTGCTTGATCGCTTGCTTCTCGAGGTGATCAAGGGCCTCATTCACAGCGATTGTCATGTCCTTCGCTTGCGCAAGGCCGACCAGCGGTCCATTTCGGGGATTAATTGTGATCTCAGCTTTATGTCGGTGTTTTTCGACAGCAAGGATGACCTTAGTTTCAAATTTGTCGCCCAGGATTTTGCGGATTTTCGTGAGGCCGGTTTCGACTTCCTGGCGGATGGCGTTGGTGACTTCGTACTGTCTTCCCGTGTACTCCACGTTCATGAGCGCCCCCTTCGGAGAATTCTGTTTCAGGTAAATCGGGCACTGCATTTGGTCGTTCGTCGTTCGCCGTTGGTCATTGGTGTTGGCAATGTCCAGCGTTTTGTGGATTTGCTGAAATCCAACCAGTCGCGACCAACGACGCTACTTTTTTACCCGGCGCTGGTGCGTGCTCGGAATGCGCATGTCTTCACGGTATTTGGCTACCGTTCGGCGAGTCACCTGAATGCCTTGGGATTGCAGGATCCGAGTGATCTGCTCGTCGGTCAACGGGCGAGTAGGATCTTCTTCCTCAATGAGCTTTTTCACGCGGCGCTTCAGGATCAGCAGCGACGTGCCGCCGCCCTCCGGCCCTTGCACGCTCTCGCTGAAGAAGTATCGCAACTCGAATACACCCTGTGGTGTATGGGCATACTTACTGGCGACCGCACGGCTTACCGTCGAAGGATGCACGCCGATTTCTTCGGCCACCTCCTTGATCATCATCGGTTTCAGGTGATCGATACCTCTTTCCAGAAATTCTTGCTGGCGGGCAACGATCGAGTAGCAGACTTTGGTGATGGTTTGTTTGCGCTGTTCGATATTCTTGATCAGCTGGATCGCGCTCTTGTAGCGCTCTTTCACGTAATCACGAGTGTTCTTATCGTTGCTGCCATCGCGCGTCACAAGTTTCTTGTACGCAGGATTGAGCCGGAGCTGCGGCAGGTCCTCGTCGTTCATAATGACCAGCCATTCGTCGCCGTGCTTCACAAAGGCCACATCGGGCTCGATCAGCCGGGCTTGAACTTTGTTGTAGCGGAGACCAGGGCGCGGATCGAGAGTCCGAATGTATTCCAAAGCTGGTTGGATGGTCTCAACCGGGCGGCCGATGGCTTTGGCAATTTCTTTGTACTGCTTGTTCTGCAGGCCGCGCAGATGCTGATCAACAATAGCCATCGCATCCTGAAGAATCTGCGCCGTCCCATTGCCGTTTTTTCGCTGTTCCAGCTGAAGTTGATGGAAGCGCAGTTGATTCAGGAGGCATTGGCGTAAATCCCGGCATGCCACTCCAGGAGGATCCAGCTGTTGTACGACCTGCAGTGCTTCCTGCAAATCGGCGGCACTAAAATTTGGCTTATATGCCGAGGTCGGAACTCGTTCTGGCGCGGGTGCAACCGCAGTCGCAACACTTCCCGTCGCAAACGACGTCGCCCCTGTGGCGGCGGAAGGTTCCACGGTTGACAAGTCCGCAAAGCGCGAATCCTCTGCAAGCTCCGGCGACCCAAGTTCGGCAGAACTCCCCTCGTCAGCGCCGCTCTGCGGAGATCCGGCGATCCCGAGTGCTTGTACTTCGCTAGTGATATTCCTGGCTGTTTCCGCGTCTGCTTCTGGCGGAGCAGGTGGAGCAATCCCGAGCAACTCCTCGTCACTGGCGATGAGATATCCATCCTCGTTGAGGTTGCCGACGATCAGGTCAGCAGCTTCGCGGACTTCCGGGCGCAGACTGAGCGCACCTAACTGCCAGGAGAGGTGATCTGTAAGATTCGATGGCTTGGAAAGAAAGTTCTCGAACGATGGACGTTCGATATCTTCCATCTCGCTGTGAGTGCGGTAGCCAGGATCAAGATAGTCTTGAAAGAATGAACCGAAATCGATCTCCTCGAATGGGTCCTTCTTCTCTACAGCTGTGATGGGATTTTCTTCGGTAGTCGCGGTGGCAGCGCGCTCGCGATCTTCTTCTTTCTTGCCAACTTCATCCAGAAGGGGAACTGAATCCTCAAGTTCCTCAAGGACCGGATTCTCCACCATCTCAGCGTTGATCATGTCCTTGAGCTCGAGCTTATTGAGCGCAAGAACAGAGACCATCTGCACCAGACCCGGGGTGAGGATCTGGCGCTGCGAGAGCTTTACGCTGAGTTTGTGTTGAAGTAAAACCATGTCTTTGGTCGCTAGTCGCTGGTCGTTAGGCGTCGGTACTCGTCGGTCTTGTGAACAACCAACGAGCAGCGACTAACGACGACTCCCCTTACACCAGCGAGAAACTCTCGCCCAGATACACCTTTCTAACTTCCGGATCATTCGCCAACTGGCCAGGCTGTCCCTGGCGGAAAATTCGCCCGTCATCAATGATATAAGCGCGATCAGTCACTGAAAGCGTCTCGCGCACATTGTGATCCGTGATCAGTACGCCGATCCCGCTCGCCCGCAGACTGCTGATAATCTTCTGCAGGTCCAGCACAGCGATCGGGTCAATCCCGGAAAACGGTTCGTCCAGCAAAATGAATGTGGGATTGATGCACAGGCAGCGGGCAATCTCTACGCGCCGGCGTTCCCCGCCGGATAAGGCATATCCCCGATTCTGCCGGATGTGTTCCAGTCCCAGTTCGTCAATGAACTTTTCCATCTTCTCCCGGCGCTCGTGCCAGGAAATCGGCTGCGCTTCCAAAACTGCGAGAATGTTTTCCTCTACGGTTAGCTTCCGAAAAACGGATGCTTCTTGTGGAAGGTAGCTGATGCCGTATTGGCGCGCCCGCAGGTACATGGGAACGTCAGTGATGTCTTGGCTGTCGTACAGAATGCGGCCATCGTCAGGAGGTATCAGGCCAACGATGGCGTAAAACGTAGTAGTTTTGCCAGCGCCGTTAGGTCCAAGTAATCCAACGACTTCGCCCTGTTGGACCTCAAGGCTTACCCCGTTTACAACGCGGCGGCCACGATAGGATTTGCAGATTTCTTCAGTGGCCAGGGTACGCATTTATCGCGCCACTCGCGTCGTCGTCACTACAGGAGTGCTTCCTTCCCCTTCTACGAGCACCCTATCATCGCGTCTAAAGAAAGTCAACGAAACCCCGGTAATCTTGCCCTGTTCGGCATCAAAAATGCTGGGCGGTCCTCCGGTAAGTACGAACTTGTCTTCCGCCGCGGTATATACCAGGGTCTCCCCTTCCGCCCGACGATTGGTCTGCTGGACTACTACATTTCCCTGCGACACCATTCGGTCGAGCCGACCAATCCCGGAAACTGTCTGATTACCCGTGGGCTGATTTCGAGGCAACAGGTAGGCGTCTGCCGTTTTCGACGAGGCTGTAAAGTCAGTACCTTTCGCGAAAACACCTCCCTCGTAGTGGACTTTTCGGTCGGAGTCAACGTAAGTAAGCCGTTTCGCCGTAATCGAAACGGGGCTGGATCGGCCTAACGGCAGTGCAGTCTTGGCGCTTTTCTGCTGGCTTGACGCTGGTTCCTTCTCGAGTTGCACCAGCACGGTTCGTACCGGGTTCTCCGTCGTGCCATCCGCTACCACTGACCGGTGATCTCGATCGAACTGAATGGCGGGAGCCTCGATCACGTTGGCATCCTGCCATAGGCGCGCATTACCACTGTATGTAGCTCCTGCGGCCGATTTGCGAGCCGTCATGTTGCGGGCTGTGACATGAATCGGGGAAGAAGCGGCGAGGAGCGCACCATCTGGTCGCTCCTTGAGTTCGCTATACGTGCTTTTCACATCCCCCTCGCCCAGCGCGTCACCAGTGGACCGATTGATTCGGATGATATTGGCCGTGGTCGCCATACCGCCATTCGCAACACGGGGATTTCCGGTCAGCACCAACATGTGATCACTCGGAGTGTAGCGTCCGGAGTCCGCCCAAGCCTGCACTCGCTTTTCCGTGGGTAGGTTATCGGAATAGGCCAAGTGGCCACTCTGTGTGATTGACTCAATCCCGCCCTGGGGGGAGAAGATGGCATTCACCGACTCGCTCGTGCTCACTCGATCGGGCTCATTCGGAACCGAGTTTGCAATTCGCACGTCAGGAGAGCCGTGAACCGATACAAGATGATTCTTACCCTCGGCCTGAATAAATTCCGCAATGAATCTCCCCGCCGTTGCCACCGTTTGCTCGGTTGCTTCCGATCGCATAGTTGATGCCGGTGCTGGCGCGACCGTGATGCGGGCTGCGCCAGAGGTTACGGCCTGCTTAAGAACACGCCCGTCTGCCACCGTAAAGTCGATCGTCGGGGCAGTGAGATCGAAGTTCTGTGGACTGTTATCTTTGGCTGAAGTTGGGGGAATGTTGCTGACTTTCTGGGCCAAATGAGCGCCATCGATTGCATGGACCTTCTGAAGCTCGTTTTGGCCCGCAAAATCGAAGATCACACGGCCAGCTTCTCCCACGACGTTCTGCGCTCCCAGCTCTTCGAACCGCACATTGCCGGCGAGGGTTGCTGTTTGTAAACGTTCTTGACCGCCTGGAAGCAAAAACTCCGCCTGATCCGCACGCCCATGGACTTCAGACGATTTCCCCGCACGATCGGATCGCGCACTTACAGTCCGCATATCAGCCGTGACGTCGCCGTTTGCCAAGACCCGCTCCACGTGGTTCTCCGGGCCCAGATAGAACGTCGCCTCCTTCGCACCTACGGTGCCGGTGGAACGCCGGAGTTGCGCCTCCTGGAGCACGATCTGCCGCGGGTCATTGGTAATGATCCCGTGCTTCGCTTCCAGAACACTGTGTTCCGGCCCGCTCAACTCGATATGAATCTGCGATGCCAAGGTCAGTGTGTTCGTTTTCCCAGCGTACTTAACTCCGACCGCCCAGCCACTAGCTTGTGGTGTCCGGAACTCCACGCGAGCGTCGGTCCAGGCGTTTCCCGAATCCTTGTTGAACACCAGATCGTTCGTCTTGAGGTGGATCGGACTTTTTAGCTCCCTCGGGGCAGCCTGATCGGGGCTTTCGAGACCCGCAGGATTGCCAACCAAATCGATCTGAACCTCGCCTTTAGCCGTAACATCGCCAGTTTTCTGGTTGTAGGAAAAATTGTCCCCATAGATCTGGTCGAAACGCGAGGAGTCGTGTCCATAGAGAATGATCGAGACGTTATGCAGTTCGGCGTTGCCGTTCAGCTTGAATTCTTTGACGTTGCTGGCCTGAACCGTAAAGAGAGTCCGCTTGCCGTCCGACTTTGAGATTTGAAAACCCTGGGCGGTCTGCTTGATGTCAAAGCCGATCTTTCCCGGCACAGTCTTAATTGCATTCAGCGCCTTTGAGCGGGCATAGAAATACATGCCTGCGACGGCGAGGGTCAAAAGGATCGCAATCGCAGCCAGCAGACGGCGTAAGCGGTAGACCGGCAGCGGCATCTAGCTTCAGTGTAAAACAGTTGCTACTGCCCCAGTTCGCGATTCTCCGTTTTTGATACCTTTGAACTTCCGATGGCCAAAGAGACGACAACTCCGCTCCTCGATTTTCGCAATATCAGTGTTATGCGTGGGCAGAAGATTGCCCTGAGCGACTTCAGTCTGCGCATCGGTGCGGATGAGCACGTCGCCATCCTTGGGCCCAACGGCTGCGGAAAGTCGACGCTGATCAAGACCATTACTCGGGAGTGTTATCCGTTAGCGAGGCCCGAGTCATCGATGTCGATCCTCGGCCAGGACTCATGGGATGTGTTTTCCCTGAGATCACTCCTGGGCATCGTTTCGAACGACCTCATGCTTTCATGCACCGGGGATGCTTCCGGCACGGATGTCGTGCTCTCAGGTTTCTTTAGCAGCACTGCGATCTATCCGAATCACACCGTTGAAGCCAAACAATCGAAAATGGCAGAATCGGCGCTCGCCGAATTGAAGATTTCTTACCTGGCTGATCGTCCCGTTTGCGAAATGTCCTCGGGAGAGGCGCGTCGCGTGCTGATCGCGCGGGCCCTGGTTCATAAACCACGAGCCCTTCTGTTCGATGAACCTTGTAATTCTCTCGACCTCGCGGCGCAGCAGAAAGTAAGGCAAACGATGAGTTCTCTGGCAAACTCAGGTACGGCAATTATTCTCGTTACTCACGAACTGGCCGACATTGTCCCTGAGATTCAGCGCGTGGTGTTGATGAGCAAAGGACGCGTAGTAGCGGATGGACCGAAAGAAGACATTCTGACGTTCAAGCACTTGACGGAATTGTTCGGCGTCAACGTGCAGATGGCTCGCCGGGACGGCCATTACCATTTGTGGTAGAAGGTCGCAGATCGCGAAGTGACAGTTCCAGCCCGCCGTATTCAGGATGATCGTTCTGCCCAACGGAGAAGACGATATCGATGGAGTCGCCAGCCAGAAGCGATGATTGCTGCAGACGTTCAGCCATGTGCCAGCCCAGTGCGTCGAACGTGATCTTACTCCGGAAGTCAGTTTTCCTCGACAAACTCTCATACCCCTCGTCAGCAGCCTTCTTTTCGCTTCGCCGAATTGTTGAACTTTCCGGATGGCAGCGAGGTGTCGTCAGAATCGCTGCAGTGGAGAATTCGTTAGAGTCGGCGGAATCCAGTGACCGCTGCCCCGGTCGGACTTTCAGTTTTACGTGCTTCTGCTTGAGAATCCTGGGCGGAGCCGCGAGCTGCACTCCTTTCGCCGCGAATACCGGCTCTGGATTCGACATACCGTAGGGCTCCAGCATCTGCAGAGCCTTATACAATTCCGGAGTCACTTCGGTCAGATTCATCTCAGCATCAAGCTCAAGAACCGGCTCGAAATCCGCAAGGGTCAGTCGTGATCGGGCGAACTGATCGAGTTGCGCCCGTAATTCGGCTACATTGGACGCCGGCATGGCGAATCCGCAGGCATGCGAGTGTCCGCCATAGCGCGAGAACAGAGTGCCGCAGGATTCCAGAGCTTCCAGCAAGTGGAATGCCCGAATGGATCGGCCGGATCCAAATGCTTCCTCACCTTCCCGGGAAATTACGATCGTCGGACGGTTATAGCGTTCAACAATCCGGGTCGCTGTGATGCCGATAACACCGCGGTGCCAGCCGTCTCCATCGACAACGATGCAGTAGGCATCACACAATGCGGCCTCACTGGCGAAGCGTTCCTCGACCGATCGCAGAATCCGCCTCTCCTCTTCCTGGCGATCGGTGTTGAGTTGGTCGAGTTTTGCGGCGAGTTCCTTTGCCCGAACCGGATCTTTAACACTGAACAGTTCAATCACATCGCGTGCTACGTCCATGCGACCGGCAGCATTGATTCGTGGAGCGATCCGGAAACCGACTTCGCCCGAGGTCGGCGGCCGGTTCGGAGAAATCTGTGCTGTCTCCAGCAGCGCCTTCAGTCCGGGGTTCACAGCCTTGCGCAATGCATCAAGGCCGAGAGAGGCAAATACCCGGTTCTCGCCAGTGAGCGGAACAGCATCTGCGATTGTTGCAATCGCTACGACCTTCATGAACGACAGCAGGAGCCTGCTCTGATCCCTTGCTTCCAACCGTCGTTGCATGAGCCCTTGCGCCAGCTTGAAAGCCACTCCAGCGCCACAGAGTTGTTTGTATGGGTAGCCGCAGCCGTGCTGGTTGGGATTAATCACAGCCAGGGCTTTGGGTAGGCCGTCGGACCCGGGCAGATGGTGATCGGTCACAATGAGATCCACTCCCAGCCGATGCGCCGTTTCCGCTGGACCGAAGGCGCGGATGCCCATGTCCACGCTGATGATCAGCCGAATGCCGGACGCAGCGGCACGCTCAATCACATCGTCGCGCATGTCATAGCCTTCGCGGATGCGGTGCGGAACGTGGAAGTCGGCGGATCCACCGCACAATTCAATTGCGGTTTTCAAGATAATGACAGCCATCGTGCCGTCTACGTCGTAGTCTCCGTAGATGAGGATCTGCTCTTTCCGCTCGATGGCCGCGTCGAGGCGATCGACCGTAGACCTTAAGCCCGTCATCTGTTCAGGTGGGTGAAGATGCGCGAGTGAGGGGGAGAGAAAGCGCTGTGCGTCTTCAGCGCCGGAAATTCCTCGGCGGACCAAAAGCGGTGCCAGGATCGAAGCTGATCGCGCGATGGAAGTACCGCGGAAAGCAGAATCTGACTGCAGAGACGCCGCTAAGCTCTCCACGGCAGCTGCGTCAGTAACCTTAGGAATCCACTGCATCGATAAGCAAGCAGTTTACCCCAGTAGGCGTTGTGGAGGAGTCAGAACCATGTAGCCCCGGACGCCTTCGCCCGGGGTTGCGCGGAGCGCAATGACTGCGGCTCGTAAAGAAGACAAGGCTACGGTGATTTAGCTCCCGTCCGCGCCTCTTCGCTTCGCTCGAGGCGGACAAGGGGCGTCCGCCCCTACACATTCCGGTTAGTTCTCTTCATCCTGGTCGGGTTCGTCCATCGTGAGGCCTCCGAACTCGTCAGAGACTTCCAACAGACGCTGATAACGGTCGTACCATTCCGTGCTGAGTTCGCAAAGGAACATCGACCCCTGGTACGCCCATCCGAGTTGCAGATATCCGACCTTGCCGACGTGGGCGCGAAGCCAGCGGGCATCTTCCACATCATCCGAGTCGGTGAACTCGGAGTTGGTAAGACGCTGCACCATTTCGTCGAGTTCGCTGCGATCCAACACCCAGGAGTGCATCGTGAGGAAAGGCGCACCCGCGGACTTGGAGAGTTCTACAAAATCCTTCCAGCTGTCTGGATTGCCCCCCATTTCCCACATCACACACTGAACCTCTTCGTAGTCCACGAAGCCGTGAAAACGGCGCATCCCATGGCCTTCGATAAAGGCAATCATGTCATCTTTTACGATGGTCAGGTCGTCCGGAATGGGAGACATATTAAAAATGAGTACGGTTGTAAAGTTTATTGTATGCCGTTCCCCCGATCAGTGCCACCTTTCAGCGGCCCGGCGCAGGAGCCGTCATGAGGCTCACAAACATGCTGTAAAACCTCTCCGTATTCAGGTCAAGCTGGATCTCAACAAGCTGAGTGTCAGGATGAAATTTATCGTCGGACGCCCATGTCAGCGTGTTACCGTAGCCGGCGCCACGATCCAGATCGACGCTCATGTAGCGGGTGTCACTGCGCGTGATGATGGTCGGATCGATCCACGCAGCGGCGGCCAATTCATCCCACATTATGTCTGCCCCGGGCGGCGTCAGGACCGCGAACTTGGCAACGTAGCGCGCCACTGGAGTTCCGGCAGCTTCGATTTTCTTCACCATTGCAGCGGTCATATGAGTCTTTACCGAGATATCGACCGGAGTACATGTGATCTTTTTCCAGCGGGCACGAAGGACAATCGCAACAGCATCTGGATCGAACCAGAAATTGAATTCGTGACGCGGATTGTTCAGGAACTCGGGATTGTCGCTCTGCGGACTCAGGCTGCCTCCCATGAATACGAGTTCCTGCGCAAGCTCGGCAAAATGCGGATCGAGAGAAATGGCTAGTGCGAGATTCGTCATCGGCCCACCCTCGTAGATGGTCACTTCGTGAGGGTACTTATGGACCATCCGGATGAGGAAGTGCGCCGCATCCTCATCGGCCGTTTTGGCGCTGGGTGTTCCCTCGGGAAGTGGGGGGATTACGGATGCCTCATGCCACCACCGATCATCCCAGGCACCCGCATATGCGACCTTCCCATAGCGCTGCTGCCATAACTGAGCTTCTTGGCGAGTGCGGAGCAGCGGGAAAACCGCCCCGGGAACAACTGGAATGTCAGTGCGCCCGATGAGTTCCAGCATCCGCAACGTGTGGGCGACTTCCTCGTCGCGCCATTGATCTCCGCTGACAACGGTGATCCCGAGTACTTCCACCTGTGGAGACTGGATCATCATCAGCAACGTCTGGATGTTGCTGCCGCCTGGGCCCGAGGAATCTTCGTTGATGACGACCTTGCGGCGC
>Ga0070717_10002497_pt1 | contig 12985 bp, 10 predicted proteins | sample LARL113metaG_FD_71366 | JGI IMG/M metagenome (GOLD analysis project Ga0070717, IMG submission 71366) | Corn, switchgrass and miscanthus rhizosphere microbial communities from Kellogg Biological Station, Michigan, USA - LAR L11-3 metaG | ecosystem: Host-associated > Plants > Roots > Rhizosphere ... | reverse complement strand
CTATGAGATCAGCATCGATATTCTTCAGGACGGAGCATTCTACGCCAATCTCCGTATTCCGGACGGCCATACTGTCTCGGATATTGATACGAATGTCCTCAATGTCGCGCCGCTCGCGAAAGAGTCTGTCTTGACAATGAACGTTACACTCAATGTCTCGTTGAGCGCTCCTGCTGGCCTGCTCAGTCCCGGAAGAGACCTGACAGTGACGATTCGTCTCTAGATTATGGCGGAGCAACTGTACAAGCTGAGTCCCGATCGGGACTTACAGTGTTATTTCCTGATGCCTTCCGCCATTGCGGCAATGAGCAACGCGAGTGGCAATGGGTTTACGCTATCGGGTAAGTGGCGGCAGCAATTCGATTGGGCGGTGGTGGAATGGAACCGCGACAATGTCTTTGAGCATCCCGCTTTGCGCAATCTGCCCGATGGCGATCTGAGTGGACTGACGCTCAGCTATGTGGAAGAGCGAACCGGCTGTATTCCATTCGAATCCAATCTGTTTCCAGTGGTAGATTGGCACAATTTGCGAGTCTGGGCGCCTCCAGTACCAGGTGCCGACGTGCTGCCTGGAACTACTGAGATTGTGTACCATGCGGATTTCGCCGGGCTGATCACTCCGATCGGCAACGCCGTTCCAGCCTCAGCGAAGATGACCGTGGTGGCATCGCCGGGTGAAGGTAAAGACATCGGAATCGCTTTGCTCGAGACTCATTATTTCTACCAGCCTCTGGCTGGAGACGACCTTTCCGCCATCGCCCGCGGTGTGGCCAATATAGTCAACAACTTCAGCGCCGATTTCTCCGCATCGTGGGACGGCGGCAATGGGCTAACGCTCACTTGGAAAGCGGGTCCGAATTTCGCCCAGTTCCATGGAGCGAATGGAAATCGCATAACAGTATATGGATTTTCGGAGATTGGGCCGAGCGCGTGGGCGGAGCCCGCGCTGGTGTTCAGCGGCGGGCAATTTCCGGCCAGATATCAGGTCAACTTGAACTTCGGGTCACTGAGTGGCTACTACTTAGATACCGCAAATAATCGGCAGACCGTTACAATCCCGACTACTCAAGTGCGGAAACTTAGATGGACTTGGTCTGCTGACTTACAACCAAATCAATTTCAGCAAACGGAATTTCAAGTAAACATATCGCAATGGACCGTTACTGGCCCAAACCGGCAGTATTCCATTGCGGGCCCAGGAAGCCGGCGGATAGAAGACACAGACCTCAGCGTCCAGTATTCCGGTATTTGGTCGCAAGCGTCCACAACCGCGGTGCAATCCGGAAACTACTCGAATAGCAAGATTCATTTGACCAGCACTGCGGGCGATAATTGCGCCATAACCTATAGTGAGACGGCGGCCCATCAGCTCTATCTCGGAACGCGGTTTATCTCTGACAGTTCGACGATCGGCGTGTCTATCGACGGACTACCTGCCAGCAATTTTTCGTTGGTGGTTCCAGCTGAAGATGTCTTGGTGCGGATTCCCTTAGGAGCGGTGGCAGCTGGAACTCATACAGTCCATATCCAAAATCTAGCGGCCGCACGTTTTTTCTTCGATTTTCTCGAAATCGTTTATCCATCCGCGGATCTCCCTGAGTTCGATTCACAGCCTACGCTATCTCTCGCGACCGATTGGGATACCTATCACTCGCAATCGCTGCCGGCCGAGCGTACCGCTTGGCTGATCTACAAACTCGGCTTTCACGGGCGAGTGAATCACTATGTCGGCGCGCTTTGGTTCTATGAAATCGTTCGCACAGGCACGCAATATGCGTCTTTGACCCTGATTCTTACTCTCGCTGAGAACTTCGACAGCAAGCTAGCGATTCTCAATATCAAGCCATCTTCAGACGCGGTTCCCACGCACGTACAACATCTGATTCTGACCGATGACCGGTCCGAAACGGTCGCCGCCGCATATGCCGGTCTATTGAATGCCGGCACAAATTTGGTTTGGGCCAGGGCCCAAGGCAATGAATTGACGATAGTCGCGCGGGCAATGGGAGCGGCGGGCAATGGAATCATTGTCGAACTCGACTCGACCAGCCAAGGACTGGTAGTCACCGCACCCTCAAATACACTAAGCGGCGGCATCGATGGCGATCCGTACGATTTGGCCACCGACGATGGCGGCCTGAACGACAACTTGATGGCGGCGGCTCAGTTCTGGCGAACGGACTTGGCGGCCACACCACGTTTGAATCGAGCGGCCAGGGACTGGCATTCAGCTTATTTCCGGGCTCTCCAAATGTACGGGCTGGATGTAGTCGCCGCGTTCAGCACCGAGCTCATGAATGTCGATCCGTCAACCGCGACGGGAATGGCACAGCGCTATCCAGACGGTTCCGCAGTGGTGCTCAATACCCCGGCGATTCAGACGAATTTTTCGCCTGTCGCTCTTCAATACTGGACGCAACTCTATTTGGACATGGCGGGCTTGCAGCAGGCCGCCGGGTTGACTCCCTATTTGCAATCTGGCGAAGTGCAATGGTGGTATTTTCCCAAGAACGGCGTTGGCATGACATTCTACGACGGATTCACGCAACAGCAATTTGCTGCACAGTACGGCATTGCCATGCAGACCATCATGACCAATGATCCCGAATTGGATCCGCTTGCCGACGAAATAGCATTCCTGCCGACGTTGATTGGAAACTACACAGCGTCGGTCCGCGGCGCTTTGCAGGCGCACTTTCCGGCTTGCCGGTATGAAGTCTTATATCCGACGGACGTCAATGCGACACCTTTTAATCAGTTGATCAATTACCCGTCAAACGATTGGACGCCGGACAAGCTGACCTGTCTGAAAACCGAAAGCTTTGGTTTTACCGGAGGCCGGGACCTCGACCGCAGCACTCAATCTATGTCGTTGAGCGCGGCAAAGGGATTCCTGAATACGCAACGAAGTCATCTGGTCGGTATTGGCGATGCCTGGACAGCCTGGACGAAAGAAGTGGACCTGGCGCAATCGCAGGGCTTGGAATCCGTGGTGCTCTTTGCTCTCGACCAATATTGCTTGATCGGATATCCTCCCGCTCCATTCGTTAAGCTGGTTCGAAGTCAACGTCAGGGGTAGGGCGCATAATGTGGATTCATGATCTATGTGGTCGCCATCTCGCTGGTTATTGCGTTGTTGTGCGGCATCACAATCTACAAATCGCGCACGGTAAAAAATAGAGCCGATTTCCTGGTGGCCGGCCGAAGCCTGAGTTGGCCGGTGCTCGTATTTACTCTCCTCTCATCCTGGATCGGCGCGGGCAGCCTGCTCGGAGGGGCTGAGAACGCCTACCAGCATGGTTTCGTCGCGCTTTGGCAGCCGTTGGGCGGATGGCTGGGTTTGGTGATTGTTGCACTGATTGCGGGTCGAGCCCGGCAATTCGCGCAATTCACCGTGCCCGATCTTTTGGAAGTCAGATACAACGCCACCGCGCGCGTTCTGGCGGCAATCGCCATCGTCATCTCGAACATCATCATCACCAGTTACCAGTTGATCGGCGGGGGCGACATCCTGCACCTGATATTTCCTCAGGTTGCCAGAAACACTGGCCTGTATATCATGGCCGCCTTCGTGATTTTTTTTACAGCGGCGGCCGGCATGGCGTCAATCGCTTATCTCGATCTCGTGATCGGTTCTATGGTGACGCTGACCGTCATTGTCGCGGTTCCGATCCTGCTCGGTCGAGTGGGTGGTTGGCAAACCGTCGAAAGCGCGCTTCCGGCAACCCATTTTCAGGTGCTCGGGGATTACACGCTCTCGCGGGCCATCGGATTGGCTCTTCCCACCATGTTGTTACTGATCGGCAATCAGGGCATGTATCAAAAATTTTTCTCCGCCAAATCGGAGAGTGACGCGCGAAAATCGGTCGCCGGGTGGATTGTAGGAACCGTGGTTCTCGAGACGCTGCTTATGGCCGTAGCCGTCATCGCGAGCTCGAAACTGCATACCGCGCATCCGCGTGAGATTCTTGCCCTCACCGCGAAAGAAGGTTTGCCTCCCTGGCTGGGAGCAATCTTGCTCGGCGGCATTTTCGCAAAAGTCATTTCTACTGCCAATAACTATCTCTTCTCTCCCGCGACCAATCTGATCCATGATATTTATGGACGGTTCATCGATCGCAATTCCTCCGAGCGGAAGACTTTGATTGTTTCGCGACTGATCGTGATCCTGCTGGGCGCATTCGCCGTGCTGCAGGCCACGCAGTTCGAATCCGTTCTGAAAGCCGCCCTTTATGCCTATACGGTGTATGGCGCGGCAGTCACTCCAGCGGTGATGGCTGTCTTTTTCTGGCGGCGCAGCACGGCAGCGGGCGCCGTCACCTCGATCGTCCTCGGCACAATCGTCACCATCGCCTGGCAACTTCTCCAGAACTATGGACCGCAAGGAATTCAATCGAGCATCGCCGGTATCGACGCTGTCTATCCGGCTCTTTTCGTATCGGTCGCCAGTCTCATTGTGGTGAGCCTGTTAACACCACATACAATCACAAAAGATGCTCACCGACCGGATACAAGAGAGCCTGCGCGCCCGTAACCTGGACGGCTGGTTATTTTTCGATCATCACTATCGCGATCCGCTCGCGTATCGAATCCTCGAAATTCCCGCAGGCCTGCTCGTCTCGCGGCGATGGTACTATTTCATTCCCGCGGAGGGGGAGCCGCAAAAACTGGTGCATCGCATCGAGAGCGGCACGCTCAGCAGCCTGCCCGGCACCCAGCATGTTTACTCGAGTTGGGTGGAACAGCAGCAGAAGTTGCACGCCATGCTTATGAGCGCCGCCCGAATCGCTATGCAGTATTCGCCAAACTGCGCCATTCCCTACATTTCGCTTGTGGATGGCGGGACGATCGAATTGGTTCGGGCGGCTGGTGTCGAGGTCGTCAGTTCGGCCGACCTGGTGCAGGAGTTTGAAGCGCGCCTCACGGAAGCGCAATTTCAATCGCACATGGAGGCGGGCAAGCGAATCGACCAAATCCGCGGCGAAGCGTTTCAACTAATAGCGGATCGTATCCGAGCCAGAAATCCGATTACCGAATTTCAGGTCCATGAGTTCATCCGGCGTCGTTTCGATCAGTCGGGGCTCGAGAGCGACCACGGACCGATTGTCGCCGTCAATGCGAGCGCATCGGACCCGCACTACGAGCCATCCGCGGAACGGGCCGCGCATATTCAGTCCGGCGACGTCGTTCTCATCGACATGTTTGCCAAACTTTCCAATCCCGGTAGTATCTTCTACGACATTACTTGGACGGGGGTTTGCGGAGATACCATACCGGATCGTGTCCAGCAGGTCTTTAACATTGTTCGGGACGCGCGGAAGAAAGCGACTGAGTTCGTAATTCGAAAGATAGTAGCCGGCGAACGTCTAGCCGGATTCGAAGTGGACGACGTGGCGCGCGGTCATATAGAAAGTCACGGCCTTGGCGAGTATTTCTTCCATCGGACCGGACACAGCATTGCGACGGAAATTCACGGTACCGGCGCTAATATGGACAACCTGGAATCGCACGACGAGCGTCAGCTTCTGCCCGGCAGTTGTTTTTCCGTTGAGCCCGGCGTCTATCTGCCGGAATTTGGCATTCGTTCGGAAGTCAACATGTATGTGGGCGACGGTTTCGCGAAAGTCACGGGTGAAGAACAAGAACAACTCGTGTTAATCAAAACGTAACAACCACGTCTCGGCGGTGCTTCGCTATCTGCATGAATTGGCGGAGCTTGCGCGAGCATAACCCGCATCAATTAATTTGATTGGCTCTTGTGCCCCCTGCCGTAATACAGTTCGGTATGGCAACAATGAGTCACATAGAACCTCCGGCTACGCTTGTTGGGCTCCTGCATCGGGTCAGCGGCATCGTGAGTTCCGAACTCTCGCTGGATGAAATGCTGGGCGAGATCGTCGGTCTCACAGTGCAGGTCACCAACTGCGATGCGTGCCTGGTTTACCTGATAGAGCGCGAGACGAATGAAATCGTGCTTCGGGCGTCGCAGGTTCCTCATCAAAGCGATCTCGGCAATATTCGTTTGAAAATCGGTGAAGGTGTAACCGGATGGGTAGTGGAGCATCGTTCCGTGGTTGCGCTCGCTTCGAATGCGGCCGCCGATAGCCGTTTCAAGCGTTTCCAAGCCCTCGTCGAAGATACCTACGAGGCATTTCTCTCGGTTCCGCTGCTCAGCGGAGGCGAAGTTATTGGCGTGATCAACGTCCATCACCGTGAACCTCATAAACACACAACTGACGAAGTGGCGCTCTTGACTTTCGTCGGCGAGCAAATGGGTGGGGCGATCATGAAGAGCTTCCTAGCCGAAGAAAATGCCCGCCTGATCGAAGAGACGGCCGAAATGCGGCGGCAGCTCGAGACGCGTAAGCTTGTCGAACGAGCGAAAGGCATTCTGCAGACGCGCCACAGTCTGACGGAAGAAGAAGCGTATCTCCGTTTGCGAAACGAAAGCCGGCGATTGCGCCGCCCCATGCGCGAACTGGCGGAAGCGATTATTCTCTCGGAAGACCTGAGCAAGAAAAGCGAGCGCGTGCAGTAACCCGATGCAATAAACTTGGACTTGCCCGAGTTCCGGCCAATTTTTAGCAATCCACACCTGCTCACAATCGCCGGAAACTTCTGGCCTCGAGAGATCGACGAACAGCGCTTTCCCGCAACCCGAAAACAGTATTCGGTCGCTCCGGGAAATACTGTACTTGCGCTCGAGCATCAGCCACTCGAGCCAGCCCGCGGTCAGATTGTCCTACTGCATGGATTAGAGGGTTCGGCGAGCGCGGGATATTTCGCCAGTTTCACGCAAGAGGGTCTGCTGCGCGGCTATGGCATGCACCGCCTTAACATGCGGACCTGTGGCGGCACCGAGGACCTTTGCGAAACTATGTATCATTCGGGCCTCACAGCCGATACAAAATTCGTGATCGAGCAAGTGAAGCAGCCCGTGTTTGTAGTTGGATTTTCGTTAGGCGGCAACGTCGCGTTGAAACTGGCGGGCGAACTGGGCGAGAGCGGTCTGCTGGCGGGAGTCTGCGCGATATCCACGCCCATCGATCTCGCGGCATGCGTCCGCGCTATCGATAAGCCTTCGAATATTTTGTACGCCAGGCGCTTTCTGAAGCGGCTACGTGAGCGCGTGAGACGAATGAATGCTCTATCCCCGCAGGCTTACGGCACCGAAGGGCTCGATGACGTGAAAACGATTTGGGAATTCGACGACCGATTCACCGCGCCGCTGTTCGGCTTCGGTACCGCGGCTAATTACTACGCGACGCAATCGGCGATAAACTATCTCGACGCCATTCGAATTCCAACGCTGGTGATTGCAGCAAAAGACGACCCGTTAGTGCCCTTTGAGATCTATCGTCATTCCGCATTTCAAAACAATCCGGCGCTGACGCTAATCGCGCCGGAACACGGGGGACACTTAGGCTTTTTATCGCGCCACAAACCGAGGTTTTGGCTAGATCGCGTTGCACTCGACTGGATCGGCTCTTACGAAGCGAGAGCTTTGTGCAGCTCGCGCGGTAAACCTGCATCGTACGCCTTGTAAGCCTCGTCGAGCACTTCCACTACATGCGCGACGCGTTGCCCACTGCCATGCAAGCGCGCGCCCGCGGCGAGCTGCAACATGCAGCCTGGATTCGCGGTAACAATCAGTGACGCTTTGGTAGTAGCAACGAATTCCATTTTGCGCTGCAGGATCTGATCCGCCATTTCGTTTTGGACGACGTTGTAGATGCCGGCGCTTCCGCAGCACAGGTCCGACATCGGCATTTCGCGGAAACGAAGTCCGGGAATGGCCTTGAGCAATTTTCGAGGCGCAGCGCGGATCTTCTGGCCGTGCGCCAAGTGACAGGAATCCTGATACGTGGCGACGGCGTCAACTGGAGCCATCGCGGGATTCAGTTCAATGCCTGCCAAAAATTCGGTAACGTCCTTCATCTTCTCTTTGAATTGCAGAGCCCGCTCGCGGTAGTCCGGGTCCGAATGCAATAGGTGATCGTATTCTTTCAAGGTGGAACCGCAGCCCGCGGCGTTTGTGATGAGCGCGTCAAAATCTTCGGCGAGAAAGACGTCTATGTTGGTTCGCGCCAGCGTTCGCGCCTGTTCCGCGAGCCCGGAATGAAGGTGCAATGCGCCGCAGCAGTTTTGAGCGGCTGGTATTACAACCTCGCAGCCATTCCTTTGAAGCACGCGCACAGTAGCTTCATTGAGTCGTGCGAACGCAACGTTGGCAATGCATCCTGCTAAGAAGCCAACCCGATAGCGGCGCTCTCCCAAGGCGGGAAAAGTCTTGCCGATTTTCGAATAGAAGAATGGCGCTTCCGCATTGGGCGTAAGAGCTTCCAGGTTAGACAGATTCCCGAAGAGCTTTAGGACCCCCGTCAAGCGCACCAGTCGCTGCAACCCGGAAACCTGGTAAAGATACAGGAAAGCGCCCGCAATCTGAAGATTCGTGCGCGAGGGCAGCAGTTTCTGGAAAACCAACGAGCGCACCATGCGGGTAAGCCGCGATGGCGTTTCTTGGGCGCGAATCTGCTCTCTCGCGTCTTCAATCAGGCGGCCATAAGGGACGCCCGACGGGCAGGCCGTCTCACATCCACGGCAAGCGAGGCAAAGGTCGAGGTGTTGGATATAGGACTCAGTAATAGGCGCGCCGCTCGCCACCTGATTCATTTGATAGATGCGGCCGCGCGGCGAATCCATTTCGATTCCTAATTCGCGATACGTCGGACACGCATTCAAGCACAGGCCGCAGTGTACGCACTTGTCCAGATCCGCCTGCGCGGGTCCGCTAGATTCTGCCATACAAGCGTGAACGATTCAGAAGATTGTTGGGGTCGAACATCTGTTTAACCTTCTTCATGATGGCAAATGCGGTCGTGCGCGCCGGCGATGCGCCTATAAGCCAAAGTTCTTGGCTCGTTCGCTTCTCTTCCGGAGCGAACTCCACGACTGCGCTCCATCCGTTTTGAATCGCCGCCTGCCAAAGAGCCGGGAGCGCCTGCCAGGATGTCAAGTAAGCATAGGTCACGCCCGAACCCGCATGGGAAATGCAAGGGCCCGACACAAGCCGGAGGACCGCTTGCGTATCGGTGAGTTTGGTCGAAAGGCGAAGCACCACTCCATTCGGCTGACGGCGAATAAAATCAGCGGAGAATTCGGAGAGGCCCTCCCACCAATTGGCCTCTGCGATGCCGGTCAAGCGCTCGCCGCCCTCTAGCTCTTTCGCATAACGCCCGAGAACATTGGCGCTCCCGCTCACTCGTACCGCGAGAACATAGCCGGAAGCACCCAAGCGGGCCGCGGCGGGAGGCGAGATAATTTCGAGAGCCATCGGCCGCAGGATGCTATGTGCAATTGCATCTCGTTTCTCGATTGCCGAATCGAGCTCCGGGAAAGTCAGCAGGAACGTGCTGGTTTGCTCCGGCAAAGGATGCAGCCGGAAGTTGATGCTTGTGATCACGGCGAGCGTCCCGAAGCTTCCGATCATGAGCTTTCCCATATCAAGTCCGGCGACATTTTTTACCACCATGCCGCCCGTGCGGACCAAGCGTCCTTCGAGCGTCGCGAACTGCATGCCGATGATGAGATCGCGCGCGGTTCCGAACAAGCGTCGCATGGGTCCGCTTGAATTGGCCGATACGATACCCCCGACGGTGGCCTCCGCTGGAAACGGTGGATCGAGCGCGATCATCTGACCGTTCGCCGCCAGCAGTTTCTGCAAGTCGGCGAAAGCCATCCCTGCTTCCACGCTGATGGTCAGATCGTTCGGCTCATATTGCAAGACGCGGCGCAACCCACGAGCGCAAACCAGCACTTCGGCCGGACGCACTGGTCCGCCCATAAGCCGCTTGGAATTATTACCGGTTATTTCAATCGTTCTTCGTTTCGACCCAGCTTCCTGCAAAGCGAAAGCCAGGTCTTCCGCCGACGATGGCGTGACTCGATGCATGAATTTGTCGTTTTCTGAGCTAACCTTTACTCTAAGACAGGGCCAAACGCCGAACGATGCGCCATGAATTTTGAGTATTCCGCCGAGCAGGTCGAACTCAGGAAGTCTATCCGGGAGTTCGCCGAAGCCGAGATCGCGCCAAAGGTTCTCGAATGGGACGAAGCTCAGTTTTTTCCTCTAGAAGTGATTAAGAAAGCCGGTCAATTGGGAATCATGGGCGCTATTTTCCCAGAGGATCTGGGCGGGGCGGGGCTCGGTTACATCGAGTATTCGATCGTCATCGAAGAGCTTGCGCGGGTGGATCCGAGCGTGGCGCTGATTGTCGCGGCGCATAACTCCCTTTGCACGAATCACATTTTCCTGGCAGGAGACGAGGCGCAGAAGAGAAAATACATTCCGAAGCTTGCCACGGGCGAATGGATTGGCTGTTGGTCTCTGACCGAGCCGGAGGCCGGTTCGGACGCCGCGGGCACACGCTCTACAGCTGTTCTGAAAGACGGCGAATGGGTATTGAATGGCGGAAAAACGTTTACCACTAACGCGCACTACGCCGAAGTCTGCGTGGCCATGGCGGTCACCGACCGGGGCGCTTCGCAACATGGCATTTCGGCCTTCATTTTGGAAAAGGGAACCGCCGGTTTCAAGGTGGGAAAAAAAGAGAACAAGCTTGGCATGCGGGCCAGCGCAACCGGCGAGGTGCTCTTCACGGATTGCCGCCTGCCGCGTACGCAGCTACTCGGTAAGCGAGGCGAGGGATTCGTAGACAGCCTGCGAATTCTCGACGGCGGAAGGATTTCTATCGCCGCGCTCGCGGTCGGGATTGCGCAGGGCGCCTTCGACGCAGCGCTGAAATATTCGAAGCAGCGGAAGCAATTCGGCCGCTTCATTTCCGAATTTCAGGCGATCCAGGACAAGCTGGCCAATATAGCGACGGATATCGAGGCGGCCCGCTGGCTAGTGTACTGCGCCGGCGCGCGCAAAGATGCGGGCCGGCGAATCACGCGCGAATCGGCGATGGCGAAGCTTTTCGCCTCCGAGATGGCCGTAAAAGCAGCGGACCAGGCGCTGCAGATACACGGTGGCTACGGATTCATCAAGGAGTACGGTGTCGAGAAGTTCTATCGGGACGTGAAGCTGTGCACCATCGGCGAAGGAACCAGCGAAATCCAGCGTCTGGTGATTGCGCGCCAGTTGTTAAAAGAATAATGGCCACGCCAGCCGAAATCGGCGCATTATCGGAGCGGATCCTGGCGGGAGATCCGCGGGCCTTGGCACGCGCGGCAACGCTCGCGGTGAATCAACCGGCCGCTGCCGAAGCGCTGCGAAAATCGCTGTCTGCGCATACTGGACAGGCCATGACCATTGGGATCACAGGCGCGCCCGGAATCGGCAAAAGCACGCTGGTCGACCAATTGACGACAATTCTGCGAAGCGAGGGAAAAACGGTGGGCGTCATTGCGGTGGATCCAAGTAGTCCCTTCTCGCACGGCGCAATTCTCGGTGATCGCATCCGCATGCAGCGCCACCACGGCGATCCCGGCGTTTTCATTCGCTCGCTGGCCAGCCGCGGCAAGTCCGGCGGTCTCGCCGAGGGCGCTCGTGAAGTCGCTCTCTTGCTCGATGCTGCCGGCCGCGACGTGGTTATCATCGAAACGGTTGGCGCGGGCCAGGAGGAAGTGGAGGTCGCGCGCGCGGCGGACATCACGGTTGTCGTGCTGGCGCCGGGGTTCGGCGACGACGTGCAAGTGATGAAGGCCGGTATCATGGAAATCGCGGATGTATTCGCCATCAATAAGTCCGACATGCCCGGCGCCGACCGTCTCGAACAGGAGATCCGGATGATGCAGAGCCTGGGCGGCGAAGATGACCGCTCGAGCGCCGCTCCGGTTCGCAGAGTGGTAGCGAACGAAGGCACGGGAATCGAAGATCTGCTGGCGGCGATTCGCGACGTATTTCAAAACCGGAAGTAATGGCAATCGAGATCGATCATCTAGGCATCGCGGTGCGCAGTCTGGCCGAAGGATTGCATTTCTACGAAAAGGCGCTTGGTATGGAGGTCAGCGGCACGGAAACAATTGCCGCCGAGCAAGTGGCGGTTGCGATGTTGCCTGCGGGTGCGGACCTCACGGCGCCACGTATCGAATTGCTCGAAGCGGCCGGTGAAGCATCGCCGATCGCCCGATTTATCGAGAAGCGCGGACCCGGATTGCACCACATTGCGCTGCGGGTGGATGACCTGCCATTAACAATTGAACGGCTGAAGAACGAGGGCGCGCGTGTGCTGGATGAGCCGCGGCGCGGGGCGGGTGGCCACTTGTATGTTTTTCTTCACCCGGCTTCCACAGGTGGCGTGTTATTGGAATTGATTCAGAAGGAGCCAGTGAGAGATTGAACGCGAAAGCAGAAATCGGAGTTATCGGCGGCAGCGGTCTTTATGCCATGCCGGGGTTTGAAGTGGAGCAAGAAGTCCGGCTCACGACGCCGTTCGGAGATCCGTCAGATCCATACATGGTCGGCCGGCTGGAGGGCAGGGAAGTCGCTTTTCTCGCGCGGCACGGCCGCGGCCATCGGCTAACGCCATCGGAACTGAACTATCGAGCGAATATTTTCGGTATGAAAACGCTTGGCGTGGAACGGATACTTTCACTGAGCGCCGTTGGATCGATGAAAGAAGAACATGCTCCGCTCGATTTCGTAATTCCCGGTCAGTTCTTCGATCGCACGCGCGGGCGCATATCCACGTTTTTCGGTGGCGGCGTGGTGGCTCACATCAGTTTTGCCGATCCCGTCTGCCCGCGGCTTTCCGCCGCATCGCATCGCGCGGCCGGAGAACTGGGGATCAACAGCAAGCTCGGCGGAACTTACTTATGCATGGAAGGTCCGGCATTTTCAACCAGAGCCGAATCCAACGTGTATCGCAGTTGGGGCATGGACGTTATAGGCATGACGAACCTGCAAGAAGCGAAGCTAGCGCGCGAGGCCGAGATCTGCTACGTGACCATCGCCATGGTGACCGACTACGATTGCTGGCAT
>Ga0070717_10002496_pt1 | contig 12985 bp, 13 predicted proteins | sample LARL113metaG_FD_71366 | JGI IMG/M metagenome (GOLD analysis project Ga0070717, IMG submission 71366) | Corn, switchgrass and miscanthus rhizosphere microbial communities from Kellogg Biological Station, Michigan, USA - LAR L11-3 metaG | ecosystem: Host-associated > Plants > Roots > Rhizosphere ... | reverse complement strand
CGCACGCCGATTTCTTTTGTTCGCTCGGTCACACTGACCAGCATGATGTTCATGATTCCGATGCCGGCTGCGACCAGCGCGATGAAACTGATAACGAACGCGCCGACCCGCACGATGCCGGCCACGGAAACGAACGCACTCTTAAGCGAATCGTTGGAATAAATTTCGAAATCGTTTTCCTGGTCGGCCCGCAATCCGCGTGCGATCCGCATCGCGCCGACGGCTTTGTCGAACGTCGCGTTGTAGGTCTCGGTCGAAGGCGCCTGGGTCGCGATGTTCACCGTGCGTCTCACCGAGCCAAAATCTTCGAAGAAGCGCGTGATCGGCATCATGCACATGTTGTCCTGGCTTTGACCAAAAGCAGTCCCTTTTTCTGCGAGGATCCCGACGATTGTGTAAGTGTGACCGGTAACGCGCACCGTCTTGCCGATGGGCGATTCATTCGGGAACAGCCGTTTCTCCACCATCTTGCCAACGACAATGACGTTGCGAGCGAGGTCGACATCTTCGTCGTTTAGATTTCGGCCGTAGCCGAGGGTGTAGGCATTAGCGATGAGAAAACTTCGATTCGTCCCGACAATGAGGAGACTCGGTGTTGTCTTCACTCCGTTATAAACCGCCTGGCCTTTTACTTCGTAACCAAAACATTTCAGGCAGATTTCGCGCGCATTTCCTTCCATCAATTTCTGGTAATGGAGCGCCTGCTGATAAGAGATATTCCGGCGGTTCTGATATTTTTTCTTCACGTTGCCACCGGCGCTTACGTTGGCCGGATACTTCGCAAACTGAAAAATGTTCGAGCCGAGGAAACTGATACCGTTCTCGATTGAATATTGCAGCGCGCCGATTGCAGTCATCACTGAGATAACCGAGAACACACCAATGGTGATTCCGAACATGGTCAGGCCGGAACGCAATTTGTTCACGCCTAACGAACTCAGCGCCATTGTTATGATTTCGCCAAATTGCATGTCGATCTTACCGGAAAAATTTCACCACAGAGATCACGGAGAACACGGAGCTATAACGATACTTCTTCTGGCGGGCCGAGGACTTTGCGCCGAATTCCGTGCTTTAGGATAGCCACGTTAAAATTTATCAAGAGACCAACTCTAAGATTGCTTAATTTGAGGTAACTCAGCAATTGCGCGTCGTGGATTGCCGCCAGTTGGTCGACTGACTTTATTTCGACGAGAACACGTTCAGCAACAATCAGGTCGGCACGATAACCACAATCAAGCTTTACACCCTTGTAACTGAGCGAAAGCGGTTTTTGACACTCGAAGGTGATATTGTGGAGACTCAACTCGCGACACAGACAAATCTCATAAGCCGATTCGAGTAAACCCGGCCCGACTGCGCGATGCACTTCGATAGCGCAACCGATTATCCCCTCGGTTAGTTGATTTATACTTTTTTCCAACTCCGTGCCCTCCGTGTTCTCTGTGGTTAATAGAGCGCTATTCATACCGGAGCGCGGTGACTGGATCGAGGCGCGATGCCGTCCACGCCGGTGCGAAGCCGGAGATCAAACCGGTCAACACCGAGACGATCATGCTAGCAAGCACCAGCCCAAAAGAAAATTGAATCGGGAACGACGGAAACGCTTTGCCAATTCCGAAACACATGAAGTAGGCGATCCCCAGCCCGATAAATCCGCCGAGCAAACAAAGCGCGGTCGATTCGATTAGGAATTGCAACAAGATCGTGCGGCGGCGGGCGCCGAGAGCTTTGCGGGTACCGATCTCTTTCGTTCGTTCTTTCACGCTCACGAAGGTGATGTTCATGATGCCGATCGCGCCGACGAAAAGCGAAAGCCCAGTGATGAAGAGCCCGGCGATAGCGATCGTATTTTTCACCGGATCAAGCGTGCTCTTGAATGCTTGTTGTTCGTTAATCGAAAAATCTTCTTTCTTTTCCGGCGGCAAACCGCGCACACGCCGCATGATTCCGGTCAATTCATCCTTGGCCTCGACCAGTTTAGTTTTGTCCTTCACCTTCACGCGCACGTCCGATTGGCCTTGATTGTCTCCCCGCGCGTCCAATTCGTTTTTTAAGTTGAAGTATTTGTTAAAGGCCGCCAATGGCATCGCGACCATCGAGTCCCAGCTGAACAATCCAAGGAAAGTTCCCTGGCGCGTGTTCACACCAATCACTTTGAATGGGTGGCCGCTAATGAGAACAGATTTGTCGATCGGGCTCTCCGATGGAAACAAAGCATCCGCGACATCATAACCGATCACCACTACTTGGGCGCCGGTGCGCGATTCGATTTCGTTGAAGAACCGGCCTTCCTTGCAGTCAATTGTCGATGTCACCGTGAAATCGGTCGTGGTCCCGAGCGTGAAAACATTCTCCACTTCGTTTCCGCCATATTTGATTGAGCGCATCAGACTCGATGTCGGGACCGCGACGACCAGGTTCGAATTCGGGGCCGCCGCGATCATCCGATTGATTGTCTCAGCGTATTCGTTCTGGATCTTTTTCCGGTCCCGGTAGTTCCACCAATCGTCCACCGGTTTCCACGGCCATTGCGTCACATACAGAACATCGTCGCCAAGGACCGACATGCTTTTATCGAAGCCGACTTGGATTCCGCCGATCGCCGTGCCCATCAAAGTGACGGCGACAATGCCGATGATGACGCCGAGTGCGGTAAGCGTCGATCGCGTCAGGTTCGATCGCATCTGCGCGTATGCGATCCTCCAGCTTTCTTCCAATTCGTAGAGAAAACGTTTCATGTCGATTTAGCTGGCGGCGACCGTTTCCAGTCGCGGGACAAAAGTTTGTTCGTCGCTTTCAACCACTCCGTCACGCAGATGAATGGTGCGACGAGCATGGGCGGCAATGTCGCGCTCGTGCGTAACCAAAATGATGGTGTGTCCGCGCTGATAAAGATCTTCGAGTAAGGCCATGATTTCCTCGCCGGTTTTTGAATCGAGGTTGCCGGTTGGTTCGTCCGCCAAAATGATGGACGGATCATTCACCAGCGCGCGGGCGATCGCGACCCGTTGCCGTTGGCCGCCGGACAACTCGTTAGGCTTATGTTGGATGCGATCACCCAAACCAACGTCGGTCAGCGCCTGAGTCGCGCGTTCTTCTCGACCCTCTGGGTCCATGCCGGCGTAAATCAAAGGCAACTCGACGTTGCGCAGACTGGTCGCGCGCGCGAGCAAGTTGAATGTTTGAAAAACAAAACCGATCTCGCGATTGCGGATCGCGGCCAATTCGTCGTCGTCCATCTCGGCCACGTTACGCCCATTGAATTCGTAACGGCCGGAGGTCGGAGTATCGAGACAGCCGAGCATGTTCATCAGCGTTGATTTGCCGCTACCGCTCGGTCCCATCACGGCGAGATATTCGTTCCGCCGAATTTGCAACGAGACGCCGCGCAAAGCGCGCACAATCTCTTCGCCCATCACGTAATCTTTGGTGATGTTCTCAATGTCAATGACGACGGGACCCGGTGGACGAGTGACATGTGACATGTGACAAGTGACGAGTTATTCCCGCGTTGAGAGCTTACGGCGCAAACCATTCAACATTTTTCGCAGCTCAGTAATTAAGCAAGAAGCTGGCTCGGCATTCGCGGTGGTGCAGAGTGTCAACTCGATGCTGAGAATCAATTGCGTGTCGAGTTCCGCTACCGACCCTTCCGCATGAGAAATGAACTGGATGAATTCTCCGGTTGTATGGCGGGCCTGTCCTTCTGCGAGATTCGACGGTAGGGATACCGCCGCGCGACGCATCTGCGCAACGAGTCCAAACTTTTCTTCGGCTGGATAGCTTTGCGTCAGTCGATAAACGGCTTTGGCGAGCTCAATTCCTTTTTTCCAAACTGCGAGATCTTTGTAGCTTCGGGGAGGTGTTTGCATACACATTGCTTATCCCAACTCTCGCCACCGGTCACTCATCACTCGTCACTTTGTTGCTTCCTTGTCGTAAGCCACCTTTGCGCCGTCTTTGAGCTTGCGGCTGATCGCGCTGTAACTGCCGGAAATCACTTCATCGCCGGCTTGAACTCCGGTCTTGATCTCCATGAACGTGTCGTCCGAAATCCCGGTGGTCACCTTGACCGATTGCGCCTTACCGCCTTTTTTCAAAAAGACGACCTTGGAAAGTTTTTCGCGTTCTTCTCTCTGGGCCGCTTTTTCCTGGCGCTCGTTTATGTACTCCGCATTGTTGTCGTCTTTATCGCGCGCAGCGCTTTTTAATTTTTTCTTTTCGATTTCCTCGGGGCTCAAATTGCCGTCGCCGGTCCGAATCGTCACCGCTTGCATCGGAACTGCGACCGCGTCTTTCACCATGTTGGTCTCAATGTCGGCCGTGCAACTCAAACCCGGTCGCAGGAGAATATCCTCCCGCTCCAAATTGATTTTCACTTCGAAGTTCGTGACCTCTTCCTGGGTGCCGCTGCCGGTCGTCTTTCCGGTATTCCCAATCTGCGCCACCGTTCCTTTGAATTTGCGATCGCCGTAGGCGTCGATCTTCACGTTCGCCTTATCTCCGATTTTCACATTCGGGACGTCGTTCTCGTTTACATCGATCACCGCCTGCATCCGCGAGAGATCGGCCACGCGCATCACTTCGGTGCCGGCGAATTGTCCTGTCGCAACGATGCGCTCGCCAAGTTTACTCGTTAGAATTGTGACCGTTCCATCGATCGGCGAATAGACCGTGGTCTTGGAAAGCTGATCGCGCGCCTGGCTTGAGCCTGCCTGGGCCCGCTCAATTTCGTGCAGCGAACTTTCGTAGGTATTCTTTGCAACATCGCGTGCGGCCTGCGCGGCGTTGTATTCCTGGATCGAGATCGTCTTCTTCGCGTACATGTCTTCGGCCCGCTTCAGATCCTGTTCCGTCTTCAACATGGTCGCCTTCTGTTGAAGGTTCGTCGCCTTGGCCGAGCTGATCGCCGCTTCCTGCTGTTCCAGCAGCGCTTTGTACGAATCCGGTTTTATTTTAACCAGCAGGTCGCCTTTTTTGATTTCCATCCCGTCGGCCACCGGCAATTCAATGATTTCACCCGCTACTTCCGGCGAAATCTTTACTTCCGTTTCCGGTTGGACTTTGCCGGTGGCGGAGACGGTTTGGAGAATGGCCTTGCGAACGGCCTTCTCGGTCGTGACCGGAATCGGTTTCTCGCGCTTCGAGAGCAGGATCGAAACGATCAGCCAGAGCACCAGAAAGCCGACGACGCCGATAATGATCTGGCGCTTGCGACGCGCGCGCTGCTTTTTGGCCGTCTTCGGCTCGGTCTCAGGGGTGGTCAAGGTTTGATGCATCGGGGGTTCAGGGGCGGGAAAACGGTCAGAAGTAACCTCAGTTTAGACCTTTGCAAGCAAAACACGTTCACAGGATCGAAAGTTAGATGCAGGAACCGCGCCGGTTGGATTCAACGAATTGGTATCCTTCGCTCCTGCCTCTGGCAGATTTGTTGGATCGCCCACCGTGCGTGTTCTGCGATGAGAGGTTCCGGGTCCAGGGTTGCGCGCTCCAGCGCCGGCAAATCTTGTTCGCCCCCAACATTTCCGAGAGCGACACAGACGTTTCGCACAAATCCGCGCCGCTTGATCCGGTTGATCGGTGAATTGCGGAAGAGATTTCGAAACTCAGTTTCGTTCAGGCTTAAATAATCGCGCAGCGAAAACGGGGTTGTCGGAGTGCCCGTCCGGCTCGGACGTCGCGCGGCGAACGCGCTTTCGCGCGAGACTTTCGCAAACCGGTTCCACGGACACGCATCGAGACAATCGTCGCAGCCGAAAATCCGATCGCCGATCAGCGACCGAAGCTCGAGCGGGATCGAGCTTTTCAATTCAATTGTCAGATATGAAATGCAGCGGCGTGCATCTAATTTATGCGGAGCGGTGATCGCACCGGTCGGACAAGCGTTGATGCAACGTTCGCACGTTCCGCAACGATCTCGCGCCGGTTCATCCGGCGGCAATTCAAGTGTCGTCAAAATTTCAGCGAGGAAAAACCACGTCCCGAGTTTTTTGTCGATCAGCATTGTGCTTTTGCCATGCCAGCCAATTCCAGCCAGTGCGGCATGATCACGTTCCAGAATCGGGCCGGTATCGACGTAGCATTTTTGCTCGCCACCGAATTCGCGCATGAGATTGTCGATCTTGTCCAGCTTCGCCGCGATTACGTCGTGGTAGTCATCGCCCCACGCGTAGCGCGCGATGCGCCCCCGCGCTCCCGTTTTTTGGGGGTCTGCTAATCGCCACTCCGGCTCGGAGTGAAAATAATTCAGCGCCAAAACGACGATCGATCTCGCGCCCAACAGAATCTTTTGCGGATCGCGACGCTTCTCTTCGCCGCGCACCATGTATTCCATCTCGCCATGCGCGCCGGCGCTTAACCAGTCATCAAATTGATCGGCGTGGGCTGGGGGAGCGCACGCCGCAACGCGACAGGAATCAAAGCCGAGCCCGCGCGCAAAATCGACCAGGTTCTGTTTCAATTCCTCTGCCGGTCCGAGCCGAACTGGCATTGTCTCCGGCGGCAGATCTTTTAGGTAAGCAGCGGCATTCATTGTCGGAGCGAGCTGAATTCCTCCATCTTGTTCAAAATTGTTTCCGCAACTTCGTCGTGCGTTTTCTCGGATGTGTTTATCTGAAAATCCGCCGACGCGGCGTAAAGCGCTTCTCTCTCTCGGAATAATTTCGCAAAGATTGCGCGCGGATTTTCTTTTTGGAGCAAAGGCCGGTGGTCGCGTCGCGCCGCGCGCTCGAATAGAATGTCCTCATCGGCAGCCAGCCAGACGAGAGCGCCAACGCTTTTCAACAGATCGACATTCTGGGGACGCAACACAATCCCGCCGCCGGTCACAATGATTGCCGGCCGGTCCGGCGCCAGTTTCCGCAAGAGTTCGGTTTCCGCGTCACGGAATTTCTCTTCACCGTGCTTTTCAAAAATCTGTGCGATCGACATTCCAAATTCGGCCGCCAACATTTCGTCCGTATCCAAACGGGCGAGCCCACTTTGCCGTTGCAGGCAACGTCCAACCGAAGATTTTCCGGCGCCCATCATTCCGATAAGCACGATCGATTTGGCCGCGTGCACGGCGCAATATGCCGCCGAAGCGACGACTTGAAAAGAAGTTGCGGCAGACCAATGACCGACCAAACTCCCCTATGCCGCAGCGGAAATCTTTGGTCGCCGTTTTGATGGGGAGTAAATCGGATTGGGGCACGATGCGTCACGCGGTCGAAACGCTCGACGAACTTGGTGTGCCTAACGAATCCCGGGTGCTCTCAGCTCACCGGACACCTGACGCGACCGCGGACTTCGCCCGCAACGCGGCTGACCGCGGATTTCGAGTGATAATTGCCGGCGCTGGTGGCGCTGCGCATTTGGCCGGTGTGATCGCCGCGCATACGGTCCTACCCGTGCTGGGCGTTCCCATTCAATCCAAGCTCCAAGGTTTGGATTCGCTCTTGTCCACCGCGCAAATGCCGGGAGGAATTCCAGTCGGCACGCTCGCTATCGGTGACGCCGGAGCGAAAAACGCTGCGCTTCTTGCCGCCGCAATTATCGCTACCGGCGATAAAAAGCTGCGTCAAAAACTCGAAGCGTACCGCAAAAAGCAGTCCGACAGCGTCCTCTCCGCCAAACTGCCGAAGTGAAAACAGAAATTTCAACCGACCGCAAGGCGGCGGTTGAATTGCTGCGCCAAGGCGAAGCGGTCGCGCTTCCGACGGAAACTGTTTACGGCCTCGCCGCCGATGCGCTCGATCCAATCGCGGTCGCCAAGGTTTTCGAAGCAAAAGGACGCCCGCACTTCGATCCCCTGATCATTCATCTTCCGGATCACGATTGGCTGGGAAAAATTGCCCACCCTCTCAAGCAAGATCGACAATTGATTTCGCAGCTCGCCGAAAAATTTTGGCCCGGCCCGCTCACTATGGTTTTGCCGAAGCGCGACATTGTTCCGGAAATTGTGACCGCGGGTTTGAACACCGTCGCCGTTCGAATCAGTGCTCATCCCGTGTTCGCTGAGATTGTTCGCGAGTTTGGAAAACCGATCGCGGCGCCAAGCGCAAACCGGTTTGGACGAATCAGTCCCACAACTGCGAAACATGTTTTGGATGAACTTAACGGACTTGTTCCGCTCATCATAGATGCTGGCTCGGCGACGCATGGGATTGAATCAACCATCGTCGCGGTTCATGACGGCAAGATCGACATCTTGCGGCGCGGGCCGATTATTTCCGAGCAATTGTCGGCGTTCGGCGAGGTCGGGATCGCGACAGACCGTGGGAAAGTTTCTGCGCCGGGACAATTACCTTCGCACTACGCGCCCAGGACGCCGTTGCGCATCGTTGATGACCTGGAATCGTTCGCACCGGAGACAAACCAGCGCTGCGCATTGCTGGCATGGAATGCGATCGAAAAGGACAAACGCTTTATCGCGATTCGAAATTTAAGCGAGCGAAAAGATCTCCGCGAAGCCGCCGCGAATCTGTTTCGCTATTTGCGCGAGCTCGACGCGCTCGATGTCGATCTTATCGTTGCAGAACGAGTTCCTGTGCAGGGACTCGGGGCTGCGATTTCGGATCGGTTGCAGCGCGCGTCTCACGTTTAGGATCGAACGCGAGACAGGCTTGAATGAAACCTTTGAAGAGCGGATGCGGCTTGTTCGGCTTGCTTTGAAATTCCGGGTGGTATTGGCAACCGACGAAATAGGGATGATCGCGAAGCTCGATTAGCTCGGCCAGCGTACCGTCCGGCGAAGTTCCGGAAATGACGAAGCCTTTTCCGTTCATCCGGTCGCGATATTTCATATTGAATTCGTAGCGGTGCCGGTGACGCTCCATCACTTCGGACTGGCCGTAAATCTTTTCGGCGAGCGTTCCTTTCGCAATCTTGGTTGGCCAGGTTCCGAGGCGCATGCTTCCGCCCTTGCTATGGATTTTCTCGCGCTGCTCCTCGAGCAACGAAATTACCGGGTCGGGTGTCTCGGGATCGAACTCCGTGCTATTGGCTTTCTCAATTCCACAAACATTTCTCGCGAATTCGATCGTCGCCATCTGCATGCCGAGGCAAAGGCCGAGATACGGAATTCCATGCTCGCGCGCATAACGCGCTGCCTTGATTTTTCCTTCGACCCCGCGCTCGCCAAATCCACCGGGAATTAAAACGCCGGCGACATCTTTCAACTGCGCGCCGACCCGGTCCTGGAGCGATTCGGCATCGACCAACTTCAAATCAATCCCGCAATCCTGACTTGCTGCCGCGTGGGTGAGCGATTCGTAGATGCTTTTGTAGGCGTCCTGTAAATGAATGTATTTCCCGACGACCGCGATCTTCACCCGCTTTTGTGGGCTGATCACGCAGTCGACAAATCTTTTCCATCCGGTCAGATTCGGCTCCGGAGTTTTCAGGTGGAGCAGATCGCAAACTAATTTGTCCAGCCCCTCTGCATGCAGCATCAGTGGGACCTCGTAAACCGTGTGCTCGACGTCGCGCGCTTCGATGACCGCTTTTTCCGAGACGCTGCAGAACATCGACAACTTCTGGCGCAGCTCGCGGTCGATTGATTTCTCGCTCCGGCAAATCAACACCTGCGGTTGCAAACCGATCTCGCGCAGTTTGGCGACGCTTTGCTGGGTCGGCTTCGTTTTTAATTCGGCCGCGGCCTTGATGTACGGAACAAGCGTCACATGCATGTTCACGACGTTCTCAGCGCCGACTTCGAGAATGAATTGTCGAATCGCTTCCAGGAATGGCAGGCCTTCGATGTCACCGGTGGTGCCGCCGATCTCAGTGATCACGACGTCATATTTTGATTCGTCAGAGATCTCGCGGATCCGATCTTTGATCTCATCGGTTACGTGAGGAATTACTTGGACGGTTTTTCCCAGGTAATCACCACGCCGCTCTTTCAAGATGACGCTCTCGTAAACTTGGCCGCTGGTGAGATTGTTGTGACGCGAGAGAATGCAATTGGTGAAGCGCTCGTAATGTCCGAGATCGAGATCCGTCTCGGCGCCATCGTTGAGTACGTAAACTTCTCCGTGCTGGAACGGATTCATCGTTCCCGGATCGACATTGAGATACGGATCAAACTTTTGGAGCACAACGCGCAGCCCGCGCGCTTCGAGCAACGTTCCAAGCGATGCAGCGGCCAGACCTTTGCCTAACGAACTTACCACGCCGCCGGTCACGAAAATGTATTTCATCGAGACACTCCTCGTTTTGCGCGAGCCAGCTTTTGCTCCAGCGCTTTTGCGTCAGCCGGCGTGTCTACGCCAGGCGATCCATGTTTCGTGACGAGCACATGAACCTTTACACCATTTTCAAGAGCGCGCAATTGCTCCAACGATTCCGCGCGCTCTAACGGTGTCGGTTTCCACCGCACAAAATCAAGCAGCGCCTTGCGGCGAAAACCGTAGATTCCCTGATGCCGCAAGTATTTTACTGGAACCGACCGATTGCGAGGGAAGGGGATTGCGTAACGCGAAAAGTAAAGTGCATTAACGCCAAGATCGACAATCACTTTCACCTGATGCGGCGACGATGCTTCCGCCGCGTTCGCGAAGGGATGCGCGGCAGTGACGATGTCGATCTTTCGATTGGAACGCAGCGTTTCGACCAAGCGATCGAGCAGAGCTGGTTCCGTTAGTGGCTCGTCTCCCTGAATATTAATAATGAGATCAAACTGCTTGGCTTTGCGGGCGACTTCGGCGATGCGGTCAGTGCCGCTTTGGTGACTCGGCGAAGTCATCGCGACCTCCGCGCCCCAATCGAAAGCTGTTTTGGCAATGCGCATGTCGTCGGTGGCGATGATCACCTTATCCAATTTCCTTGCGCGACAGCAACGTTCCCATACGTGTCGGAGAAGAGGTTTGTTTGCAATGAGATGCAGCGGTTTTCCCGGAAAACGCGTGGAACGCCACCGCGCTGGAATAATCCCAACCGCCTTATTCATTGGTCGCCTTGAGAATGATTTCGGCCGCGGCCGGTAGGTCTTCGGCCACCCAATCTGCGCAGCTGCCGTCGGTCATTTTGTCGAAACCCGTTCGAACGCGAATGGCGCGGACACCGGCATTATGGGCGCACTCCGCGTCGATCTCCTTATCGCCGATCAAAAACGAACGGGAAAGATCGACATCATGGTCGCGCGCCGCCTCCAAGACCATTCCGGGGACAGGTTTCCGACATTTAGAGGGCTTACCCGGCGCGTCAGGACAGAAATAAGTGGCGTCGATCAAATTATCACCGAGCTGGCGCAGCACTTCGCTCTCCACGGCGCGATATTGTTTTTCACTGAAAAAGCCCCGTCCGATACCGCTTTGGTTCGTGATAACGATGATTTTGTAACCGGCATCCTTGAGCCGACGCAGCGTGGCCGCGGCGCCATCGAAAATCTGAACTTGTTTGGGATCGGAGCAGTAATCTGCGTCGTGCATGATAGTGCCGTCGCGATCGACGAACACAGCGGGCGTCGCCTTAGTCGAAATCATGTTCGAAGCTTGAGATCAATTCGTCACGCGTGACCGTCGCAGTGCCGAGTTTGCCGACCACGACCGCGCTGGCGTGATTCGCAATCAGCGCGGCTTCAAGCGGGGTCGCATTGCAAACGAGCGCCAGCGTAAACAGCGCGATCGCGGTATCACCGGCGCCGGAGACATCGAAGACGTCGCGCGCTTTCGTCGGGATGTGATGGGGTCGTTTGCCTTTTTCGAAAAACATAACCCCATGTTCGCCGAGCGTGACGAGAAGGTATTGCACGCCCCATTTTTGAAGAAGCTCTTTTCCGGCACGGACAAGATCGACATCTTTATTTGGGGGTAGTTCGGAATCGTGAGCTGGAATCCCGGCAGCGAGAAACGCTTCCGCGCGATTCGGTTTCACCGCCGTCATTCCGCTCCAATCGATCAAGTTGTGCGGATTTGGGTCGGCGGTAACGATTTTCTTGGCCGCGCGGGCGTCGCGCGCGATCCGCCCGACTAGTTCGCGCGTCAAAAATCCTTTTCCGTAATCTTCGAAGATGATTGCGTCGACGTTGGCCAGCCTTTTTCGGACCGCGGCCGTGATGGCGGCGATTTGCTTCGTCGAAGGCCCAGTAATCTTTTCGCGATCGACCCGGACGACTTGCTGGTGGCGGGCGATGATCCGTGTTTTGACGATGGTGCGGAACTCTTCGTCTTCGACGAAGTCGGAGATGTCGATCTTCCGCTCGGCCAATAATTGGCGCAGCTGTTCTCCGCTGCGATCTTTCCCGATCAATCCGATGACCGAAACCTTATTTAGAAATTCGCGAAGATTGCGGGCGACATTGGCGGCACCGCCGGGAAAGAAACTTTCGCCCGTAACCTCCACCACCGGGACTGGTGCCTCTGGCGAAATGCGGCCAACCTTGCCCCAGACGAATTCGTCCAGCATCAAATCGCCGATGACCAGAATGCGCTTAGACGTAGCGCGATCGAGAATTTGCCGGAGCCTTTTTAGATCCATACCGTGGGCGGGATGCGATGGTCAGCGGAAAGAATAATCTGGTGTGGGGAAACTCAAAATTGTTAGGCGCAGGGATTTGTGTGGAACCAAGGTTCTGCTTAGAATGACGTCATTAATCCTGAATACGAAGCCGAAATCAACAGTCGAAGCTGCAGATGATAGCCTTTTCTAAAACTCTAAAACTCAGTTCAATCGCTCTGCTTGGGGTGACCCTTGGCACCCACGCGGCCCAGGCGCCGCAGCGGATCGACGTCAAACAGATGTCGAAAAAAGTGGAGAACGTGGTGGTGCCGTTGCCGAACGAAATCTTTGGCGCGCTCAATAAGCTTGGTTCGGTCAACTGGCGCGAATTCGTTCGCACGGAGAAGACCAGCAATTTCACCGAGCGGCCGCGGATCGCGTTGCTTCTTGGAACCGTCATTGCCGATGGTTTCATCGCGGTGCAGGCGGAAGACGCCCCGGCAGTAAAAGAAATCGGTCAGCGGGTTTTAAATTTGTCGAAGGGCATCGGCGTCGGCAATTC
>Ga0070717_10002495_pt1 | contig 12985 bp, 14 predicted proteins | sample LARL113metaG_FD_71366 | JGI IMG/M metagenome (GOLD analysis project Ga0070717, IMG submission 71366) | Corn, switchgrass and miscanthus rhizosphere microbial communities from Kellogg Biological Station, Michigan, USA - LAR L11-3 metaG | ecosystem: Host-associated > Plants > Roots > Rhizosphere ... | reverse complement strand
CAGGTGCGCAAGCACATCGGCGATTACACCCTGTTCTTCACCGGCATGTTTCCGGAGAGCATCAATCATCTGCGATTGCGGCGCAATCGGTTGGAGAGTCTTATCGACTGGATGAAGGCCGGCAAGGAAAGCTACTACATCGTTTCCAAGTTCGACTGCTTCGAGTACACCAAAGTTGCGCCTTTGTTCGAACGCCTGTCTGACCATTTTGAGCAGTGCGTGTACGGACTGAATTGCGTCAAGAATGAACTGCAGGAAATGCAGCACCCGATTGTGCGAGGTCCGAATGAGTTGTTGATGTAGATGGCTGTTGGCCTTCGCTGAACGCGATTAGCCCGAATATCGGCAATAGAAACTTAGTGCCGCGTCGCCCTGCTCCAGCTTACGAGTCCGTTGAAGCTGACCGAACTTCTCTGCAAGATGGTTTTTCCTTTCGTGTTCGGCGATGACCAGAGCTTTTTCGATCAAGGCCGAATTCCCCAATATTTCTAGCGTTTTCTGGTACGCCTCTCGCAGCCCATATGGGGGATCGAGAAAAATGAAATCCGGTTTTACCCGTTGATGATCGAGCTGCGGAATTGTCCGCTCCACATTTTGCTGAAGAACTTGAAACGAGCCACTGATTTCGAGTGGCTGCAGATTCCGCCGAATCAGTTCCGTAGCCGGTTTTGATGAGTCGACAAAATAAACCATAGCTGCGCCCCGGCTGAGGGCTTCGATTCCTACAGCGCCGGTTCCGGCAAACAAATCCAGCCACCCCGAACCTTCGAGCGCCGAAGGATTTCCAGCAGTGAGCACATTAAACAGTGTTTCGCGCAGGCGGTCTGAGGTTGGCCTGATTTTCGTACCCCGCAACGAGCTCAAGCGACGGCTGCGAAATTTTCCAGCGATGATTCGCATGGTTCTATGCTAAGAAATCCTCACTTCACAACGCGGGGCAGCGATGAGTCGTCTAACCATATAAGATTACAGAATAGGGATGCGGACCTGGTCCATTCACGCGGGGCGAATTTTTGGGGTCGAAATCCGGATCCATTTGTCGTTCTTGCTGCTGCTGGTTTTCGTGTGGGTAAATGAACAGCTGGCGCGAAATACCATAACCCCATGGCGAGGCACGGCATTGCTGGCCATCGTGTTCGGCTCGGTAGTGTTGCACGAACTGGGGCATGCGCTGGTCGGCAGGCGATCTGGGATTCCTCCTAAAGGTATTGTGCTGTTGCCGATCGGCGGACTTACGATCTTCGACGAAGCCCAGCCTGAATTGCCCACAAACTGGAAGCGCGACGCGCGCATCGCCGCCGCCGGCCCAATCGTAAATTTTGTAATTGCTGGAGCGGGCGCCGCTGTTCTTAGCGTCGCCATGCCCACCGCCCGCTTGTGGGCCGACCCATATGTGACTTCTTTGAACCTGCCGCATAGCCTGGTTTGGGCAAACCTGTGGCTTGGGATCTTCAATCTTTTGCCCGCATATCCCATGGACGGAGGACGGGTGCTGCGGGCCGTGTTTACCCGCTCCATGGATCCGGTGAGCGCAACCCGCCGCGCCGTGAGCATTGGACGGGGATTCGCCGTCGTGTTCCTGCTTGCGGGCTGGTGGAACCCCTGGTTATCGATAATCGGCGTTTTTCTTTTTATAGCGGCGCAGATCGAAGACCGTTCGGCGGTATTCCGTTCGGTGCTGGAGACGGTGCGACTGGAAGATATTATGCTCACCGATTTTCTCACGCTGTCGCCTGCGGACACTCTGGAAGACGCGCTGGAGAAAGCCGTGCACTCTCTGCAGGACGATTTCCCAGTCATCCGTGGCGCGGATATGGTAGGCGTGGTCTCAAAGCAGAAGATATTGCAAACCCTGCGCCGCGATGGGAACGGCTACGTGCAGGCTGTGATGCACCGGATCTTCGATGTGGCCCAGAAAACCGAGTCTTTGTCTTCTGCGTTTCGCAAACTGAGCGCTCGCAATCTCAGCATTATTCCGATTGTTGAAAACCAGCAGCTGGTAGGAATTGTCACCCTGCAGAACCTGATGCATTCCATGGCCCTGTTGGCCGAAACCCGCAAGTTGCGCAAGGCCGCACTGGAATCCTGATCAGGAACTTTAAAATCAGAAATTGAGAACGATTCCAATTGAGGGCTCAGCGATGTGGCCTTTGGTCCCGGTAAAAAATTGCGTCACGTGAAATGTGGGCTCTTTATAAATCAGCCCACGGTATTGCAGCCGCAGCCCAATGCGTCTCCAAAGGCGATAATCTACTCCGCCTCCATAGAGGAAAGCCATTGAGGTCTGCTGGGCAGCGCCGAAGAAAGACGGGTTCCCATTGATGAACTGGTTGCTGGGATAAAAGCGCAACGCCCCGCCACCTGCGAGCAGGAAGGGTTCGATTTTTGCAAAATGAAATGGGCTTAACACGTATGCCCCGGTGAATTCAGTGACGCTGGTCTGGGCCCGGTAGTCGTTGGTCCCTAAAATAAAAATCTGGGAATTGTCGGTCCGAGCGCCGGTTACTTCAACGCCATTCATCCGGTTAAAGCGAAAACGAAAGGTGCCGAGAATCTCTCCGGAATTCGTGGGCGAAACGGCGACTCCACTACTCGCACTACTTGACGTCTTATTGAAAGCCGCGCCCCACGCAAAGCTGACATCAAAATGGCCGACATCCTGTGCGGTGGCCGACGAGACGCACAAAAAAGCCAGTGCCCCCGCCCGTAGCGCTTTCTTCAGCATTCATTTCCTTTCGATTGCGTATGCTTATTAGAGGCGAATTGCCTTGGCCTGATGCACGGCCGGTATACCGGCCAACTCGGAAACCACGGCTTGCGGCACGCTGCCATCTACCTGCACAACGGCGATGGCTTCGAGCGGTTGGCCGGTTTGCGGCTCGCCGCTTCTCCGGCCCAGTGAAAAATTCGCAATATTGATGCCGTGCTTGCCGAGAATGGTCCCCACTTTTCCGATCACTCCCGGAACGTCCTGGTTGCGCAGATAAATTAAATTCTGCGCGAGCGGCGCCTCGGCATCGATGTCATCCACATGCAACAGGCGCAATGCGTTCTCTCTCAGCACCGCGCCTTTGGCGATATGCGTTTCTGTTCGCGTTCGAATTTCGATCGAGAGCACGCTTCCGACCCCGCCGGTGGAGGCTTTGGGCTTACGTTCCTCGTGAACACGCAGTCCTCTCGACGAAGCCAAGCTCGCCGCATTGACCAGGTTCGCAGTTTCATCAACGGCGACATTCAGGATGCCTTTGATGGTGGCGTTGCGGATCAGTTCCGTCTTCCACTCCGTTATGTGGCCGGTGTAAGCGATGGAAATTTCTTCGACCCCGGTTCCGCTGATCTGCGCTAGAAACGATCCCATCCTTTCGGCCAGCACGATGTAGGGCTTCATCTGCAGGTACTCATCGTGCGAGACCGAGGGCACATTGACTGCATTCTGGATCACACCGTGCTTCAGATATTCCTTGACCTGAAGAGCGATCTGCTGCCCGACCGCTTCCTGCGCTTCGTTGGTAGAACCGGCAATGTGCGGCGTCAGGATCACGTTTTCCATTTTTTGCAGAGGTGAATCCTTCAATGGCTCGTTTACAAAGACGTCCAATGCGGCCGCGCCGACCTGGCCTTCTTTGAGCGCGGAGACTAACGCTGCCTCCTCGACGAGTTCCCCGCGCGCGCAATTGATCAGCCTTACGCCTTTCTTCATCTTTTTTAGAGATTCGGCGTTGATCATGTTCTCGGTTTGCGGTGTCAGCCCAACGTGAAGACTCAAATAGTCTGATGCGCCATAGAGCTCATCGAGTGACACCAAACGAATGCCTCCGTCTTTCGCGATGCTCGGGGACACAAAGGGATCATGGCCCACAATCTCCATGCCGAAGGCGCGGGCACGCTTCGCGACTTCCAGTCCAATCTTGCCCAGCCCGACAATGCCCAAGGTCTTGCCACGCAGCTCGGTGCCCTGCAAAGACTTCTTTTCCCATTTTCCGGCGTGCATGAGCTCGTTGGCGCGAGGGATGAAGCGCGCCATGCTGAGCATGAGCCCAATCGTGATCTCTGCCACGGCTACTGCATTCGCGCCCGGCGTGTTCATTACCGCGATGCCCTGACGAGTGGCGGGTTCCAGCTCAATGTTGTCCACACCGACCCCAGCGCGGCCAATGACCCGCAGCTTCGAGGCATTGGCCAGCAGGGCGGCATCCACCTGGACCGCCGACCGCACCAGCAAGGCGTCTGCGTCTTCAATCTCCTGTGCCAGGCTGCCGTTCAGTTGGTCCGGCGTAATGACCGTCCACTCGGGCTCGCGCAATAAATTTACCGCCGACGAGGACATTTTTTCCGCGATCACAATTTTCATGTCAATGATTCCTTTACAAGAAAATGACAGGCTTTAGACACTCCAAAGTGCTGTGTTTCCTAAACTTAGTTCAGTTCGCCAGAGGTTCCCGGAGAAAAACTATGAAGTTACTACTGATTGTTTTACTGGTCGCGACCGGCGTTGGATGTGGCTACTCAAAACCTGCCAATATGCCCACGCAGCCTGGCACTAAGCCGACTATCGCCCAGCTCACACCGGCTAGCACAGCGGCCGGCAGCATGCAGTTCACACTCACAGTGCAAGGCACGAATTTTAATTCGAACGCAGTCGTGAATTTCAACGGTGCAGCCATGGCCACAACTTTTGACAGTGCGACTGAAGTTACGGCTATTATTCCAGCCAGTGCGGTTTCGACTAAAGCCACGGTTCCAGTTACGGTTACTAATCCGGGTACTCCGCCAGGCCTGTACGGAGGTGGCACCGCGGCTGCGACTTCGGCGGCGATGAATTTCACCATTACCTAGCGGCGGCATAACCGTGGCGGTTCCGGCGCGAAGGCAACTAGTTCCTCGCGCCCGCTACTTCCTCCAGTTCACCCCGGCGGGCGCGTGCGAATACTTCCTGCGCCGCCCGCACCGCGACCCCGTACTCGACAGGCTTATCGGTGACAGTCGCCAGCACATGCTCAAGCGCGGCCAGAATACCAATTGTGTCCAGGAAGTCGTAGTAACCGATGTGCGCGATGCGAAAGAGCTTGCCTTTCATGTCACCTTGACCATTGGCCACCACGGCTGAGAACGATTCCCGGAACTCTTTCACAATCTTTCCCGAGTCAAGCCCCGCGGGAGCGGTCACAGCGGTAAGCGCAGCGCTTGGCGATGACGCGTACAGCTTCAGCCCAACGGCCTGCACTCCGGCTCGAGTCATCTCGGCCGCGAGTTCGGCATTCTCCACCAACGCCTTGCGGCCGGCAGCTAAGTCGCCATTGCCCATCTGGCGAATGAAATCGAGCGCGGCCCCCAAAGCCGCGAACAATGATGTCGCCGGCGTGAACGCTGACTCGCCCTTAGCGGCCGCCTTGCGTTCTTTGCGGAAATCGAAGTAGTACCGTGGATTTTTTGCCGTCTCCATGCGCTTCCACGCTCGTTCGCTGATCCCGCAATAAGCGAGACCGGGCGGAATCATCAGTGCTTTTTGCGACCCCCCGATGATCACGTCAATGCCCCAGCCATCCACGTCCAGGTGCGTTGTCCCCAGTCCAGTAATGGCATCAACCACGAGCAATGTATCGCCATTCGCGCGTACCAGCTTGGCGATGCCTTGTATATCGTGGCGAACTCCAGTAGAGCTCTCCGTCGCTTGCACGTAAACCGCTCGGGTCTCAGGCGTGAGCTTCGAGCGGAGTTCGTCCAGCAAAAATGTTTCGCCATAAGGTCTTTCAATAACATCAACGCTGCAGCCATAAGCTTTCGCCAGGTCGCGCCAGCGTTCGCCGAACTTGCCCGCCGTGAGTACCAGGACTTTTTCACCGGGCGAAGTCAGATTTGAGATCGACCCCTCCATCACGCCGGTGCCCGACGAAGCGATGACCAAAACGTCATTCGACGTGCCGACGAAGTCTTTCATGTCGGCAAGGACTCGGGTGTACAGAGCTTTGAAATCGGCGGTCCGATGATGCGCGGTAAATGCCGCCATCGCATTCTGAGCGGCCGGCAAGAGAGGAGTAGGGCCGGGAGTGAAAAGACGGTTCTTCAGCAGCATGGCATGAGTCCTTTTGGATGAAATCGGGAATACAAAGATTATCTATTAGTGTATCGGAAAATCCGACTGTGGTCGTTAGCGAACGACGACTGACCAACGACCTAGCTATAATTCTCCCATGCCCCTCGTAGATCAGATACAGAAAGACATTACTGCCGCAATGAAAGCTCGCGAAGAGGCCCGGCTCTCGACTTTGCGCATGGTGAAGACTGCGCTCAAGAACCGCGAAATCGAAAAAATGGCGCCGCTCGATGACAAAGAAGCTCAGCAGGTGCTGGGCACCCTTATTAAGCAGCGCAAAGATTCCATCGAGCAATTCACCAAAGGCGGACGCCAGGAAATGGCTGACAAAGAAGCGGCTGAGATCAAGGTTATTGAAACCTACATGCCAAAGGCTGCGAGTGAGGCGGACATTGCTGCCAGCGTAAAGACGGTAATCGCCGAAATGGGCACCCCGACCATGAAAGACATGGGCACAGTGATGAAAACTGCCATGGCGAAATTTGCATCCCAGGGCATGCGCGTGGACGGGAAAGTGGTCAGCGAAGCGGTAAAAAAGGAACTGGCAGGGAAGTAAATCATGTGGGGACAGCCGCCCTCGGGCTGTCCTGCGGAGACAAGCTCCGCGGCTGTCGGACCCGTTACGCTTACTGCATACTTCATGGGATAGTGGAAGAGCGGCCATTCATGGCCGCGTAGGCCTCGCTCGGAACTGGTGACGCGGCTCTAAAGAGCCGCTCTTCCACTCAGGGCTTTCCGTAATTTGCCTGCCACTCCCGGTATGCTGCACTCTTCGAGATGCCGCGCTCTTTGGCTGCTTTCTTCAAGGCGGCCTTCTCATCCAATTTTTCTTCGCGCATGAGCTGCTCGACGCGATCCCGTACGGATGCACCAGGTGCCGGGGTCTCGCCTTCAGCGCCGGATCCAATCAGTAATACGATCTCGCCCTTGATCTCTTCGCGGCTCTTCACAATATCGAGAACTTGCGCCACCGTACCTCTCAGGAATTCCTCATGGATTTTTGTCAGCTCTCGGGCGATGACGACGCGGCGTTCCGGACCCAGCGTCGCGACCACATCTTCCAGTGCGGCCAGAATCCGGTGGGGAGCTTCGTAGAAAATTTCCGTCTGCGCCGAATTCCGAACTGACTCTAACTCTCGCCGTCGTGTAGTGCTCTTAGGGGACAGGAAGCCGCGAAAAGAAAACGATTCCATCCCCAGGCCGCTCGCAACCAGCGCCGATACAAATGCCGTCGGCCCTGGAATGGGCACTACCGGCACTCCGCGTTCGATTGCTAGCGAGACCAGACGAAATCCGGGATCGGAAATCCCCGGCATTCCCGCGTCGCTGACTACTGCGATCCTTGAACCTTGTGCCAGCTTCTCAATCAACTCCGCGGCGCGCGCAGCCTCATTGTGCTCGTGGTAGCTGATCGTGGGAGTTTCGATCGCGTAATGATTCAGCAGCTTCCGGGTCAGGCGCGTGTCTTCGCAAGCGATCAGGTTGGCTTGTTTCAGGACGCGAACTGCTCGCAGCGTGATGTCCTCGAGATTGCCAATTGGGGTGGCGACAAGGTACAGCCCGGGCGCCAGATCTTCCGCTGAGGCCATGAGCGGGAGTGTAGCATCGGAGACAAGTTGCAGTTTGAGTCGAGATCTTTCGGATACTTGAAACATCGAAACCTTGAAACCTTGCACCCTTGAGACGTTGCAGCTTGAATTTTGAACCTTTTGCAAACCTCCTGCTAAAATCAGAAATTCTTCATTCCCTCTCATGCCCCTTCACGAATACGAGTGCAAAAAATGCGGTCATCGCTTTGAGCGCATTCAGAAATTCTCTGATCCGCCGGTGAAGAGGTGTCCCGAGTGTGGCGGGAAGGTGGAGCAAATGCTGTCCGCGCCCGCCGTGCAATTCAAGGGTTCCGGTTGGTATGTCACCGATTACGCAAAGCGTTCAGGCCCATCTTCTGGTTCAGATTCTGGAGACAAATCCGAGTCCGCGAAGGATTCCGGCGAAACGAAAGACAACAAAGACAGCAAGCAAGACAAAGACAGCAAAGCTATGAAAGACAAGAAGTCCAAAACGGAAACCGCGGCTAAAAAGTCTGAAAAGAAGTAATCCATTCCTTTTCTTTTGGGTTTACAAAACTCACTCGTCGGCTTGCTTCCTCGCTTTGCGCTGTCTAAAATCTGAGAGTTTGCGTGCTCGCACCAGCTTTTTCCCCGGCGGCGAACCACGTGGTCCTAATTCGGAGAATTCATGAAAACTATTACGCTCGAACAGGAAATTAATCCCTGGGAGGCGCAATCTGCGCGCTTCAATTTTGCCGCGCAAAAGCTCAACCTGGATGAAGGCCTATGGAAGGTCCTCCAGTATCCCAACCGCGAATTGATCGTTCATATCCCAGTATCGATGGATAACGGCAAGCTGGAGGTGTTTACTGGATTTCGCGTGCAGCACTCGATTGCCCGCGGCCCGGGGAAAGGCGGTATCCGTTATGCCCCAGATGTGACCCTCGACGAAGTCCGCGCTCTGGCCAGCTGGATGACCTGGAAGTGCGCCATCGTGAACATCCCATTCGGGGGCGCTAAAGGCGGAGTCATTTGCGACCCGCACAAAATGTCGATGGGCGAATTGGAGCGCATGACCCGCCGCTACACTGCGGAATTAATCGAGTTCATCGGCCCCGAAAAAGATGTGCCCGCCCCTGATGTAAACACCAACGAGCAGACCATGGCGTGGATAATGGACACCTATTCCATGCACATGCGCCAAACCGTGACCGCCGTTGTCACCGGCAAACCAATTAATATTGGCGGATCGCGCGGTCGCCGCGAGGCCACGGGGCGCGGGATCAAGATCGTATGCGACGAGGCGCTCAAGCAGCTCGGTCTCAAGCCGGAAAGCACACGTGTAATTGTGCAAGGATTCGGCAATGTGGGCTCGAATGCCGCGCTCTTAATGGCTGAGGCGGGTTACCAGATCATTGGGGTGATCGAGGTCGACGGCGCAATCTACAACAAGCATGGAATCGACGTTGAAGCCCTGGAGCGGCACCGCGCCAGCACCCGAAGCATCACCGGCTTTCGAGAAGCTGAGAGTGCTGATCCTGCAGAACTGATGCTGACGGAATGTGAAATCCTGGTTCCCGCGGCCACCGAGAACCAAATCACCAGTCGGAACGCCGATCGTATCAAATGCCGCATTCTGGCCGAAGGCGCGAATGGCCCTACCACGGCGGCTGCCGACGAAATCCTTGCCGAAAAAAGAGTATTCGTGATACCCGACATTCTTTGCAATGCCGGGGGCGTTACAACCTCATATTTCGAGTGGGTGCAAGACCGGCAAGGGTATTTCTGGAAAGAGTCGGTGGTTAACGAGCAGCTGGAGGACATCATGGTAAACGCATTCCATGACGTCGTCCGCTATGCGCAGATGCATAACGTCAATAACCGCATCGCCGCATACATGCTGGCCATCGACCGCGTGGCTTATACCATCAAACAACGGGGAATTTACGCTTAAGGGCAAACAATGAATAGGACGGAAAAAACTATGCGTACCTTTTCGAGGCTGATTTATTCGGCAATCCTGGCAGCAACCCTCGTCTTCGCTATGACGAGCGTAGCGGCGCAATCGAGTTCTGATTCTTCGACGTCGGCAAAGGCTTCCAAAGCGGTGACAGCAGTGAAAGAAAAGCTGGACATCAACTCTGCAACCAAAGATCAACTCGACGCCCTGCCTGGAATCGGGGAAGCCTATGCTCAGAAGATCATCGCCGGGCGGCCATATCGCACCAAGCGCGATCTGGTCACCAAAAAGATCATTCCTCAGTCGCTTTACGAGAAGATCAAAGATCAGATAATTGCCCATCACAGCACGGCGACAACCGGAACCACGAAGTAGATCTTTCGAAACCAGCGAAGTAGCCTCTATCAGCCGAAGCACTCCAACCTCGGCCTCAATGAAGCCAAATATCTTTGGGACGGCGATACACCTCCCTTTTGCGCGTTGCTTTCGCGAATCCGGCTGGAGGATAATCAAGTATCGCCCCGGGAGTTCCCCGCCGCGACTTTGCTGTGAATCTTCCGAATTCCATCACGCTGATCCGCATTTGCATGATTCCCCTGCTGATATGGGTGCTTTCTACCAGTCGCCTCTCGAGTGCCAATGGGGAGAAAGAGATTCTGGCTTCGGCGCTGTTTATCGCAGCTTCAATTACCGATGGAATTGACGGCTACATCGCCCGCCGGCGCGGCCAGATCACGACCATGGGAATTCTCCTCGATCCTCTGGCCGACAAGCTGCTGATCGCTGCGGCCTTCGTTACACTGGTGCAATTTAATCCCCGGTTGGTGCCCGCCTGGGTTGCGGTGGTAATCATCGGAAGAGAATTCCTGGTCAGCGGCTTGCGCGCCATTGCCGCGTCCGAAGGATTCACTATCGAAGCCAGCGACTTGGGAAAATTCAAGATGCTGGTCCAGATCGTTTCCGTGGTAGCAGTAATTCTCGATCATCGCTGGCAGGAGTGGCCAGTTGGTCGCTATGTGTTTTCCGTTCACTGGATCGCGTTTCTTGCAATTTGGTTTATGGTTGCTTTGTCCTTGATCTCAGCCGGCGATTACTTTGCCGCATTCTGGCGGAGAATCGATCGCCGCGCCGCAAAGCGCCAACGGAAATCATTCATCCTGAGCCGGCGCAAGAAGCGCAATGTTGCCGCCGTCTGAACCTTCGTTGTCAGCCCTCGCCTCTGCTGGCATACAGGCCTACAGTTCTGACGAGCGAAAGTTGTTGTTACAAATCGCGCGTGAGTCGATTTTTTCTTTTCTCGCAGGGCAGGATATTTCTCTTCCCGCCCCTTCTCCGCATTTGGCCGAGCCGCGCGGAGTTTTCACAACGCTGTACTCGGATCGAAAGCTGCGTGGCTGCGTGGGATTCCCCGCAGCGGTTCTGCCGGTATACCGAGCCGTAATGGAAAGCGCTCGCGCTGCTGCCTGCGAAGATCCGCGCTTTCCACCAGTCCGCCTGGAAGAGGCGCGCATGATCCGTATCTCAATCAGTGTTCTTTCACCGCTGCAGCCGACTTCTCCGGATGAGATTGAGATTGGCCGCCACGGGCTGGTGGTCTCCCAGGGTCTCCAGCGCGGGCTCTTACTTCCACAGGTGCCCGTAGAGCACGGTTGGAGCCGGGTTACTTTTCTAGAGCAAACCTGCCTCAAAGCCGGCTTGCCGCCGGATGCATGGCGGAATGGTGCTCGCATCGAGGCCTTTACCGCTGAAGTATTTGGAGATCCGGATAGTCCTTAATCCTGTGCCCCTGCGGAGCGCTCAAGAAAAAATCGGGAAGGATATCTCCTTCCCGAAGTACACATAAGAGGCCCTTGCTCGGGACTTATTGCTGATCGAGCTCCACCGCGTCCCCAACATGGACGGGCTCTAACGCGAATACGATCATTCCCGTTGCGCTCGTAGGAGTAGTCCCGATGATCACGATTTCGCCCACCCCTCGGCGTGGCATTTCCGCGGTATTAATAACTGGCCCGCGGCCATGATCGAGCAGGGTGGGATTTATTGTAGCGGGCTCGTTTTGCGTCATGTCGTAAGAGGCGGCCCTAAAGGACAGCGACTCCACTGCATCATGCATGATTGTGCTGGCGGTGCGCTCGGCGCGAACAAAATCGCCCACCTTCAACCCCTGATTGGCGCCAATATTCAAATAGACTGTTGCACCTGTGCCCAGCTCGGAATCGAAGTCTTTGGCAAGCAGGATACGTCCGCTGACTTGACCACTCGCGAGAGCAAAACGGTCAAAACGAATCGGTGGATGAAAGTTGACCAGCGTTTTCTCCTGGAAGGGAGCCACTAGGTCTCCGGGAGCCACTCCGTCGCAGCTGAACTCGACCCGGGCAATGGCCATCCGGGTGCGACTATCGATGATCCGGACGCGCGCCAATTCTTCATAAGGCCGCCCGGCTGCTCTCATGGCTGCGAATTGCCCGGGAAAGAGTTCGTAGCGGTTGGGGTCCTGCAATTCGCGAATGATGGTGTATTGCTGCCCGGCTTCGTACCCCTTGCCATGCAAGTAAATGACATCACCATTGGCGAATTCCGTGGTGAAAGGCGACTCGACTCCGCCGGTCACGAACTTGCTCTTGGATTCTTGTTTGCTGATGAACCCAGCGCAGTAGAGGTCAACTGGCCGCGGAGTTTGAATCTTCTCCGTGGGAAAATTGACTGTCGTCTCGACGGTACCGTCGGGCGTTGGTTCGGACTGCATGCCCTGTTGCGCCCAGCAAAATCCGGCTAGCAACGGCAACAGAAAATATACTGCTCTCTTCATGATTCCTCCCAGGCCCACGCCTGACTCCGCGTTTCTCTAAGTTACTTAAAACAAAGAAGCTTCCAATGTGGAAAGTAGCAAGGTAACCACACAGGGTCAAGGTTACGCAGGTCTACTGGCCTGCTTGTTAAAAAGTTTACTGCCCTAAAATAGTGCAATGCTGTTGCGCTCCGAGGCTATGTCCCTGTAATATCGCGCGGTTAAATGGGCACGGGAAATAACCACTATTCCAGGTTGTTGCACTTGCGGCTGCCGCGGGTCTGCGTCGCCATCGCGGCCCAGAATCCTGCCGAAATGCTTGAAAAGGCCGAGGCTGTTTCTCGAGATAACCCCTTTATTGAACTTAGGTTAGACTATATTCCGCGACCAGGTCTCGCACTTCCCAGGATTAAAGAATTCACTGAAACCCACCCTCACGTATCCCTGATCGCAACCTGCCGCCGAGTCGCCAGCGGGGGCAAATTCAAGGGCCCGATCAGCTCTCAATTGGAAGTCCTTGGCAAAGCCGCGGAAGCCGGTTGCCAGCTGGTGGACGTTGAACTTCAGACTGCGGTCCGGCTCAAACCCGCCCA
>Ga0070717_10002494_pt1 | contig 12990 bp, 14 predicted proteins | sample LARL113metaG_FD_71366 | JGI IMG/M metagenome (GOLD analysis project Ga0070717, IMG submission 71366) | Corn, switchgrass and miscanthus rhizosphere microbial communities from Kellogg Biological Station, Michigan, USA - LAR L11-3 metaG | ecosystem: Host-associated > Plants > Roots > Rhizosphere ... | reverse complement strand
GCCATGCTCACGATCTCCAGCGACGGGCCGATCGGGTGAAGGCTGAGAGCCTCGCGGATGATCGGGTGGCGGATCGCCTCCACCGACGTCACCCGCTCCGACTCCGCGTACCTGAGCTCGTAGTCGCCGGTCAGCGTGCGGTTGACGCCGACATAGACATACCTGGTGATCGCGGCCGAGATCACCACGCTGCCGAAGCGCCGGTAGTAGCTCGGCAGGTCCGTGCCGCCGCCGCCGAGCGACACGCGGAGCGGCGTCCGCGTGATCAGCACGGGCCCGTCACAGCGCGTAGCCCGCCGCCCTGGCGTCCTGGTGGAACATCCGCACGGTCGCCAGCGAGAAGTCCGCCAGGTCGCGGCCGATCAGCGGGAGCTTGGCGAGCAGGTCGTGCGTGAGCGTGATGACGTGGCACCCGACCTCGTTCGCCTGGACGACGTTCAGGACTTCGCGCGGGCTGGCCCACACCAGCTCCAGGTTGGGGTGCGGCGCCAGAAGCTCCACGGCCTCGCGCATGACCGGCAGGGGGTCGCGGCCCGAGTCGGCGATCCGGCCCGCGAACACCGAGATGAACGCATGGGGGCCGCCGGCCAGGCATGCCACCGCCGTCCGGACCTGGTCGAGCGTCAGCAGCGCCGTCACGTTGACCTTCACGCCTCGCGCCACCATGCGTCCCAGCAGGGCCGCCGACGACGCGCCGCACGTGTCGGTGATCGGGATCTTGACGTACACGCGCTCGCCCCAACCGGCGATCCGCGCCGCCTGGCGCTCCATCTCGCCGAAGTCGTCGGCGACCACCTCGAACGAGATCGGACGCCCCTCGGAGCAGGCCAGGGCCTCGCGCGCGAAGCGCTCGTAGTCCGTGACGCCCGCCGCCCGCATCAGCGTCGGGTTCGTCGTGAAGCCCCTGATCAGCGGGTCATCGGCCAGCCGCCGGATGCCGGCCACGTCGGCGCCGTCGGCGAAGACCTTCGTCCGCAGCCACGGCAGCGCGCTCACCGGCGCCCTCCCGCCGCCGCGGCACGCCTCACGATCCACGGCACCGCCTGCCGCAGGCTGCCGGCGACGTGGTCGGCGCCGACCGCCGGCCGCTCGGCGTAGCGGCGGTCGATCAGCACGGTGGCGCAGCCGGCGGCCCGGCCGGCCCCGACGTCGCGCCAGCGGTCGCCGACCACCACGCTGCCTGCCAGGTCCAGGCCCCAGCGCGCCGCGGCCTCCAGGATCAGGCCGGGCGCCGGCTTCCGGCACGCGCAGCCGTCCGCGTCGTCGTGGGGGCAGACCAGCACGTCGTCGAGCCCGACCCGGCGGCGCACCTCCAGGTTGATCGCGTCCACGGTCGCGCGATCCTGCGCGCCGCGGGCGACGTCCGGCTGGTTCGTCACCATGATCAGCAGCAGGCCCGCCCGCCTGAGGTCGCGGCACGCCACCTCCGTGTCTCCGGTCACGACCAGGGCCTCCAGCGAGGCCGGCGGCCGGGGCGTACCGTCGACCACGATCGGCTCGTTCAGCACACCGTCGCGATCCAGCAGGACGGCGCGCGCGGCGTCCCCAGCTCCGCTCACGAGCGGGCCACCGGGGTCGCCGCCACCTCCCACCGCGCCGGCGACCGCTGCAGCAGCGGGTGGGACACCAGCAGGTGCCAGATCACGGCGCACAGCCCCTCCGTGTGCGGCGTGACGCGCTCCGGGAACAGCGCCGGGACCAGCACCGAGGCGTCCGCCGCCGCGCGCGTGTGGCCGCCGTCCCTGCCCACGATGCCGAGCACGCTGGCGCCGACCTCCCTCGCCAGCTCGACGGCGCGGACCAGGTTGACGGAGATGCCGGCGTGCCGGCTCCCGCCCCCGACCGAGAGCACCAGCACGGCATCGCGCGCGCCCAGGCGCGACGCGGCCAGCCAGGCCGCGAAGGATGTGTCCCAGCCCTCGTCGTTGACCCTGGCGGTCAGCTCGGACACGTTGTCGGTCGGCGCGTACGCCTCGAACCCGCAGAGCTTGCGGAAGTCGTTGACGGCATGGCTGGCGTGGCCGGCCGACCCGCCGACGCCGAGCACGAACAGCCGGCCGCCACCGTCGCGGACGCGGGCCAGGCAGGCGGCCAGCCGCTCGACGTCCTCGCGGTCCAGCGAAGCGATGATGGCCTGGGTCTCGGCCAGGTATGCGTCCGCGAACCCGCCCGCCGCGGGTCCGGCGCGGCTCACCGGGCCGACCCGTCGCCGGCCGTCACCGGGCCGCCCGACACGGCCAGCTCGGGCCGGGCCTGGCGCCTCGCCGCCAGGCAGCAGAGCGCGCCGACCAGCAGCACGGCGCTGACCGCGACGAGCGCCGGCCGCAGCGCGGGGACGAACGCGGCCACGAACGCGTCGGGCGCGAGCCCGGCGCCATGGCCGAGGCCCGGCAGGGCGACCCCGCCGAGGCGGTTCTCCAGGATGGCGCCGGTCGCGGCGCTGCCCAGGAGGCTGCCCACCTGCCGGATCGTGTTCAACGTGCCCGAGGCCGCCCCGGCGAGCTGTGGCCCGACGTCGCGCAGCGCGATCGCCGGCAGCGGCCCGAACGTGGCGCCGATCCCGAGGCCCGCGGCCGCGAGGCCCGGCACGAGCGCCGGCCAGCCCGGCCGTGCGGCGGCCGCCCAGCCCAGCCACAGGACCCCGGCGCCGACCACGACCAGGCCGGCGGCGAGCACGTACTTGCCGGCGGCGCCGCCCGCCAGCCCGGCCGTGAGCAGGCCGGACGGGATGGCCAGCGCCGCCATCGGGACGAACATCAGCCCGGCCTCGATCGGCGTCAGCCCGAGCGCCGACTGCAGGTGGATCGTGATCGGCAGGAACAGGCCGGTCAGCCCGAAGGACAGCGTCAGGCTCACCCAGCACATCAGCGCGAAGTTGGGGCGCCGCATCAGGGACGGCGGCACCAGCGGCTGCTGGCGGCCGCGGTCCCAGGCCACGAACAGCAGCAGCAGGACCACGCCAGCGGCGACGATCAGCGGGATCGAGATCACGCCGGCGACGCCGGCCCAGCGGTAGCGCTCGCCCTCGATCAGCGCAAAGCTGACGCAGAGGAGCCCGGCCGTCGCCAGGACGAGCCCGACCGGCTCCAGCCGGTGGGGGCCGCCGGGGCGCAGGTCAGGGACGAAGTACAGCGTCAGCGCCAGCGTCACCAGGCCGACCGGCAGGTTGACGAGGAAGATCCAGCGCCAGCTCGCGTTCGTGACGATCAGCCCGCCAGCGATCGGCCCGGCGATCGAGGCGACCACGCCGACGGCGCTCCAGATCCCGAACGCCAGGCCGCGACGGCCGGCCGCGAAGATCGTCGCGATGATCGGCAGCGCCTGCGGCGTGAGAAGCGCGCCGCCGGCCCCCTGGACCACGCGAGCGGCGATGAGCTGCGCCGGGTCCTGGGCCAGCCCGCAGGCGGCCGACGCGAGAGTGAACGTCGCCACGCCCGCCAGGAACGCCGTGCGCGGCCCGAACCGGTCGCCCATCCGGCTGGCGCTGATGAGCAGCACGGCGAAGACCAGCGTGTAGCCGTTCAGCATCCACAGGACCTGGTCGAGGCTGGCCTGGAGCCCCGTGATGATCCTCGGGACAGCGATGTTGACGATCGACAGGTCGAGCAGCACCATGGCGGTGCCGAGGCACAGCACCAGGAGCGGCGCCCAGGGCGCGCGTGGGGCGGCGGCGCTCACCGGGCGGCGACCGCCGGGATGAACCGCTTGACCTTGCCCGAGCCCGGCTGGCGCTCGACCGCGTCCACGATCCGGACGTCGACGACCGGCTCGCGAACGCCGAGCCGGCGGAGCGAGTCGACCAGCTTCGCCACGATCGGCTCCAGCGGCAGCGGCTCCAGCGCCTCGACGACCACGTCGGCGCCCCGCGCGGTCTGGCGGACCTGGTACTCGGCGATCCGCGGGTCGCGGCCCAGCGCCGACCAGAACGCGTACGGGTGCGCGACGACGTCGCCCGGGTATACGAACAGGTCATCCAGGCGCCCCTCGATGGCCTCGATGCGGCGGCCGGTCCACGGGCCGGGCGGCGCCGGCTCGTCGATGAACGTCACCTCGTCGGTCAGCTCGTACCGGATGAGCGGCAGCGCGTGGTTGATGACGTTCGTGACGAGCAGCTTGGCCGAGCGGACGCCGGGCGGGACCGGCCGGCCGAGCGCGTCCACCGGCTCGTACACGGCGGTGTCCTCCACCATGTGGAGGCTCGGCGACCCCGGGAAGGAGCAGCCGATCATCCAGCCCTCGGAGCAGGCGTACGTGTTGATGACCGTCGCGCCGAACGCGCGCTCGATCGCCTCCCGCATGTGCTGGTGGAGCGGCTCGGCGCCACAGAAGGCGAGCTTCGGCGCGATCCGGAGCCGCCCGGCCTCCTGCTCGATCGCGAGCCGGTGGAGCACGGACGGGTAGGCCAGCAGGCCCTTGGGCTGGAAGTCGTTCAACCCGGAGACGATCGCGGACAGCGGCAGCGTCACCGGCAGCACGAGGCTGTCACCGGGCGGATCGAACGTGATCCGCATGGCCTCGGTCATGTGGATCGCGTGCTCGGCCGCGATCGTGACGCTGCGCGACGGGCCCTCCAGCAGGCCCAGGTACGCGACCAGCCAGCCGACGTGCCGCCACGACGTGTACGCGGCGTCGAGCCAGCCCTGGCGGTCCCACAGGAACACGCCCGTCGAGCCGCCGGTCGTCACCACGTTGTAGTCGTCGAGCAGGTACGACAGGCCCTCCTCCGCGACCGTCGCGAGGTGGCGGCGGGCCAGGTCCAGCGTGATCCGGCGGTCGGTGACGATCTCGTCCCAGTTCGCCATCAGGTCGGCCTTCGTCATCGGCGGGATCGCCGACAGGTCGTCCCCGGTGATCGTGTCCGCGTCGACGTCGCGCAGCCGGCGCGCGTGCCACGGCGAGCGCTCCTTGGCGGTCCGCACCAGCCCGCGCAGGCGTTCGTCGCGCAGCGCCCACAGGCGCTCCCGCGGCCACGTCACCCGCTCGAAGTGGCCGGCCACGCCGGCCAGCATCGCCTGCAGGTGGGGCTGGCGCGCGACCTCATAGTCGGCCGCCGTCGTGCCGCCGGCCGTCACGGCTGCTGCCCGTCCGGCTTCTGGGCGTTCGCGCTCAGCGCCTGCAGCGACGGCCGCTCGCCCGCGGTCAGCGCCGGCTGGCCGGTGAGGCCGAGGGCGCCCAGCGAGTCCATGCTCAGCTCGTACGACTTGAACAGGAACTCCTCGGAGCCGCCCGCGTACATCTTCACGGAGAAGTCGGTGACGACCGACTCCGCGGCGCCCAGGAACTTCAGCGTCTCGTCCTCGATGTGGACCTTGAACAGCTGCTCCATGTCGCCCTCGATCAGCGCCATCGCGCCGAGGCTGCCCGTGACGCCGCCCCAGAGCCGGAAGCTCGTGATGCGGCCCTCCGCGTTCAGCCGCTTGAAGTACTCCCAGGCGTTGCCCATCACCTGCCAGGCCAGCTCCTCGCGGCCCGGGATCAGCGACCGCCAGGTGATCAGAATCGCTCCTTCCACGTCAGCTCCTCCTATTGCCGTCTTCCGGCGCGGCCGCGCGGCAGCCGCCGCTCGACGGCGAGCACGGCGCGCACCGCCGCCTCGCCGACCACCACGCCGCCCACGATGTCGCTGAGCCAGTGCACGCCGAGCGCCAGGCGGGATGCGGCGCACGTCGCGATCGCCGCCGCCGCCGCCGCCTCGGCGGCCGTCGTCGCCGGCCCGGGGCCCAGGTGCCGCCTGACCATCCGCGCGGTCACCCCGAACACGGCGGTCGCCATGACCGTGTGGCCCGACGGGAACGAGCCGACCGTCCACGCGAAGATGCGGCGGTGCAGGGGCTCGGTGCCCGTGTAGTCGACGGCGGCCTCCCAGTTCCGGGGCCGCGTCAGCCCGGTCACCGCCTTGGTCGTCTCCGACAGCACGATCGCCGCTGCCGTCGCGGCCGCGATCGTCACGACCGGTCGGAGCGTCCGCCGCCGGCGACCGGCCAGGAAGCCGATCACCAGGGCGGGCGGCAGCGTGACGTAGCCGTCGCCCAGGAAGCCCAGCCGGTTGGCCGCGCGCCGCACTCCTGGCGACTGCGCGCGCGCGAGCAGCCGGCCCGCGGCGCGATCGACCGGGCCGAGCAGCCCGGCCGGCTCCTCCGCCGCGCCCGCGGGCGTCAGCGTGACGTAGGCGTGGCCGGGAAGCAGTCTCACTCCCCACCTCCATTGGAATCGATGGTCTGCCCGGTGATCCACGCCGCCTCGTCGCTGACCAGCCACGCGATGAGCCGGGCGGCGTCCTCGGGCTGCCCCCAGCGGCCGTGCGGCGACGCCGCCCGCACCGCTTCGTGCAGCGCCGCGTCCGCGTACCCGGTGTCGGTCGCGCCCGGGTTGACGGTGTTGACCGTGAGGCCCGGCGCCAGCTCGGCGGCGAGCGTGCGCGTCACCTGCTGGATCGCGCCCTTCGTCGCCACGTAGCCGATCTCGCCCGGCATCGGGCCGAGGTGCTGGCCGGACGTCATCAGCACGATGCGGCCGCCGGGCCGGCCGTCGTGCTGCGCCGCGACGGCCTGGACGAGCAGCAGCGTCGCCCGCACGTTGACGGCCCACTGCAGGTCGAGCTCGGCCGCCGTCGTCTGGCGGATGCCCCGCGCGTCGCTGCGGGCGTGATTGGCGACCAGCACGTCGACGTGGCCCAGGCGCTCGCGGGCCGCCGTCACCAGCGCGGCCGGCGCGGCCGGGTCGGAGAGATCGGCCGGCTCGTGCTCGACGCGCACGCCGGCCGCCGCGAGCTCGTCGGCCAGCTCGCCGACCGGGCGGTCCCCCGGGCCCCACGGCCAGCCCTCGTCGTGCGCCCGCCAGCCGGTCAGGAGCAGGTCGGCGCCGTCCATCCCCAGGCGGCGCGCGATGGCCCAGCCGATCCCGACGCTCCGGCTGACGCCGGTCACGATGGCGACGCGACCGGCCAGCGGCCCGCTACGCATGCTCGCCTCCGTCCCGACCGTCGAGCATCTCCAGCACGGCCGCCACCTGCTCCCAGTGCGCCGGGAGCAGGCGCGGGTCGTCGACGCACCGCAGGCAGAAATCCAGGTTCATGTCGTAGAGGTTGCGGGGCGGGCCCTCGGGGACGAGCTCGCACTCGTGCTCCTCCCAGTAGCCCGGCGTCTCGACGACGCGGACGGGCCCGTCGGGCGCCCAGAGGTCGAGCTCGATCCGCCCGCCCGTGCAGTAGACCGTGCACGACGGCATGCCCAGCCGGTGCCGGCCGAACGCGACGTGCGCGGTCGCGACCGGCCCCTCCGGCCACTCCATCGTGAGCACGAACGTCTCGTGCAGCGCCGCGGCCGCGATCGCCGTCGCGCCGTCCCGCAGCCCCGCCTGGTCGCGGACGGCCTCCGCCGCCATCCGCCGCCACGTCCAGCCGGACGGGCGCCCGAACAGGGCGACGGCGGTCGTCAGCGCGTACGGGCCGATGTCCATCGCGGCGCCGACCGAGCGGCCGTAGAACCAGTCGCGATGCGCCTCCAGCCGGCCGTCGACGGCCGGCCCCACCTTCGAGGCGTCGATGTGGGCGGCGGTCGCCGAGCCCAGCCGCCCGCTCGCCAGCAGGCCGAGCACGGTGGCCATCGACCAGCCCCGGTGGAGCTGGGGCGCCGCGACCAGCGCCAGCCCGGCGTCGCGGGCCTGGCACGTGAGCCGCCGCCACTCCGCGGCCGTGCCGGCGCCCGGCTTCTCGGACAGGCAGTGGAAGCCCGCCGCGAGCAGGCGCGCGTTCACCTCGCCGTGGAGTGGCGCCGGCGTGAGGTCGATCGCGACCGTGCGCCCGGCCGCCGCGGCCGCGGCGGCGTCCTCGACCGTGGCGTACCCCGCCAGGCCGGCCGCCGCCGCCCGCGCCCGGCGGTCGGGGTCGGGCTCCACCACGCCCACCACGCGGCAGGCGGGGCAGCGGGCCAGCGCGGGCAGGTAGGCATGCTCGGCGACGTGCCCGTAGCCGACGACCAGCGCGTCCAGCCGGGCTCCGGTCATGGGCGGGCGCCCGGCGCCGCCGGCGCCACGGGCTCCAGGTCGAGCTCCGGCATGACCTCGGCCGCGAAGCGGCGCATCGTGTCGACGATGCGGTCGCGGTTGCCGCTGGCCTCGAAGCCGCACACGAAGTGCTCGAGCCCGACCTCGTCGCGCAGCTCCTGGATGCGCGCCACGACCGCCTCCGGCGTGTCCACCGGGTTGCAGTCCAGCAGCCGCTGGACGCCGAGGTCGTCGACCGTCGTCGGCGTGCCCGTCTGCGCGGCGAGGAGGCCCTCTTCCCAGCGGCGGAACGCATGCTCGTAGCTCGTGAGGCTCTTCAGCTCCTCATAGGTGAAGTACGCATGCGACCCCGCCTCGCGCCACCACAGCATGTTGTCGTAGACGGCCGCCTGCGCGGCCTGCCTGGTGTCCTCCAGGTGCACGATCATCGACACGACGTGCCGGGACGGGTCGGGGTCCTGGCCGTGCGCTTCGGCGACCTCCCGGTAGAGCTCGACGTTTCCGGCCAGGGTCTCCCGCTGGATCCAGTAGGACAGCAGCATCGGGAAGCCGTTGCGCGCGGCGTACTCGACCGACGTGGGCGAGTCGCACGCCACGTACAGCGGCGGGTGCGGGCTCGTCCACGGCTGCGGGTAGACGGGCACCTTGGGGAAGGTGATCAGGTCGGACGACCACTCGACGCGCTCCTGCGTCCACGCCGTCCGCATGATCTCGACCCACTCCTCCATCGTCCGGCGGTTGTTGGACGCGTCCACGCCGAACACGGGGAAGTCCTTGTTGCCGGCGCCGCGGCCGATGCCCAGGTCGAAGCGGCCCTCGCTGAGCTGGTCGATGAGCGCGACCTGCTCCGCGAGCCGGATCGGGTGCTCCAGCGTGACGATGGAGACGGCCGTCCCGACGCGCATCCGCCGCGTCCGGCCCAGGACGTGGGCCGCCATGACGATGGACGACGGGCAGATCGACAGCGGCGTGAAGTGGTGCTCGAGGATCCAGATGTTCGTGAAGCCGAGCTCCTCGGCCAGCTCGGCGTACTCGAGCGAGTTCGCCAGCACCTCGCGCTGGGTGAGGAACGGGGGCTGCGCCGAGACGAGAAAGATTCCGACCTTCATGCGGGGGAGGCTCCTTGGGGGGTCAGGGGGAGCTGGCCTGCCTGCCGGCTGCGCTGCAGGCGCCGCTCCCAGATCACCTGGTGGATGAGGTCCTGGTGCGGCGGCTCGACCGTCGGGCGCGGGTCGCCGTCCAGGTCGGCCAGGCACGTCACCACCTGGTTCAGGTGACGCCGCGCCGCCGCGAGGTTGACGCCGAGGTCGTGCCCGGCGTAGGGCAGCTCATAGACGACGCGTGGGTGACGCGACGCGCCGGGACCGATCACGGCGCGGACGTCCTCGATCGAGACCCAGGAGTCCTCGCGCGAGCTGAGCGCGATCACGGGCGCCTCGATCGCGTCCACGTCGCGCCGGGTGTCGGCCATCTCCCACCACGCCGCCTCGTGCGCGTCGCGCCAGAACTCGGGGCCGCGGATCGGGAGCTTCTCGAACGGCACGAACTCCGGCAGGTCTCGCTCCGGGATCGGCGCGTAGTCGATCCCGAAGACCACGGCCATGGTCGCGCGAAAGTTGACGACGCCGACCACCGACAGGATCGCCGCGATCCCGCGGTCGCGGCTCGCGAGCCGGAACGCGGGCCGCGCCGTGAGGCTGACCGGGACCAGCACCACGGCGTCGGTGCCCTCGTGGCGGCGGACGGCCGCGACCGTCGCCTCCAGGCTGCGCGCGAGGTCGCTGACCTGGAAGTCCTCGATCTCGCCGTCGCTCAGCCCGACGTTGTTCACGGAGTCGAACCGGTACACGGCGCTCCCGTTGGCCGCGAGGTAGGTCGCGAACGGCGCGAAGCTGGGCATCGAGCGGGCCATCCCGCCCCCGATCACGACCACGCGGCGCGGCGCCGCCGGGCGCAGCCCCCAGATCGCGACGCGCTGCCCCGAGGGCGTCGTCGCGCTCAGCTCGTCGACCGCGAACGCGGGCTCCAGCGGCCGGGTCATCGCCCCTCCTCCACGCCGTACACCTCCATCTTCAGGGCGCAGCCACGCGCCTCCACCCGCTCCAGCCGGCGCACGACGTCGAGCGTCGTCCCGGGCAGGCCGCACGGGCAGCGGTCGGCGTGCACGAGCCCCACGTCGTCCGCCAGGAGGAAGCAGGGGTAGCTCTGCGCCGTCGGGTCCAGGTAGCTGAGGAGGCCGAGCTCGCCCGCGAGGGCGGGCGACAGATCGTCCAGCCGCCGCACGATCACGTGCAGCCAGGGCGGCGCGTGCTTGCGGCCGCCGCGGCACTCGAACAGCACCGTGTTGAGCTCGACCATGTTGAACGCGTCGCGCACGAGCGGCCGCGCCCCGATGCCGAACGCCTCGCGGACCAGGGCGTCGAACCGCGGGCGGTCGATCCGCTCGCCGGTCTGCCGCTTCCAGCCGCCGGCGGTGATCACCATCGGCGGCTCGCCGGGCAGCGCGCGGCCCTCGGCGAGCAGGTGCTCGGCCAGCCGCCTCACGAGCACCGGCGGCCCGACCAGGAACGCCTGCCCCTCGCGGCAGGCCGCGTCCAGGGCCGCCTCCGCGCGGTCGAGCCGGAGCACGCCGTCGGCGACCACGTGCTCGGCCGGCGCGATCAGCTCGAGCAGGCCCATCACGTACGCGAACCAGAGGTCGCCGGCGTCCTCCGGCGGCGGCCCCAGGTTGACGACGTGACGCTCGTTGTCCACCCAGTCGCCGAGCAGGCCGATGCCCGAGATGACCGAGCCGAGCAGCCGGTCGATGGTCGTCCGGTCGCGGTGCACCACGCTGACGCCGCCCAGGGTGCCGCTGCTCGTGCAGCGCTTCGCCACGGGCTCGCCGCTCGGCGTCACCACGTCGGTGCGCTTGAACAGCGTCGCCGGGAGCTGGGGCACCGCCGCCAGGTCCTCGACCGCGGCCAGGTCGCCCGGCCGGAAGCCGCGGCGCTCGCAGAACGCGGCATAGCGCGGGTTGCGCGCCACGTGGTACGCGACGCTGTCGGCCACGGCGCCCAGGCGCAGCTCGGCCTGGTCGGCAACCGTGAGATCGGCCCACGCGATCTCGCCGTACAGGACCTGGTCGAGCCGCGACAGGCCGTCGAGCACGCGCGTCCCCGACGCCGGGCTGGCCGTCGTCACGACGCCTCCCGCCACGCCCGCAGCACCGTCTCCAGGTGCGGCGGGAACGCCAGCGGCGCCGGCAGCGCGTCGCGCGGGAACCACGCCCGCTCGGACGCCTCCGAGCCGTGGGGCATCTCCGGGCCCGACGGGCTGGCGAGGTAGTAGACGACCACCGGCGGCGCCGACGAGCCGGCGCTCGCGTCCAGCCAGATGCCGTGGAACCCGTGGACCTCGATCGGGCAGCCCGTCTCCTCCAGCGTCTCCCTGACTGCCGTCTCCATCGGGTGCTCGCCCGGTTCGCAGTGGCCGCCCGGCACGTCCCAGTGGTCCCGCCACGGGTCGATGGCGCGGCGCAGCAGCAGCACGCGGTCGCCCGACGCCACGATCGCCCCGGCGCAGACGCGCGGGTTGTCGAACGCCTGCGCGCCGCAGCGCCGGCACGTCACCGGAGCTGGGCCCGGCAGCGCGGCGGCGCACGCCGTGCAGTAGGTCACCGGCCGGCGCCCCGCACGAAGACGTCGCAGGGGCCCGGGCGGCCGGGCACCGGGCGCAGGCCGTGCGCCTCGAGGCGCGCGACGATCGGGGCCGGGTCCACGTACTTGCGGTGGATCTCCATCACGACGAGCCGGACCGCGTCCAGCCAGGACGTGTCGCCGGCGAACAGCTCGGCCTCGGCGCCCTCGACGTCGACCTTCAGGACGTCGATCGTCTCCAGCCCGCACCGCGCCATCAGGTCGGGCACCGACCACGCCCGCGTCGCCACCGGCGGCAGGCGGAGCACGTGCTCGAGCCGCGTCCGGCTGCCGGTCCTGGCCTCGCTGACGCTCCTGGTGGTCGAGCTGGAGCTCCACCACTCGTTCGGGTAGAGCTGGACCGTGCCGCTGCGGCCGGCGATCGCCGCGTGCTCGATCGTCCAGGCGAAGCCGTTGTCCTCGGCGTTCCGCCGCAGCAGCTCGACGTTCTCCTCGACGGGCTCGACGCAGACCAGCCGGGCGCCGGGGAGGCGCGCCTGGAACCAGAGCCCGGAGAGCCCGATGTTGGCGCCCAGGTCGACGACCGCCGCCACGCGGCCGAGCTGCTGCTCGTACGGGAAGTCGTAGATCTCGTAGAGGAAGTTCTCGCGCAGGATGTAGAGGTCGCTCTGGTTGCGCCGGAAGCGGACGCGCAGGCGCCGGCCGCCCACCGTGACCGGGGCCGTCGCGACGCGGCGCGAGGCCATCGGGTGCACGAGCATCCCGGCGTGGTACGCAGCCGCCCAGAAGCCGAGCCGCGGCCAGTTCCGCGGCGGCTGGCGCAGCACCCGGCCCAGCTCCCGCGCGCACTCGCCGGCCTCCCGCCCCAGCAGCCACGGCCAGGCGCGCGTGTCGCCGTCGCGGTGCAGGTAGCGGAACGTCACCGCGGGGATCACCGGCCGCTCCCCACGAGCTCGCGCCGGGCGGCCACCTCCTCGCGCACCGCCGCGACGATCCCGGCCGCGGCCTCCACCGGCAGGTCCGGGTAGATCGGCAGGCAGAGGTGGTGCGCCGCGAACCAGTCCGCGTCGGGGAAGTGGTGGCCGCCGTCGCGGTACGGCGGCTGCCGGTGGACGGGCACGTCCTGCGTGCCGTTCGGCAGCCGGAGGTCGTGGTTGGCCGCGCACGCCTGCCGCACCGCCTCGGCGTCGACGCCGTCGGGCAGCAGGACCCAGAACTTGTACCAGTTCGGCGTCACGCCGGCCGGGACCGGCATCGGCGGCACCAGCGGGTCCTCGCGCAGCAGGTCCAGGTAGCGGCCGGCGATCCGGGCCCGCCGCGCGAGGATGTCGTCCAGCCGGCGCATCTG
>Ga0070717_10002492_pt1 | contig 12996 bp, 14 predicted proteins | sample LARL113metaG_FD_71366 | JGI IMG/M metagenome (GOLD analysis project Ga0070717, IMG submission 71366) | Corn, switchgrass and miscanthus rhizosphere microbial communities from Kellogg Biological Station, Michigan, USA - LAR L11-3 metaG | ecosystem: Host-associated > Plants > Roots > Rhizosphere ... | reverse complement strand
GGCTTCGGTGCCCGGCGATTTGACGATGCCTTCCTGCGGGAACGCGACGATCTGAATGTCGATCAGATCCGACACACGCTCGCGGGCGCGGATCAGGCCTTGCGCCGGACGCGTGCCGCCGATCGGGTCGACATCGACATGGGTGCGCAGCCGCGAAACGCCGTGCTCGATTGCGCGCGCCAGCACGCGCGAGGCACGGTCGGCGATCTCGTCTGCGCTATAATTGCGCTTGATCTCCCAGAGGATCTCGATGGCTTCAGTGAGCGTCCCCGAGACATTGACCGGCGCGCGCTCCGAGATCAGCGCCTTGTCGAGATGAATGTGCGGTTCGACAAAGCCGGGCACGCCGAGCCGCCCGTCGGCATCGAGGATCAACGCCGCCGGCGTCGCGGCGCCCTGCTCGAGCGCGACGAAGCGTCCGCCGGATATGCCGAGGTCGCACAATCCGTCCGCGCCCCACAGCGCGACGTTCTTGACCAGAATATCCAGCGGCATGGCGGCGTTCCGGCGATGCTCGATCCAGCAATTTGCGCAAAGCCGCGGGTTTGCGGCCCTCACAATTCGAGCAAGCCTTGTGCCAACCAGAGAGATCGCGCCTTGCCGCCGAATTTTCGCCGGGGCGGCTCTTTCAGGAACAAACCCAGATAATCAATAGCGCCATCGGAAAGGCGATACCCAAGGTTCCAGCAATCGTCAGTGCGAATGCCGAGAGCAAATTCCCCTCGGCTTGGACCACACGCCTGGACATACCGTTACTCCATCGAGCCCCCACGGGCATCAGCCCGTCGCCCAAGGATGAACGATAAAAACGACAAAGAACTACGCGTCGGGCAGGTCGTGACCTACATTCGAACGCAGGCACTCGGCCCGAACCAGAACGATCCGAGGGTGAATCTTTATGGTTAAGAAACCGTAAACGCGGTGGCCCGCCACAGCCTGGATTCGACGACGTTTCGCTGTCACGTCTCGGCTGCCGGCGCAAAAGGGGGGCTCGCGAACAGGCTTTTGGCCGTTGGCGGGACGGGTTCCCCTCTAGAGTTCATTGTCTCAGTGATACCCGAGCCATCCCGCTCGTCTTCCACCTCACGCCGAGCGGAGCCGGCCGACTCTAGTCAGCGAGAAAAAGCTATAGCTTCACGCCTTTTTACGCTTCTGCACTTTCGCTCGGCTAGCCGCAGGCGCTTTCTTCTTCGATTTGGTCTGATTGTAATCGATTGCGGCACGGACGAGATTTTTCAGAGCACGCTCGTTGATGTTGTCGCCCTCGAAAAGATCGATCGCCCGATACGCGTTGCCATCGAGGCCCGCGTTGAAGAGCTTGTCAGGATCTGCGAGCTTCGCGCCGTGGGCAAAGGTGAGCTTCACTTTCTCTTTGTGAGCGTTGCCGACCGCGATTATTCCGTCGCGGGACCACACCGGACTTCCCATCCACTTCCATTCCTCGATGATCTCGCGGTCGGCCTCAAGGATGGTCCTGCGGATGCCGGCCAACGTTTTGCCACGCCAGTCCGTGAGTCCTGCGATCAACTGGTCGATACGTTCCGATGGATTCATTTGGACCTTTGTGCCTCGTATTCCGGTCCCTGATCTGTCACTTGAAGATCAACCGCACTATCGCCACGCGATACGACAAGCTCGCGCGACGGAGTGGCTCCGCGTGGCCTGGTCAGGGGCCAGGCCCGAGAAAGCCGGGCAAGGCGGCGGCCTGCTTCACCCAGCTCGCCATCTGCGCCTCGTCGAGCTCGTCGCCTTCGCGGATGTCGATGTAGCGCGTGTCCTTGCCCTTGCTGGCGCCGGGCGGGACCGGTTGCAGCGACGTGCCGCGGAAGAAGGCCACCTTGACGTAGTGCGTGAAGGTGTGCAGCCCCAGGAACCAACCTTGGCCCTCGACGCCGTATAACGGCGAGTTCCACTTCACGGCCTTGCGCACGTTGGGCACGTTCCGCACGATGAGCGCGTCGAGGCGCTTCCCGAGGTCGCGCTTCCAGCCCGGCATCGCGGCGATGTACGCCTGCACCGGGGCGTCGCCGTCCGCCTTCGCGATGCGCGGGTTGCCGCCCGAGAGGACGACGGCGACCCCCTCGCCTTTTCGCACCTTGGTCGGCTTGGCCTCACCCGCATCTGGCTTGGCCTTCGTGCCTGCTTTCGCGGTCTTCTTGGCACTGACCGCGGGCTTGCGCGCCCCGCTTGCACGAGACGCGCGCTTGGCCTTCGGCTTTGCCTTAGCTTCTCCCTCGACACGATTCATATTGCCGCTATCCGCAGATGCCTACGCTATGCAACTCTGTAGACAGGCCTAGCCTTAAATTGCGCCGGCCTCAATCTGCCCGCGCCAGTACCTGCTCAAGGTTTGCAAAGAACCTCTGCCACCCATACTTGGCGCCTTGGTAGGCCTGCTGCTGATCTCCCCGGAAGCCCGACTGCTCCATGCGCAGGTGGGTCCCCGTGCTCGTGGGGGTGAGAGTCCAGGTGACGACGCTCTCGAGACCCATTGCATCCCACGTGTAAGACAGCGTTTTGTTCGGCTCGACGGTCAGGACCTGACAGTCGACGGCGCCCCAGTCTCCGCGAAGATTGAAACGGTGGTCCACGACAGGCTTGAAGTCGTTCTTCATCAGCCACTCCTCGATCAGGTGTGGTTGCGTGAGCGCGCGCCAGATCTTCTCGGGCGCATAAGCTATCTCACGTTCGACAACGACGGAGCGGGTTTCGGCAGCAGTGTTGTTCATTGGTCCATCCTTTTGAGCAGATCTTCGAGGTGGTCGAACCGGCTTTGCCAGAAGCCGGCCATTTGGCTGGTCCAGTCGATCAGCGGGGCCAGGGCGCCGAGCTGCGCGCTATAGTGCGTCTGGCGGCCTTGTTGGCGGTCGCGCACCAACCCGGCCTGCTTCAGAATGCCGAGATGCTTTGAAACGGCCGGTTGCGAGACCCCGGCCCGAGCCGTCAGAGCCCCGACCGTCTTCTCTCCTTCGCGGCACAGTCGTTCGAAGAGAGCTCGCCTGGTCGGATCGGCCAGCGTTCTGAAGAGCATATCGTGAGCGTTCGACATTTGGGATCGATAACCTGCTGGCTATTGATTGACGTATAACCACCGGGATATGTATGTCAAGCCGCCATTTTCCCCGTACCGCCCCGGCGACGGGAACGGCGGCGGTTCGAGCTGGCGACGTCATGATCTTGCGACAGCATGTTGCTGGTGACATCTGGTACGCGCATGACGGCAATGCTGGCGACCACGCAACGCGCCGCGCTACGCGCCATTTCCGGTCAACATGCTGACACGTTTAGTGGCTTTTCCTCGTTGCGGCGGCAGGGGATTTCGCAAACTCACGGAGTCCTCCCTCAATGTGGAAAGCTGTATTTCCTGTAGCGTGCTTGTTGCTTTTTTCCGTGCAAGCCGAAGCCCACCCCCACCATCGTTATCGCCATCAACCGCTTCGCTCCATGGCGTTATTCGTTGGCGATGTTCAAGCTAACGAGAGGGTCGTTAGCGCTCGCCCGTCAGGATGCCCGCACGCGTTCTGTGGGTGCGAGGCGTCATTGTACCGGTTTGGTCGGATCATTCCTCAATTGAATCTCGCCAGCAATTGGCGCCGTTTCCCCCGCGCTGCCCCGGCAACGGGTATGGCGGCCGTTCGAGGCGGCCACGTCATGATTTTGCAACAGCATGTCGCCGGTGACATCTGGTACGTGCATGACGGCAATTCCGGCGGGCACGTCACCCGAGAACACCCGCGCTCAATTTCCGGTTACACCATCGTTGATCCCGGCGCGGCATCCAGCACCCTGATGTGAGTGCCAACCGTTATCGGAAGCGCCAGCGGATCCGCAGGCGCTCCCGAGATACCCAGCTCCCGCGCGAAATGATCGCCGATACGTGTGACATCACACACGGTTGCTTAGGCTATTTGATGTTTGATGAGAGCGCCCGCACGCCGCGCGGGCCGAGTAGCCGGGCGCCACCCTTCAACCTACCCCAGGGCATGCGCGCTCGGCTACTTCGTTTGAATGGCACAATGTGATGTCGGGATGGTGACAAAAAAGGCACGGTCGGCCATTGGATTAGTACAGCGGCGCGGACCAGAAACGGCGCGGCGTGAGCGCCATTTGACGCTCCCGCCGTAACACGTCGATCCATCGGCCGCGCGGGGCTCCTATTGAAGGCTGTTATTTAAGGGCAGCCTGCCCGGCTAGCGACACCACGTTGTCCTGCGAACCGGCGCCGCCGCTCACGCCGATGGCACCGATCAGCTTGCCGTCGACCACCAGGGGATTCCCGCCCCGTGAGGCGATCACGTCATCGAGTGTCGTTAGATAGGCGAAGTAGGGTCCCTTGCCGATCAATGTCTCGAACACCAGTGTCGGACGACGATAGCGAGCAGCCGTGCGCGCCTTGTGCTGCGAGATCCCGATGGACGCATATTGGCAATTGTCCTGTTTCTCGAAATACACGAGTTCGCCGCTCGGGTTGACGACCGAGATGCAGAAGGCATTCCAGTTTCGCTTTGTTGTCTCGGCGATGGCGGCGGCGGCCACCTTCTTGGCCGTTTCGAGATTGATCGGCTCCCCATAGGGCGGCGGGGTTAGTGCATCCGGGATCGCATCGTTGGGATTGTCGGGATTCGGCGGCACCTGAGCAAAGCTTATGGAGCCCATCGAAAGTACGACACATGCGGCCAACGCCGGTACAATTAGGCGACGCATCCATTCCTCCCAAAAGTTGCCTTTAGACTGTCACAGGCTAAATTCCGCGACTGGCAGACGATAGCAATTGGCTGGGTTCCCGGAAAGCGACATAGGGCGTTTTATCGGAGACGCACCAGCCAATAGAACGCGACGACGTGCGTGATCATCAGCAGGGGTACGTAGATGATCGGGATCGCGTGGGTGGCGCCCAACCCGCCCGCCAGCGCCGGAAGGCCGGCCCGTGGCGTGGTAATAGCGTGTGTCCGTCTTGGTTGTGGGCGGAAAGCGATCGCGGCTCGACTATCGACGGAAGCCCGGACCGAATCCGCGGTCGCGCGCTGATCAGAATTCACTGCGCCGAGCGGAGATGGTGGATCGAGGCTCCGGCATTCTTGCCAGTCCTCGTTCGAACTTCGCAATCAAGGCCGAGAGGGCTTCCGGCTGCTCGTTCGTGGTGAGGTGACCGCCGGGCAACCGCTCGATCTGGAGGCCGAGCTTGCCCAGCCGTTCCTGCGCGAGGTCGACCTGCCGGTGCTCAAAGGGATCTTCATCACTGCCGCCCACCAGGAACGGGAACTGGCCGCGGTAAGCCTTGAAGAGGCGGTCGAAGTCGAGCCGGTCGCCCTGCGCTTTGTGATCGGCGACGAAGCCCGCTGCTGCCGCGGTGTAGAACGAGCCATCGTGGCGGGCCAGCGCGCTTTGGAGCTCGCGGACCTCGGCATCGGTCACCTGATAGCCCTTGGACCACATCACCCTCATCATCCTCTTGAACAGGGTGAAGGAACGGCCCAGACCCCGGCGGGCCCGGTTGGGGAGGCGGCGCAAGATTGGCGTGGTGTACCATGGGTGGGAGTGCCCGTCCGTGAACAGCCCGCCATTGAAGATGAAAACGCCGCGTATGTCGGGCCCGCCCACGGGTTCGCCCCGCTCGGTGCGCTCAAGCCGGCGTCGCAAGTGCTCGAGGACGACGAGCGAGGAAAAGTCGAAGGCGACCAGCGTCGTCGACTGGACCGAGAGATCCCGCCAGATCGCTTCGACGAGATCGGTGCGTTCGGCGGTGGAATAGGCATAGTCCTTTGGCTTGTCGCTATCGCCCATGCCGACATATTCGACGAAGAGTTTCGGCATCTCGGCCGCGTTCGGCAAATGCGGCCGAACCTTTGCCCACCCGAAGGAGCCGTCGGGAAATCCGGGCAGGAAGGAGACGGCGTGCGCAAGATCTCCCTCGCGCCTCAAGAAAATATTGAGGGGTGCGTTTTGCGCCGCAACGATAGCGCGAGCCTTGGGGTCGTAGCCGACGCGCTCGCCACCTGCGAACCAACCTTGGGCAGACGGGGTCGCCGCCGCATCGACGGTCGTTGAGGTAGCTGTGCTAACTAGATGGGGCATATCGGGTCTCCTGTCCTAGGTGATCTGCAGCATTGTCCTACGCCGCCGCCTGCCGACCCGATGGACGCGCCAGAAGATAGAATGCAGCGACGTGCGTGATCATCAGTAGCGGCACGTAGATGATCGGGATCGCGTAGGTGGCGCCCAATTCGCCCGCCAGCGCAGGAAGGCCGGCCTGAGTGGCGTGGTAATAGTCGAGGATGATGTCGCCCGCCCCCACGAGATTGAAGGCGACGACGAACGTCCAAAACAGCGGACGGATCCGAAACGTGAGAAGCGCAAGGATGGCCAGCAACCCGGTGGCGAAGTCACCATAGGCGGCGAAGGCGGCGAAGCTGGCCGGTAGATTGGCACCGACGACGCCGGGAAGGATGAAGACGAGCCCGAAGAAGCGGAAGCTGTGGAGGGTCGCGATGGCGCGTTGCGCTTCGAGACGGTCCATCGACTTGAGCCAGGGCCAGACGTAGGCGCCGAAGCAGAGCAGCCACACGACATAACCCAAAACAAGATGTATTCGAAACAGGGTTTCCGGCGACATTTTTTGGCCTCCTGTCAGGTCCTGATTGACGCGGCCTCGAACACCGCGGTCAGGATGCCGAGCCGGCCTTCCATGAGATTTCGTCCCAGATTGCCGGCAAGCTGTGCGAAGTCCGGCCCCATCACCACGCCGAGATTTAGCGAAGGCGGCGGCCCCGCCGCGCGCATCTGCGCGAAGAAGGCCTTGGCGGCCTCGGTGTCGTTCTGCCATGCGACGTTGCGGAAACCGGCCGGTTCGATCGCCTCGCGCGTTGCGATCGCCGTTAACAGAAAGCTCGTTGCCGGCGTCCGCGCCCAGGGGACGGGATAGTGCGGCTCGCCGCTGCTCAACACGACGTCGAAGGTCGCAAACCTGCCGCCCGACTTCAGCACGCGGCGAATTTCGCGGTAGAGCCGTGCGCGGTCGGAGATGTTCATCGCCACATGCTGGAGCAGCACGACGTCGAAACGGCCGTCGTCGAATGGAAGCTCCAGCGCGCTGGCGGTCTGGAACGACACTTGCCCGCTCTGCCCCGTGCGCTCGGTCAGGTAGCGCGCGGCATCCACGAAGGGCTCGCTGAGGTCGACGCCTGTCACCTGGCAACCATAGGCCGCAGCCAGAAAGCGCGCCGGCCCGCCGACGCCGGAGCCGACATCGAGAACCGACATGCCGGCGGTGATATCCGCCAATTTGGCAAGCTCGGCGGTCGCAGCTAACCCACGGGTGTGAAACTGGTCGAGCGTGCCCAGTTGCTGGGGCGTGAGCCGTTGATCCTCCGGCCCGAGGGCCGTGAGCGCCGTCTTCAGCCGCTCGGTCAGGCCAGTCGCGCGATAATGGCCGCGCACGCCGTCAAGTACATCAGTCATTGCAGGTTCCTCGGTATGACTTTTGATTTGCAAGACATACCTAAGCGCTAGGGATTGGCCATGAGCAAGCGGAGCGGGAAGAGTGGACCGACTGCGATGTACTCGTGGTCGAGAAGGCTTTCCTTGGCCAGCGGAAGGCCCTCCATGATCGCATGCGCCTCGGCGACATCCCTGGTATCCAGCAAGAAGACGGCTCCGCGACCATCGCCACGCGAATACCATTCACGAATCTTCCCATTGAGATAGAGCTGCACGGTCTCCCGGATTTCAGCTGGCATGACGGCCATGATCTGTTCGCGTTTGACGCCGGCCTTCGCGGTAAGGATGACGATCACACCAGTGGTTGTGGGCGAGAAGGCTTGGGCCTGGGCAACGGATGGATTGGTCTCTGCGCTCACGGCGGGCTCCTTTGTTTTCTGTGTAATAATCGTGGGAGCACACGATGTCGCGGATCTTGGGTTTCGACATCGGCGTCACTCCCGATTTGCAAGTCAGACATAGGGCCGCTTCCAGCACGCGACTATTCACGATAATGTCGACGGGTCATGAAGCAGAACTTCACAGTCCGGCAGGGCGCGCTCGACGGCGTCGAGGCCTTCTTGAGCGTCGCCCAGCACCGCAGTTTTCCTAGAGCAGCCGCGTAATTCGGCGTGGCGGCACGCCTTAGCGAACGAAGAAACCGGTGACACCCAAGACGGCAACCACCCTTTCCCGATGTCTGCGTTCTCGTCCTTGCCTACAGGCTCCGAAGGAAGTCGATCATGGCGGCGCTGAGCTCCGGCGCACGTTCTTGCTCGGTCCAATGGCCGCAGCCCGCCAGCATGATCGCCGACCGGCGCTTGGGAACCATTGCCGACTGCTTCGCAATAGAGTGGAAATTGACGGCGGCGGGTCGCCTGCCATGTAGAGCGCGGGAATGGTCACCGCCGCTCCGGCAAAGGCAGCCAGCAGCTCCCAGCTGCGATCAACGTTGCGGCACCGGCCGAGGGGCCGGCTGAACCCGCTCCGCAGAAGCCACCCTCTCAGCTCGTCGACGTGAAGATGCCCGATGCAGGCGATCGCGTATCCCGGAGCAGGGTTGCAATGGCACGGATAGCGAGCACGTGAAGCGTGACGGCAAGAGGGGCGAAGAAGCCTGGAATGAAAGCGTAAGGGAACATCCCCATCGCCACGTTCGGCACCTCGGTGCTGATCAGCTTCAAGGGGCCAGTGAGCACGGCGCCTGCCGCGGCATTGGCGAGAGACAGCAGCCCAAGCACGTTCCAGCCCATGGCGAGCCTCAACCCAAGCCGTCCCCTGGTGGCGATCCAAGCGATGATCGGGGCCGACAGGCCGACGAACATGTCGACGTTACCGCCCGCGTAGGTGAGCAGCTTCGGCACGAGACCGTCCTCCCACAGGCGATGGATCAAAAACTCGACGCCGATGCGGAAACTCTCAAGGCCGAGGATCAGCCAGAGTGGAATGGCGGCCGCTACGCCTGCCCCAATGTTGGAGCGGGCCACAACGAAGACAACGAACAGAACGACGGGGCCAACCAGCCAGACTATGCCGGGCGGCCGTAGCGACGCATCGCGCATGTAGCCGAGAGAGCTGAACAGGCCAACATAAACGAGCCAGATCGCAAGCCCCGCGATGATGGCAAATGTCGTCCGACGCGGAAGATATGCGGCGGAAACGCCGATCACCGCCACGACGACGAAAACCAGATAGGTCAAAAACAATTGCGCGGTCATGTGTCTGCTCCAACAGCAATGGCCCGAAGACTGTCTGGCCCGAGGCGGCTGCTACGCGAATGGTGGATTTCATCGGGCCGCCGGGTGACGGGCACCTGCAACAGCGCCTACAAGCTCCGAAGGAAGTCGATCATGGCGGCGCTGACCTCCGGAGCACGTTCCTGCTGGGTCCAATGTCCGCAGCCCGCCAGCATGATCGCCGGCCGGAGTTTAGGAACCAGTGTCGACTGCTTGGCGATGTCCTGGGTGAAAACGGTGGCGACAAAATCCCGGTCGCCCGCCATGTACAGCGCAGGAACGGTCACCGCCGCTCCGGCGAAGGGAGCCATCAACTCCCAGCCGCGATCGATGTTGCGCCACCAGGCGAGAGGACCATGGAATCCGCTCCGCGCGTATTCCTTGACGTAAAAATCGATGTCGGACTCCGTGACCCAAGCCGGCAAGGATGGCGGATCGGTCATGAAGCCGCCCTTCCGCGGCATCATCCCAGGCGCAAGCCCTCCAACGTCCGCGGACGGTGGCCTGTCGCCCGACAAATTGTAGAATTGGTAACGGAAGGTGAGACGCAGGTCGCGCCCGAGCCCCGCCTCCGCCGCGGGATTCTGGAAGAAGAGCTGGTAGAACACCGCATTCTCGGTCCGCGGCATGAGCGTCGTCGGTGGCCCTGAGAGACCAAACCCCCGCGAGCGGAACGGCGGGCTGAGAGCGATGACGGCCCGGAAGATGTCGGGGCGCAGAAGCGCCGTTTGCCATGCGATCGCGGCGCCGATGTCGTGGCCGGCGATCACCGCTTGCTTGGCACCCAGAGCATCGACGAGACCCACGATGTCGCCGATGTCATGGAGAATGGTATACTTCTCCACCTCCTCCGGACGGTCGCTTCGCCCATAGCCACGCAGGTCGGGCGCCACCGCTCGGAAGCCAGCCCTCGCGAGCGCGCCGAGCTGATGCCGCCAGGAATACCAGCACTCGGGAAAGCCGTGGCAGAGGATGACGAGCGGGCCTTCACCCTGCTCGGCCACATGCAAGCGGATGCCGTTCGTCTCGATCATCCGATGCGTCACCTCGGGCATCGCCGAATCCACCCAGGATGTCGGCTCAGGGACAGCCCCGCTGGGCTCGGCGGCAGCGGCCCTAAGCGGCTCCGCGAAAGCCGCGCCGACGGTGAGCGCGCCCCCCGCCCAGAGCATGTCGCGTCGGGAAAACGTCGCGCCTCGCATGGCGTTGCTCCCTTGATTGTCGCGCATCTGGTGCCTCGATATCACTGTGACTCCTGATTTGTGACGTGACTCCGGATTTGCAAGTCAGATATACGATCGCTTCCCGCGAGCGACTATTCGCGATAATGTTGACGGGGTATGAAGCAGAACTTCACAGTCAGGCAAGGCGCGCTCGACGGCGTCGAGGCGTTCCTGAGCGTTGCCCAGCACCGCAGCTTTCGCAAAGCGGCAACCGAACTTGGCGTCACGCCATCGGCGATCAGCCAGGCGGTACGCGCCCTTGAGGCGCGCGTCGGCGCGGCGTTGTTCACCCGCACGACGCGCAGTGTCGGCCTGACCGAAGCCGGCGAACGCTTCCTGTCGCGCGCAAAGCCTGCCTTCGAGGAGCTCGTCGCCGCAAGCGAGGTTGCGCGTGGACTGGGACAGCGGCCGGCCGGGCTGTTGCGCCTCTCGGTGCCGCGCGCGGTGGTGCCGATCCTGCTGGAGCAGCACGTCGCATCCTTCTGCCAGGCCTATCCCGAGGTCGAGGTGGAGATCGCCGCAAGCGCGGATCTGGTCGATATCGCTGCCGAAGGATTTGACGCCGGCATCCGGCAAGGCCAGTTCATCGAGGCCGATATGATCGCGGTGCGTCTGACGCCGTCGCACCCGCTGACTGTGGTCGGTAGCCCCGACTATCTGCGTCGGCGGCAGCGGCCGGAACTCATCGACGATCTGCGCCGGCACGCCTGCCTGCGCATGCGCCGCTCAAACGGGTCGATCGCGCCCTGGTCCTTTGTCAACGGCAACGAGGCCGTCGAAGTCATCGTTTCAGGACCTTTTATCGCCAACGACGTGCCCACATTGCTTGGCGCGGCCGCCGAAGGATTAGGCCTTGCGCAGGTGCCCCAGCCGATCGCTGCCGGCGCGGTGAAAGCGGGGAAAGTCGTGCACCTGCTGCAGAAGTTCGCGCCAACGGCGCCAGGCGTGTTTCTCTACTTTCCCAGCCGGGCGCAAATGATGCCGAAGCTGCGAGCCTTCATCGATCACGTGAAGAGCCGTTCACGCGCGATGAGGCCTGTCAGAACGAAGGCTTCCTGACGGCGCGAGCCATTGAAAAACTTGGGAAGCCCTCATTCCATCCAGGCGCGCCGTGCGGACAGACGCAACATCGCACCCCGGCACCGCGACGAACGGCGCCGGATGAGTTCAGGCGACGTAATCACGACCTGTTGGATTTAGAGGTACATCTTATCAACGTCTACCGACGACTCGATGCCCAGCTTGACGAAGTTTTTCGCGAGCCACTCGCCCGCACATTTTCTCCCCTGATCGCGAAGATAAATGAGGAAGTCCCAATCGGCGTTGTATTTGCTGGTCGGACTGAGCGCACCCATGAACTCGTCGTCGGCGATGCTGTGGATCAGCATATGTTTCAGCCCGCCATCGACGCGGTTTTGCGTGATGAGCTTGGTCACGAAGCTGACCGCCCGCATCTCCCGCATCAAAGACGAATTGAAGCTGATCTCGTTGATGCGGTTTAAAATATCGCTTGCGGCACGCGGTATCTCCTGGCGGAATAGCGGATTGATATGAACGGTGACAATGTCGGCGCTCTTGCAGCTGTAGATCAGCGGGAAGAGCGCCGGGTTTCCCATATACCCGCCATCCCAATAGGCTTCGCCGTCGATCTCCACCGCGTGAAACATCGTCGGCAGGCATGCCGACGCCATCACGGCAGACAGCGAAATTTCCTCGCCGGCGAAGATCTTCACCTTGCCGGTACGAACGTTCGTCGCGGACAGGAACAGCTTGACCGGACAGTCCGGCCGCTTCAACACGTCAAAATCGATCGATTGCTCGACCACATCGCGCAACGGGTTATAGTTCGCGGGGTTGAACTGATACGGCGACAGCACGCGTGTCACGTAATCGATCAGGGAGAAAATCGGCGACCATGTCAGCCTATGATCCCCCAGCATCCGGTCGATGGGGTTAGGCTGTAGCGGTCCCAGCTTGGCCGCATCGCTGACGCGCTTCCAATAACCGGCGAGCGCTTTGCGCGCCCCTTCGCGACCGTCGACTGCGAGCCCATAGGCAAAGGCCGCAGCATTCATCGCTCCGGCGCTGGTCGCACTGAGCCCCTCGAAGGCCAGGTCTTTTTCGTCCAGGAGCCGGTCAAGAACACCCCAGGTAAAGGCGCCATGCGCGCCGCCTCCCTGGAGGGCCAGGTTGATCGTCCTGACCTGGTTGGAGAATGCCGCTTCGCGACCTGCTTCCCGAGAGGCCTCAGACCTCTCCGCCGAGTTCCGCTCCGACGTAGCTTCCATGGTCGACCACCCTATTCGCCTGCATGCGCAAAGCATTCAACGGCAAGATTGGATGATTTCGTAAATATGCCCGCCGATCCATCTCAACAGAGGGACATGCATAACACAAATGGACGACAACCGCGGCGGTGCTCGCCCTTGTTTTTTCAGGTCAGCTTTGACGAGTGGCTGGAGCGGGTGAAGGGAATCGAACCCTCGTATTCAGCTTGGAAGGCTGCTGCTCTACCATTGAGCTACACCCGCGCGCGAAGGATGAACTAACACGGCCGGCAG
>Ga0070717_10002490_pt1 | contig 13001 bp, 12 predicted proteins | sample LARL113metaG_FD_71366 | JGI IMG/M metagenome (GOLD analysis project Ga0070717, IMG submission 71366) | Corn, switchgrass and miscanthus rhizosphere microbial communities from Kellogg Biological Station, Michigan, USA - LAR L11-3 metaG | ecosystem: Host-associated > Plants > Roots > Rhizosphere ... | reverse complement strand
GCCTCTACATGATCGAGCGCGATGCGCGCGGCGAACGCAGCTTTCTGTACTGGCGCGACCGCGCGCCGGCGCGGGAATTTTTCGATCGCGCCGATGACGCCGCGCTTGAGCGGCTGTCTCGGTTCGATTGGCTCTATCTCTCCGGCATCAGCCTGTCGCTCTACGGAGAAAAGGGTAGGACGCGGCTTACCGAACTGTTGGGAGCCGCGCGCCAGAACGGCGGCCGGGTGGCGTTCGACGGCAATTACCGTCCCCGCGGCTGGGGCGATGCAGCGACCGCGCGTCGCGCATTCAACGACATCCTGCCCCTGGTCGACCTCGCGCTGCCGACGCTGGAGGATGAGCAGGCCCTGTTCGCGGATGCTGATGCAGCTTGTTGTATCGCGCGTCTCAAGGACGCGGGAATAAAAGAGATCATCGTCAAGCGCGGCCCGCTTGGCTGCTTGATCGATGCTGAGGGTGGCTTCTTGGATATCCCACCGCACAAAGTCGTTCGTCCGGTCGACACCACGGCTGCAGGCGATTCCTTCAATGCGGGTTATTTGGCAGCCAGGATCGGTGGTGCATCGCCCATTGAGGCCGCGCGAGCCGGGCATCGACTTGCCGGCATCGTTATCATGACGCCGGGCGCCATCATTGCGCGGGAAGCCATGCCAAAGAACATTGTCAAGACGGGAGCATATTCATGAGCAGAGGCAAGTTTTACGCCCGGTTGTCGGAAGTATTCGCATTAGCGCCCGTGATCCCGGTCATTACCATCGAGGATGCGGCCGCGGCAGTACCGCTGGCGCGGGCGCTCGTTGCTGGCGGATTGCGTGTCGTTGAAATTACGCTGCGCACAGATGCTGCGGTCGACGCCGCGCGCGCCATTGTCGCGGAGGTACCGGAGGCTGTGGTCGGGGTCGGGACCGTGCTGACGTCCGCAGACCTTGAACGCGCCGCCAGAATAGGCGCCGCCTTCGCCATAAGCCCCGGCGTCTCACTCGATCTTCTGCAGGCCGCAGCATCAGGCGACTTGCCATTTGTGCCAGGCATCCAGACGGCCTCGGATCTGATCACCTGCGTCACGCGCGGCTATGAGCTCGTGAAGTTCTTTCCGGCCGTCCCGGCTGGCGGCATCGCGATGCTGGATGCGCTTGGTGGTCCGTTCTCCGCTGTTCGCTTCTGTCCAACTGGCGGCATTGGAGAGGCTAACGCCGCGCAATGGTTGGCGCATCCGAAGGTGGTTGCCGTGGGAGGTTCCTGGGTTGCGCCGGTGGCCGACATCAAGGCCGGCGCGTGGGCTACGATTGAGGCGCGTGCCCGTCACGCGTCGGCTCTGCTGCAGCACAGTCAAGCTGCGCCAGTATGACACGATGCAAGGATGGGTAATCGGCCGGCGAACTGATAGGCGAGGCATGCCGACTGGTGAGGCCCCTGCCAGTCCAAACGGGAAGGTGGCATCAGCCACGCTTCGGTGCTTAACCACCGATTTACTCAGCGGCAATAGATCATGCTCGATCACTTCGGTTCTGGAATCAACAATAACCAAAAGTGCAAGTACGGGATCGAATGGGATCTTTGTGCACCAGGACTATCGTACTACGCGAGTGCCGAATACGACATCGAGCGGAATCGGCGTATCTTTTGTCGAATCGAGCTGGCCGTACCCCTTGTAGTGGACGAGCTTATCGTCGCGTGCGATTGCGACCACGGCGCCGGACACACGTTTAGCGGCCATCTCGCGGGGCGAAGAAATCGTCCAGCCGGACCAAAACCCGTTGCCGACGTCGTTCGGCTTTGCTTCGGGCAACGGCGCGGCTTTTGCGACATTCAGAACCATACCGGCAACCACTGCCACGGTTCTCACTGTCCCACTTAAAAGCGGATCAATCTCGCCGATTATTGTTGCAACCGGGGTGTGCCCGGGCTGTATGCTTAATCACGCCTGAAAGAGCTACAAGGCAAAGACCTGGCTGGTGCATTCGTCGGACTGCCGCGGTTGCCTCGAAGCTTAGCGGTCGCCGCGGACACGACGATTCTTTGCGCCGGGCGCGGCCACAAGCAGAACAGCTCGAGTCCGATCGAGCGTTGTAGGGGAGGATCATATGCCAGCAGACCGACATGAGCCCCTTGCGCGACACGCTCTTGCCTTCGTGCTTGCTGGCGGGCGCGGCAGTCGCCTTATGGAGTTGACCGATCGACGAGCCAAACCGGCCGTCTATTTCGGCGGAAAATCGCGCATCATCGATTTTGCGCTCTCAAACGCTGTGAACTCCGGCATTCGCCGAATTGCGGTCGCCACCCAATACAAGGCCCACAGCCTGATTCGACATCTACAGATGGGCTGGAATTTCTTTCGCCCGGAGCGCAATGAGAGCTTCGACATTCTGCCGGCAAGCCAACGCGTCTCCGAGACAAATTGGTATCTCGGGACGGCCGACGCCGTTTATCAGAATATCGATATCATAGAGCCGCATAGAGCCAGGTTCATCGTGCTTCTCGCCGGGGATCATGTCTACAAGATGGATTACGAACTCATGCTGCAACAGCATGTGGAGCAACGCGCGGACGTCACTGTCGGATGTCTCGAAATGCCGAGATCCGAATCGAGCGGCTTCGGGATCATGCAGGTCGACGACAACGACGTCGTCCAGTCATTCCTGGAAAAGCCGGCTGATCCGCCGCCAATGCCGGGCAAACCCGACAAATCACTCGCCAGCATGGGAATCTATGTCTTCGACACGAAATTTCTGATCGATGAACTGAGACGTGATGCGATGGATCCGAATTCAAGTCACGATTTCGGCAAGGACATTATCCCTTACATCGTGAAACAAGGCCGCGCGGTCGCGCACCAATTCAGCCGTTCCTGCGTTCGGTCCGGCAACGATCCTCGCACTTATTGGCGGGACGTGGGAACGGTGGACGCATATTGGTCTTCGAATATCGATCTCACAGACGTTCTGCCGGAACTCGACCTGTACGACCGCTCATGGCCGATCTGGACTCACGCTGAAATCACGCCACCAGCGAAATTCGTTCACGATGAAGAAGGCCGTCGCGGAGAGGCGGTGACGTCACTCGTCTCCGGAGGGTGTATCATATCCGGTGCGGCATTACGACGTTCCCTGCTTTTCACCGGTGTACACCTTCACTCATTTGCCAAGGTCGAAAATGCGGTAATCCTGCCTTACGTCGACGTAGGCGAGAGCGCTCGATTGGCAAATGTCGTGATTGACCGCGGCGTACAAATTCCGGATGGACTAGTAGTAGGAGAAGACCCAGAACTCGATGCGAAACGATTCCGGACCACTCAACAGGGCATCTGTCTTATTACACAGCCGATGATCGACGGATTGAAGGCATGAGGTCAATTCGCGCCCTCGCGGTCGCATCCGAAATTTATCCGATTATCAAGACCGGCGGTCTCGCCGATGTGGTTGGCGCGCTTCCAGTGGCCTTGAACGCAGAAGGAATCGAGGTTCGCACCATCGTGCCGGGATTTCCTGACGTCATGCAGGCCCTGGGAATGGCCGAAGTGGTGCTCTACTATCCGAATCTCCATGGAGGAATCGCGCGCTTACTCTGCGGTTCGTGCGGCGAGCTCGACATCTTCGTGATCGATGCCCCGCATCTCTACGCACGTTTGGGAAACCCTTATGTCGCGCCGGACGGCAAGGATTGGCCCGATAACGGCATTCGATTTGCTGCGCTCGGACGGGTGGCTGCCGATATTGGGCTGGGAGCTGTCCCGTCCTTCGTACCGGACGTTGTGCATGCGCATGACTGGCAGGCCGGACTGACCCACGCCTATTTGCACTATAGCGAACGGCGCCGGCCAGCTACGGTAATGACAATTCACAATCTCGCTTATCAAGGGCAGTTTCCGCGGGAAATGCTCAGCGCGATCGGTTTACCCCTGGAATCGTTCACCATCGACGGTGTCGAATACTACGGGACGATTGGATTCTTGAAGGCCGGTCTGCTGTTCGCGGATCGAATCACAACGGTTTCCCCAACCTACGCGGTCGAGATCCAGGCACCCGAGGCAGGCATGGGGCTTGATGGCCTTTTGCGCGCGCGGGCAAATCAGCTGAGCGGCATCCTCAACGGTATTGACACATCAGTCTGGAATCCCGCAACGGATCCCAACATCGCTTCAACTTTCAATTCCGATGACCTTGACAAGCGAGCGGCCAATAAAGTGGCGCTTCAACGGCGACTTAGTCTTCGAATCGCGCCCGACGCTCTCTTGTTCGGTGTGATCAGTCGCTTGTCCTGGCAGAAAGGGCTTGATCTCCTTCTTGCGAACTTGTCGACCATCGTAAGCGATGGCACGCAAATAGCGCTGCTGGGGAGTGGAGATTCGGACCTTGAGAGTCGCTACAAGGCGGCCGCAGCATCCAAACCGGATCAGATCAGCGCGTCCATCGGCTATGATGAGAAACTGGCTCACCAGATCCAGGCCGGCGTGGATGCGCTCGTGGTGCCGTCGCGGTTTGAACCCTGCGGACTGACCCAGCTTTGCGCCTTGAGATACGGAGCAGTTGCCATCGTATCCCGTGTCGGCGGACTAGCCGATACCGTTATTGACGCCGACGAAGCGGCTATTGCCGGCGGCAAAGCAACAGGACTCCAATTTGGGCCGGTCACGGTCGAAAATCTCGCTGGCGCAATCCGGCGAGCGGCTGCCTTGTTCAACGACAAGCCGGTTTGGCGAAGCATTCAGAAAAAAGGCATGACCGTCGATGTATCTTGGCGCAATTCCGCTCGTCGATATGGCGATCTGTATCGTCAGATTATCAAAACAGGCGCAAATAGCTCTTAGAGGCAACTCAACGCCGCAGCCCGCGCAAAAGAACGTACAAGCATGGGTGTTCCTCCACCACCCCGCCCTCCGCGTCGCTCTATCGCGAGCGTATTATTTATAACGACTGAGCAGTCTGGTGCTCCCAAACAGAATTCCCGACTGACCACTTCTGGCACATAGAAGCCCGGTAAGGAGCACGCCGAGCTTCTCCTTGCGTTTTATGCCTCGATAGGTTTTAAGCCCGGTGACTTCATGACCATAGGCATGAACGAGAAGCGAACTGCATGGCTTTGCCACGTTTTAAGAGTGGCGCACCCCGGCCTTTTCTAATCATCCCCATCTGAGCGCGCTTGAGGCGGCCTCAGCTGTTGGGGGACGGTGGTGGTGATCCATCCTTTTCAGTCGGAGGCGATCTCGCGCGGCGCGCGTATGCTTCGCACAGCGCTAGGCGCCGCCCCGCGCCGAGCCGCATTCCGGTCAAAATCTGACAGTAAATCAGAATTGACATATTGTACAAATTGGTTAATCCTCCCGACCGTCATCCACGCAACGCACCGCGATCGACCGCAGTTTCGAGGGGGGACTGCCAAGCGTCGCCAGGGGCCAGGGAAGAGGTTGCAAAGCCGGAGCAGTTCATTGGCGGGAGGAAATAATGAAGGTTTCTCTGATCGGTGCGACGGGCAATGCCGGATCGCGAATCCTGGCCGAGCTCGCGCGGCGCGGCCATCAAGTCACGGCAATCGTACGTCATCCGGACAAAGTGCCGCAGCTCGATGGAGTGATCGCCCAAAGAGGCGATGCTAATCGCCTCGATGATCTCGCCTCGATGCTGCGAGGCCACGACGTTGTCGTCAGCAGCGTCCATTTTCTGGACGGCCAGGCCGACAGACTGATTGGCGCCGTGCGCCAGGCGCGCGCCCCTCGCTACGTCGTCGTCGGCGGCGCCGGCAGTCTCGACAACGGCAGTGGTGTCAAGCTGATCGATGCGGGCGGCGTACCTGAACCATACAAGGCCGAGTCGCGCGCCGGGTGCGATTTCCTCGACTTGCTGCGACAGACGACTGATGTCGATTGGACGTTTGTCTCGCCGTCCGCGCAGTTCGTCGCCGGCGAGCGCACGGGCGTCTTCCGAATCGGTGCAGACACCGCGCTCCGCGATGCCAGCGGGCGAAGCTGGATCTCCTACGAGGACTACGCTGTCGCTCTGGTCGACGAGATCGAGCAGCCGCGCCATTCCAGGCGCCGATTCACGGTTGGCTACTGACGAGGCTCTCAGCCCTCGTGAGTACGGCAGCGCCGCAGATCAGTCTCTCGTTCACGATGCCAAGGATGCGCCTGAAAGCCGTGCCGGAGCCGTCTTCACGTCGGAAAGTACTTAACTCAACAACCAGGGAGGGAAGTGATGTGGAAAGCAAGAGGCGCGCTGCTGGCCGCCATCGCTATTGCGATCTCGACCTGCGCGAGTCACGCAGAGAATTTGTATGACCCAGGCGCGAGCGACACCTCGATCAAGATCGGCAACACCATGCCGTATAGCGGTCCCAACTCGGCCTTCGCCGTCATAGGCCGGACGCAGGCGGCCTATTTCAGCATGATCAACGATCAGGGCGGAATAAAAGGCCGCAAGATCGACTACATCTCCTACGACGACAGCTATAGCCCGCCCAAGACGGTGGAGCAGGTCCGCAGACTGGTCGAGGGCGACGAAGTGCTGTTGCTCTATAGCATCCTGGGTACGCCCACCAATTTGGCGGCGATCAAGTACATCAACGCCAAGAAGGTGCCGCATCTTCTGATCGCGTCCGGGGGGACGGTGTTCGGGGACTACAAGCAATTTCCGTGGTCGATGGGATTTCAGCCTCACACGCAGGGCGAGACTTTCGTATATGGACGATATCTCGCCGAGAATTATCCGAATGCCAGGATCGGCGTTCTCTACTCCGGCGATGGTCTCGGTCGTGACAACATCACCGGCTTCAAGAAGGGCCTTGGCGACAAGGCAAGCAATATCGTTGTCGAGCAGACCTATGAAGCCACGGACCCAACCATCGACTCGCAACTGGCGAAGATCCGCACCACGGGCGTCGACGTCTTCGCGAATCTTACGACACCAAAGTTCGCAGCGATAGCGATCCGAAAAGCTGCAGAAATGGGTTGGAAGCCGGTGCACATCCTGCATGGCATCTCGCTTTCGATCGAGAACGTTCTCAAGCCGGCGGGCCTCGAGAACGCGAAGGACCTCATCACCTCGAATTACGTCAAGGAGTTCGGCGACCCGGCCTGGGATAACGACCCGGGAATGACGAAGTTTGTCGCGTTCATGGACAAATATCTACCCGGCGAGAACAAGCACAATTCGAACATCGCATACGGCTACATGTCCGCGCAAACCATGGCGCATATCCTTCAGCAATGCGGCGACGATCTGACCCGGGCCAACGTCATGAGGCAGGCCGAGAGCCTGAAGGATTTTGAACTCGACCTTGTGTTGCCCGGTATCAAGGTCAACACGTCGTCGACAGATCACTACCCTATCCAGCAAACCCGGATGCACAGGTTCGATGGTACCCGCTGGCAGGGTTTCGGGCCCATCCTGGAGCTCGACTGAGCCGAGGCAGAACGCCCGAAGCAATTCGTGTGCTTTGACCGCAAATTCGACCGAGCAAGAGAGCTCCATTCCGGCTGCGCCGGCTTGCTCGGCGCCCGTTCTGGTGCTCCGCCACTGCACATTGAGGAAATGCCCTTATGAACGCGACACTGGCTGGAAAAACGATCTTCATCAGCGGCGGCTCCCGCGGAATCGGGCTCGCCATTGCCATGCGCGCAGCTCGAGACGGAGCCAACGTCGCGATCGCGGCCAAGACCGCAGAACCTCATCCGTCGTTGCCCGGGACGATCTACACTGCGGCTCGACAGATCGAGGACGTCGGCGGACACGCGCTGCCGCTGGTCTGCGATATCCGCGACGAGGAGCAGGTCGAGGCGGCCGTGGCTGCGACCGTCGCCCGGTTCGGCGGCATCGATATCTGTCTCAACAACGCCAGCGCGGTGCGGCTGACGGGAATTCTCGACACGCCCGTGAAGCGCTACGACCTGATCAATGGCGTCAATACCCGCGGCACCTTCCTGGTGACGCAAAAATGTCTGCCGAATCTCTTGAACGCCGAGAACCCGCATATCCTTGCGATTTCGCCGCCGCTCCACATCGAGGAGCGCTGGTTCGCACCACACGTCGCCTATTCAATTGCGAAATTCGGCATGAGCCTCGTGACGCTCGGCGTCGCCGGCGAGTTTCGCGGACGCGTTGCCGCCAACGCGCTTTGGCCGCGAACGGCCATCGACACCGCCGCGATGACGGAGTTCAAGTCGCATCTCGACATCGGCCGGCTGCGCTCACCGGAGATCATGGCAGATGCCGCCCATCTGATCCTGACGTCCGATGCAAGGACCGTGACCGGCAATTTCTTCGTCGACGATGAGGTGCTTGCCGCCCACGGCGTCACCGACCTCAGTCGCTACAATCCGCCTGGCGTTGCCGACATTGACGTGACGCCGGACCTGTTCGTGCCGAGCCTTCGAGAGCTTGCCGGGAGGGGAAAATGAGCGATGTCGGCACACCGCTACGAGGAAGCAGTGCTTCTGGTTCGTCGGGGGCTGCGTACCTTCGGCTCAGCTATACCGCTGTCGGCAACCAACTCCCGAGAACGCGCGATCAGGCCTGGCGCGAGAGCATCATCCACGCCGAGCAAGCGCAGACTAATCCGCGCGAAGCGTTCCTCATGTTCGGCAATATTTCCCGTGTCCGCGAGCGCGGTCAGCTCTGCGATGAGAAGCCACGGGTAAACCCTCAACCAGTTTTCATGGCCGCCGGCCGGCCGCAGGACTCCGGCCTCGACCGCCCGGCGCTCGAACGACATCATGAACGGGGTCGCTACCTTGTAGAACTCGTCGACGAAAACGTAGGGGCGGCCGAGCAGCCAGCGGATTGCGGGGTCCTGCCACAGCGTGCGCATGATCACCCGTGCGCCAACGCAGGGAAGCAATTCGACGCGCTCCGCCCTTTCCAGGATGCTGCCGGTCCGATCCGCGACCCGTTGCAGCGAGGCCGCGACGAGCGCTCCGACGATCTCGTCGATCGATTTGAAGTGATTGTAAAACGAGCCATAGGCGACATCCGCCTGCTCGGTGATGTCGTTGACGGTCGCGCCATCGATTCCCTTGTGCCGAAAAACCAGTTCGGCCGCGGCCAGGATGGTTTCGCGTGTCCGTTGGCGTCGGCGCTGATTGCGGTTCGCAGTTGTGGGCGTATCGCCCTTGATGATCTTGGTAGGCATCTAAACTCTGAACAGCCGCAACAGGCCAACAGACCCGACGCGTTTGCGTCGGGCAAGCAAGGTGAATCCGATTCTCATTTCGGGACCCTAACATCATTGTCCGGGTCGGTTCCATTCAATTATGGATGATGTGTCATTGCTGACATCTAGTTCTCGACTGGGGGCCCGCCCGGCGATCGGGGCGCCGCGGCCACGCCGGTGACAGTGCCCCACCCCAATCAGCGGAGGACTTCTGATGAACCAGGCAGGCATCGAGAACGGCGAGGACAATTTGGTCATGCGATGGGCGAGGGCCTGGAGCACACAAGACGCGCCGTCGTTTCTGAGCCTCTTCGCCCTGGATGCACATTATTGCGACGTCGCGTTGGACAAGGTGTTCCGCGGACGAGAGGCCATCAAGGCCTTCTTCGAAGGGACGTTCACGACATTCCCGGACTTCAAAATGGAAATAGGGCGCAGCGCCGTAACCACGGACGCCGCGGCCGGCGAATGGATCATGTCCGGTACTTTTCTCGGAGAGTCGTTTGGTGAGTCCCCGACTGGAAAGTCGTTTCGGGTCGAAGGCTGCTGCTTCATGAAGCTCGTCGACGGGCGCATCGTCGAACACAGGGATTATTGGAATCCGGCGACGTTTGACCGGCAGGTCAAGATCTAGAGCGGGAAGATTTTTGGTTGAATCGAATTTTGTCCGCACTCCTTCTCACCCTCCCCTGGAGGGGAGGCGTAGGCCGCCTTCGGCGGCCGTCCTAATCCCATCATGCTCTAGTCGCGGAACGATGCCTCACCGGCATGATCGAAGCGCATTCGAGATGCCTCCCTGATCAGACCCAATTTGTACGAGATATCAGTATTGACATATAGTACAAAATGTGGTTTTGATAGGGGAGTAAAGAGCGCTCAGGTCGAGGCGGCCAGGCGCGCAATCGCATAACAGCGCAGTCGGGGGGACAGGAAATGAAGCACGTCGGCCATTTCATCGCCGGTGAACTATTCCCGGCAGACAGCGGTTCGCCGATCTTCAATCCGTCGAGTGGAAAGCCCACCGCCATTGCGGCAATCGCCACGTCGGCCGAGGTCGAGCGAGCCGTCGCCGCCGCCCGTGCTGCCTTTTCGGCCTGGTCTTCGCTGGGGCTGCAACATCGCGCGACCGTCATGCTCGATCTGCGCGCTGCACTTAAGGGTGCCCGTGAAGAGCTCATCGATATCGTCATTGCCGAACTCGGCAAAACGCGCGCGGATGCCGGCGCGGAGGTCGATCGCGCCATCGAGGTGCTGGGCCAGTTGGCGTCGATCGGAAGCTGGTACGGCGGCGCGTTCAGCCCGGGCGTATCGCGTGGCGTCGACGCGATGGAGGTTCGCTTTCCCATCGGCGTGGTCGCCGCGATCAGTCCCTTCAACTTCCCTGTGCTGATCCCCGTCGTGCAAAGCGCCATGGCGCTTGCTTGCGGCAATACCGTCGTTCTCAAGCCGAGTGAGCGCGATCCTTCGGCTACCCTCCGCCTCGCCGAGATCTTTGCCGGCGCCGGCTTGCCTCAAGGCGCGCTCAATGTCGTGCTCGGCGGCAAGGCGGTTGTGGACCATTTGATTGGGCATCCCGACGTCGCCGGCATCAGCTTCGTTGGTTCGACGCCCGTTGCAAGAGCGATTCGTGTTGCCGGTGTCAGCCGCAACAAGCGCGTCCAGGCGTTCGGCGGGGGCAAGAACCACATGGTGGTGTTGCCGGATGCCGACCTCGATCTTGCGGCCGACGCGGCCGTGTCCGCTGCCTATGGTGCGGCAGGGCAGCGTTGCATGGCGGTTTCCGTGGTGGTCGCTGTCGGGGCAATCGGTGACGCACTGGTCCAGAAGATCAAGGAGCGGCTGGCCAGGTTGCGAACCGGCGATCCTTCCGAAGCCGGTACCGAGGTCGGCCCGCTTATCACGGCGGAAAGCCGCGAGCGGATCGTGTCCTATCTTGCGAATGCCGCATCCGAAGGCGCGTCAGTCGTGGCTGACGGCCGCGGCGTCGTGACGAAGGGTGACGGATGGTTTCTGGGCCCGAGCCTGGTGGACCACGTACGTCCTGGGATGGCGGTGCATTCCGATGAATTGTTCGGCCCCGTGCTATCGGTTGTCCGTGCCGCCAGCTACCAGGACGCCATCGCGATCATTGCAGGGCACCCGCTCGGCAACGGGGCGGCGATCTTCACCAACGATGGCGGGCTCGCTCGCCGCTTCGTGGACGAGGTCGAAGCCGGTCAGATCGGCATCAATGTGCCGATTCCGTTCCCCGTGTTCTTTCACAACTTTGCCGGCTGGAAGGACAGTGCCTTCACCGAGACGAAACTGTTCGGGCCGGGCGCAATTGCCTTTCACACGCAAACCAAGACCGTCTCGGCCCGCTGGCCCGACACAAACCCCACCGAAGTCGATCTCGCCTTTCCGACATCGAACTAGCTACCGGAGTGCGGCACCATGCGTTTTGTTGGCTATGTCAGGTCCGGTGGGCGTGATCCGCAAGACCGCATGATGGGGATCGCGATCGACGACAGGGTCGCGCCGCTCGCTACCGTTGATGCGTTTTATGAGGATCTATCTGGCTGGAGGCAGCGGGCCTCGGGACTGACCGTGGGCGAAATTCCGCTCGCCGACCTGACGCTCGCGCCTCCCGTGCCGCGCGACGCGAAGATCGTTTGTGCGGCTATCAATTACGTCAAGCACGGCGTCGAATCGAAACTCCCGACGCCAACCTTCCCAAACCTGTTCGCGCGATGGGCATCCGAGCTTGTCGTTGATGGGGCGCAGATACCGGTCCCGGCCGCCGAACCGCACGGGCTCGACTGGGAAGTCGAGCTGGCCGCCATCGTGGGCGCCACGACCATCGACGCCGACGAGAAGACGGCTGCGGAAAACGTGTTCGGATACACCGTCGCCAACGACGTCAGCGGTCGCGCGGCGCAGCTTCAGTCCACAACGCTGAGCACAGGGCAGTGGGCGCTCGGAAAGAACGTCGACAGGAGTTGCCCCATCGGCTCCTTCATCGTCACGGCGGATGCCATTTCCGCCACGAATCTGAAGCTGGAGACCATCGTGGACGGGCATGTCATGCAGCATGGCACCACGGCGGACATGGTGTTCAGCGTTCCAGAACTCATCGCCTTCACGTCCCGCCACGTGACGCTGCGGCCGGGCGACGTCATCCTGACCGGCACGCCGGATGGTGTCGGGATCGGCCGCAATCCGCAAATCTACATGAAGCCAGGTGCGTCGCTCACTACGTGGGTTGAGGGGATCGGCAGCATCACCAACAAGATTGTCGACAGCACGCATCGCAAGTGAGGAAGAACAGGGAGGAACAAATGGCAGGCGTTGAACGAACCGTCGAAGGACCGATCGTGGTGGACACGACGGCTCCGGATAGCGCACTGACGCGTGAGCAGATTATCGCGCGCAATCTGAAGGTGGTCGAAGCGCACTTCCACAACGAGACGCCCGAGCATGTCGAAAAAGCAATCGCCCTTTACGGCGACACGATCAGCTGGGAGGCGCCCACACGCGGCATCGTGATGAACGACAAGAAGGATATCCTCGAAGCCTATCGCGCGATCTTCCGCACCGTCGCCTATCGTCGCGTGGTGCCCTTGCGCCGGTTCGCCACCGAGCAATTCGTGTTCGATGATCAGATCGGCCACATCACCGTGGTGGGCAACGAAATGCCCAACATTCCCTATCCCGTCGGGGCCGAGCTTGCCGTGCGCCTGACCCATCTTTTCGAGATGAAGGACGGGAAAATCATCCGCGAAATCGCCTACGAGATGTGGCGCGAGGAAGGGGCGGCCAACGCCGTCGACTTCATCCCACCGGGCACCCGGGAGATCGTCTTCGCCCCTGCGTGA
>Ga0070717_10002489_pt1 | contig 13004 bp, 15 predicted proteins | sample LARL113metaG_FD_71366 | JGI IMG/M metagenome (GOLD analysis project Ga0070717, IMG submission 71366) | Corn, switchgrass and miscanthus rhizosphere microbial communities from Kellogg Biological Station, Michigan, USA - LAR L11-3 metaG | ecosystem: Host-associated > Plants > Roots > Rhizosphere ... | reverse complement strand
TCGGTCAGGGCGGCCGTTTGAAGGGCGCGCGTCGAGAGCTCGGTCGGCATCCCGTACCCGCTCCCGACGTATCCGCTCCAGATCTCAGGTAAAGCGTCCGGCAGCGCCAGGTCCAGCAGGTCGCATGACTCGGCCATGATTGCCCGCCCGCGGGCGACTCGGTCCGGGACGGCGTTGGAGATGCTGACCGCGGCCAGCTGCGCGTCGCTCCCCGCCAGCGCCAGGCCGAGGGTGAGGCCTGACAGGGTTCCGCAGGACCCGCCCGCGCACACCACGTAGCGCGGACGGTCCCCTCGTTCGGCCAGCTGTTCGGTCAGCTCCAGGGCACAGCGCACGTAGCCGAGCGCTCCGAGGCCGTTGCTTCCGCCGCCTGGAATTACATAAGGTCGCCGGCCGGCGGCTCGCAGCTCCTCAGCGACCTCAGCCATTCGTTCCGCCGCCGGACGGTCCGGTGAGAACGTCCAGGTCGCACCCATCAGGCGGTCGAGCAGCAGGTTGCCCTGGATCTCGTCGACCGGCGCACCGTTGAAGACGAAGTGGGCGTCCATGCCGGTCGCGCGCGCCGCGGCCGCGGTGATGCGGCAGTGGTTGGACTGCGGCGCCCCCAATGTGAGCAGGATGTCGGCGCCCGCACGCGTCGCCGCCGCGACGAAGTACTCGAGCTTGCGCACCTTGTTGCCTCCCAGCGCCAGCCCGGTGTTGTCATCGCGCTTGACCAGCAGTCGGTTGAGCCCGACCGCCTCCGCCAGGCGCGGCATCTCCTGCAGGGGCGTCGGCGTGGTGGCGAGCTCCGCCCGAGGCACCAGTTCCAGCTCGGGAAGCATCGGCCCAAGCATATGGCGCATAGCGGGCAGACATCGCGCGCGGGACTAAGACCGTGGTGTCGTTCACAAGAAACCACGTAACGGCCTCTCGTAGTTGGGCTCCGAACCGTGAACCTGGTCGAGACGCTCGCCAACGCCTTCCGGCTGCCTGAGCTTCGGAATCGAATCCTGTTCACAGGCGGGATCCTCGTCGCCTTTCGCCTGTTCGCCAACGTGGCGATCCCCGGAGCCAGCCATACGGCGCTGGCCCAGCTCTTCAACTCGCAGCCTCTGCTCGGGCTGCTGTGCCTCTTCTCGGGCGGCGGGCTGTCCACCTTCAGCCTCGTGGCGATGGGCATGAACCCTTACATCAACGCCACGATCATCATGCAGCTGATGACGGTGATCTCCGTCCGCCTGAAGGAGATCTCCAAGGAAGGCGAGCTCGGGCGCCGACGCATCCAGAGGTGGAGCCGGTTTCTGACCGTGGCCTTAGGCGCCGGCCAGGCCTACGGCTTCACGGTTCTCTTTCAAAACACCAACCCGCACGTGCTCGGGCCACTCGATTGGTTCCAGCGTCTGCAGATCATGCTGGTCCTCACCGCGGGCACCGTCATGATCATGTGGTTCGGCGAGCTGATCACCGAGCACGGCATTGGCAACGGCGTGTCGCTGATCATCTTCGCCGGCATCATCGGCCGCGGGCCGCAGGGCATCGCGTCGGTGGTGGCGGCGCGCTCGACCGGAGGGGGCCTGGCCGATTACATCCCCTTTATCGTCTTCGCCGCCCTGGCCGTGGTGACGATGGGCGTCATCATCGAGGTGCAGCAGGCGGTGCGCAAGATCCCGATCCAGTCGGCGCAGCGCACGGTCGGGCTAAAGCAGGTGGCCGGCCGCGCGAGCTTCTTGCCGATCCGGGTGAACCATGCCGGCGTGATCCCGATCATCTTTGCGATCTCGGTGATGTTTCTGCCGACGATCGTGGCCAACTACTTCACCGGCGCGCCGCCCGACACCTGGTACTACCGGGCCGCGACCTGGATCAACGGCAATTTCTCGCCCACCACCGCGAACGTGCCCATGGCGATCATCTACAACGCCCTCTACTTCGGCTTCACCTTCGCCTTCACCTACTTCTACACGGCGATCACGTTCGAGACCGACGACGTCGCCGACAACCTGAAGCGATACTCGAGCTTCATCCCCGGGATTCGTCCCGGGCGCCCAACCTCCTCGTATCTGGCGGCAGTGATGAACCGTGTCACGTTCGCGGGCGCCTGCTTCCTCGGCCTGGTCACGGTCGTCCTGCCGATTGCGGCGGACAAGATCTCGGGCATCCCCCAGCAGCAGATGTACCTTGGCGGGACCGCCATCCTCATCGTGGTCGGCGTCGCCCTGGACACCATGAAGCAGCTGGAGACCCAGATGGTGATGCGCCGGTATCGTGGCTTCATCCGGTGAGCTCTGTTCCTCGCGACTACATCGAGCGGATGATCGAGCAGTGCATCGAAGCGATCTCGCAGATCGTGAGTCTCGTACGCGCGGGCGAGTTCGATAGGGCACTGATCCTTGTCCAGCGGACCGCCGACTTCCTGCTCGGTCCCAACCGTGCGATCTACGACCGCCTGGACGCGACCAGCACGGTGGAGCTGCTCGGCAAGTACGAGCTGGACCGCCTGCGCATGTACGCGGCGCTGCTTGGCGAGGAGGGCCTGATCCGCGAGGCGCGTGGGCAGGCGGCCAGGTCCCAGGAATGCTTCGGCCGCGCCCTGGCCCTCTACGCCGCGATCTCGAAGTCCGGCGCCAAGCTCATGAGCGCCGACCTGGAGCGCATCGATGCGCTCCAATCTAGGGTCGCGTAGCAGGCGAAGCAGCGCCGGCTCGGTCCCAACCGTGCGATCTACGACCGCCTGGACCCGACGGGCACGGTGGAGCTGCTCGGCAAGTACGAGCTTGGACCGCCTGCGCCGGCGCAGCTTGGCGAGGAGGGCCCTGATCCGCGAGGCGCGTGGGCAGGCGGCCAGGTCCCAGGAATGCTTCGGCCCCGCCCTGGCCCTCTACGCCACCTGCGTCAGGCTCATGAGCGCCGGCCGACGTGTGAGCGTCGACGCGCTCCACTCCAGGGTCGGGTAAGGCGAAGCGCAGCGCCGCGGCCCATCGCCGCGGCGCTGCATGAGTCGTCAGGTCAGGCGGCGGCGAAGCCGAAGCCTGGGTTACGAGACTCGCCGAGCACGAAGACGGCGACGTCGTTCCCGAGCTCCACGCCGGCCACGTGGTCGAGCCGCGTGTGCACGCCGCCGTAGATCCGGCTCAGGCCGGCCTCAGTCGCGGCGGCTCGGTAGCTGTCGAAGCTGCGGACCACGCCCGGCAGCACGTCCGAGGTGACGCTGATTCGGCCTGAATCCCCAAAGAAGCTCGCGAGCACGGTGGCGCCCGCCGCGCTGATCGCGCTGTGCGCGCCCGGGTAGGAGGGGTCCGGCGCGGTGGTGAGGAGCGGCGTCCATGTGGGGTCGCCGCCGTCGCGGATCGCGGTGATCGGCCTCCAGACCAGGTAGTGGTACTTCGCGTCGTAGAACGCGATGGTCGTGTCTGCGAACGTCAGGTTGAGCAGCGCGAACAGCTGGGCTGTGCGCGCGAGATCGGTGTGGTGAGAGAGGGCCGACTTCTCGGCGATCTCGTTCCAGGTGACCCAGATCGGGCCGGGCCAGAACTTGGCGATCAGCGTCTGGTCGGCGGTGCGGGTGGTGCTGGTCTTCTCACCGAGGCTCTTCACCTCGGCCAGGGCCTGTGCGTAGGCGCTCGAAGTTACCGCCGGCGGGGGCGCCGGTCGAAACTGGTCCGCCGACCGCAGGACGAACGGCGTCACGCCCGGCCACTGGGTGAACACCGGCGGAACGAAGGCCGGTGGAGTCGGCCGGTACTGGCCTGGCTGCGTGCCGGCGGGAATCACGGGTGGCGTGGCATTCGATCCATCGTTGGTGCGCAGGGCGAGCGTCAGCGTCGCGGCCAGGCCGCCGACCGCGATTCCGTCCTGCTTGGCGGTGCCGGCCGGGATGGCCGCCAGCTCGCCGGAAAGCTGCTGGTCGAGGACCGTCTTCCACGAGGGATAGAGGGCGACGAGCACGTCGTGGCCCGCCTCGGCCGCTGCGGCGTCCGGCCGCGCCCCTCGGGGAGCGTCCAGAGAAAAGAGGTAGGGCTGGTCGCGATGGGTGGTCGAGACGACCGCGTCGTAGATGGCGACATGCAGGATGGCGAAGCTGCGGGTCGGGTGAATGGTCGCCGGCTGAGCGCCCGGCGTGTTGACGATCTTGACCAGCGCCTTGTTCCAGTCGACGACTATCGCACCGGAGCCCGTGCTGGCAGGGGCGGCCGCAGCGACGGCGCCGCCGCCGGTGGCGTGCTGATAGGCGACCACCGCAACGGTGGCGGCGAGCGTCAGCACCACGCCCGCGGTCGCGATCAGGGATCTCTTCATGTATATGCCTTCTCCTTGGCTTGGTTTGGGGAGGCGGCCGAGCGAGTGATGCGGCTCACTCGCCGGCCGTGGCGGACAGGGGAATCACGCCATGTGCAGATAGGCGGGACCGTTACAGGCAGCTCGCGTCGGTTGAGTAACGGCGGGCGTAGTTGTGAGCGATATGCATGTGCTGAGCCAGAGTTCGCCCCGCCTCGAAGTTCTCTCCGGCCACACCTATCGCGAGCCGTCGGACGTCTTCAACCGGTCCCTGATGCCCGTCTACCAGACCGCGTATCGATGGACCGGCAACCGGCCGGACGCCGAAGACGTGACCGCCTGGGTGGTGACGCACGAGCTGCGCCTTCTTCAGCTGCCCCGAGCGGTGGCGGCGGTCGACCAGGCCTTGATCGAATCCACGGCCGCCGCGATCGGCACGCACTGGTCGGAGAGGTATGGGATCTCACCGCGGCGCTGGTCCGCCTTTCACGCCGGCGAGGTCGCGGCGCCCTGGCGGTCGACGATGAGCCTCCGCGCCCTGCTCGACCCGCTGCCGGGAGACATGCGCCTGGTGACCGTGCTTCGCTTTCTTCGCCGGCGGAGCATGGGCCACGTCGCCGCCCAGCTCGGCTTGACGTCAGAAGCCGCGGCTGTCCTCGTCTTCCGGGCCCTGACGATGATCGCCGTCGAGCTGGGATTCGAGCAGACCGCCGAGGACACCGCCCAGGCATCGCTGCTGGCGGACTTCATCGAGCACCTCGTCACCCGGCGAAGGCCTGGAAGGTTCGAAGCGGCCCCGGCCACCTTCAGCGCCATGCTGGCGGCGACCCACGTCCATTCGTGCATCGCCGGCAATGACCTGCCCCAGGCGCGTTTCGTCAGGTCCCTGGAGCAAACCGTCTCGGTCGCCTGCCGGCGGACGTTGTAACAACCCTTCGTATCTGCTCTCCGTGGGTAGGCGCTGGCCGTGGGCCTGATCGAGCTGCGGCCGGGGGGCCGCCCTGAACCAGACCCCGAGGCAGCCGTCTACACCGATTGGGAATCCGTGTACCAGGACAACGTGGTGGGCATCTACCAGCTCGCGTTCCGCAGGGTAGGCAACGCCGCGGACGCCGAAGACGTGGCCGAAGAGGTTCTCATCCGCACGCTCCACACCCTTCGGTTTCCCGCGGCGGTCCACAACGTGCGCGCTTACCTGGTCAAGACGGCCCGGAGCGTGCTGGCGGACCACTGGCGGCGCCACTATGCCGCACAGAACGCGGTGGTGGAGCTGGAGCAGGTGCCGGCCCCCGGGCTGGCCGGTCCTCCCAACAGCGTGGCGTCCGAACGAGCCCAGCGCATGCTGGCCCTCCTCCCGGATCAGTTCCGGCGCGTGCTCGAGCTTCGCTTCTTGCGCGGCTACAGCGTGCGCGAGGTCGCCAATGAGATGGGCGTCTCGGAGGCCAACGCGCGCGTGCTTCAGTTCCGGGCCCTTCGCAAGGCCGCCACGCTCGAACAGGAGGTGCTGAGATGAAAGATTCAGCGGCCGATCGAGTTGCGCAGTTCGTCGAGGACCTGCTGAAAGGCCGGCGGCCCCGACGTTTCTCAGCCACGCCCGAGGAGGCCGAGGCCATGTCGGCCGCCGCCGGCCTGGCCGCCGCGCGCGTCGGCTCCGACCTGCCGGACAAGGCGGCCCTCGAGCGCATCCACCGCCGCCTCAGCGAGCGCCTGGACGACAGCCCGGCCGTCGACGGGCGGTATTCGCGGCGAGCCTGGCTGCGCACCGTTGGCACGGCGGCCGCGGCGGTCGTGGTGGGCGTCGCGATCGACGAGGCCGTGACGCGTAGGGGCTCGTCTGCACCTACGGCGACAGAAGCTGAGGTCCTGACTCCGGACGGAGGGCAGTGGCGCCCGGTGGCCGCGCTCGAGCAGCTGCCTCCAGGCCAGGCGATGACCGTGTCCACCGCCGCCATGGACGTGGTCGTCGTCAACGACGGCGGCCAGATCAGCGCGGTGTCGGGGATCTGCACGCATCTCGGCTGCAAGCTGCAGCCAGACAACGCGGACAAGAGGTTGGCCTGCCCGTGCCACCAGACCGCGTTCTCGTGGACGGGCAAGTTGCTGTACTACCGGTTGAAGTCGGCGCCGCCGGACCTGCCCCGCATCCAATCGCGAGTGAACAACGGCCAGATAGAGCTGTTCGTGTAACACCGCTCGTAGTTGCTGGCGCCATGAGCGCTAACCCGAATCGACAGAAGCTTCCCACCCGGCGGTCGTTTCTCGGCTGGTGGCTCGGCGGCCTGCTGGCCGCGACCGTCGCCACCGTCGTCGCCCCGCTGGGCGTCTACATCTTTCCGCCTCGGCTGGCCAGCGAGCGCAAGGTCAAGATCCGCGTCACCCTGCAAACACCGGTGGCGGACATCCCCGAAGGCGGCGCCACCCTGTTCGACTCACCACAGGGCATGGCGTTCACCATGGTGGACGGCGGAGAGGCGAACGCTCCGGGAGATCCAACCTTTGGGGGCTTCCTGGTTCGCGACGGAGGCACCCTGCGCGCGTTCGCCGTCACCTGTCCGCACCTGGGCTGCTCTTACAACTACGACGACGGGCTGCGCCACTTTCTCTGCCCCTGCCATGGATCGCAGTTTGCGCTCGACGGAAGCATCATCCACGGGCCGGCGACCGCCCCTCTCTCACATCTTTCGTGGCGCCAGGGTGCGGCCGCCAATGAGATCGACGTCGACGGGCTGCTGATTCCGTAACGGCCGCGCGTAGCTGACATCGATACGAAAATGACGCTCGAGACAGCCGACCGACTCGAATCCTCGCGATCATGACGGCGAGCACCGAGACCTACCTCGCATTGGCGGTGCTCACCGGCTTCGCACGAAAGATCACGTATTCGGTGGGGCTGCTCTACGGCCTGTTCGTGTGGTCGGTCGCCAAGGGATTCGGCGGGCGATACATCCCGGGCACGAGCACAGACGTGGGCGCCGCCATCGTCTACAGCCTCCTCTTCGGCACCTTGCTCGTGGTTGACGCCGGACGGCTGAGCGTCGACGCGTGGATCGACAAGCGCCGGCCGGCGCGGCGGCGAGTAGCCGAGCTCCGGCGCCCGTGAACGCGCCCGGCGTAACGCCGGCGCATATCTGAGTCGACAAATTTCGCAGATCAAGGAGAGTTTGAAGCCACCATGAATCGTTTGCTATTCGTCGTCGCCGGCTCGATCGGCGCCGCCATCGTCACTGCCGCGTGCGGAGGCACGGCAGGATACGGCGGCTATCCCTCGGCCAGTTCGTCAGGCGCGTACTCCGGGTCATCGTCCGCGACCGTTGGGATCGCAAATTCAAAGCTGGGCCAGGTCCTCGTGGACGGCAGCGGCCGCACCCTCTACTTCTTCGCAGCCGACAACGGGCCGGTGTCGAGCTGCAACGACTCCTGTCTGGTCGTCTGGCCGGCACTGGTGACAACCGGGTCGCCGATCGCCGGACCCGGCGTGAATGCCGCCTTGCTGACCACCACCCAGCGCAAGGACGGCTCGCTCGAGGTCGTGTACAACGGGCACCCGCTCTACTACTTCAGCGGCGACAAGCAGCCGGGTGACGTCACGGGCCAGGGCCTGAGCAGCTTCGGCGCCCAGTGGTACGTCCTTTCCCCCGGTGGCGAGAAGATCGACACCGGCTCTGGCTACTAGCCCTAGGTCAGAAATCTGGGGGATCGGTGGATCCCCCAGATTCAACCAATTTCAGGGACGAGCGAGGAACACGGTGCCGACAGAGTCGTTCTCCAGGTCGGCCTGGAGCGTGGGCGCGGTCGCGAGGTTACTGGTTCCGTCGGTAACGACTCCCGAGGCGATCGCCATGCGGCTGACGCCCATGAAGTGGCTGTTCACCATGAAGGTCGGCGAGCGGAAATGAGAGCTGTCGATGAACGACGAGGTCGGGCCGAATCCCTGCCAGGCCACGTTCACCGTTGAGGTGAAGAGCTGGAGACCGGTGTTCGCATCGAACATCGGTGCGGATCCAATGATCGCCGCCGAGTCGAGTTTGGTGCCGAATTGCACCGTTCCGTTGAAGTCAGGCATGAAGGTCGATGGGTCGATGTTGGTCGTGTTGACGAAGGCACCCGTCAAGCAGTTGAACTCGGTCAGCGAAACGAATACGGAGGTGGTCGCCACCTTGCCCGGGATGGTCAGGCTCTCGAAGGGATTCACGAAGGCGTCGGTGAAAGAGCACTTGTCCGGGCTGACGCTGGAAAAGTCGGCGAATGCCACATGGTCCTTGAAGTTGCAGACGGGGCCGTTGGTAACGAAGCAGCCGCCCCCACCGGAGCCGGCGGCGGTGCGAACGTTGACCCCCGCAGCGGCCACGACGGCCACCGCAACGGCGAGAATCGCACCGGCGAGGGCCAGGGCCACGAGCTGCCGCCGGCCGAACGGACTGGTCGTGCGTGTGAGCATGTTCGCCTCCACTCAATCCGAGAAACGGGGCTGCTCCTGCGGCGTAATTAAGCACCAGATTGCGCCGGACGTAAAGGTGACGCTCAACGGACCGTTCAGGCCGGCGTGGCGACTAGCTCCGGAGGCCATTGGGCATAATCGCCCACATGCCGGTCCCTCCTTCGCTGGTCGACCGAGATGGCGCCTTGCTGGTCATCGCCGCCCGGACGGGGCAGCAGCTCGCCACCCGCCGGCTGGCCCCGCTGGGGCTGACGGTCCAGCTCTGCGGGGTGCTGAACCGGCTGGCCGTGGGCCCGATATCACAGCATGAGCTCGGCGAGCAGCTCGGAATCGACAGGACGACTATGGTCGAGCTGATAGATGACCTCGAAGCCCAGGGGGTTGTGGTCAGGCGGCGAAACTCGGCGGACCGGCGCTCCTACTCCATCCGGCTAACTCCCAAGGGCCGAACGGTCCAGAAACGAGCCGCCAAAGCCTTCGACGCCGCAGCCGATGAGTTCTTCGGACCCCTCCAGCCCGGCGAGCGCCAGGAGCTGGCGGACATGATGCGGCGCCTGATCGCGTCGGCCGACGAAAAGCTGGGAATGACCCCGCGCACCTGACGCTCGGCCTCGGGCGGATCATCAGCTAAAGAAACTATCCCTTTAAGGGAATAACTCCCAAACGGCCTCCCTTCTGGTTGGTCATGAATGCCATGGCGGGCGGATCAAAGCCCAGAAGCCAGGAGGTCGCCAACATGAACCAAGCCGTCAACGGGATCAACCTCGGCCCGCGCGCTCGCGGCATCGTCCGCGCCGCGGCCCAGTTGATCAATCCACTCATCCTGCTCATCGCGGGGCGGCGATGGATGCCGATCCTCGGCGTTCTGCGCCACCGCGGCCGAAATTCGGGTCGCATCTACGCGACGCCGCTCGGCATGCGCCCGCTCGGCGATTCGTTCGTCATGCCGCGCACCTTCGGTGCGAACGCAGCCTGGTACCGGAACGTACTCGCGTCGGGATGGTGCGTCGTCACCTATCGGGGTCGCGATTACACGCTCATCGACCCTGAGGTCATCGACTACACGGCCGCCTCGCCGGCCTTCCCTCGCTACGAACTGCTGCAGTTTCGGCTGGTCGGCATCAACGAATACCTGCGCCTGCGCCAGGCACCCGCCGGCTGGTCGCAGCCCACATCGCCCGCGCCGCAACTGGCTCGCGCCTGAATCACATGCACTGGAGGAATTTCGAAATGTCACATGTCGCCATCGCCACCAAGCCCGCTGTGGGAAGCGTCGAAGCGCCCCGCCACCTCGGCATCGCGCTCCTGGTCATCGCCTTCGCGCAGCTGATGGTCGTGCTCGACACCACGATCGTGAACGTCGCCCTGCCGTCGATCCAGCACGCGCTGCGCTTCAACTCGACCGACCTGGAGTGGGTCATCAACGGCTATTCGCTCGCTTTCGGCGGCCTGCTGCTGTTGGGCGGCCGCGCAGGCGATCTGTTCGGCCGGCGCACGATGTTCATCGGGGGCGTCCTGCTGTTCGCCGCGGGCTCCCTCGCGGGCGGCCTGGCCACCACGTCGTGGTGGCTGATCGCCTCCCGAGTGATCCAGGGCGCGGGCGGCGCCATCGTGGCGCCGACGGCGCTCTCGCTGATCGCCGACACCTTCAGGGAGGGCGCCGCGCGCACGCGCGCCCTCGGCATCTACGCCGGGGCCGCCGGAGGTGGCGGAGCGGTCGGCCTCATCCTCGGCGGTCTCATCACCAACTACGTTTCGTGGCGGTGGGTCCTGTTCGTGAACGTGCCCATCGCGCTGCTCCTGGCGGTCGCCGCGCCTCGCGTCCTGGCTGCGACGGAAGGCAGTTCGGGACACCTCGACCTGCCGGGCGCCATATCGGTCACCGGCGGCATGACCCTGCTCGTCTACGGCCTGTCGCGGGCGGCGACCCACGACTGGACCGACACCCTGACTGTGGCGACGCTCGGCGCCGGCGCGGCCCTCCTCGTCCTGTTCATGATCATCGAGCTCCGGAGCAAGCAGCCGCTCATGCCCTTGAACTTGTTCGCGAACCGCAACCGGTCCGGCGCTTTCGCGCTCAGGATGGTCGCCGGCTCGGGGACGTTCGCAGTCCTGTTCTTCCTGACGCAGATCTCCCAGAACGTCCTCGGCTACAGCCCGCTCAAGGCCGGCTTCGCCTTCCTGCCTCTTGGCGTCGGCGTCGTCATCACCGCGCAGGTCACGTCACGCGTCATCGGGCGCGTTGGCCCGCGTGTGCCCATCATGCTGGGCGCCCTGGCGATCGCGGGCGGCCTGTTCTGGCTCTCGCACATCACCAGTCACGCGACCTACGTCGCGGACATGCTCGGACCGCTCGTGGTGCTGTCGGTCGGCTTTGGCCTCGTCTTCTTCCCGACCACTCTCGTTGCGGTGTCAGGCGCGGCCCGGAGCGAGTCAGGGCTCGCGTCGGCTGTGCTGAACGTCAGCCAGCAGCTGGGCGGCTCGATCGGCCTGGCCGTCCTGGGCACGGTCGCAGCCGGAGTGACCAGGGACCAGCTCCTCAATGTCCGGCCCACTCACGAGCTGGTCAGCCAGGCGGTTACGGCCGGTTTCACGACGGCCTTCGGCATCGGCACGATGGTCGCCCTTGCCGGCTTCGTGCTGGCGGCGCTGGTGATTCGAGCTCACGCGCCCACGCGGGCCGCCGAGGTCTTGCCCAAGGCAGCGTGAGAAAGTCGCGGAGCGCGCGCCCTCTGGCTAGATGGGCGCGCGCTTGTGCCGTCCCCGGCTAGTCGATCTCGGGCACCGCGAGGGAGTCGAACGTCGCCTTGTTGATGAACTTGAACATCCGGAGTGGCTTGCCGTCGACCTCGACGTCCGCCACGGCGGCGTACCTCTCCTGCTGCTTGCCGCCACTGGTCGTCCGGACGCTCCGACGCTTCTTGATGTCGGACTCCGGAACTTCGACTGCCTGCTTCGTCTTGAGGTTGTAGAACTGCATTCGGGCGCCTCCAGCGCATTGCCGCCTGACAGATACGACGCTGATCGTAGCGGTGATCGGAGGAATGCATCGGCGAGGCACCCGATTTGACTCCATATGAAGGTCAAGACAGAGCTCGAACAGTTCAGGGCCGACAAGGACGAGTTCTACAAGGAGGACCACCAGTCGCCCTTGACTCCGGCGCAGCAGAGGAGCTTCAAGGGCCTGGCCTATTTCCCGGAGAACACAGCTCTTGTGATCGAGGCGAAGATCGATCGCGACGTGCCGCCGGGCGCTGTCCGGATGGCGACCACGAAAGGTCGGGAGCAGCTGTACACGCGTTACGGACTGGTGCGATTCCAGGTGGACGGCCAGCCCGCCGAGGTGACCCTGTACGCATCCGAAGGTTCGCCCAACCTGTTCCTGCCGTTCCGCGACGCCACGTCGGGCAAAGAGACCTACGGGGCCGGGCGCTACCTCGACCTGGAGACTGACGGCGACGACGTCGTGATCGACTTCAACTACGCCTACAACCCGTACTGCGCGTACAACGAAGACTGGAACTGTCCGCTGCCGCCCGCCGAGAACTGGCTCAGGGTTCCGATCCGCGCGGGCGAGCTCACGTTCGCCGACCACTCGAAGTGACACGGGTCGCCGCGGCTTCAGAGCGCGCGATGCTCAAGGACGGGGTCCACATCGAGATGAGTCCGCGCCGGGTGAGGAACTATTTCGATCACCAGGTGATCGCGGACAGCCAGCGGGTCTTGCTCGTTTATGAGACCAGGCGCCCGCCGGTCTACTGGTTCCCGACCGAGGACGTGCGGATGGACCTTCTGGCGGTCAAAGAACCACCGGCCGGATCAACTTCGGGAACAGTGCACTGGCGCTCCAACACCGGTGGGCGCAAGGCCGACAACCTCGCCTACAGCCACGCGGATCCCGATGGAGACCTCGCCCCGCTCGTCGGTCACATCGCGTTCTACTGGAACGCCATGGACGCCTGGTACGAGGAGGACGAGGAGGTCTTCGTCCATGCGCGCGACCCTTACACGCGCGTGGACACCGTTCACAGCTCGCGAAACGTGCGGGTCGAGGTCGATCGCCAGGTGGTCGCCGAGACCAACCGGCCCGTGCTGCTGTTCGAGACCGGACTGCCCACTCGCTACTACATTCCGAAGCTGGACGTGCGCATGGACCTCCTCGAGCCGACCAGCACGATCACGCATTGCCCTTACAAGGGCGACGCGAGCTACTGGTCGCTGCGAGTTGGCGACAAGACCTACAAGGACTTCGTGTGGGGCTACCCGCGGCCGATCCCGGAGATCCCGAAGATCGAAAACCTCATGTGCT
>Ga0070717_10002488_pt1 | contig 13006 bp, 15 predicted proteins | sample LARL113metaG_FD_71366 | JGI IMG/M metagenome (GOLD analysis project Ga0070717, IMG submission 71366) | Corn, switchgrass and miscanthus rhizosphere microbial communities from Kellogg Biological Station, Michigan, USA - LAR L11-3 metaG | ecosystem: Host-associated > Plants > Roots > Rhizosphere ... | reverse complement strand
GACGCGATCGTGTCGCCGACCTCACCGGTACCGGCGTTCAAGCTCGGCGAGCGCACGGCTGATCCGCTGGCAATGTATCTGGCGGATATTTTTACCATTACGGGAAATCTCGCAGGCATCTGCGGAATCAGCCTGCCGTGCGGTTTTGCGAACGTGAACGGTAATCGGTTACCAGTCGGTCTCCAGATTCTCGGCAAAGCGCTCGACGAAGCGCGCATTTTTCAGGTCGCGCACGCTTACGAACAAAGCACAAACTGGCACAAGGCGAGATCGCCGATCTCGCTAAATCCGAAATAGAAATGGAGCCGACGACGGGATTCGAACCCGTGACCTACGGTTTACGAAACCGTTGCTCTACCAGCTGAGCTACGTCGGCGCGGAGCGGCAAAGATTACATCCGTTGGCTTCTGACTCAAGCGGGTTGAACGGAAAGGGAATGCGGGCGATTGAGGGCAATCGCCCCTACCTTAAAAGATGAATCGTTTGGAAGAAATTCTGCTGGCGAAGCGCGACGAGATCGAGCGGTTGAAGCCGCGCATTGCTGAGTTAGATCGACAGGCAGAGGCGCGACAAGATTTCCGCAGTTTTCGAAAAGCGCTCGAACCAAGCGACGAAAAGCTCGCGGTCATCGCTGAGGTGAAAAAAGCGTCACCGTCGGCGGGCGTAATCGCGGAATCGTTCTATCCGGTTCAGATCGCGACGAACTATGAACGCGCAGGCGCAAATGCGATTTCGGTTTTAACCGATTCCAAATTTTTTCAGGGCAGCCTGGAACATCTTAAGAACGTTCGGAAGGCGGTTTCGCTTCCGTTGCTGCGGAAAGATTTCGTTTGGGATCGCGCCCAAATCGCGGAATCGGCTGCGAATGGTGCGGACGCGATTCTTTTAATTGTGGCGGCGCTGACTCAAGACCAACTCGTTCGTCTCCTCAAAGGCGCCAAAGAATTTCGGCTCGATTCGCTGGTCGAAGTCCACAGCGTCGATGAGTTGCAACGCGCACTGGAAGCCGGAGCCGAGATCGTTGGAATCAATAATCGTGACCTGACCACGTTCGATGTCGATCTTACGGTGACGGAAAAACTCTGCCGCGACGTGCCGGACGAAATCGTTCTCATCAGCGAAAGCGGAATTAAAACGCCACAGGACGTCGCGAGAGTGAGAGCGTGCGGTGTGGATGCGATTCTGGTCGGCGAGGCGTTGATGCGCGACGAAATTTCTATCGGACAATTGCGCGCTTAGCGGAAGTTGATTGAATCAAGTTCGTTGTACGGGCTGATTGGATACGAATGCGTGCCGAATAGAGCGCCAAAAACCGCGGGGCCCGGGAATGGGCCCGGCCCGCGCAACCAGAACAGGGCAATTGGCGTGATTCAAAATGCTGCGGGTGAGATCACCCATGATGTAATGGCGAAACATGCCGCGGGCTTGCGACGAACCGGTCACGATGAGCTCATAACTTTTTTCGCCCGCTTCGGCGAAAACTTGATCGACCACGATTCCGTGACGAATACGAACCTCAGTTGGCACACCGAGTTTTTCCAGGTCCTGTTTTTGGGAGCGCAGATTGATTCCAAGTTCGGAATTTGATTCGAGCAAGCGGGCGACGTCTTCCTCCATTTGCACCAGATCGGCATAAATGGCAGGCGGCTCCGCCATCACGTGTAGCAAAGTCACCGCCGCACCTACAGCGGAGGCGAGTTTTCCCGTCAACTGGAGCACTTCTTCAATGAATTCCTTTCCGCCGGTGCAAACCAGAAATTGCTTCAGTTGCGCCCAATCGCCCATTGCTACCAGGACCGGGGGCGAAATTGTTTTAATCACTTCGTAGGTTTTTTCAGAACGCCAGTGTGGTCCGGTCGAGCCCGTCTTCCGCGCTCCGATGATCACCAGGTCGTATTTTACCTTGGTGGTTTGATCGACAATCTGTCGCACTGGCTCACCCTCGCTGAGCGCGATTTGGGGCGAGATATTTTTTCCGCGAAACCATTCGGCCTGCTTCTCAAGCGCTTGGCGCAAGGCTGGTTCATCTTCGGCTGTTTCGGCGATGCCGAGAAGAGTCGTCTCCGCCTGCAAGGGGCCCGCCAGCAACGCGCCGAGCCGCGTGGCGCTGTCCGCGGCCGGTTTTCCATCACTGCAAATCAAAATCTTCATAGCGAAATCACAATTTGTGGCCAGTCAGCAGTGTGTAAATGACAATGGCCGCGCCGATCAACGGCAGCGGCACGAAGGCGAGCCGGATTTTCGGACCGGCAAAATATTGAGTCGAGATTGCCCCAATTTGCGCCCCGATGGCGGCGCCGGTGTGCATGACGAGCGCGATCAAGATATCGACATTGCCTTTGACCGCGTGGCTGAACGTTCCATAACTGGCCGAAATAATGATTTCGAACAAATCGGTGCCAACGGCGAGATGGGTTGGAATTCCCAGCACATAAACCATTGAGGGCATGCGGATGTAACCGGCCCCGCCGCCGAGAAAGCCGCTAAAGAGGCCCCCAACGAAAGCGACCAGCAAGATTATCCAAAGCGAAATAGTCACTCCGGAAGCGGGAAGCTTAATCATGGGGGAAAACTTCAGGCGTTGAATGCCGCTCGTCACGTGTTTGAACGCCGAAGGATCGTGTTTTGCCTTCGCACCTTTGACCGTGCCGCCGGCCATTCGCGTTTGAGATAGAGTTTTGCGGCTCTCCCAAATCATGAATGTGGAAATGCTCAAATAGACGACAATCGAAACGACGCTCACGACCAGGTTCACATTGCCGGCGCGCTTCAACATTTGAATCAACTGCGCGCCGACTTCTGCGCCAGCGATCGTGCCGAAGGCCATAATCAACCCAAGTTTTAGATCGACATTGCCAAACGCCCGATGCTGTCGCACGGCCACCACGGATTTGCCGACGATATGGGCGAGGTCTGTCCCGATCGCGAAATTCCAATCCAGTCCCACTGCTCGCAAGGCCGGGCCGGCAATGAAACTGCCGCCCACGCCGAAAAAGCCGCCCAGAATTCCGATCACAAATCCGACGATGACGAGATAGACCGGACTGATGTGAGCACCGGAAATGGGGAAAAACATAGTTTACTCCGCGCGGCCCCGAATCAATCGCAGTAAGAGTGTGGTCACATTTTGGAGGACGACCGCCTGACCGATCATGAGCAGAATGGCCGCGCCGGCATAGGTGTAACGATGGTGGGCTTCCAATTGATGGAGCCACCCACCGAGGAAATGCAGAACCAGGAAGAAATAGGCGACAACGAGAACGGCATAGATCGCCAGCTCAATTAGAAATGCGCGCAACGTTTTTGCCGTTTCCTTTTTCATTGTCCTAAATTCATCGCCTGGCGATACGCTCAAGGTCGTGTGCGATCATGGTAAAAGGCAAATTCCGTTGCTCAGCAGCAGAGTAAGATCAAGCGGAAGAGGAAGAGAACCAAATAGGTGCGAAGACTAAGAGGAAGAGGTAGAGGAAGACTTCCCATGGAAACGCCCGTTGCCCTGACAATCGCTGGCTCGGACAGCAGCGCCGGCGCCGGAATCCAAGCTGATCTAAAAACATTCGGCGCGCTCGAGGTTTACGGACTGACTGCTGTCACCTGCGTCGTCGCAGAAATTCCAGGCAAAGTCTCGCGGATCGAACCGGTCAGCGTCGAAATGGTGCGCCAGCAAATCGAAGTTCTCGCCAAAAGTTTTCCAATCGCCGCGATCAAGACAGGATTGCTTTGCTCGGCAGAAAGTATTTCCGCCATCGCCCAATCAATTCTCGATCTTCCGCGCAAGGTTCCATTAGTGGTGGATCCGGTCATCACTGCAACCGGCGGCGATCTGCTTCTCCAATCCGACGCGATCGATGCTTACAAGATCAATCTGTTTCCACTCGCGACTTTGATCACGCCGAATCTCGATGAAGCTGGGCAATTGCTCGGCGAAAATATTCAAAATCTCGAATCGATGAAACGCGCAGGTCAAGAATTAGAGCGCGAATTCAAAACTGCGATTTTGCTCAAAGGCGGTCATTTGGCCGGCGACGTGGCTGTCGATCTTTTATTTAGCGGTGGCAAGATGGTTGAATTTTCGGCACCATTCGTGCGCGACGTTGCGACGCACGGCACCGGCTGCACTTACTCGGCCGCGATCACTGCGGGTCTCGCGGCGGGCATGCCGCTGCCGGATTCAATCGCACGCGCTAAAAAATTTGTGACGGCCTGCATCGCGGATCGACTTCGCTGGGAATCGGATGCCCGCGAAAATATTGATGCGTTGAGCCATTCGCCGAAGAACGGCTAGGCTTTCTTCTTTTTCTTCTCGATCTTGCCGACGCGTTTCGCTTTTTTCCAGCGCTTGAATTCCATCGCTTGTTCCGCCGCCGCCGTCTCCGCCTGTTTCTTACTTCGGCCGCGACCTTTCCCGAGAACGATCCCTTCCCAGACTGCTTGCACCACGAATCGTTTATCATGCTCAGGTCCGGTTTGGGAGAGGACTTCGTAAACTGGACTCCGTGGCGAAATGCTTTGGAGCAATTCCTGCAAATGCCCTTTCGGATTGATATCGACTGGTTCTTCGGCCAGCTGAGCTAGATCTTGTTGCGCCTGGGCCAAAATAAATTTTCTCGTCTTTTCCAGCCCGCCATCGAGATAAATCGCGCCGATCAGCGCTTCGAACGCATCGGCCAAAGTTGATACTCGCGCGCGGCCGCCGCTCGCTTCTTCACCGCGCCCCATCAACAGGAACTGTCCGAGATCGAGTGCGGCGGCGTGCGCTTTTAATGCATCTCGCGAGACCAGCCGCGACCGCAATTTTGTCAGTTGGCCTTCCGGCTGATCTTTGAAATGCCCAAAAAGATATTCCGTAACGACGAGTTGCAGGATGGCGTCGCCCAAAAATTCCAGCCGCTGATTATCGAAATGGCGCTGCTGAGTTTCGTGGCCGAGGCTCGGGTGGGTCAGAGCTTCGGCGAGCAAGAGCGGATTGCGGAATTTGTAACCGATTCGTTCTTCCAGAGGATGCATGTGATTTCGGAATTACGATTTAGGATTCAGGACTTAGCATCTTCGACATGAATAAAGAACAACTTAAACAGCGCACCAAGGATTTTGCCCTTCGCGTCATGACTCTTGTCGATCATTTACCGAAGAATAGAAAAGGACGAATCCTTGGAGATCAGTTACTGAGAAGCGCCACACCGGTCGCGGCAAATTACCGCGCGGCCTGTCGCGCATGTTCCACCGCGGAATTTGCGGCAAAGTTGGGAAACGTTCTGGAGGAGGCCGACGAAAGCGCACTCTGGATGGAATTGATTAGTGACGGCGAATTGGTCAAAGCATCCCGAGTCAGCGCTCTTTTGGCAGAAGCAAACTCACTGCGATCATGTTCACCGCACGACGCACGACCCAGCGTAAATCCTAATACCTAAATCCTATGTCTTAAATATCCTTTACCGCTTCTGATAAATTTCGAGCGAGGTAACGACGTCGAGCGCGCGCTGCAAAACGGAATCGCGTGCCGGCTGTTTCTCATGGCTACGATTGCGACGCTGCGTGTCGGGGATGTCCAATTCTGGATTCGTCCCGGCGATCAACGCCGCTTCGTTTAAGTGAGGTCGCTCTGTCTCGTAAACGAACGGCAACATGCCTTTCTCGCCGCTGAGTCGAAAGATTTGGCGCTTGTCTGCGACCGGCAGTTCCACCGGCAGATCCGGTTTCACTCCGCCAGGGAACAACGGTTGACCGTCCGCCAAAATCACTTCAGCAGACGCGACCCGCAAAATTTTGCCACTCGGCAACGGTAGATCGGAATATTCAACCGCTCGGCCAGCGGTCGTCTGGCCGATAATCAAAGCTTTATCGTAGAGCCGGAGATCGGCTGCAATGACTTCTCCGCCACCAGCCGTGTCGATATCGGCCAGCACCACCACCAAACCCTGAAATGCCGGATCACGATCTGAACTAAATGCCCGGTCCTGACGTGCCGCTGGTTTACGCAAAGTGAAAAGAGCTTTGCCTTTTGGACAAAAGTGTTTTGCGAATTCGGCCGCGGTCGCGAAATCGCCTGTGCCACTGGCCCGAAGATCGACAATCAAGGCGTTGATTTTTTTCGTCGCGAAATCCTGCAAGCGTTTGTCCATCTCTTTCAGGCTGGCGCTATTGAGCGCACCAGGCCGGAGATATCCAATGTGCTCCTCGAAAACCTCGCTATAAAACGGCGCGGTCGATTCTGCTGCCGCGCCCTCGTGACTGGGCAGGAGCATTAACCCACCAGGCATGCGGACGAGTAATCCGGTAAGCGTCGCTCGATTTAGTTCTGTGTCTGTGAGCACCTCCGGGTTCGTAAAATTGTTCTTCAGCAGCGCGACCGCAGCCTGAAGGTCGCTTTCGCCTAACGAGTTGATTATCTGTTCTGTGCTCGGCGCTGCAGACGGCGACGGCGCGGGAGATCTGACGGCCGCCGGACTGTTTGTTGTCGGCGCTGACGACGGAGCCGGGCTCTGACCCAATAAATTTGCCGCGAGTAAGAGTGAAATGGCCGTAGCGGCCGTCCAATTCAACATTGCATTTATAGTTAACCGGTCGCCGCGCTGAGAGCAATATCGCGCCGGCAGTGACAGCCATCGAATTGAATGCGCGACACAGCTTCATAAGCGAGCGACCGCGCGGCAGCGATGTCTGTTCCCAGCGCCGTCACGGCGAGAACGCGACCGCCAGCGGTGACGATGCTGCCGTCGCCGAGCTTCGTTCCGGCGTGAAAAATCTGAATGGCTTCCATTCTTGTCACTTCTTCCAAACCGGAAATCACTTTGCCCGTCTCGTATTTCTCCGGATAGCCAGCGGAGGCCAAAACAACCGTCACCGCCGCTCGTTTGTCCCAATCGATCGTGTAATTGTTGATCTTCCCGTCGATCGTGGCTTGCAACAGCGCCAACAGATCGGATTTCATCCTTGGCAAGAGAGCTTGTGTTTCAGGATCGCCGAAGCGGCAATTGAACTCGAGCACGCGCGCGCCGTCACTCGTAATCATCAGTCCCGGATACAGTAATCCGCGATAGGTGATTCCTTCCTTCGCTAAGCCGCCCAAAACCGGGCGCATAATTTCGCTTTCAAACTGTGACTGCAACTGGAGATCCCAATTGTTCGCCGGACTAAACGCGCCCATCCCGCCGGTGTTCGGGCCTTCGTCGCCGTCAAAGGCCCGTTTGTGATCGCGCGCCGATTCCAGCAAGCGGTAATTTTTTCCATCCACCAGCGCGTGAAGCGAGCATTCGGTGCCGCGCAAAAATTCTTCGATCAGAATCCGGCGTCCGGCCTCGCCGAATCGCGCTTCGTTCATCATCATTTCGACTGTCGACTGCGCGGCCGCGACGTTCTCCGCGATGATTACACCCTTCCCAAGGGCGAGTCCGTCGGCTTTGATCACGACCGGGAATTTTATTTCTTCGCAATAGCGAAGCGCTTCGCGGCTATCCGAAAAGGTGCTTGCCTGCGCGGTCGGAACTTTTTGTGCGCGCATCAATTCTTTCGCAAAAATTTTGGACGACTCCAGGCGCGCTGCGGATTTGGTCGGGCCGAAAATTCGCAACTTCTCTGCATCAAAAAGATCGACAATCCCCATGGCGAGCGGATCGTCCGGGCCGACCACGGTTAGATCGACATCGTTCTGTTTCGCGAAGGTGCGCAATCGCGGCAAATCAGTTGCCGGAATTGGAACATTTTCAGCGATCGAACCAGTGCCCGCGTTTCCGGGCGTGCAGAAAATGCGATCGATCGCCGGAGATTGCTTCAATTTCCAAACCAGCGCGTGTTCGCGGCCGCCGCCGCCAATTACCAGAAGTTTCATTGCTGCGTCCAAATGTAGAGGTAGCCGAGTCGGCTGCGAGAATATTTCCAATTTGCAGGCGGTACACCTGCCACTACAACTATTGCTATCGCGATTCCGCGGGAACGATCGGAAGTTCCAGTTTCTCGGTGTGGCGAATGATCACGATTTTCGATTCCACGCCGATTTGCTCTGCCATCAATCTCCGGTGCAACTCGTGGATACTACCGATCGGCTCGTCGTTAAACGCGACAATCACGTCGCCTTCGCGCAGTCCCGTGGTCGCGGCCGGGCTGTCTTTGTCTACCGAGACGAGAAGAACGCCTGTTTCGAGCGGCAGGTTGTAGAAACGAACGACGCGGCGATGAATTGGAACGTTCTGTCCGGCCACACCGATATAACTGCGTCGAATGCGTCCGTCTCGGATCAACCAACCCGCGACAAACTTGGCGGTGTTACTAGCAATGGCGAAGCAGATTCCTTGCGCCGGACGAATCATTGCTGTGTTTACGCCGATCACTTCTCCTGCGGAATTGACGAGTGGGCCGCCAGAGTTTCCCGGATTCAACGCGGCATCGGTCTGAATGATGTTGTCGATCAAACGGCCGGATTGCGCATGCATCGATCGCCCAAGCGCGCTGATCACGCCCGCCGTCACGCTGGCTTGAAACCCGAGCGGATTTCCAATCGCGATCACGACCTGGCCGACGCGCACATTTTCGGAATTGGCCAGGCGCACATGGGCAAGTTGCGGCGCATCGATTCGAACTACTGCGAGATCGGTATCGGGGTCATCACCAATTAATTGCGCATGGTAATCCCGTCCATCAGCCAAATTCACCGTGATCTGCACCGCGTCATGAACAACGTGGCTGTTAGTCAAAATGAAACCGTCGGGAGCGATAACAAAGCCCGAGCCACTGCCAGTGACCTCGCGAGGACCACGCCGTTCATTCACTCGTTGTTTGATGTCGATGTTAGCAACCGCCGGCGACACACGCTCAACCGCGCCGACCACGGTGCGAGAATATTCATCAAGCAATGCGGAATCGGTCGATCGCGCGGCACCGGGCCCAGGTTTCATCCAATCATTGTTTTCTGACAGCAAAAGTGCCGCCTCGGTAGGTCTTTCGCCTGGAAAACTCACTCTCTTCATAATCAAATTTCGGAAGGGAAGGGCGAACAGTCAAATACAGGCTAAACGATACCATACATACTATTTAGTATGTTACATCCGGGCTTGCGTGTAACGATGGCGCGGTCTAGAAGACGTCATGGCCAAAGGCGCCTCCCCGGCTTCCGTCTTGGATGCCCAATGTCCGTCGCGCCTCGTCCTCGATCGGATTGCGGACAAATGGACCGCATTGATCATCCAATTGCTCTCGAAAAAAACGATGCGTTACGCCGAGCTTCATCGCGAGATTGGCGGCATCTCGCAAAAGATGCTGACCCAAACGCTGCGCAGCCTGGAGCGCGACGGTCTGGTTGAGCGCAAGGTTTATCCAGTGGTTCCGCCGAAAGTCGAATATTCGCTTAGCAAACTCGGCCGAACCTTGATCGAACCGCTGCGCGCGCTGTGTCGCTGGTCGGAAAAACATCTGGCCGAGTTACAGGCCAATCGCGCGCGTGCGAAAGCGAAACGGGACGCTACAGATCTACTCCGAGTTTAACTCGAAGTTGATCTTCACATCGTAGTGGTCGCCCTTGCCGAGTCCGTCCGGCAGCGGCTCAACTCGACTAACGCGATTGGCGATTGCTTTGACCGACTCATCCAGCTCGGAGCTTCCAGACGGTCGAACAACTTCGAAACTGGAGACGCGACCATCTTTTTCGATCCGAAGCTTTACCAGCACTGAATTTTTTGAACCTGTAGTCGCGTCTGTCGTTGGCTGTACCCATTCGCTGTAAAAACGGTCGTGCAGCATGCTCCCGTACCAACCAAACTTCGAGTCGTTCGCGCTCCCGCCCGCGTGACCGCTGCCGGTTCCGGGTGCCGCTCCTTTTCCGCTTCCGGTCTGAGTAGCGCTAGTTTTCTTTGGTTCTTTCTCACTTGAATCGTTTTTCACTGGAATCGCTTTTGCGATTTCCTTTTTCTCGGGCTCGCCGTCGGCTTGCTCGTTCTCCTTTTTTTCCGGCGTCGGTTTCACAATCGGCGACGGTTTCGGAGAGGCTTTCGCCAAAGTAATTTTCTTTGGCGCCCGAGCCGGACTGGCAGTTGGCGTCGGCTTCGGTGTGGGTTTCGGCGTTGATTTGGCTTTCGCCGTTGGACTCGGTTTGGGATTACGAACTGGAGTCGCGGTTGGGGTCGGCTTCGGTTTCGGAGTGGGAAGTTGAATGTCGCTGGGCGCGGATGCCAAATACGGCCGATCTTCGTCGGTCTCACGTTCTTTAAACGAATCCGTCTTCGATTCTTTGCGTGGCAACGGAGACTTCGCTGTCGGCGGCAGATTCTTCTTTTCGGGGACAACGCCGTCGCCCGCGCCGCCATTCATCCAAACTACGGTTTGCGCGCCGGAATCTTTGTGTTCGCGACTCCAATGAATCAGTCCAGCAATGATCGCGATGTGGGCGGCTGCGATCAGTCCGACGTTTGTGCAAAACCGCAGGTTTTTCGGCATCGCTATCTTTGCTCCGCGCGCGTCGCGATCCCGACCTTCATGATCTGTGCGCGTTGCAGTGCGTCCATCAACGTGATCAGCTTTTGCACGGGCAAATCGCGATCGGGTCGAATCACAATCGCGATGTCCGGATTCGCACGCTTCATTTCGATTAATTGCGCGCTGAGCGAATCAAGATCGACAACCTGATTGTTGAACCGGATCATTTCATTTCGATCGATCGAAATCGTTTGGACTTGCGACGAACTGACCGGCGGATTTTTAGCGCCGCTCGACGGAATTACTAGGCTCATGCTGCTCTCGAGCAACGGCGTTGTGATCATGAAAATGATGAGCAGCACGAATGCGAGATCGAGCAGCGGCGTGATGTTGATCTCGGAAAGCGAGGAGAGACTTTGCCGTTGCGAGTAACGCCTCATCTCCGAAACGCCGACTCGCGCGCGGCGTGATCGACGAACTTATGCTCGAACTCGGACGCGAGCTCGGCCGCAAAGTTGTCCATCTCCACGATCATGCCGCGGATGCGCGTAACCAGAAAATTGTAACCGAACATCGCGGGAATTGCGACACAGAGCGCGGTCACTGTGGTAATCAGCGCGCCGGAAACGCCGGGCGCCATCGAAGCGAGATTCGGTGCGCCGGCTTCAGCCACGCCGGTGAACGCGTCCATCACGCCCCAAACCGTTCCGAGCAATCCGAGAAAAGGCGAACCACTCACCGCGGTCGCGAGCAAAATCATTTGCGACTCGAGCTCGAGCGCAGTTTCGCCGACCGCTCGCTCCATCGCCGCTCTAACCGCGCCCATCTGCGCCGCCGAAATTTTTTCCGAGATGCCAAGCCGCGCCCGAAATGTTTCGTCGACTTCAGCCGATCCGAGTAACTGAAACGTCACTTCCTGGCAACCGGCGCGATAAACATTAAAAATTGGCGATCCCGGAAAGCGCGCGTTTTTTTCGAACAACCGCAGCGGTTGTCGATCTTGCCGAAACGCCGAGAGAAAGCGCGCGTTTTGTTTTCGAGCGAACTGGATCACGCGCAACTTCGTGAGCATGACCGACCAGCTGAAAATCGAAGCGATCGCGAGAAGCAGCAGGACGAGCTTGCCGGCAATGGTAGCGTGCTCAAATGCAAAGAGCAGACCGCCGGCCGCAATCAAAGACGCTATCAATCAATTCACCTGCGAAACTATTAGCGGATTCTGGCGAAAGCGAAAGGGCTAGTCGCGCGCGTTAATCTTTTTCGGAAACGTTGGCCGCAATTTCGCGCCGATAACGAACGCGAGACCAATCGCGATTAAAAAGAAGGAAAAGAACTGGCCACGGGTGAAACCGCCAATCAAGGTTGCGTCCGGTTCCCGAAAATTCTCAACCATGATCCGGAAGATCGCGTAGCAAATGAAAAACAAACCGGTGAGAACACCATTCGGTTGCCGCATGCGCGTGCGGACGAACCAGAGGACCGCAAACAAGACAATTCCTTCGAAAAAGGCCTCGTAAAGCTGCGACGGATGTCGCGGAGTCAGTATCCCGCGAAGGATTTCTTTTACTTCCGGCTGAGAACGAACCGCCGCGACGATTGCGTCCGACGAAGTCAGTGATGGATTGATCTGGCGGCACGCGCTGATCGCGCGCTCGGCTTCTCCAATGTTTTCCGTCAACTCTTTTGGAAACTGCATTGCCCAGGAAACATTGGTCGCGCGGCCGTAAAGCTCGCCGTTGATGAAATTGGCACAGCGGCCAAAAAACAATCCGATGGGCGCGGTCACGACCAGGTTGTCCCCGAGATTCGTCCACGAAATTTTGTGGCGCCACGCATAATAAAAAGTGAACGCGAGCAGACCGAGCATTCCGCCGTGGCTCGACATCCCGCCTTCCCACACCCGCAAGATCGACAACGGCGCGCGCAACATCTCCGGCTTGTAAAACAACGCGTAACCCAGCCGGCCGCCGACGATCACGCCGAAGAGCGCAGCGCCAGTGATGAAGTCGCCGACTTTCGCCACTGGCAAATCGGCGTAACCACGCTTCGCCAGAAATCGGAAGAGCGCATAGCTGCAAACAAAGGCGAGCACATAAGCCAATCCGTACCAACGGGGACCGACATTGTCCCATAGGCGAAAGATCAGCGGGTTAAGATCGTGGACGTAATAAGCGAGCATTCGCGTGCGCGATTCTCACCGCGAGCCCGAACGGTTCAACACTTTTCGCAAAAACGGAGCGGTGCGGCTCTTTTTGTTCTTAGCGACTTGCTCTGGCGTTCCAACCGCCACGACTCTGCCGCCGTCCGCACCAGCTTCCGGTCCAAGATCGACAATGTAGTCAGCCTCCGCGATCACGTTCAGGTTATGCTCGATCACGATCACAGTATTGCCTTCATCGACCAATCGATGCAGCACTTTGAGCAGAAGATCGACATCGGCCATGTGCAAACCGATTGTCGGCTCTTCGAGCAGATAAAGCATCGAACCGAGCTTCCGCATTTTGCGAATGCGTTCGTTGGTAGCGCGACTGACGCCGCGCTTCAATTGGGTGACCAGTTTCAACCGTTGCGCTTCACCACCGCTCAACGTCGGACTCGGCTG
>Ga0070717_10002487_pt1 | contig 13013 bp, 12 predicted proteins | sample LARL113metaG_FD_71366 | JGI IMG/M metagenome (GOLD analysis project Ga0070717, IMG submission 71366) | Corn, switchgrass and miscanthus rhizosphere microbial communities from Kellogg Biological Station, Michigan, USA - LAR L11-3 metaG | ecosystem: Host-associated > Plants > Roots > Rhizosphere ... | reverse complement strand
TAACCCGCCGGTGTGTAGAGGCCCTTCCCCAGATTCTCGAAAAAGACCCAGACAAACATCGCGCCAATCGTCACTCGGACGATTGCCAGACCGTTTGCTGCCTGCGGTTGGTGGGCCCCTGTGGTTACGTCGCTTCGCAGTGAGGTTGCGATTGTTGTCATGGTGAACCTCGTCCAATGGATGCTATACCAGATTGGAAATATTCGAATAAGCCGCCATTGGTTTATTGCGCTTTCATCCAGGTATCCGAGCCCGTCAGCTTAACTGAGACGTCAGTAATGAAGAGGTGCAGGGGCTTGCCGTCGGCTGTCCCACGGTGCTCGGTTGAGATCAGAAGAGGACCTGCCTTCTTGTAGCCTGCCCACGTTGCGATGACGAGGCTCGGCTTCTTGGGCCCGCCGCGGTGGTAGGCAAATTCCTCGACGCGGTTGTCTTTGCCGACGTAGAGTTCCCAAGTATCGCCGGGCGTGTAACCGCCGACCTCCGCGGGATACTTCACTGCGACCAGCTCGGCCGAGCCTTTGCCCAGCGGCAGTTTATGCATACCTTGATCGGTCACGGTAGCACTGGTGTCCCAGTAAGCATGGAAGGGGAACAGAAGCCAATAGTTATCGTTGGTGAAACCCGGATCAACTTCGTTTTTCACCACGTCGGGTTGGCTGTTAAGCTCGGAGCGCATATAGGAAACCTTCACCGGTTTACCGTCTTTATCCTTCCCTTCATAGGAAACCTTGTTGGTCTTGGGCTCCCAAACCCATGAACGGGAGACACTCACTCCAGGAAACTGTGCATTCCAGGTGTAGCGGATCGCTTCAATTTGCCCGAACGAATCGAGGCCATATGTCTTGGCAATCTTTTCGAGGATTGGCGGGCGCGTCTGCGCCCAAGAGTTTGGAGCGAGGACCAGCAACCCAAAAACTAGACAACTGAGCGTTGTGGAACGGCCGAACTTTATCATGGAGGGTCCTCCTTTAACACCCGTGTTGTGAACATTCGCGGTGTGGATTACTTTTTTGCCTGGGGTGATGTGGGATTGTGTTGCGTGCGCGAGTTGAGTCATTGGGAACTCCCTTCTGACGACCTGTCCGTTGCTAGTTACCTTCAGACGGCATGACGGTTGCGATTAAACATAACTGAAGAATACGGGTGTATTGGACGAAGTATTGATCGATACCTTGGCATGAGTCGGGTCGAGTTGCTGATCCGCACCGCTGGTTGGCAGCCGGAGACGTTCGCATCCGCACACGAATTCCTCGTCCGGCCCGAACGTAGTGACATGCCGATTATCTTTCTCTTCTCTCGACCCATCGCGACAAGGCTGGAATTTTATCTCAGCGAAGCTATCCGTACAAATCATCGCCACAGGTCCTCCTCCGCAGCCGTGACAACTCGCGTTGGCTGCTGGTAAAATCTCGGTCCATGTCGGCCGATTAAGGAGTCTCCGTGAAGCTGCGAGTTCTCTCGTCGTTGCTGCTGCTCTTTTTTCCGGCATCCCAGTTTCCGGCATGCCAGTTGGCCCAAGCCACGTCGGGTGCCCAGAAATTCAGCCCGCCTACCCGCACCTTTCGCTTCACCTACAGCTTCACCGTGAAGGATATTCCCACCGGAGCGAAGCGAGTGCGCGTCTGGATTCCGGTGCCCCAGACTGACCCGCATCAGACGGTGCGCGTTCTGGCGGTCAAGGCTCCGGTTAAAACGCGAATGACTCAGGAGCCCCAGTATGGCAATCGGATGATGTATGCCGAGATCCAGAATTCCGCGGCGGGCAAAGCAGAGTTCACTCTCGAGTACAAGATCACGCGTCACGAATACTCGCGAGGCGATTACGCGGAACTCAAGCGGACAGATCAGAAGCCCAGCGTCGTGTCTGCGTCGATGAGCCGTTTGATTGCGCCTGACAGTCTGATCCCTACCGACGGGAAGATCAAGGAGCTGGCGGTCGAGGTAACCGGATCCCAGAGCGGCGCGGTCGCAAAAGCCAAGGCTGCCTATGATTACCTGTTCACGAATATGCGCTACGACAAGACGGGCTCAGGCTGGGGACGCGGGGACGCGCTGTGGGCCTGTGACGCCAAGCGCGGCAACTGTACAGACTTCCATTCTCCATTCATCGGCATGCTGCGGGTTGACGGGATTCCGGCCCGCTTCGACATTGGCTTTCCACTGCCCGAAGACAAAGACAAAGGAGATATCGCCGGGTACCACTGCTGGGCTGAGTTCTATGCGCCCAAGACCGGCTGGATCCCCGTTGACATCTCAGAGGCGTGGAAAGCGAAGCGGAAGCAAGATTATTTCTTCGGCAGCGTTGACGCCAATCGCGTGCAGTTATCCACCGGCCGCGACGTCGTACTGTCTCCCAAGCAGGATGGCCCAGCGCTAAATTACTTCGTCTACCCGTATGTCGAGGTCGACGGTCAGCCGTACGAAAAGCTCGACAAGCAGTTCAGCTTTGAGGAAGTAAAACCTCTCGGAGTGAGGCGACCAGTTTGAACGGCGTTAATTGGAACTAGAGGTCAGTAGTTTTTGGCCGGGAGCGGCACGCGAGCTGGTTAGGGTGTGTGCTGCTCGGGTTCGTCCTGCCATTGCGGTGCTGGCGCAGGTCTTCCGCATCGCTTCAATTCTTATATTGCTAAAAATCCAGCATCGTTTCAGACGAACGAGGGCGGGGGCACTTTTGGACGCAGTTGCTTGACTGCGGGGGTGGAGGAGAGGAGTATGGATTTTGCCGCTATCCCCCCGGCGACTGTACCGATCCCCTGACGAAAATGAGAACAGCGGAGTGATTTATGCGAACGCGGATTTGTGCTGGACTGCTGTTGACGATTGCTTTGGTGGTTGCGGCGGAAGCTCAGACTTACGCGCAGAGCGTGCTGTACAACTTTGGTTCGTCGTGCTGATGGTTTATATCCGTTCGGTGGTTTGGTGAGGGACGCGGCGGGGAATCTTTACGGTACGACCTGGTCGGGAGGCGGGAGCTTGAATTGCAGTCCTTACAGCGGGTGCGGAACCGTATTTATGTTGGACAGCAGCGGCAGAGAAAGCATCCTGCATACGTTCACCAGCGGGACGGACGGAGCGGGGCCGGTCGCGTCGCTTACGTTGGACGGGGCGGGGAATTTGTATGGGACGACTTCGGCGGGCGGAATCTCTTCGCACTATGCGGGGGGCGCTGGGACGGTCTTCGAGATTACGGCTGCGGGAACGTATTCCATTCTGCACAAGTTCGGCTCAAGCCCGACGGATGGGAAGGCTCCGCGGGGAAGTCTTATTCTGGATGACGCGGGGAATCTGTACGGGACTACCACTGCGGGCGGCGCGTACGGCAAGGGCACGGTTTTCGAATTGAGAGCGAACGGGAGTGAGACTGTCTTGTACAGCTTTCGCGGAAAGGCGGACGGGGCTTATCCCGGAACTAACCTGCTTCGCGATGGCGTTGGGAATCTCTCCGGCACGGCAAATCAGGGCGGTGCTTTCGGAGTTGGGGTGATCTTCAAGTTGAGTTTGAAGGGCGTGCTCACCGCTCTGCACACGTTCTGCTCTTTGCCGGGTTGCGCGGATGGAGAATACCCGTTGTACATCGTGCGAACCGCGCAGGGAAATTTTTATGGCAGCACGGAGTACGGAGGCAACGGCCAGGGAGTGATCTTCGAGGTGAGCAGCACCGGAGCGGAAACTACGCTGTACACTTTTTGTCCCGGAGGCGTGGGCTCGGGTTGTCCAGACGGGAGCGGACCCACACGGTTGTTGGCTTCCGGAGGGGAGTTGTACGGCACGACCGCGGGTGGCGGCAATGGTGGCGCTGGCCTGATTTATCAGTTGACCACTTCGGGGGTTGAGAGCGTGTTATACAGTTTTCCCGCCAACTATTCGGAGGACGCAACTCCGGTAGGAGTGATCATGGACAGTTCGGGGAATTTGTATGGCACCGCACTCAATGGAGGATCGGGAAACGTCGGAGTGGTGTTTGAGCTTGCGAAGAACTAAATAAACCCCCGAAATCCCCGGCGTTTTAGGTCTTGTTACGAAATCCGAACAAAACCGGCGGTGGATAGAAATTTATTTGACTGCACGGCTTCTCATTTGTAAACTCCGCTGTCTTGTCGTCCCGCTTACTCCCCAGGTCCGGATGCCGTTGAATTCGAGCTTGCGGCGCCCGGATGTTTGTAGGGAAAACGTGCTCGGCGTTGATCCCAACGGGCGGCAGGAGTTCCAGAGATCCAAATAGATCATGCGGTTCATGACGGTGCGGTTGCGCCTGCGGCCATTCCCTGCGCAAGCTACGCCGATGCCCACGTTCGTGCCCGACAAAGTCGGCGCATTCGTCGTGCAGTTGGTTGTGAACAACGGGGGTATTCAGCAGCACTCCTTCGACCGTAACGATTACGACATTGAACTCGCCGCCATTCCACCGCATTCTTGAGAGTGATACAGTTTTTGGCGGAGTGGGGATGAAGATGGAATCGGTAAAACTGGTTCAGCGATTTGTGGAGTGGGTGGGGAAGCGGCCCGCTATTTTCAGGGCGCCGGGGCGAGTGAATTTGATCGGGGAACACACGGACTACAACGATGGTTTTGTGATGCCAAGCGCCATCGGATTGGGCACGCATGTTGCGGTGTCGCTACGAGATGACCGCCGGCTGGTGATGCGATCCGGGCAATTTTCGAGAGAGTTCGAGTTTGATCTTGATCATCTGCCCGCGAGCGGCACGGGGGCCTGGTGCGATTATGTAGTGGGGGTGGCGCTAGCGCTGAAGCAGAACGGGCATGATCTAGCGGGCGTAAATTTATTGGTGGATAGCGAGGTCCCGATTGGGGCGGGGCTCAGTTCTTCGGCGGCGATTGAAGTGGCATGTGCTTTGGCGCTGATGGGGCTGAATGGAATTGCTTTGCCAATGGTTGAGGTGGCGAGGCTGTGCCAGCGCAGCGAGAATGCGTTTATCGGGGCGCGGGTCGGGATCATGGACCAGTTTGTGTCATGCATGGGAAAGGCGGGGCACGCGCTTCTGCTCGACTGCCGGTCGCTGGAGTTTGAATTCATTCCCACTCCAGATAGAGTCCGGATGGTGGTTTGCAACACGATGGTGAAACATCAGCACGCGGGCGGGGAGTACAACCGGCGCCGCGAAGAGTGCGAGGAAGGCGTGCGAACTCTCAGCAAGTGGTACCCGGAGATTCGTGCGCTGCGCGATGTCTCGGCCGAGCAATTGGGTGAACACGAGAAGGATATTCCCGAGAAAATCTTCAGCCGCTGCCGCCATGTGGTGGAAGAAAATGCGCGGGTGCAGGAAGGCGCGCGGCGGCTTCGGGCCGGCGATTTGAATGGCTTTGGAGCGCTGATGCGAGAGTCGCATCGAAGTCTGCGCGACCTGTACGAAGTGAGTTGCCGGGAGCTCGACCTCATGGCCGAGGCTGCGGAAGGATTGCCCGGGTACTACGGTGGACGCATGACCGGAGGCGGATTCGGAGGGTGTACTTTGAATCTAATTGAATCACCACATGCGAATGCCTTTGCTGAGGCAGTTGCGCGCCGCTATCAGCGGGCGACGGGGATTGAGCCGGCGGTCTACATCTGTTCCGCGGCGGATGGTGCGAGGTGCGAGGTCGAGGGAGAAGGCTAGTACCTACAAGGACGGCCGGGGTGGAATTGCAAAAGCTGCAAGGGAAGTCGCATCGCCGCTACAATCCGCTGACGCGGGATTGGATTCTGGTATCTCCGAACCGCATGGAGCGGCCCTGGCAGGGGCAGACGGAGAAGGCCGCGGACGCATTTCTTCCCGCGTACGATCCAAGCTGCTATTTGTGCCCGGGGAACGCGCGTGCGGAAGGAGTTCGTAACCCGAAATATTCCACGACGTTTGTCTTTGACAACGATTTCGCGGCCCTGCAACCCGGCGCAGCCAACCTGACCGTGGACGATGGCGGCAAGAATCTGCTGCTGGCGGCGTCGGAGAGCGGGGTTTGCCGCGTGGTTTGTTTCTCGCCGCGTCACGACCTGACGCTGGCTCAGATGACGCTCGACGAAATTGGCCGTGTTGTCGAGGTGTGGGCGGAGCAATACCGCGCGCTTGGCGATCTTCCGCATATCAACCACGTGCAGATCTTTGAAAACCGCGGGGCGATGATGGGGTGCAGCAATCCCCATCCGCATGGGCAGATTTGGGCGACGCAAAGCATACCGAACGAACCGCGAAAGGAGCAGGAGTCGCTGGCAGAATACCGGCGGGAACATCGCAATTGTCTGCTGTGCGATTACGTCGAGTTGGAGCTGGCGGCGGGCGAGCGGGTCGTCTGCCAGAACGAATCTTTTCTTGTGGTCGTGCCTTTCTGGGCGACGTGGCCGTTTGAAACCCTCGTGCTCAGCAAGCGGCACGTTGCCGATATCGACGCCTTAAGTGCGCGAGAGCGCGCAGGGTTGGCGGACATGCTGAGACGCCTCACGACGCGCTATGACAATCTGTTTCAGACGTTGTTTCCATATTCGATGGGATTTCATCAGCGTCCGACGGACGGGAAGGAGCATGCGGAGTGGCATTTTCACGCGCACTTTTTCCCGCCGTTGCTGCGGTCGGCCAGCATCAAGAAATTTATGGTGGGCTTTGAGCTGTTGGCGTCTCCGCAGCGGGATGTGACTGCGGAAGTGGCGGCGGAGAAGTTGCGGAGGTCGCCGGACGAGTTTCCTGTGAACGAACAGTAGATTGCTCGAATGATGAACTTACAAGATCCGAAGATCAAAGTACCAGTTCTCGAAACCGAGCGGCTGAAGCTCCGCGGCCATCGCGTCGACGATTTAGCTGATTGTGCGGCGATGTGGGCGGACCCCTTGGTCGTCCGGCACACGGTTGGCAAGCCGCTTACGGAAGAAGAAAGCTGGAGGAGGTTGTTGGGTTACGTGGGTCATTGGGCGTTAATGGGCTTCGGCTTCTGGGCGGTGGAGGAAAAAGGTACAGGGAGATTTGTCGGAGAGATTGGATTCGTCGACTACAAGCGGGATCTGGAGCCGTCGCTCAAAGGTGTGCCGGAAATCGGGTGGGTGCTCGCCTCGCATGCGCACGGCCAGGGCCTTGCTACCGAGGCGGTTCGCGCGGCCTTGGCTTGGGGCGATGCGCACTTTGATTCGCCACGGACTGCGTGCATCATTGCGCCGCAGAATGTTGCCTCCATTCGAGTGGCGGTGAAGTGCGGGTATCGTGAGCTTACGCGCACGACGTACAAGGGACATCCGGTATTGATGTATGTTCGCGACGCATCGCCTGCCCTTCTGTGTTGACTTGTGGGTGCGGCTCTCATAGTCTTCGATGTCTCCAGCCTTCCTTTCTGGCGGAGTTGAGGTGCAATGGGTTCTGAATCCCTGCCGTCTGGCTCTCGCCTATCAGTTCCGACATCGCTGTATGCTCCTACACAGAATCTGCGGCGGATCGGTCTCGCGCCATTTGTTGCGTTGCTGTTCGCCTACTGCGCGGGTGGGCCGTTTTCGCTGGAGTCGATGATTTCGACCTCCGGACCTGGACTTGGCCTGACGTTTCTTCTCGTGGTGCCCTTGCTGTTCGCAGTTCCCATTGCGCTGGCTACGGCTGAAATGACCACGCTGATGCCAGTGGAAGGCGGCTTCTACCGATGGAGCCGCGCCGCACTCGGCGACTTCTGGGGATTTCAGTGTGGATGGTGGAACTGGACGGGAACGTTCTTGATGGCTGCTTCCTACGGCGTGGCGATGGCGGACTATCTGGAGAACTGGTTTCCGGTGCATTCCCGGGCTGAACACTGGGCGGTTGCTTTTCTTTTCCTGATGGCGGTGGCTTTCCTCAATGTGTGCGGCATTCATGTGGTGGGGAAGCTCACGCTCATCCTGCTGCTCACCATGGCGGTTCCGTTGGTGGTTTTTATTGTGCTCGGCTTTCATCATGCGCGCTTCAATCCATTTCATCCGTTCTTGCCCACCGGCACACCTTGGCAAGGAGCTTTCGGATTGGGCCTGGCGATTGCACTGTGGTCGTATGCGGGCTATGAACAACTCTCGACCGTGATCGAAGAGGTAGAGAACCCAGCGCGGAATTTTCCTATTGGGCTGGCTATCGTGGTCCCGCTGGCAATCGGCATTTATGTAGTGACGCTGGCTGCGGGCCTGACGGCACTGGGCAACTGGCGGGAATGGGAAACGGGATATCTGGTGACGGCGGCGCGGCTCATCGGAGGCAACGTGCTGGGCACGTCGATATTTGTTGCGTCGGTGATTTGCAACTTCGTTTTGCTGGACAGCACGCTGCTGTCGATCACGCGTGTTCCTCTTACCATGGCTGAGGACGGATATCTCCATCCGGCCCTGGCGAAAGTGAGCGCACGCTTTGGCACTCCGGTGCGATCGATTGTGTTGACTACCGCCTTCTGTGCGGCGCTGGCGATCTTTACAGTGCCACAACTTATCGGGGTGTATGCGTGGACTCGGATGGCGACTTCGATCCAGACCGTGCTTTCTTTCTGGCAACTGCGGCGCAAGTATCCGGATGCGCCGCGAAGCTTTCGTGTGGCCGGAGGAGCGGCGGGAGCACTGTTGATTGTGCTGGCCCCGACACTGCTTTTCGCGTGGGCTATGATCTACAGCGATGTGGCGACGCGAAAATGGGGGCTGCTGAATTTGGCTTCGGGGCCGGTCGCCTATCTGTGGGTGCGATACCGTCGGCGCGTGCAAGCCCCATCCGTCCCGACGATTGGCGACTAGGATTTACATTCGCCTGGAAATTTCCGTTCCAATCCGCTTTCGCGCAGTGGTAGGATAGCGGCCTGCTTCAAGATTCCGAAAGATTGGAATTTGTGAATGACAAGAGCCGCCCGTTCTGTAGCGTCGCCCCGGGTTGTGTGCATCGAAGACTTCCGCCCCGTCGCGCGGCAGAGAGTTCCAAAACCAGTCTTTGATTACCTTGATGGCGGCGCCGAGGGCGAAGTCACGCTGCGGGAAAATTGCAGGGTGTTCAACGACGTGACGTTTCGGCCGCGCCATGCGGTCGCGGTGCCGCAGTGCGATTTGCGCACGCGAGTTTTGGGCTTCGATCTTTCTCTTCCTTTCCTGCTTGCACCGGTTGGCTACAGCCGGCTAATGCACCCCGGTGGGGAAGTGGCGGCGGCGCGGGCTGCGGGACGGGCAGGGACTGGTTATATCCTTTCCACGATTTCAGGACACAAGCTGGAGGACGTGAGGGCCGGTTCCACCGGACCGGTTTTCTATCAGCTCTATCTCATGGGCGGGCGCGGGGCCGCGGAAGCCGTGATTGAACGGGCGCGGGTTGCGGGATTTAACGCGCTGGTTGTGACCATTGACACTCCGGTGTCGGGAATTCGCGAGCGCGATTATCGCAATGGGCTGAAGGAACTGATCAGCGGCGGCCCGTTGGCGAAGATACCGTACCTTCCGCAAATACTCTCGCGTCCGGGGTGGCTCATCGAGTATCTGCTCGACGGCGGATTGCCTGGACTGCCAAACGTTGTGATTCCGGGCAAGGGACAGATGCCATTGGTCGACATCAACGCTGCTTTGGCGGAATCCACCCCGACCTGGGCAGACCTGCGTTGGATCAGGGAAATTTGGGAAGGTCCAATCGTTATCAAAGGCGTGTTGACGGCGGATGATGCGCGGCGCGCCATCGATGAAGGAGTCGCGGCGATTTCGGTTTCGAATCATGGCGGACGGCAGCTCGATGGTGTTCCCGCCTCTTTGCGGGCGTTGCCCGAAGTCGTAGAAGCGGTGAAGGGCCGCATTGAAGTGTTGATGGATGGAGGCATTCGCCGTGGCACTGACATTGTGAAGGCCATTTGCATGGGAGCGTGCGCCGTGCTGTGCGGGCGGGCCTACGCTTACGGTCTGGCGGCCGCGGGCGAGGCGGGAGTGGACCGCGCGATCGAGATTTTGCGAGTCGATTTGGAGCGGACTTTGCGGTTGCTGGGGTGCGCGTCAGTCGCGGAGTTGAACCGGTCGTACGTGAATGTTCCGAAAAGTTGGGAGGCGGGATGATTTGCAGCGCGTGACTTGTCCAGTTGTCCGATCTTTGTTGTTCGATCTGTTACGCAGCAGACTCCGTTCGCTTGGAGGTTCTTATGCAGTGGACTCAGATCTACGACCCACTTGGTCATTGGTGGCTTTCCACGCTGGTGGCGGGCCTTCCCATCATCGTCCTGTTCGGGCTGCTGGCCGGGCTCAGAGTAAAGCCGCACTGGTGCGCCATTGCTGGGGCGGTGACGGCGGTAGCGGTTGCGATTGTCTTTTTCAAGATGCCTCCCGCGCTGGCCGCCATGAGCTTTGGCTATGGCGTGGCCTTCGGAGTTTTGAAAATTGCGTGGATCGTCCTCGCTGCGGTTTACCTCTACGACATTTCTGTCGAGACCGGGCAATTTGAAATTATGAAGGAGTCGGTGGCGGGAATCACCGCCGACCGCCGCTTGCAGGTGCTGTTGGTGGCTTTTTGTTTTGGAGCGTTCATCGAAGGTGCGGCGGGGTTCGGTGCGCCGGTGGCGATTGCCGGAGCGTTCATGATTGGCTTGGGATTCAAACCCTTCCATGCGGCGGCGTTGAATCTGATCGCCAATACCGCACCAGTAGCTTGGGGCGCAATTGGAACTCCGGTTCATACCCTGGCGGCGGTGACGGCGTTGCCGGAATCCGATCTCAACGCGATGATCGGGCGGATTCTTCCTTTCACCGCAATCATCGTTCCGTTTTGGCTGGTGAAGACCATGGTCAGTTGGCGGGAGACCATCGAAGTGTTTCCCGCCATTCTCGTGGTCGGGATTTCGTTCGCTCTGACGCAATTCTTCTGGTCGAATTACGTGGACAGTAATCTGGTCGACATTATGGGGGGCGTGGTCTCGATTGTTGCGACCCTGATTTTTCTGCGATTCTGGAAACCAAAAAAGATTTGGCGATTCGACTATGACGACAAGGCTGCGGCCCGTCCCACGCCGACCGGGAGAATCAGTGATGACGTCGGCGGCGAGTGGGCCGCGGACAAGTTTGATGGATATGTGACCCCGCGCACTTACACCGCGGGACAAGTGTTGAAAGCCTGGATGCCCTTCGCGATCCTCTCGCTGTTTGTGCTGCTTTGGGGACTGCCGAAAATAAAACTTGCCATGAACCAGGCCACGACGCCGTCGTTTCGCGTAATGCTGCCGAACGGCAAGGTGCGGCCTGGGCCGCCGGGGTGGGATGTGCCCGTTCTGCACAATGCCATCTCGCGCGCGGCGCCGATTGTTGCGAAGCCGACTCCGGAAGCTGCACGCTACGATTTCAACTGGCTCTCCGCCACCGGAACGGGATGCTTCTTCGCGGCCATCGTCTCCGGATTATTGCTGGGGCAGAGCCCGATGAAGTTGATGAACATCTTTTGGCGAACGCTGGTGCGCATGCGGCTCGCCATGATTGCGATCTCATTCATGCTTGGCCTGGGCTACGTGACACGCTACTCCGGGCTGGACGCCGTGCTGGGCCTGGCGTTCACGCGCACGGGATGGTTATATCCGTTCTTCGGCACATTCCTTGGGTGGTTGGGAGTTGCGCTCACGGGCAGTGATACGTCGGCGAACGCACTCTTCGGCAGCTTGCAGAGAATTACGTCTCAGCAACTCGGCATCGATCCAGTGCTGATGTGCGCAGCCAACAGCGCTGGTGGAGTTATGGGAAAAATGGTGGATGCCCAATCCATCACGATTGCTACTGCGGCCACTGAGCAGGTGGGGAATGAAGGGATCATTTTCCGCTTTGTGGCGTGGCACTCGGTGGCGCTGTGCTCCATCGTCGGAATCATCGTGCTGCTGTATGCGTACGTTTTCAAGTACGCGGTGCCGCATGGACTGACGTTTGTGAAATAGCGGGGGGATGGAGAGTGAGGGGGCTGATATCACAATGGACCGCCGGAATTTTATTAGGACTTCGCTTCTCGCTGGTACCGGCGGTCTGCTTGCCGGGCGCGCCCTTGCCGCCAATTCTTCCTCGCCGCAAGAGCAGGTTCCGGGTGCGATTGCAACTGGTCAGATCGATAAGGCCCGCTTTCCGAGCGGATTTCTTTGGGGTATGGCTTCCGCTGCCTATCAGGTGGAAGGAGCGTGGAACGTTGATGGGAAAGGCGAATCCAATTGGGATCGCTGCTCTCATACCGTGGGTAAAATCAAAGGCGGCGCCACCGCAGACGTTGCCTGCGATCAGTACCACCGCTACAAAGAAGACATCGCGATTCTCAAGCGCCTGAACCAGAAGAGCTACCGCTTCTCGACTTCGTGGGCGCGCGTGCAGCCGAGCGGTACGGGTCCAGTCAATCAAAAAGGCATTGACTATTACAGCCGCCTTGTCGATGCTCTGCTGGAAGCGGGCATTCGTCCCTTCTGCACGATTTATCATTGGGATCTTCCGCAGGCGCTCGAAGACCGTGGCGGCTGGCCGAATCGGGATCTCGCTGGTTACTTCGCAGATTTCGCTGGGATCCTGGCGAAGAATCTGGGCGATCGAATCACGACATGGGCTCCGTTCAACATGCCGTGGACCTTTACCTATTACGGATACGGCGTCGGCGTGTTTCCTCCGGGTAAGGCAAGTTTCGACCAATTTCTAAGAGCAGCTCATACGGTCAACCTGGCGCAGGGCGAAGCTTTCCGCGCGATCAAGGCGGCGTCATCGAAGGCTACGGTCGGCAGCGCGTACGGCATGGCGCCCGCCTATCCGAAGACTGACAGCGAAGCTGATCGGGCTGCGACCGCGCGCTACCACGCTATGAACAATACGTACTTCCTGAACCCAGCAATGCGTGGCGAATATCCGAAGGCGTTCGTTGGCGAAACTCCGTATGAAGCGATGGGGTACAAGGCCGGCGACGACAAGATCATGAAGGTCCCGCTGGATTGGTTGGGGTTTCACTACTATACGCGCCGCGTCGTCTCCCAGGCGGTTGGGAACGCTGTGTCGGGCAACGCAGGACACTTCGGCACGGAAACGGAAGGGGAAGGCGGGTCAGCGAGCCGCGATCCTTTGACGC
>Ga0070717_10002484_pt1 | contig 13019 bp, 14 predicted proteins | sample LARL113metaG_FD_71366 | JGI IMG/M metagenome (GOLD analysis project Ga0070717, IMG submission 71366) | Corn, switchgrass and miscanthus rhizosphere microbial communities from Kellogg Biological Station, Michigan, USA - LAR L11-3 metaG | ecosystem: Host-associated > Plants > Roots > Rhizosphere ... | reverse complement strand
GCGCGATGCCGCCATCGACCCCGAGCGGACGGTATCTGGCGGGATCGGGATTGTTCGTGGTCCAGCCGATCCGGTTGTGATCGTCATCGATTGCGCGCCGGCGGTTGCCGAGCGCGGATTGAATCCATCGCTTGATGGTCACCCGCACCCGGTTGGTGACGACGAAATGGTCGATGAAAAAGTCCCGCTTGATGGCCGGTTCCGGCACGACGCCTGGCGGCGTCGTGCAGATGCTGTGATATTTCGGATCGTCATCGATACAGAAATAGGACGTGGCTTCGTCTTCGACATCCGAACTGTCCGACAACAGCACGACCTCGTCGAACTGCAACCCGCGTTCAAGCAGATACTTGATCTTCTTGTAATAGATGCTGGGGGAATACGACGCGACGCCGGCATTCAGAAATTCGACTTTCTCGGCCCGTTCGCCCCCTGCACGCTCGAGCATGCCGGCGAACGAATTGTCGAAGGTCATTCCGATGCCTTCGGCAAAGGAATCGCCTATCAGCAGAATCCGCCGCGCGCCCGACTTCAGCGGCACATCGCGGACCGCGGAATCCTTGAAGCCGAAATTGTTGGTGATCAGCCGGTAGCGCGCCTCGCCCCAGATGTCGTACCCGTCGAAATTGGCGGCCAAGCCGTGATCGTAGACGGGATCGTAGACACGCGCGGTGCGCTCGCGCTCCTGTCCCATGGTGAAGGCGGAATAGAGTAAATCGAAGCCGAGGAACAGTGCGAGGCAATAAAGAACCATCAGTGTGTTGAAGAGCAGGCGCTTTGGCGTGAAATAGGCCGTGAACGCGGTCCACGCGCGCGAAGCGAGACTGTCCGGCATCTGTTCTTTCATTCCCAACCAGCCGCCTTTATGGATGGCCCGAACCCGGCCGAAACAGGCAAAAAAACCGGCGACCTTCCCGCGCACACCTGATAAAGCACCCCCGGTATTGGAGGGTCTTGTCGGCAGTTCTCATGAAGCAGTCAACCCACGAAAGTTTCGACCGGGACGAGGCCGCGCAGCCCGGATCCGACCGCACGTTCGGCCTGGTCATGGCGGGCGCGTTGGCGCTTTTAAGCCTCGTCAATGGCTGGCACCTCGGCCGCGTGTGGCCGTGGACATTGGCGATCGCCTTGCTGTTCGTGATCGCCGCTTTGCTGTGGCCGTCGTCGCTGCGTCCGCTCAACCGGTTGTGGATGAAGCTCGGCCTTCTGCTGCACCGTATCGTCAATCCGATCGTGATGGGCCTGTTGTTTTACGGGACGATTTGGCCGACCGGGCTGGTGATGCGGATGCGGGGCAGGGATCTGCTGCGGCTGAAACGCGACCCCAGTGCTGCGAGCTACTGGATCGCGCGCGCCCCCGGACCCGCGCCGGAAACCATGAAAGACCAGTTCTGATGATGGATTTCGTCGCCGAGCTGTGGCGCTTCATGCGCGTGCGCAAGAAGTTCTGGCTGCTGCCGATCCTGATCATGATGGTGGTATTTGGCGGTCTCGTCGTGCTGACGAAGGGATCGGTGTTTGCGCCGTTCATCTACACGCTGTTCTAACACGCAATGCGCATCCTCGGCATCTCCGCGTTCTATCACGACAGCGCCGCCGCGCTGGTCGAGGACGGCCATATCGTCGCGGCCGCCCAGGAAGAACGCTTCACGCGCAAGAAGCACGACCCGTCGTTTCCGATGCACGCGATCGGCTATTGCCTGGAAGCCGCGGGCGCCAGGCTTTCCGACATCGACCATGTCGCCTTCTACGACAAGCCGTTTTTGAAATTCGAGCGCCTGCTCGAGACCTATATCGCGCTGGCGCCGGCGGGCTTCCGCTCTTTCCAGATGGCGATCCCGCTATGGCTGAAGGAAAAGCTGTTCCAGAAGAGCCTGTTGCGCAAGAAGCTGAAAGAATTCGATGAAGATTTTGACGGCGCGAGGCTGCTGTTCACCGAACATCATCTGAGCCATGCGGCCTCGGCTTTCTATCCGTCGCCGTTCGACAAGGCCGTGGTGCTGACGATGGACGGCGTCGGCGAGTGGGCGACCACCTCGGCAGCACTTGGCGAGGGCAACCGCCTCGAAATCTTCCAGGAGATTCACTTTCCGCATTCGCTGGGGCTGCTTTATTCGGCCGTGACCTACTACACCGGCTTCAAGGTCAACTCCGGCGAATACAAGGTCATGGGGCTTGCGCCCTACGGCCAGCCGAAATACGCGCAGCTCATTCTCGACCATTTGATCGATCTGAAACCGGACGGATCGTTCCGGCTCGACCTGTCCTATTTCGATTATTGCACCGGACTCACCATGACCAACGAGCGGTTCGCAAAACTGTTCGGCCAGCCCGTGCGTGCGCCCGATCAGTTGCTGACGCCGTTCCATATGGACGTCGCGGCCTCGATCCAGGCGGTGCTCGATGAGGTGGTGCTGCGGCTGACGCGCAGCCTCGCCGGCAAGACCGGGATGCGGAACCTCTGCCTTGCGGGCGGCGTGGCGCTCAATTGCGTCGCCAACGGCAAGGTGCTGCGCGACGGCAAATTCGATCATATCTGGATTCAGCCCGCGGCAGGAGACGCCGGCGGCGCGGTCGGTGCTGCGCTCGCGGCGTTCCATCAGTTCAAGGGCGCGCCGCGCAGCGTTGCGGCTGGTGATGCGATGTCCGGCGCGTTTCTCGGTCCGGAATTTTCTCAAGATCAGATTGAGCGAAGGCTGACCGCAGCCGGCGCGCGTTTTTCGGTTCTCGACAAGGACGAGATGATCGAGGCGACGGCGAAGGCGCTGTCCGACCAGCTCGCGGTCGGCTGGTTTCAGGGCCGGATGGAATTCGGTCCGCGCTCGCTCGGCGCGCGCTCGATCCTCGGCGATCCCCGCTCGCCCGCGATGCAGAAGAACCTCAACCTCAAGGTCAAATACCGCGAGAGCTTTCGTCCCTTTGCGCCGGCGGTGCTGCGCGAGGACGTCTCGGATTGGTTCGATCTCAATTCGGACAGCCCCTATATGCTTGTCGTCGCCGACGTCAAAGACGACAAGCGGCGCGCCATGAGCGCGGAACAGCGGGCGCTGTTCGGGATCGAAAAATTGAACGTTTCACGTTCGGAAATTCCCGCCGTCACCCATGTGGATTATTCCGCCCGCATCCAGACCGTGAGCGCGGACACCAATCCGCTGTTCCACCGGCTGTTGCGCGAGTTCAAAGCGCTGAGCGGATGCCCGGTGCTGGTCAATACCAGCTTCAACGTGCGCGGCGAGCCGATCGTGTGCACGCCGGAAGACGCCTTCCGCTGTTTCATGGGCAATGAGCTCGATGTTTTGGTGGTCGGCAACTGCGTGCTGAGGAAATCCGAGCAGGATAGTGCGCTGAAGCAGGACTACAGTTCGGCCTTCGAGCTCGATTAGCGCTTCTTCAAGCTCGCCAAGCGGACCTGCTTCCGCGCCGGCTTGCCGGCATGCGCCTGATGCTTTGGCGCGGCGTGGCCGGCATGCGCAACGCGCGTCGCCTGGCGCCCACCGTGCGCGAGGCGCGCCTTTGCGCCGTGGCCGTGCTTGGCCGCAACGCGGTCGGAGCGGCTCGTTTCCGTCGAGGCTTGCTTTGACGGATCCTCCGCTTCGCGCTCGGCGGTCCGGCGTGGCGGCGGCGATGGCTCGAAAGCGGCGCGGGCGTCGCTTGGCGCCTCGAACAGGCTTTGCTCCGGCACCGGCAAGGTGATGGCGGCGATCTGCACGGGCAACTCGGAAGGCCGCGGCCAGGGCGTCTCGCGCGGCAGCGGAACGTTTTGGGTGCGTCTTGTTGGATCAAGCCTTGCGCGATTGAACGGTTCGCCGGAAAGCAGCAGCGCGCCGTCGGGCGTGTCGAAATTCGGCAGCACGGGTGCCGCGAACGCTTGGGCCTCGGCAAAAACGAAATTGGGAATTTTCGGCCAATGCGCGATCGGCACGTTCTCCGAAGGTGGATGGAATTGCCATTGCGGTGGCTCGGTCGGGGTCGCCGGCTCCTGCAAGGTCGCCGCCACCACGTGCACGATGTGATAGCCGCGCACCTTCATCTCGTGCAGGATTTTTGGCAAAGCCGCAGCGGTGCGCGCCTGGATGTCGTGCAGCAGCAGGATGCCCTTGCCCTTCTCCTCCAGCCGCTTGATCGCAAGATCATAGACGCGCGAGGAAGAAATGTGGTGCCAGTCGTCGGCGAGGAAATCCGCACTCCAGACCTGGATGCCGCGCGAGGCCAGATATTCTTCGACGCCATCGGCGCGGAGCAGGCCCGGAACTCGGAAGAATGGCGCGAGCACCGAGGGATCGCTGAGCGCGGCCGACACTGACGCAATCCCGTCATCGATCTCCCGCCTGGCTTTTTCGATCGGCATGCGATCCATCGTCAGCGGGTGATCCTGGGTATGGGTGCCGATGGTGTGACCGGCGGCGGCAAGCTTGCGCACGCCTTCCGGATTGGCCCGGGCCTGGTCGCCGATGGTGAAGAAGGTCGCCTTCACGCAATTGTCGGCGAGGATCTGCAACACCTGATTGCTGTTGCGGGGCAGCGGGCCGTCGTCGAAGGTCAATACCACCTCGTGATCGCGGAGCGGTAAGGTCTCGGAATATTGCATGGTTCCGAGCCGCGGATGTTCACGCGGATCGACCACCAGGGTGCGGGAGGTACCGATCGCGTCGGGATGGCCGGGGCAATCGGCGGCTGCGGCGCTTTGCGCGGAGAGGCCTGCGAGCAACGTCCCGCCGAAGAATGCCAGGCCAAAGAATGCCAGGCCAAAGACCGGCGATCGCCGCGCGCGGAACCCAAATGAGCTGTCACACATTAAGCGGTTACACATTGCCGTTACAGATCATCACGCACTGCCTGCATTCCACTCACGCCCCCGTCGGCGTCATTTGCCGTCCGTTGTCGAAGTTCGTCTCGCAGTCCGCCGCACTGGTTCACGGGCCTCCAAGGCGGCGATCATTGCATATCGAGATGTGAACGCAGCCTTAATGGCCCGACTTTCACACAGCTTTGATGCCGCAGTTTCATGTCAGATCAGGGCGCCCCGTCAAAGTCAACGCCGGGTGTATCGGGGACGACATGCACGACATGATAGCCGTTGTCCCTGAGATAACGCAAAAATCCCGGCAGCATGGCGGCGGTCTGCGCCTTGGGGTCGTGCAGCAGGATGATCCCCTTGCGGGCCACCCTCAGCCGATCGATCAAGAGCCTCAATTCCTGCTTCGGCGTCACTTTGTTCCAGTCGCCCGCCCACAGATCGGTCCCAAACACGACGATGCCGCGCGATTGCAACAGATCGAGGGTCGCCTGGGTCGTCTCAAATCCGGGAAAACGGAAAAACGGCGTTGACGGGGCCGTGGTCGCGACGCCGTGAAGCGCCATTTCGACCGCGGATATGCCGTGATCGATTTGCTCGACGGCATCGGCCGGCGGCATGCGCATCAGGCTGAAATGGGTCCAGGTGTGATGTCCGATAGTGTGCCCCTCGGCCGCGATCCGCCGCGCCAGTTCCGGATGTTCCGACGTCGGCTTGCCGATCAGGAAGAAGGTGGCGCGCACGCATTGAGCCGCCAGCGTCGCCAGCACCTTCGGCGTCGTCGGCGGCCACGGGCCGTCGTCGAATGTCAGCACCACCTCGTGGTCTTTGAGCGGCAAGGTCTGCGGATAATTCTTCAGGCCGATGCGCGGCAAGCGGGCCGCGTCCACGCGCAGGATGCGCGAGGTGCCGAGCGTGCCCTTGCGCGGACATTCTGCGGCCTGCGCCAGCGTCACCCAGACGAGCGAGGCGAGCGCTGCGACCGGGAGGTTCACAAACTTTCCGGCGATTTTCTGCAGGCGCATATTTTTCATTGCGCTTGGTGATGCCTATTGGGTAATGCGGGACCCTAGCTCAGACGAGTTGAACCATTCTGTCAAACCGGCGAGGCGCGCCATGGCCGAAGATATGGACGTTGCCCTATCAGCCGAAGCTGCCGTGCTCGACCGTTTCCCGATGCGGGGGAAAGATGGCGAAATTCGCCCGGAGTTCGTCGAAGAGATCGCGCGCCGTATCAAGGCCAACGATACGCCGTTCCTGCGCGCGGTCGTGGCCGAACTCCATGAGGCTGATCTCGGCGACCTGATCGCAGCACTCGAACCTGAGGATCGTGTCAGCCTGGTCGAAATGACCGGCACGGATTTCGACTTCTCGGCGCTGAACGAGGTCGACGACACCGTCCGCGACGAAATCCTCGAAGAGCTCGAGCCCGAGACGGTCGCCGAGGGTGTTCGCGAGCTCGAATCCGACGACGCCGTCGAGTTGCTTGGAACGCTGGACGAAGAGGATCAGGAGGAAATCCTCGAAAAGCTGCCGCCGTCAGAGCGCGACGTACTCGAGCGCAGCCTGGAATATCCGGAAAACTCCGCCGGACGGCGGATGCAGACCGAATTCATCACGGTGCCGCCGGACTGGACCGCGGGCCAGGCGATCGACTACATGCGCGACACGCCGGACCTGCCGGATCGCTTCTACGAAATCTATGCGGTCGACAGCGCCCAGCGCTGGCAAGGCGCGGTGCCGCTCGACGTGCTGCTGCGCGCGCGCCGGCCGGTGCCGCTTTCAGAACTGATCGATGAAGACCGCCGCCGCGTCACGGTTACCGACGATCTCGAAGAGGTGGCGCGGCTGTTCGGCAAATACAATCTGGTCGCAGCTCCCGTGGTCGACAGCGACAACCGGCTGGTCGGCACCATCACCGTCGACGACGTGGTCGACGTCATCGAGGAAGAGGCCGACGAGGAGATCAAGGCGCTCGGCGGCGTCACCAGCGACGAACAATTGTCCGACAATGTCTGGACCATCGCCAGGGGCCGCTTCAACTGGCTGCTGGTCAATCTGGCCACTGCGTTCCTGGCGTCCTCGGTGCTCGGCCTGTTCCAGGGTCAGCTGGAAAAAATGGTGGCGCTCGCGGTGCTGGCGCCGATCGTCGCGAGCCAGGGCGGCAATGCTGCCACCCAGACCATGACGGTCGCAGTGCGCGCGCTGGCGACGCGCGAGCTCGGCGCCGGCAACGCGTTTCGCGTGGTGTTGCGCGAGAGCATGGTCGGCTTGGTCAACGGCATAGCCTTCGCCGTCATCACCGGCGTCGCCGCGGTGGCCTGGTTCAAGATTCCGGGCTTGGGCGTCGTGATCGGACTTGCGATCATCTGCAACCTCGTCGCCGGCGCGCTCGGCGGCATCCTGATCCCGATGGTGCTGGAACGGGTGCGGGCCGACCCGGCGGTGGCCTCCGGCACCTTTGTCACGACCATCACCGACGTGGTCGGCTTCTTTTCCTTCCTCGGGATCGCGACGTTGTGGTTCGGGCTGAGATAACCCCGTCACGACGGTCTTTTTATCGTTAATCGAACCTTAACGCGCATCGCCGAAAATCCCGTTCCGAAGGGGTGGATTGGGCATGCGGCGCTTGCGGCTGAAAGCGGACGGACGGATCGTCGAATTGCGCGACGGGCAGGAGTTCCCGTTGCAGCCGGCGATGTCGTTTGCGGAGCCTATGGCAGCCGGCACGACCGTGGTGCGCGATCTTCGCCGCCGCGCGCGGCTGACCCAGCAGGAGTTCGCGGCAAAGCTCGGCGTGCCCGTCGAAACCATCCGCAATTGGGAGCAGGGCAAGCGCGCCCCGCGAGGCCCGGCGCGGGCGCTGCTCGCGGTAATTGCGCATGCGCCGGAAATGGTATTCGCGGCGTTGGCGAAGGCTTAACTTCCAATCTTCGAAGCAGGCTGAGTGCGGTTGGCAGCGTGATGCGGCCGGGACATAATGGAGCTCGACCGAAACAGAGTTCCCATTCATGCAATTCGTCGAGGCCCAATTCGTCAAGGCTAATGGCGCAAGAATCCCCGCGATCGGGCTCGGCACTTGGGAGCTGCGCGGACGCACCTGCGCGCGGCTGGTCGAGCAGGCGCTAAAACTCGGCTATCGCCATATCGACACCGCGCAAATCTATGAGAACGAGCGCGAGGTCGGCGACGGCGTGCGCGCTTCCGGCGTCAAGCGCGACGACGTGTTCGTGACCACCAAGGTCTGGACCACGCATTTTGCCCCGAACGATCTCGAGCGATCGGCCAAGGAGAGCCTGGTCCGCCTGCGCCTGCCCGAGGTCGATCTGTTGCTGCTGCACTGGCCCAATCCTCAGGTGCCGCTCTCGGAGACGCTGGGCGCGCTGGCGCATGCCAAAAAGCTTGGCCTTACGCGGCACATCGGCGTCTCGAATTTCACCGTGGCGCTGATCGAGCAGGCGGTCGCCGAATGTCCGGAGCCTCTGGTGTGCGACCAGGTCGAATATCATCCCTATCTCGATCAGACCAAGGTGAGGGAGGCCTGCGCACAGCACGGGCTGGCTGTGGTCGCCTATAGCCCGGTCGCCAAGGGCAAGGTCAAGGGCGACGAGGCGCTTAATCGGATCGGGCGGGCGCATGGCAAGACTGCTGCCCAAATCTGCCTGCGCTGGCTGGTGCAGCAGAATGTTTGCGCAATCCCGCGAACCTCCAAACTCGAGCGGTTGTCGGAAAATATCGATATCTTCGATTTCGAGCTGTCGGACACCGAGATGGCGCGAATCTCGCGGATGGGAGACGCCAAGACCCGCCTTACCGATTTCGGTTTCGCGCCAAAATGGGATTGAGGCCAGAGCTGCGGTCGTTATGCTAAGGGCAGATCAGGCGCATGATAAGCAGATGGAACTGCGGCGGTTCATACGCACGGACATCACGGCATCGGCGATCGCCCATCTGTCGGTGCTCGCGCTGATATTCCTGTTCACCGAGGTGCATCCCTTCGGTGTGGTGACGGCTGAGCCGATCGCGGTCGATATCGTGACGCCGGATGAGGTCCCGGCCAGGGAACCGGCCAAGGAATCGACCAAGGAATCCGATCCCGTGCCACCGCCGCTCGCGCAGACACCTTCGCCTGATGCGTCTTCGCAGGAGAAAGCCGAAGCCGTGAACGCTGCGCAACCGTCGAAGCCACAGCCAGCGGCGCAGCCGCCTGCAAGCGCCCGTCAGCAACAGCAGGCAGCGCTAACGCCGCCGCGCTCCGGCAAGAAAGAAGCCGCCGCGGCTCCGCCGCAACCCCAAGCTCAGCCGCAATCTCAGCCGTCGCTGCCGGTGCCGTCGCCGTCACCCGTACCACCGCCTGAGCGGGCCGCAGCACCGGTACCAGCCTACACGCCTCCCGAGCCCGATCTGACCCTCAAATATCACGTTATGCTCGGCCTGCCGGAAGACCTGCCGCTTCCCTCGAAGCCGGCGAGTTCGGGCGACAAAGCGGGCGACGGCATCGATGCGACCGCTTCCAGTGCTGCCGACGTCGCGTCCGGCGTGGTGGCGGAGTTCCGGCGCCATCTCAAGACATGTTCGAGCTTGCCGGAATCGGTTGCGCCATCCGATAACGTGATCATCAAGTTGCGGGTGGTGATGACGCCGAGCGGCCGGCTCGCCCGCGCGCCGATCCTGATCGAAGCCAGCGCCTCCGCCAAGGGGCCGCTGCTGATGCAGAGCGCGATCAGCGCGCTACAGGGCTGCCAGCCCTATGCGATGTTGCCGCCGGACCGCTACAACGAATGGAAGGTGCTTGATCTAAGCTTTTCGCCGCGCGACTTCAATTCGTGACCGCGCTTTAGCTCTCCATCGCGCGCCAGGCGTTGGAGGCGAATGGCCGGCGCCACGTCACCACGACGACCATTGCCGGCGTCACGAACAGCACCCAGGGGCTGACGAACCAGCCGAGATAGCAGCGTCCCCGCGTACACCGTCCATTCGAGGATGAAGAAGCCGACCCCGGCAACGTCAACCCGGTATCCGCCCATGTTTTACCCCGCCGCTAGGCGGCGAATGCTGCCATGCAGCATCAATCGCGGCAACCGCCTCGGTCGCGGTCGCGCGGATTGAACGCTTTGCGCCAATGGCTTGATAGGCTAATGCGAGGGATGTTGCAGGTGTTCGGTTATGATTGGCCGTTGCTTTGCAGCGAGGGTCAGGTGCGGCAAAAGCCGCCGCGGAGCATGATTCTGACATGGCTCCCTCAAAAAAGTCGGACTTGGGGTGCTGGCTCAAGGTGTCTTGGACAGGAGGCTACCATGACAACAACAGGAGCAGTCTTTCAGCCTGAATTGATCCAATTGATGAAGACCGTGCTCGACGATGCCACGGCAACGCTACCCGAAGCGAAGCGCACCTCGACGATGAAAGCCGAAATCGCTTCGCAGATTCTCGCCTGTGCCGCGAAAGGCGAGCGAGACCCGATCGCACTGAGAAACTCCGCTCTCTTGGCGGTGGTGGAGTGTACGCACTATTCCCATGACATCTCGCCGGAGCGCCGGGCCGTCTAAGCCCGCGCTATCCGATCGTGCGCCCCTGACTCGGCTCTAGCTCTCGCCGAGGGGATCCCATCGTCGGCACCGCTGGCTAAATTGCGCCGTCCCGCGAGGGGGAGGGCTGGCGATCACACTTGCCACGCGCTATGGCAGGAAAACAACCAACCAGGATTACTTTGAAATGACTTTGACACTGGTCATCGGCAACAAGAACTATTCGTCGTGGTCGATGCGGCCGTGGCTCGCCATGCGCGCCGGCAATATCGCCTTCGATGAGGTCTTCATTCCGCTCTATACCGACAACAAGGCGGACAAGGAGCGGATCCTGAGTTTCACACGTTCCGGCAAGGTGCCGGCGCTGATCGATGGCGATGTCACGGTCTGGGATTCGCTCGCCATCATCGAATATGTCGCCGAGCGCTTTCCGGAAGCAAAATTGTGGCCGGAGGATCGCGCGCGCCGCGCCCATGCGCGTTCGGTCTCCGCGGAAATGCATTCGGGATTTTTGCCGCTGCGCAACGAGTGCGGAATGAACCTGCATCGCCCGGTTGGTTCGATCGCGCTGTCGGCGGACGCCAAAGCCAATATTGCGCGGATCGAGCAGATCTGGCTCGAATGCCGCGAGCGCTACGGCAAGTCAGGGCCGTTTCTGTTTGGCGCATTCAGCGGCGCGGACGCGATGTTTGCGCCTGTCGTGCATCGCTTCCGCAGCTATGCGATCGAGGTTGCTCCGCAGGCGAAAGCCTATATGGCCGCGATGATGGCGTTGCCGGCCTTCCAGCAATGGACCCGCGACGGTCTTGCCGAGACGCTTGTGATCGAGAAATTCGAGACAGTTTGAGCGCTGTTGCGAGAATATGACAACATTCGCGGCTTGACGGACTGCCGCGAAAGCGGTCTCAATCCGTGAAACCCGCAATCGCACGCAATCAACCTTGCGCGCATCCAACCAAAAGGTCTGGCTATGGGATTTCTCGACTCACTCGAAAACTCGCCGGCGCTGAAGAGCGCGCTTAGCCAGCTTGGCGCGGCCGTGCTGCCGGTCGTGATGAGCGAAGTGATGGGCACCGGCAGCCAGGGCGGGCTTAACGCGATCGTCGCCAAGCTGCAGCAGGCCGGCTTCGGCGATCAGGTCAAATCCTGGATCGGCAATGGCCAGAACCTGCCGATCACGGCCGATCAGTTGCGTCAGGTGCTCGGAAGCGACAGCGTCAAGCAACTGGCCGCCAAGTACAACATCCCGGTCGACCAATTGTCGGAGATATTGGCGCACCAGCTGCCGTTGGCGGTCGATCACGCAAGCCCTGGCGGTAAGCTCCCGCATACGGCTTAGAGGGCGCCGGCCCACGATTCCGCGGGCAGAGGGCGGACGTGGTGTGGAACCCCCGGCACGGCGTTTATCGCGCTGAAAAACCTGTAAAAAAAGCGCATTTGCCATGTCCTGATGTTGCTGGCCAAGGCCGCTGGCGGCGTGCTATACGACAACCGGGTTTCCAGCCGGGGCGTGCAGCGGGACCGTGGGCACGACCGGCGTTTTTGCGTGATGGAGAGGGCGTTGAAGCACAAATTCAGCGTTGGAGAGACTGTATATTTTACTGCCAGCAATGTTGCCCGTCCGGCCGCCAGCGGCACCTATGAGGTGATCCGACTGTTGCCGACCGACGGTGACGACTGCCAATACCGGATCAAAAGCTCGACAGAAGCTTTCGAGCGGGTGGCCAAGGAAAGCCAGCTCGCCGTCTCCTGAAGAGTTCCGTGGATGGCCAAGCGAGGCGGGTTCCGCTTTACTTGCCGTCAAATGGCCCGGTTCGCAGAAGCATCTTTGCGACGCGGATGCCGAGAGCAGGCTTCGGCTGAGCGCTGCGTGAGGAGACTTTGCGCATGAATTGGGCATGGGTCTCATCGCTCGACCAACTCTGGCGTTCGCCGACCTTTCCGATGTGGCTAACACTGGCGGCGGCGGGCTTTTTCGGGATCGTCGTTCTCATCACGCTGCTGCGAGCCGAGAAATCGGTCGCCAACGGCGCGCTGTCCATCATCACATTGCTGGCCATCGGCATCGCGGTTGCCGCTACCCTTCGCGGATACGGCCCGACTAGAAATGATGGATCGGGCGAGACGAGGTCGGCGCCGCAGATGAGCGCCGCGGCCTTGCCGGCGCTGTCCTGCATCGACGATCTCGCCGGCGACATCGTATTGTCGGCATGCGAGAAGGCACTGTTCGGTTCGCCCGAATCTGCCGCCGCGGCCGTGACCTACACGGCGTCCCAGATCGCGCGGCTGACCGCCCTTGGCGATGCGGCCGTCGCGAACCGAAACCTGACGCCGGAATTGCAGGCGCTGCGCCACGCGGTAGAGCGCGACCGCTATGGGCTGGCGGCGCAAGTGCTGGTGGCGCGGGATCGTTGCACGCCGACCCAATGCGCGGCCTTCCGCGCGCTCACCGATCCGCATCGGATCGCATCCAATATGGAAGAGCATGTCTATGAGGGCATGATTGCGCGGTATTCGCCGGGTTGGAACGCACCTGCGGCTCCGCCTTCCGTTGGGCCGGTCGCCGTGATGGCGCCGACAACGATGCCGACCGGCAGGCCGACCAACGCCGAGTTTCCGACCGCGGCCTCAACCCCACCCGTCAGCATCATGACGCCGGAACCAACCGCCACAACGCCGGCTGCGCCGCGATCGGC
>Ga0070717_10002483_pt1 | contig 13020 bp, 12 predicted proteins | sample LARL113metaG_FD_71366 | JGI IMG/M metagenome (GOLD analysis project Ga0070717, IMG submission 71366) | Corn, switchgrass and miscanthus rhizosphere microbial communities from Kellogg Biological Station, Michigan, USA - LAR L11-3 metaG | ecosystem: Host-associated > Plants > Roots > Rhizosphere ... | reverse complement strand
CAGCCGGCAGGGCCCCATCGTTGGCAGGCGCCCCAGCGCCTGACGACGATGGGTGCCGGGACGTCAGCGGCACTGCCTGAGTCATCTATGGCGAAGGGGAGGGTCTGAGGCCGAAGGCGAGACCGGGGTTGCCCCCCCAGCTCCCGGACGCCGCGGGGCGATCAGCCCCGCACGGCGCCCGACAGGCCGCCCACGATGCGGCGCTCGGCCAGGACGAAGAACGCCAGCGCCGGCACCATCGACAGCGCCGTGAACGCCAGGATCCGGGCCGTGTCCTGCGTGTACTGGCTGGCGTAGTTGGCCACGCCCAGGGGCAGGGTGAAGCCGCTGGAGTCGGTCAGGACCAGGTACGGGAGCTGGTACGCGTTCCAGCTGGCGATGAACGTGATGATCGCCACCGTCGCCAGCGCGGGGCCGGACAGCGGGAGCAGGATCCGCCAGAAGAACCCGAACCGGCCGCAGCCGTCGATGACCGCGGCGTCCTCCAGCTCGGCCGGGATCGAGCGGATGAACGGGCGCAGGATCACGATCGTCAGCGGCAGCCCGAACGCGGCCTCGGGCAGCGCCACGCCGAGCAGCTGGTCGAGCAGGTTGAGCTGACGCAGCATCAGGTAGATCGGCAGGGCCGCGGCGCCGGCCGGGAACAGCAGGCCGAACACGAACAGCCCGTACAGAGCGCCCCGGCCGGGGAACTCGAACCGGGCCAGCGGGTACGCGGCGAGCGCGCCGCTGCCCACGACCAGCAGGGTGGCGACCACCGCGATGAACGAGCTGTTCGCGATGTTGTGCCAGAACGTCGCCGAGACCAGGATGTCGGTGTAGTTGTGGATGATCCACGGCTGCGGGAGCGCCACCGGCTGGGCCGCGAGCTGGCCGGTCGTCCGGAAGCCGCCCAGCACGACGTAGAACAGCGGCACCAGGATGGTCGCCCCGACGATCAGCGCGACCGTCAGCGCCAGCGCCTGCATCAGCCGGCGGCGGGTGGCCGGGTGGACCCCGGCGCCCCTGTCGCGACGGGCTGCCACGCTCATGCGACACCCATCGCTGAAACAGAGTCCGCGGTAGCCGTAAGCAAGGGCTTTGCCCGAGTGTGTGAGTCCGTCTTCCCGACGCCGTCCGAACGTCGGCCTCGGACGCGGAGCGATGCGCCGCAGGCGCCCCGAACATCCCGGATAGGCGGGGGTGTTCCGGAAGAGGGGGCCTGCCCCCTCTTGCATTTCATGCCACCATCCTCGTCACCGCACCCTCCGTGTCGCGCCGCAGCAGGACGAACTGGTACAGCACGGCGATCACCAGCGTGACCAGGAACAGGATCACCGACGCGGCGCTGCCGTACCCGAACTGGTACCTGCGGAAGCCGTGGTCGATCAGGTACGTGGCCATCGTGCTGGACGAGCCGGCCGGCCCGCCGAGCGTCGTCAGCCAGATCAGGTCGAACAGCTGGAACGAGCCGATGATCGACAGGAAGCCCCAGATGCGCATCGTGGGGCCCAGCAGCGGGATCGTGACGTGCCAGATCGACCGGATCTCCGTGGCGCCGTCGATCTGCGCCGCCTCGAGGACCTCGGGCGGGATGCCCTGGAGGCCCGCCAGGAACAGGATGATCCCGAACCCGATGTACTTCCAGGTGATCACTACGAACATCGTGTAGAGCACGAGCTTGAGGTCGGCCAGCCACAGATGGACCAGGCTCCCGAGGCCCGCGCCGCGCAGCGCCTGGTCCACCAGCCCGTCGGGCTGCAGCATCAGCAGCCAGATGATCGCCGTGATCGCCTCTGACAGCACGTACGGCGCGAAGAAGACCAGGCGCAGCGCCGTGCGGCCGGGGAAGCGCCGGTTGAGCAGCAGCGCCGCGCCGAGCCCGAGCGGCAGCTGGATCAGGATCGACAGCGCGGCGATCGTGATGTTGTGGAGGATCGACGCCCGGAAGAGGTCGTCCTGGAACGCGAGCACGTAGTTGTGCAGGCCCACGAAGTCGATCGCGGCGCCCAGGCCGCTCCAGTGGTACAGGCTGAAGTACGCGGCGTAGACGAGCGGGCCGACGACGAAGACGAGGTAGAGCAGCAGCGCCGGGCCGACGAACAGCCCCGTCCCGATGCCGTTGCGGAGCCGCCGGCGGCGGACGATGTCCCGCCGGTCGGGGCGGTCGGCAGCCGACCCGGCGCCGGGAGCGTCCCGGCGCCGGTCGGCCGATCCGACGAGCCTCATTGGTTGGCGGCGGCGTCCGTGATGGCCTTCACCACCTGCTGTGGCGTGGTGGTGCCGGCGAACTGGTTGGCCGTCGCGTCGTCGAGCGCCTGCCCGACGGCGGTCGAGAACGCGATGTCCAGGTAGAGCTGCACGTACGGGACCTTGTTCCGCACGGTGATCAGGTTCTTCAGGTTGACGTCGGCCACCGAACCCGTGGCGGCCGTGTTGGTCGGCAGGCCCACGTTGAGCGCGGTCCAGCGCTTCTGGACGTCCGGGCTGGACATCCACTGCAGGAACTGGACGCACGCCTGGCGCGGCGCCTTCCAGGAGCAGGAGAAGCCGTCACCGCCGCCGAGCGCCGCGGTCTGCGCGCCCTTGCCGCCCGAGACGGACGGGAACGCGAACCAGCCCAGCTTGTCGGCGAGGCCCTGGCCGTTGGGGGTCAGGCTGTTCATCACGCCGACGTCCCACTGGCCCTGCAGCTCCATCGCCGCCTTGCCGTTGCCCATCAGGCCGGCCGCGCTGCCGGCGCCCACCTGCGCTGGCGTGGCCAGGTAGCCGGGCTGGAAGGGCTTGGCGTCGAGCAGCTGCTGGACCTTCTGGCCGGCCTGGGTCCAGCACTGGTCGCTGAGGTTGTACGTCTTGGCGGCCTGCTGGATCACGCTCTTGCTGCACATGCGCACCGCGAGGTAGTCCCAGTAGAACGCGTCCGGCCAGCGGTCCTGGCCGCCGACGGAGATCGGCACGATGCCGGCGGCCTTCAGCTTCCCGACGTCGGCGAGGAAGTCGTCCCACGTCGCCGGCGGCGAGCTGATGGACGCCTTCGTGAAGAGGTCCTTGTTGTACCAGAAGCCGACCACGCCGAGGTTGTACGGGATGCCGTACTGCTTGCCGTTGACCTGCCAGTTGCCGACGGCGGTGCTGAGCTGGCCGATCCACGGCTTCACGTCGTTCGTGATGTCGAGCACCTTGCCCGCCGCCACCTGTGTCGCGAGCGCGCCGCCGCCCCACTGCTGGTAGACGTCGGGCGGGTCGGACGACTGGAGGGCGACGGGGATCTTGGTCTGCAGCTGCTCGTTCTGCGTCGGAACGACCTTGACCGTGATGTTCGGGTGGGCCTTGTGGAAGTCGTCCGCGACCGACTGCCAGAACGACAGGCCCGGGTCCGTGTTCGCGTTGTGCCACCACGTGAGCGTCACGGGCCCGGAAGAGGACGAGGCGTTCGAGCTCTGGCTCGACCCCGTGTCCCCACCGCACCCGCTGACGGCCGTCACGAAGGCGAGGACGCCCACGAGCAGACCGCAAGATCGACGGAACCTAGTCATAGACCGTAGACCTCCCAACTCCTTCCCGTTTCAGATGGCCAGGGCCCAACCATAACCCCGCCTCGGCGAGGGTGTCAATCGTTATCGATAACGTTATCGAGACCGGTATCGATACCGCTATGCTTGGGGACGATGTCGCACCCAGCCAGAGTGACCATCGGAGACGTGGCCGCCCAGGCGGGCGTGTCCATCGCGACGGTGTCCAAGGTGATCAACCGGCGCTACGGGGTCGCCGCGGAGACGCTGGCCCGCGTCCAGGCCGTGATCGACGAGCTCGGCTACGAGTCGAGCCTGGTCGCCCAGAGCCTGCGCAGCCACCGCACGAACGTCATCGGGATCGTCGTCACCGACATCGAGCCGTTCAGCGCCGAGCTGCTGAAGGGAGCGGCACGGGCGATCCGGGGCAGCGGGTACGAGCTGGTCGTCTACTCCGGCGGCGGGCTCAGCCGCAGCGCCGCCGGGTGGGAGCGGCGGTACCTCTCCCGGGTCAGCGGCACGCTGACCGACGGCACCGTCCTCGTCACGCCCACCGTCGACGTGGACCACGCCGCCCCGATCGTCGCGGTGGACCCGCACACGGGGGCCTCGACGCTGCCCACGGTCACGTCGGACAACCTGGCCGGGGCGATCGCTGCGACCGAGCACCTGATCGGCCTCGGCCACCGCCGCATCGGGTTCCTGGCCGGCCGGCCGGACCTCGAGTCGGCCCGGCTCCGCGAGCAGGGCTTCCGGCGGGCGATGGCGGGCGCCGGCCTCGCCGTCGACCCCGCCGTCGTCGGCGTCGGCGGGTACGAGCTGGAGTCGGCCGAGGAGCCGGCGCGGCGGATGCTGGCGCTGAGCGAGCCGCCGACGGCGGTGTTCGCCGCCAACGACGTGAGCGCCATCCAGGTCATGCGGGTCGCCGGGTCGCTGGGCATGGCGGTGCCCGCCGACCTCTCCGTCATCGGGTTCGACAACATCCCGGAGTCGGCGCTGACCGAGCCCGGGCTGACCACGATCGAGCAGCCCATCCAGGACATGGGCTACGAGGCCGTCCGCATGCTGATCCGGATGATCGACGGGACGCCCGAAGGCCCGGTCCAGCTCACCCTCCCCACCTCCCTGGTCGTCCGGCAGTCGTGCGGGACGAGGGGCCGATGAGCACGGCCAGGCTCGACGACACCATCCCGTACCGCGACGCCAACCTCCCCGTGGACGAGCGCGTGGAGGACCTGCTCGACCGGATGACGCCGGGCGAGAAGGCCGCCCAGCTGGGCAGCGCGTGGGTGTTCCAGCTCGCGGACGGCCAGGGCCTGCACGAGGACCGGGCGGCCGGCGTGCTCGCCGACGGCCTGGGTCAGGTGACGCGCGTGTGCGGGGCCAGCGCCCTCCTGCCGGAGGAGGCGGCCCGCCTGAACAACGAGATCCAGCGGTTCCTGGTGGAGCGGACCCGGCTCGGCATCCCGGCGATCGTCCACGAGGAGATCTGCTCCGGCCTGATGGCCCGGTGCGCGACCGTCTTCCCGCAGGCGATCGGCCTGGCGAGCACGTGGGAGCCGGACCTGGCCGAGGCGCTGGCCGACAGCGTCCGCGCCCAGATGCGGGCGATCGGCGCCCACCAGGGCCTCTCGCCCGTCCTCGACGTGTGCCGCGACCCGCGCTGGGGCCGCACCGAGGAGACGTTCGGCGAGGACCCGCACCTGGTGGCGCGCATGGGCGTCTCGTTCGTGCGCGGCCTGCAGGGCGAGGACCTGCGGGACGGCGTGATCGCGACGGCCAAGCACTTCGTCGGCTACGGGGCGTCGGAGGGCGGCCTGAACTGGGCCCCGCCCCACATCCCGGCGCGCGAGCTGCGCGACGTGTACCTGCACCCGTTCGAGGCGGTGGTCAGGACCGCCGGCCTGCGCTCGCTGATGAACGGCTACCACGAGCTCGACGGCGTGCCGTGCGGGGCCGACCGCGGCCTGCTGACCGGCATCCTGCGCGACCAGTGGGGGTTCGACGGGATCGTGGTGGCGGACTACTTCTCCGTGCGCCAGCTCGCCGAGTACCACCGGCTCGCCGACAGCGCCGAGGAGGCGGCGGCGATGGCCCTGCACGCCGGCCTCGACATGGAGCTCCCGAACACCGACTGCTTCGGGCCGCCCCTGCTGGCGGCGCTGGAGTCGGGCCTGCTGACGCCCGCGGCGCTGGACACCGCGGTCCGGCGCGTCCTGCGGGCCAAGTTCGAGCTCGGCCTGTTCGAGCGACCGTACGTCGACGCCGGCGTCGTGCTCGCCGACGTGCCGCGGCAGCGCGAGCTGGCCCGCCGCATCGCCGGCCGGAGCCTCGTGCTGCTGCGCAACGACGGGGTGCTGCCGCTGGCGCCGGACTCGGGGACGATCGCGGTGATCGGGCCCAACGCGCACCAGGCCCGCCACCTGTTCGGCGACTACACGTACCCGGCGCACGTCGAGTCGCTGCTCGAGATGCAGCAGGACGGGCGCAACACGTTCTCGATGCCGATCGCCGCGGACACGGAGGTCGGGGACGCGGCGGTCGAGGCGCCGACGGTGCTGGACGCGGTCCGCGAGCGGTTCGGCGCCCGTGTCACGTACGCCCGCGGGTGCGACGTCAGCGGGACCGCCCGGGACGGCTTCGACGCCGCGGTCGCCCTGGCGGCTGACGCCGACGTCGCCGTCCTGGTGATGGGCGACAAGGCGGGCCTGACGGACGACTGCACGACCGGCGAGAGCCGGGACCGCGCCTCGTTCGACCTGCCGGGCGCGCAGGAGGACCTGGTCCGGGCGGTGCTGGACACGGGGACGCCGGTCGTGCTCGTGCTGGTGGCGGGCCGGCCCGCCGCGAGCGCGGAGCTCCACGAGCGCTGCGCCGCCGTGCTGATGGCGTGGCTGCCGGGCCAGGAGGGCGCCGCGGCGATCGCGGACGCGCTGGCCGGGGCACTGAACCCCGGCGGCAAGCTGCCGATCACGTACCCGCGGACGTCCGGCCAGGTCCCGGTGTTCTACGGCCACAAGACGTCCGGCGGCCGGTCGCACTGGAAGGGCGACTACGTGGACTCGCCCTCCGCCCCGCTGTACCCGTTCGGCCACGGGCTGAGCTACACGACGTTCGCCATCTCGGACGCGTCGGCCGGCCCGCCCGAGGTGCCCTGGAACGGCACGGTCACGGCCCAGGTGGTGGTCACGAACACGGGGGGCCGCGCCGGCGACGAGGTCGTGCAGCTGTACGCGCGCCGGCCGCGCGCGAGCGTCACCCGGCCGGTGCTCGAGCTGGTCGGCTTCGCGCGGGTCGGACTGGAGGCCGGCCAGCGGAGCACCGTCACGTTCGAGGTCCCGGCCGGCCAGCTGGGCTTCTCGAACCGGGACCTGGCCTACGTGGTCGAGCCGGGGTCCGTGGAGCTGTTCGCGGGCACGTCGTCCGAGCGCCTGGTGCCGGCGGGGTCGGTCGAGGTCGTGGCGGACCCGTCGGGCCGGCCGCCGGAGAAGGCGTTCAGCGGCACCGTCCGGGTGAGCTGACGGGCCGGGCTCGCCGCTGACTCTGTCCCAGATCTGTTAGCGCGACAATGGATGCGCTCGGGCTGCGCGGCTCCGCGTCGGCCGTCCACGCGTCGGCCTGAACGCCGGCCGGGGCGCCTTGAACCACGCATTCGTACGAATGCGCAGTTCGCCGGCCCTGGGAACTACGCATTCGTACATATGCGTAGCTCCCGCGCCGCGGGAGCGCCGCATTCGTACGAATGCGGCGTTGCTTGCTCGCCGGGGCCTCCGGCCGACGTCCAGGCTGGCCCTCGGACGCAGTAGCGTCTGCCGGGACCGGGCCGGACGCGGGTCTCAGCCCGGCCCGGCCCGGCGCCGGCCGAAGCGCCGCGACATCGTCATCGCGGCCTTCGCCACCGAGGACGTGACCGTGCCCATCGCGTCGTTCACCACGATCTGCGGGTGCTCGGGGTCGAGGCCGGTGGCGACCAGGCCGGGCAGGTCGGGCAGGCTGTACGTGCACAGGATGACCATCGGGTACATCGACGTCGCCAGGTTGATCCGGCTCTCGCACCGCTTCAGCCAGGCGGCGTCGCCCCAGCCCACGGCCGCCCAGGCGACCAGGCCCATCGCCCGGACTCTGACGTACTCGCCGCCGGACAGCGCGTGCTCGATCCGGCCCATGAGCGCGTCGGCCAGGCCCTCGAAGTTCGGGTGCCACGGGGCCGCGACCAGCTTGCCCGACTCGACGCACGCGCCCACGTCGCCGTCGTAGCCCTCCTGGAGCTGGCTCAGGAACCCGGGGATCCGCGCCTGCTCGGCCAGGAACATGCAGAACGTTCCCGACTCGTCCAGGCCGGTGCGAAGGAACCCCAGGCTGCGGCGCACCGACCCGTCGTTCGTGTGATAGAAGGCCACGTACGAGTGGAGCGGGACCTCCGTGTCGCCCCACCCGAGGGGAATGACCTCTCGCTGCCGTACCATGCCGCACACCCCCACACCGCGCCGCCGATAGCTGCGCGTCTCATGATGACGGGTCGGGACCGGTCCGTACAATCCGCTGAATGCCCAAGCGATACGATCGCGCCGAGCAGGTCATCGACCAGTCGCGGCGCTACCAGGCGACGATCAACACCGACCGGGGGGACATCGTGATCGACCTCGATCCGAGCCGCGCCCCCCTGTCCGTCAACAACTTCGTGTTCCTGGCCCGCGAGGGCTTCTACGACGGGCTGACGTTCCACCGGGTCGTGGACGACTTCGTGATCCAGGGCGGCTGCCCCGAGGGGAGCGGCCGGGGCGGCCCGGGCTACCGCTTCGCTGACGAGCCGGTCGTCGGCGAGTACGAGGCCGGGGCCGTGGCGATGGCCAACTCCGGGCCGAACACGAACGGCTCGCAGTTCTTCATCTGCACGGTGGACGACCGCCGCAAGCTGGCCAAGAGCTACAACCTGTTCGGCCAGGTGGTGTCCGGCATGGACATCGTGACCAGCATCGGCCAGGGCGACGTGATGCGCAAGGTGACCGTCGACGAGGGCTGAGTCCCGGCCGGCCGTACGATCAGCACATGTGGTTGTTCGGACGCGCCAAGACGGAGCTGCCGACGCCCGAGCAGGCGCTCCCCGGCCGGGACGAGCCGATCCCGGTCGCGGATCGCCACGCCGTGCTCGGCAGCTCCCTCGCCGGGCCCTACCCGGAGGGCACGCAGATCGCCGAGTTCGCGTTGGGCTGCTTCTGGGGCGCCGAGCGCAAGTTCTGGGAGACGGAGGGCGTCGTGTCCACCGCGGTGGGCTACGAGGGCGGCTTCACTCCCAACCCGACGTACGAGGAGGTGTGCTCGGGCCGCACCGGGCACTCGGAGGCGGTGCGCGTCGTGTACGACCCGCATCGGGTGACGTACCGCGACCTCCTGAAGGTGTTCTGGGAGGATCACGACCCGACCCAGGGCATGCGCCAGGGCAACGACGTCGGCACGCAGTACCGCTCGATGATCTTCGTGCGGAACGACGAGCAGCGGCGCGAGGCCGAGGCGTCCCGGGACTCGTACCAGCAGGCGCTCGGCCGGGCCCGCTACGGGACGATCACGACCGAGATCGTGCCGGCCGGCCAGTTCTACTTCGCCGAGGACTATCACCAGCAGTACCTGGCCAAGAACCCGTGGGGCTACTGCGGCATCGGCGGGACGGGCGTGTCGTGCCCGGTGGGGGTGGTGCCGGCCGACACGGAATGAGCGGGGGTCCTTGCGGGTACAAATAAGCCGATGAGCAGTGACTTTGCGAACTTCAACCGGAATCTCATCGACCACTTCAGGGAGAACTCGGGCGAGATCAAGGAGGGCATGTTCAAGGGCGCGCCCATCCTGCTCCTGACCACGAAGGGGGCCAAGAGCGGGACGGTGTACACGACGCCGCTGGCGTACACCCGCGACGGCAACCGCCTGGTGATCATCGCGTCCAAGGGCGGCGCCCCGAGCAACCCGGCCTGGTACCACAACCTGGTCGCCAACCCGACCGTGACGGTCGAGGTGGGCCCAGAGAAGTTCGAGGCGAAGGCGTCCATCGCCCAGGGCGATGAGCGCGACCGCCTCTTCGACGCCCAGGCGGCGCTGATGCCGAACTTCGCCGAGTACCAGAAGAACACGACTCGCCGGATCCCGGTGGTCGTCCTGGAGCGCGCCTAACCCCGCGCCCAGGCGGGGCGGAGAGTGACGTCATCGGGGTGCGCAGTGACCGTGAGGGTCACTCGCAGGCCCGACAGCGTCACTCCCGCCCCCGCAGGCGGAACCGCTGCAGCTTGCCTGTCGCCGTTCGGGGCAGCGTGGCGACGAACTCGACCGCCCGCGGGTACTTGTACGGCGCGATCTCCCGCTTCACGAACTCCTGGAGCGCGGCCGCCGCGTCTGGACCGGTGGCGGTGCCCGGGCGCGCCACCACGAACGCCTTGACGATCATCCCCCGCTCCGCGTCGGGGACGCCCACGACCGCCGTCTCCGCCACGTCGGGGTGGCGCAGCAGCGCGTTCTCGACCTCCGGGCCGGAGATGTTGTAGCCGGCCGACACGATCATGTCGTCCGCCCGCGCCTGGTAGTGGAAGAAGCCGTCGGCGTCGCGCGTGAACACGTCGCCGGTCAGGTTCCAGCCGCCGCGCACGTACTGCTCCTGGCGGTCGCCGGCCAGGTACCGGCAGCCGGTGGGGCCCTTCACCGCCAGCAGCCCCGGCTCGCCGTCCGGCACCGGCCGGCCCGACGCGTCCTGCACCTCGGCCACGTAGCCGGGGACGGCGCGGCCCGTGGCACCCGGCCGGCACTCCTCGGCCCGCGCCGAGAGGAAGATGTGGAGCAGCTCGGTCGAGCCCAGGCCGTCCACGATCCGCAGGCCCGTCGCCTCGTGGAACGCGGTCCAGGTGGCCGCCGGCAGCGTCTCCCCCGCCGACACGCAGCGGCGGAGCGAGCCCAGGTCCGCCTGGCCGAGGTCCGGCAGCATCGCCCGGTACGCGGTCGGGGCCGTGAACAGCACGCTCGCCCGGTGCCGGCCGATCGCCTCCAGCAGCTGGGCCGGCCCCGCCTGCTCCAGGAGCAGCGTCGCCGCCCCGGCGTGCAGCGGGAACACCACCAGGCCGCCCAGCCCGAACGTGAACGCGAGCGGCGGGCTGCCCACGAAGAGGTCGTCCGGCGCCGGCCGCAGCACGTGGCGGGAGAACGTGTCGGCGATCGCCAGCACGTCGCGGTGGAAGTGCATCGTGGCCTTCGGCCGGCCCGTCGTGCCGGACGTGAACGCGAGCATGCAGACGTCGTCCGCGGCGGTCGCGACCGGCTGATACGCAGCGGGCGTCCGCGCGCAGCGCGCCGCCAGGTCGTCCGCTCCGTCGCCGCCGACGGGCACGATCGCGAGGTCCTGCACGGCCGCCGCCACCAGGTCGTCGAGGAGACGCGCGTCGCACAGCGCGAGCCGGGGCTCGGCGATCCCGGCGATCGTCCGCAGCTCGCCGCTCCGCAGCAGCGGCATCGTCGGCACCGCGACGCCGCCCGCCTTCACCACCCCGAACCAGCAGGCGACCTGCCACGGCGTGTTCGGGCCCCGCAGCAGCACACGGTTGCCGGGCACCAGGCCCAGCTCCTCGACCAGCACCCGCGCCACCTGGTTGGACCGGGCGACCAGGTCGCCGTACGTCCACGTCCCGGCCGGCGTGACCAGGCAGCGGCGATCGGGCCCCATCCGCTCGGCCGTCCGGTCGAGCAGCGCCTCGGCGCAGTTCAGCGCCGGCGGGTAGCGGAGTTCGGGCAGGTCGAACAGCAGCTCGGGCCAGGTGGCCGGCGCCGGCAGGTGGTCGCGCGTGAACATGTCCACGTGCGACGAGGCACGAAGCTCCAACGGCCACCTCCCGACCGGTCCGCGGATCAGCTGGCTGCGGATCGGCTCAGCTGAGAATCTTCTCAGATCGCGAGGTATCGACGATCGCGTACCGCCGCTCCGCCCGGCAGCGGCGCCGGATCGTCAGCAGCTCCCAGAACATCCGGGGCACGTCCACCAGCGGCCGGACCCGGCTGTCGGGCGAGTTGCGCCACTCGACCGGCACCTCCGCCACGCGGTGGCCCAGCCGCCGGGCCAGGGACAGCGCCTCGACGTCGAACGCGAAGCCGTCCGACTGGCAGCGCTCGAACACGGCGAGCGCCACGTCGCGCCGGAACAGCTTGACGCCGCACTGGGTGTCCTGGAGCCCGGGCAGCAGCAGCACCCGGACGAGCAGGTTGAACACGCGGCCCATGACGCGCCGGTCCAGCCGCTGCCGGACCGCGACCCGCGCCCCGGCCACGTTCCGGGAGCCGATCGCGACCTCGCAGCCCTCGAGCGCCGCCACCAGCAGGTCCACCTCCTCGATCGGCGTGGACAGGTCGGCGTCGGTGACCAGCACCAGGTCGCCCGAGCTGGCCAGGACGCCGTCGCGCACGGCCGCCCCCTTGCCCCGGTGGGGCAGGCGGAGCACCCGGACCTCGGGGCCCGCCTCACGGGCGAGCCTGGCGGTGGCGTCGGAGCTGCCGTCGTCCGCGACCAGGACCTCGAACGGCCGCCGCCGTCCGCGCAGGTCCGCCAGGACGGCGTTCAGCGTCGCCGGCAGGCGCCGCTCCTCGTTGTACGCCGGGATCACCACGGACAGCCACGGACGCCTCCGCGGCTTGGGCGTCGTCCCCCCTGACCAAGTCATCTATGGCATTGCCTCGCACCAGAGATGCGGGGGCTCCCCTTCCACGTTCCCCCACGACAACAGCGTATGTTCCCCGAGGCCGTTTGCGACGTTGTATTTCGCATGCGAACCGCACTCCGTGCCGCGGCGATCGCGGCGGCCGGGCTGCTGACCGCGTGCGGGGCGGTCGGGGCCAGGCCGGCCGGCAGCACCGCCCCTCCGTCCCCCACCGCCTCGGCCGCCGCTCAGGCGACGGCGCACCCGGTGGTGCCGCTCCGCACGCCGCCGACGAACGCCCCCCGCACCGTGGTCGTCAGCGAGCAGGACAACGGCCACGCCATCTCCCTGCGATCGGGCGAGCGCCTGGAGGTCGTGCTGGCCAGCACGTACTGGGAGGTGGATGGCAGCTCCAACCCGAACGTGCTGCGCCCGACCGCGCAGCCCACGACGTCGCCTCAGCTCAGGGGCTGCGTCCCGGGCGAGGGCTGCGGGACCGTGACGGCGCTGTACGACGCCGTCGCGCCGGGCCGCGCCGACGTGAACGCGAAGCGCACGTCGTGCGGCGAGGCCATGAGCTGCACCGGCAACCTGGGCTTCTACCGCGTGACGGTGATGGTGGCCCCGTAGGCGCCTGGCGGGCCGGAGAGGTTGAACTATCGATACTTCAACCTCTCCGGCCGCACGGAGACGTGCAACTGTCGACACTTCAACGTCTCAGTCCGCAACCTGGGCTCGAGGCGACGCCAGCCGGCAGGGACCGGGGTATCAGCGGCCCGCCTGCCGGGCAGCGCCGCGCGCGCCGAAACCCTCCCCCACGTTGGGGGAGGGCCACTCCTACCTCAGTCCCGGTCTCCGCGAGGCTGTTC
>Ga0070717_10002482_pt1 | contig 13022 bp, 11 predicted proteins | sample LARL113metaG_FD_71366 | JGI IMG/M metagenome (GOLD analysis project Ga0070717, IMG submission 71366) | Corn, switchgrass and miscanthus rhizosphere microbial communities from Kellogg Biological Station, Michigan, USA - LAR L11-3 metaG | ecosystem: Host-associated > Plants > Roots > Rhizosphere ... | reverse complement strand
CAGCGGACCATCAAGAATATTCCGGACCGCTCTGTGTATTTTTCCAATCGTTGCTATTCCCCACAGCTGGTGAACAAAAAGCCCGACCCTTCATTGGGACAGGCAACTATGCTTTGTGGGCTCGCCGGTCTGTACAAATGGCTCTAGCTTAAAGCTAGGGACTATCCTTTTGTGAAAAAGAAAGTTCTGATCATTGTGGAGAACCTGCCCGTTCCTTTCGACGGACGTGTGTGGAAAGAGGCATGTTCGCTTCGCAAAGCCGGCTATGAGGTGACGGTTCTCTGTCCTAAAGGTAAAGGGTACGCGCGAGGCTACGAGCACTTGGAAGGCATTCACATTTACCGGCATCCGATGCCCAAAGAAGGGAATAGTCCCCTGGGCTATGTTTGGGAGTATGGATGTGCGTTGTTCTGGGAGTATTTGTACTCTTGGTGGATTTACCTTCGGCGCGGATTTCATGTGATCCAGGGGTGTAATCCTCCAGACGATATCTTCCTCGTAGCCCTCCCCTTCAAGCTCTTCGGCGCCAAGTACATCTTTGACCATCACGACACAAATCCTGAACTGTATTTCTCCAAATATGAACGGGAGGATTTCTTTTACAAGACACAAATTTGGCTGGAAAAGCTTACCTTCCACTTTAGCGATGTAGTGATGTCCACGAACAACAGTTATAAGGAAATTGCTGTTCGGCGTGGTGGCTTGGCTCCAGAAGATGTATTCGTCGTCCGCAACGGACCTGATTTGGAAACTTTCAAAGCAGTTCCGCCAACGCCAGCATTGAAGTATGGCAAATCTTACCTGGTCGGCTATGTCGGAACCATGAATATTCAAGAGGGCTTGGACATCCTGCTGGATGTGGCGCTGCATATCAAGAACAAGGGACGTCGTGATGTTCATTTCACGTGCGTCGGAGGAGGACCTGAACTGGCGGGGCTGCGGCAGATGGTGAAGGACAAGAATCTCGAGGATACGGTCAACTTCACCGGCAGAGTTCCCGACCAAAAATTGCTGGATGTTCTTTCTACCGCCGATGTCTGCGTGAACCCCGACAGGCCATGCGAGATGAACAACATTTCCACCATGATCAAGATCATGGAGTACATGGCTCTGGGGAAGCCGATCGTACAGTTCAATTTGAAAGAAGGCAGATTCAGCGCCGGGGAGGCGTCACTCTACAGCGACGATGGGAACCAGACAGCTGATTTCGCCGACAAGATTCTGTGGCTGCTTGAGCATTCCGATGAGAGAAGGAGGATGGGTGAGTTTGGACGCCGACGCGTCGAAACGGAACTGGCATGGGAGTATTCCGTCGTTCATCTGCTGGCGGCCTACGAGAGGGCTTTCAGCAAGAAGGCGGCCGGACGGCGAAAGGACACTCTCGGCGCCACGCTACAAATCTAGTAGCTCTACACAACAGTTCCCCCTTCGTACAGCCGCTGGGATGTTCTGGTGACCTGGCACCCGAGGGCATCGGTATTCAATGAGAGGTTGCCTCGGCTTGCGCCATTCTTACGGAATGGCTTGAGGAAGACGCGCTCAGTGCCGCTAGATCTCGATCTTGAGAGATATCTGCGAAACTGGTTAGCAACATGACAGACCGACTGGCTGGTGAAGGCGTGGGATCGCCTAACGAGAACAAGACATGGGAACGTGTCCCCGTGACTTTCAAGCGGGCAGTGAAGCCGCGCATCTGCATGCCGACAGGCAGAGGCTTCACCAGAAGAGCATTCCTGGGCGGTCACTATGAGGCGCAGGACGTTCTTCTGGAGATAGACGATGTTGATTTGATCGAACTCGAACCGGGCCCGAGATTTGAGTTTAAGGAGATGCTGCAGCGCAGACTTCTGTATCGGGACGTGTCAGGGAAAGTAGCCTTTCTGAACCCCGGACTTCGGAAGGTCCGGCTTAAGCGGGAGTATGACTTGTTCGTCGTTCGTTGCCAAACTTACTGGGATTTACTTCACATCAATGCGGTCGAGGGATGGAAAGACTACTGCAAGACCAGCGTTTTGTGGCTCGATGAGCTGTGGGCAGCGTCGATACCAGAACATAAGTACTGGCTTCCTGCGCTGAAGCAGTTCGATCACATTTTCATTGGCTACCGTGGTACGGTCGGGCCATTGTCCGCGACTATTGGACGGTCTTGCAGCTGGCTTCCTGGCGGCGTCGATTGTCTTCGATTCAGCCCGTGGCCAGACACACCGTCGCGTGTCGTTGACGTGTACAGCATGGGACGTCGGTGGGAGGGTGTTCATAGAGCGCTGCTTAAAGCTGCCGATGGGGGTGATATCTTTTACATTTATGACACGCTCCCACGGATAGCTGAGAGGGACGTGTACGATCATCGGCAACATCGCTCCCTTTTTGCGAATTTAGCGAAACGAAGTCGGTATTTCATGGTGGCGCCTGGGAAGATGAATTCTCAGGACGAAACTCAGGGTCAAGTCGAGGTCGGCTACCGCTATTACGAGGGAGCGGCTGCGGGTGCGGTACTGGTTGGTCAGCCCCCAGACTGTGAAGCGTTCAGGGAGCTTTTTCCGTGGCAGGACGTCGTCATAGAGGTTCAACCGGACGGGTCAGACGTCATGGAGGTCATTGCGAGCTTCGATTCGGAGCCGGAGCGAGTTCGCGCGATCCAACAAAGAAACTCGGCGGAAGCATTTTTACGCCATGATTGGGCTTATCGATGGAAAGACATATTCCGGGTAGCGGGTATCGAGCCTCTGCCGGCTATGGGGGCCCGGGAGCGTCGATTGAAAGACCTGGCCGAGATGGCCACAAACATCCTGTGAAAAGAAGACGTTTGTACGGTCGTCGCAGTTAGAGCTGACGCGGCACCTCACATCAGATACCGAAGTTCTCGAAATCCCGGCGAGCCGCTGGCTTTTCTACTACCCTCGAGTCCAAATCTGCTCAAAAGAGCCATTGGAGGCACATTGGAAGGAATTCACTCAGAACAGAGGACGCTAGGGGATACCGACAATGATATGGATGCCAGACCCATGAACTCCAGTGGCGTGTCGATTGATAGAGGAGGAGCGACGCTCCTGTCCATGCGTCGGCCTTCCAGTATGTTCCAGGCCGCTCTGGCCGGACTGTCTCGGTCGAGATTTCTTCGCAACTATCTGGGACATCCACTCCTTGTCGCCAGCATGTGGATTTGGAGGCATTTGCCGGCCTCCTTGACCTCGTGGCGCCCAGTGCGTGCGTATGGCATTCATTTGCATAGTTATATTCAACTGCGGGCAACAAGGAATCAATTCGTCGGGACGTTCTTTTTTCGAAACCGCCCCGAACTGGAGCTGCTGATTCGGCTGCTGGATCAGAAGAGCCATGGTACCAATCTGGACCTGACAGTCCTCGCCTGCAGCAAAGGGGCAGAGGTTTATTCCATCTCCCACGCGATTCGGTGTTCGCGGCCCGATCTGAACCTTCGCCTACATGCTTTAGATATCGATAAGGATGTTTTGGAGTTCGCGGAAGCGGGAACCTACTCACTCAAGAATCTCTATACCTCCAGTACTCTGAGTCCCACTTGCTCGGTTCAACTCGGCGACGATGTGGCCACGAACACCTTCAGAGACCAGAAGACATCAATGTTCGAGCGCATGTCCGCTGAGGAGATCAAGGCGATGTTCGACCGTACGGGAGAGCTCCTGAACGTCAAACCGGCGTTTCGGAAGGGGATCACATGGGACTTTGGGGACGCTCGACATCCCAAGTTGGTCGAGGTTTTGGGTCTTCAAGACATTGTGTTCGCCAATCGGTTCCTGTGCCACATGCGAAGCGAGGATGCAGAGGCGTGCCTACGTAACATCGGGCGCCTGGTCAAGCCTTGTGGATACCTATTTGTCTCCGGTGTTGATCTTGACGTAAGGAGCAAGGTCGCGCGAGAGCTCGGCTGGAGACCGGTCACGGAGCTGATCCGCGAAATCCACGAGGGCGATCCTTCACTGCGACGCGACTGGCCCCAGGAATACTGGGGATTGGAACCCTTCGATTCAGACCGGATCGATTGGCAGTTGCGGTACGCCTCGGTTTTCCAGATTGGCGGAATATTCTCAACAGCTGGCTCCAGCACGGTCCCTAAATAGAAAACAGGAGAGACACTCGTATATGGTAATCACTAGCACTCCGCTGCGCATCTCATTTTTCGGAGGGGGAACCGATTACCCTGTCTGGTATCGTGAGTACGGGGGGGCAGTATTGTCCACGACCATCAACAAATCCTGCTACATCACATGTCGGCAATTACCACCCTTTTTCGAGTACCAGAGCCGGATCTCGTATTCCAAAGTTGAAAATGTAAGCAACAACGATAGGATCCAGCACCCATCGGTGCGGGCTTGCTTGCAACACCTCGATGTTGACTATGGCGTCGAGATCCATCACGTTGCTGATTTGCCTGCGCGCACCGGCTTGGGTACGAGTTCGGCGTTTACGGTTGGGTTGCTACTTGGACTTTACGCGCTCAAGAATCAGATGCGCGATAAGCGTACACTTGCTGCTGAAGCTATACACGTCGAGCAAGATTTGCTTCAGGAGGCAGTTGGGGCCCAAGACCAGGTCAGTGCGGCATACGGAGGCTTCAATCGCATCAACTTTCACACTGACGGCTCAATCGAAGTAAATCGAATACTGGCTGCGCCAAGCAGACTGGGGGAACTACAGCAACACCTGGCACTTTACTTTACCGGGTTTTCGCGAACCGCCTCAGAAATTGCGCAAGAGCAACTTAGAATGACGCCGCACAAGAAGCAGGAGTTAGACACTATGCTTCAACTGGTCAAAGAGGCGGAGGCAGTGGTTACTAACTCGAACTGTTCTTTGCATGAGTTTGGCCGGCTTCTACACGAAAGTTGGCAGATCAAGAGATCACTGACGCAGAAAATATCGAATGCCAGCATCGACGAAATCTACCAAGCTGGGCTGAGTGCTGGAGCTTTAGGAGGCAAGTTGCTGGGTGCTGGGGGTGGCGGCTTCATGTTGTTCTTCGTGCCACCGGAACGACGTGAGGCGCTGAGGCTCCGGTTAAAGAAGCTGTTGTGTGTTCCGTTCAACTTCTCCAACAGAGGCAGTCATGTCGTGGTGTACGAGCCCGAGGAAGTGTATGACAAATCGCTGACCACTGAGCGTTCCGAGGTGTATGCGGAGCAAGCATGAGCGCGTCGGCATGTGACTATCCACAGCACAAACCCGCTTTCCGATCCCCGTTGGGATGACTTGGTTGCTCGTCACCCGCATGCTTCTGCATTTCATCAACGCGGTTGGCTCGAGGCGTTATCTCGTACGTACGGGTACGAGCCTTTGATGTTGACGAGAGCGTCTGCCGACAAGCCATTAAACGGCGGCATTGTTTTTTGCCGGGTCTCCAGTTGGATCACCGGAACTCGTTTGGTATCCCTGCCATTCTCAGACCATTGTGATCCTCTACTGAATAACGCGGAGGAATTCTGCGAATTTGCGGAATGGCTTCAAGCGCAGAGCAACTGGCAGCGATGGCGGTACGTCGAGATCAGGCCGTTGTCGCGAATTCAGGAAGGGAATCACGGGTTACAACCGAGTCATTCGTATTGCTTTCACGAACTCGATTTGACCCCTAGTTTGGAGAAGATTTTTCGGGGGTTGGATAAGGATTCGATTCAGCGAAGAATACAGCGGGCAGAACGAGAAGGGCTTTCGTACGAAGTCGGGCGATCTGCGGGGCTCGTCGAAGAATTCTACCGGCTTCTATTGATTACCAGGAGGCGCCACCACCTCCTCCCTCAACCTCGACTTTGGCTTAAGAATCTGGTCGAATGTATGGGCGCCAACGTGGAGGTTAGAGTGGCTCGAAACAGTAACGTGCCGATCGCGGCGATGCTTACTCTGCGGCACCGCTCGTCCGTCATTTACAAGTACGGCTGCTCAGACGACAAGTTCCACAATTTTGGTGGTGTGCCTTTTCTGTTCTGGAAGCTCATTGAGGAAAGTAAGGCGTCGGGTGCCGCAAAGATCGATTTTGGTCGTTCTGACTTCGACCAGGAAAGTCTGATTAATTTCAAAGACAAATTCGGCACAAGCAAGAAATTGCTGAAGTACTATCGGTACCCAAAAACGGAAGGGAAGTCGGCTGGCTGGGACAGGCGCGGGATCCGACACTTCATCTCGGTTCTGCCAGATATTGTTTCAGCGGCGGCGGGCCGGATTCTGTATCGCCACATGGGTTAACGCTGCGCAAACCGCGATGGTCGCGTCACGTGTTGGATGACAAGCGCGCGGATAGAGCGGAATTATTATTCAGGAGCTAAGGGCCCGAGGAAGAATGAAAAGAATCGCACTGGTAACTGGAGCTGAAGGGTTTATCGGATCTCATCTAGTTAGGTTCCTGCAGGCGAAAGGGTGGAATGTAATTGGCGGGTACCGCTCGCACGATACGGATTCTAATTCGTTTCCGAAGTTGTCGCGTTTACAGTTCGCCCAGTGTGATCTGAGCAACGGACAGCGAGTGGAGCAAATTTTCATAGAATACGAACCGACGCACGTTTTCCATTTGGGTGCACAAAGCTTGCCCATGGTTTCTTGGGCGGATCCGGTTTCGACTTTCGAATCGAACATCATGGGCTCGCTACATGTGTTCGAAGCAGCACGTCACTTGAAGCGTCGTCCGATAGTAGTTTCGGCTTGCTCGAGTGCGGAGTACGGCAATGTGCCCGCGTCTGCGATACCAGTAAAGGAAGAACAACCACTTCACCCTTTACATCCCTACGGCATTAGCAAAGTCTGCCTGGACCTGCTGGCGCGAGAGTATTTCTTGGATTACAAGATTCCCGCAGTTAACGTGCGACTCTTCAACACTACCGGCCCAGGAAAAACCAATGATGCGCCGTCGGATTTCGTGCGACAGTTGAGTCGGATCAGGAAAGGGATGCAACCTCCTGTAATTGAAGTTGGCAACCTGAAGCCTCGTCGTGCCTACCTGAACGTGAACGACGCGGTGCGGGGTTTCTATTTGGCCGCAACGAAAGGGAAGCGCGGTGAGGCTTACAATCTTTGCGCGACCGTGACGCACGAGATTGGCGAACTGTTGCGGACCGCTGTTCGCCTTGCTGGAGTGAAAGTGGAGATTCGGCCTGTCGCCCGCCTAATGCGGCCTTCTGATGAGAAGATCATCTTCGGCAGTACTGAAAAGATCCGGAAGCACACCGGTTGGAAGCCCCTGCGATCCATTGAACAGACGCTTGGTTCCATGCTGGAGTACTGGGATCGTGTGATGTAATGAAGCACCCCGCCATTCCAATCCGCCCACTACTCGATATTCCTGCCGTTCTGCTGGTCGGCGGGATGGGAACACGGCTGCGGGCGGTATTACCATCGACACCCAAACCGTTAGCGTCGGTCGGCAAGAAGTCGTTCCTGGAGTTGTTGGTCCGACAGCTTCGGTCCCAGGGCATCCTGCATCTAGTGATGTGCACTGGTTATCTGGCCGACCAGATTGAAAGGGAATTCGGTAATGGCGACGCTTGGGATGTCGCGATTCAGTACTCGCAGGAGAGCCATCCCCTTGGCACGGCGGGCGCCCTGAAGCTTGCCCAACCATATCTTTTAAACGCACCTGATTTTCTCGTGATGAACGGTGACTCGTTTATCGAAATCGACTTCAGCCGATTGGCTCAATTTCACCGAGCGCGTGGTGGATTAGCAACTCTGGCCGTCCGGCAAGTGGATAATGCAAACCGATACGGGAGAGTGCAGGTGGATGGTGGGGACCGAGTGACCGCCTTTTTGGAAAAGAGCGGAGGCGATTCGCCAGGGCTTGTGAACGGGGGAGTGTACATCTTCAACCGAGCTGTTTTTGGGCAGATTCCGGATGGGTCGGCTAGTCTGGAAAAAGACGTATTTCCTCGGATACTCGGCCAAAACGTTTACGCGCTGGAGCAGGACGGAATGTTCATCGACATAGGTACGCCAGCAGACTACGCACGCGCTCAGCGACTTTGTGATCGTCTCGATGAAGCGTCGCTGCAAGTTCAGCCGTCTGCCTCCCGTCCGGAAGGAAAGCAGTAGTTCAGTCTAACAGTGACCATCCAAAGAGCGAATGAACCAGTGAAACAGAATGACAATTTCGAACATCGTATAAGTGAGTCGATCCGAGCATCGATTGCTGCGAAGGAAAATCTCCTCCATGACGCAGAAGTAGTGTCGACGATTGCAAAGGTCGTCGATCTTGTAATCTCGGTATTCAGGCAGGGCAACAAGGTGATCTTGTTTGGGAATGGCGGAAGCGCAGCGGACGCTCAGCATATTGCCGCCGAATTTGTCGGGCGTTTTGCGTTTGATCGGCCGGCTTTACCTGCAATGGCTTTGTCGGTGAACTCTTCGTGTGTCACGGCCATCGGTAATGACTATGGCTTTGATCTGATTTTTTCACGACAGATTGAGGCTTTGGGCCGTTCCGGCGATGTCGCGATCGGTATCTCCACCAGCGGCAATTCGCCAAATGTACTTCAGGCTCTTTCGGTGGCCAAGAAAATGGGAATGCAGACCGTTGCCTTGACTAGTTGCACCGGCGGAAAGCTCAAGGATGCCGTGGACTACTGTGTTCGTGCGCCATCGAAGGAAACTCCTCGCATTCAGGAGTGCCACATCTTGATTGGCCACGTCATTTCAGAACTCGTGGAGCAGACAATATTTTATGAACAGGGCCGCATTTCTAGATCGTGATGGCGTAATCAACCGGAAAGCCCCTGGCGACGGGTACATAACGCGATGGGAGGAGATAGACTTTCTTCCGGGCGTTGCCCAGGCCATTGCTTTGCTGAACCGAACTGGCTTCAGCGTTATTGTGGTAACCAATCAGAGATGCGTGGCGAAGGGCCTCGTGACCATTCGTGAGTTGGACTGGATTCACCGTCGCATGTGCGAAGTTTTAGCCGACGCCGGAGGTACTATCGACGCAGTCTACTACTGTCCGCACGAACTCGAACCTCCTTGCCCCTGCAGAAAACCGCGACCAGGACTACTTCTAGATGCAGCACGTGAACATGGCATCGCTCTGACCGAATCCTGGATGATCGGCGATTCAGATGCTGACATAGAAGCTGGCAGAAAAGCTGGGTGCAGGACAGCTCTCGTTCTGAGGAATAGTCAGACTGAAAATGGCAGGGCTGATGTAGCAGGTCTATCTCTGATTGGGGTAGTTCACCAGATTCTACAGTGGGAGGGAAGAGCCGATCAGGAAAGTCCGAAGCCTAGTTGCCGACAACGCGGTACTGTTGGCCCTTCGACGGTTATCGAAGGACGCCGCTAATGGCTCAAGGATGCCCAGTAGTTTACGCTCAGTTGGCGTATTCAAGGTGTGAGAGCACGGCTCGCATTTTATGCATATTACGGTACGCGGGAATTAATCGCCCGTCAAACATACCTGCCTTCGGTTCCAACAGCCCGTACGAATCATTCTGATGAACTTCGTTGGGTAGAGAGTACAAGCACCACTTTTGCCGACGTGGACCACCGCGTTGAAGTGTTTAATTCAGCGGAGGATGGGAGGCATTCTCGCATAAGGCAGTTGCTGAGCCAAGACGAGAAACACTATCGGTGCCCCCCGATAACTTCCTCGTCGACTGTTGATCACTTGACGCTAATTCAACGCGGTGGCCATCGACCTAGTTTCACAAAAGGCGTGAATAGCCTGTACTCCAGAATTGCGGATAGAGTCTAAGCGTGGCTACCAGAGAACTCCATGACTAACCCATTTGCTGTCGAGCGGCAACCGGAAGCATTAGAGAGTTTATCCCCGCTGAGCTCTAATCTAGGGCGAGCGAAGATCGTGGTCTTCGGGACTTTTGGCGTAGGCAACATCGGCAATGAGTGCACACTGGAGGCGATGTTGCGCAACATCCGCCGATACCTGCCGAGTGCGGAGATTCTTTGTATTTGTTCGGGTCCGGAAGAGACAACAGCGAACTACGGAATACAGGCATTTCCGATTAGACACGCTGTGTCAGACGACCAGTTGTTTGGAGCGCATGCGAGAAGCGACAACACGTTGGTGAGGGGGTTACGAAAACTCGTTAGACTGTCGATGGAGCCGTGTCGCTGGTACAAAGCATTCAAGATTTTGAAGGGCAAGGACATGCTCCTCATTACAGGCCTGGGGATGCTAGGAGATTTCGGCATAAGTCCTTTCGGCTTGCACTATGACATACTCGGGTGGTCTATCGTTGCGAAGCTATGTCGCTGTAAGCTAGAGTTTGTCAGCGTTGGAGTCGGCCCGATACGCGATCCGGTAAGCAGATGGTTCGTGAAGACCGCCTTGGCACTGGGGGACTATCGGTCGTACCGTGATAGATTTTCGAAAGAGTACCTGGAAGGTATCGGCTTCAGCACGATGAGTGATCGTGTACATCCTGATTTAGCCTTCAGCTTGCCCAAAGCTATGTTGCCTGCTAGCAAAAAGCGTGGAGACCACAAGGCAGTGATCGGTGTAGGACTGATAGAGTATCACGATAGGCGTGGGCGTTCCGAAAATGGCGACCGCAATTATCGCAAATACTTAGCGTCCGTTGCTGGTGTGGTCTGTATGCTTATGGACCGCGGGTATACCGTCCGGTTGCTTATCGGCGATACTAGGTACGACCAAGGTGTAAGACGTGACCTTCGGGTTTTGCTTGAGGCGCGAGGACAGGAGTATGTGGATGCACGGCTTGTGGATGAACCCGCGTCGTCCGGCGCAGAGCTGTTGTCACAGTTGGCGGTGACGGACGTCGTGCTTGCAAGCCGATTTCACAATGTGCTGTTAGCTATAATGCTCCGCAAGCCTGTAGTGGCAGTGTCGTATCACGAGAAAATTGTTTCATTGATGGATGAGTTTGGATTGTCCGAATTCTGCCACGATATCGAGGATTTCGACGCCGACAAATTGATCGGACAGATCACAACACTGGAAAGAGACAAGGGAAGCGTCAAGCGTCGAACTGCAATCGAGCAGCGGAGCGAGGTTTATCGTAAGCTATTGGATGAGCAGTACGAGTTCATTTTTTCCATGTTAAGCCGAAGCATTCTGCCGAAAGCTCCTGCTCTAAATTGAAGCAAAAGGAGATATTCCACCCGCACCATGAGAACGCTATGAAGGATCTGAAGGAGAAGACGATTCGGGGTGGTTTGGCAAGGCTTTGCGCCCAAGGTGCAGAGTTCACGCTTCGGTTGGTTTCACTTATGGTATTAGCCCGTCTATTGGGACCGAAAGACTTTGGATTAGTAGGGATGGTTACAGCGTTGACCGGAGTCTTGGTTCTGTTCCGAGATTTTGGGCTTTCGGCCGCCGCAATACAGCGCCCGATCGTGACGGAGGAGCAGCTTTCGACGTTATTCTGGATCAACATCTTCGTGGGTGCCGGGCTAACGCTTCTAACCGCCGCAATGGCGCCGGTCGTTGCTGCCTTTTACCACGAGCCCCGACTTGTGGCAGTGACGGGTGTTTTGGCTTCTAGCTTTATCTTCAATGCAGCGGGCGTACAACACGGAGCTCTGTTGCAACGCCAAATGCGGTTCACCACCCTGGCAGTAATAAGCACCATCAGCTTAGTTGTGAGTAGCTCCATTGCGATTGGGGGCGCCATGGCTGGCTACGGGTATTGGGCACTGGTGGCGATGGCGCTCACTGCTCCAATCATCAATACTCTTGGGTTCTGGTTGACTACGGCTTGGGTTCCGGGACAGCCGCGCAGACGGGTAGGAATACGCTCCATGATGCACTTCGGCGGAACCATTACTTTGAATGGCCTGGTCGTGTATATCGCGAGCAATTTTGAGAAGGTTCTGTTGGGTCGCTTCTGGGGAGCCGACGCACTCGGGATCTATGGAAGGGCGTATCAACTCATTAACATTCCGACGGGAAACTTGAATGCAGCAGCGGGCGAGGTAGCATTTTCGGCATTATCCCGGCTCCAGGACGATCCGGATCGTCTGAAGAGTTACTTCCTGAAGGGCTACTCTCTAGTCTTGGCAATGACGGTGCCGATGACCGTGGCCTGCGCTCTTTTTGCGGATGACATGATTTTCGTGCTTCTGGGGCCCAAATGGAAGGCTGCGGCTTCCATTTTCCGCTTCCTGGCTCCAACAATTTTGGTTTTTGCGATCGCCAATCCCTTGTCATGGTTGGTCATGTCGCTCGGACTGGTACGAAGGGCCTTGAAGATGGGCTTGGTGATCGCACCTGTGCTAATCTTGGCTTACGTGATGGGGTTGCCGTATGGACCAAAGGGTGTGTCAATCGCTTACTCAGCGACGATGTTACTTTGGGTCATTCCGGTGATTGCGTGGTCGGTGCACGGTACTGTGATTTCCCTTTGGGATGTATTGCTGGCTTTGAGTCGACCGCTGGCCTCAAGTATCGTGGCCGCAGGGCTGGCCTTTGCAGTGCGGTTAGTTTACGGTCAATCGCTGCCTCCTTGGCCTCGACTTGTGGTAGAGTGCGCCGTGCTTTTCGTTACTTTTTTCGGGATGCTCTTATTCGCCACAGGACAGAAATCGTTCTATTTGGGACTCCTTCGTGAATTAACGGGTCGTTCAACGGTGGAGAAGGGCCTTGCTCCTGTAACCAATTAAAGTCGAACGAGATTCAAGCTAAATAGGAAGACATCAAAGAGATTGTGAACCACAATTGGCGAAGCGGAACCTGTACCGGCCGACAGGTGGTGGGGCCATAGAAGCGGAGATCATGCGCGCCTTTGGTGCTGAATCTCTCCGATGGAGAAGACTCCCTGCTGGACATCGCTGAGCGGTCAGGACTGCCATTTCCGGGGATCAGCGACGCTGAGAAGGTCTTGCGCGACGGCTCTCGTCTCGGTGGTTCCTGAGCCAATCAGCGCCGGAATACAGAATTGGAAGGTTCCCGGTAAGCTACCCGAGGTTACCTTTCTCCGATAACACCATCGGGCCATTCCGATAGTTTGGGCTCCATGTAAGAATTAGGGCGACATCGACTGCCAGCGCAGAAACGCTTTACTTACCCCATTCTGGATTTGATGATCATCGGG
>Ga0070717_10002480_pt1 | contig 13030 bp, 7 predicted proteins | sample LARL113metaG_FD_71366 | JGI IMG/M metagenome (GOLD analysis project Ga0070717, IMG submission 71366) | Corn, switchgrass and miscanthus rhizosphere microbial communities from Kellogg Biological Station, Michigan, USA - LAR L11-3 metaG | ecosystem: Host-associated > Plants > Roots > Rhizosphere ... | reverse complement strand
CAGATCGACCAGTTCCACGGTCCTGGCTTCACGCCGATACCGAGTGCGCTGCAGCAGGGAATGGAGGACCCGGCCGCCTTGCAGGGCCAGGCGGCGGCCTGGGCGGCCCAGCTGAAGCAGGCAGGCGTCAACCTCAACCTCGCGCCGGTGATGGACACCGTGCCACCAGGGCAGGACCAATCCAACGCGCCGATCGGCGCCCTGCAGCGGGAGTTCGGCCACGACCCCGAGACCGTGAGCTCGCACGGGCTGGCCTTCATCGCCGGCATGCACCAGTCGGGCGAGCTGGTCACGATCAAGCACTTTCCGGGGCTGGGGCGGGTCGCGGGCAACACCGACTTCGCTTCCGCCGTGATCGACTCGACCACCACCGCGGACGACCCCTACCTAGGCCCATTTCAGCAGGCGATCGCGGCGGGCGCGGACCTCGTGATGGTTTCGACCGCCACCTACACGAGGATCGATCCCCAGCACCTCGCCGTGTTCTCGCCGGCGATCCTGGGCCTGCTTCGCGACACGCTGCACTTCCAGGGTGTGATCGTCTCGGACGACCTCGGATCAGCGGCCGCGGTGGCCTCGATCGCGCCCGGCGACAGGGCCGTCGACTTCATCGCGGCGGGCGGCGACCTGGTCACCGTCAAGACCGCGAACCTGGCCGGCCCGATGATGGCCGCGATCCTCGACCGCGCGGCAGCGGACCACGCTTTTGCCGCCCAGGTCGATGCGGCTGTGAAGCGGGTCCTGGAGCTCAAGATCCACGCCGGCCTCGCCACATGCGGGGCCTGAATAGAGGTTCTGCCGCGTTACCGGACAGGACCGTGGCTGGCTCGAGTGGGGCGCGGCGGGCGTTGTCATCGGCATTCCTGGCGGCGCTGGTTCCTCGGGCGGTCGGCCGACCCGATCCACCGCAAGGAACGCATCCCCAAACCGGCGCCTGGCGGCTGAATTGTTCGAAATTTTTCAGTTAAGGCGGCTGAGTTCGGCCAGCGCGGTAATACCATTCCGTACCAGATTCGGGCCCGGCGACGCCGGGAGTGGAAGGGAGAGGGGATGCGAATCGTGGTTTCACCGGTAAGGGTCGTTGCCGCGCGCCTTGGCGCGGCCGCGCTGGCGCTCCCGGTTCTGCTCGGCGGAGGCGCGGCCCCGGCTGTCGTCAGCCATGCCGTATCGCCCGCGATGGGCGGGCTGGCCCAGTTCCAGGACCTTGGCGACGCCAGCGACCTGGGTGCGATCGTGGCCAGCTGCAAGGCCCCTCTGTGCTACGCGCCCGACGCGCTGCGCACCGCCTACGACGTCCAGCCCCTGCTCGACGCCGGCATAGATGGCACCGGCACGACGATCGTGATCGTCGACGCCTTCCAGGACCCGATGATCCGGCATGACCTGGCCATGTTCGACGCTGCGTGGGGTCTACCGGCTGCCAGCCTCGACTTCGTGGCGCCCGACGGGCTGACGCCCTTCGACGGCAGCAAGCTTCAGATGGGTTGGGCCGGGGAGATAGCGCTCGACGCGGAGTGGGCGCACGTGATCGCTCCAGGCGCTCACCTCGAGCTCGTCCTGGCGAAGAGCGAGCAGGACACCGACTTGCTCAGCGCCACCCGGTTCGCGATCGACCACAACCTCGGCGACGTCATCACGCAGAGCTTCGGCGAGTCCGAATCGTGCGCCGACCCCGAGCTGCTTCGGCAGCAGCACGCCGTCTTCGAAAGGGCTGCGTCCCGCGGCATCACGCTGCTCGCCGCCTCTGGGGACTTCGGAGCGACGAACCCGCTGTGCAGCAGCCACGGATTCGCGCGGTCGGCCAACGTGACGACGCCGGCCTCCGACCCAGACGTCACCGCTGTCGGCGGAACCCGACTGGCCGTCAATCTGGCCACCGGCGCCTATGGCTCGGAGATCGCGTGGAACGACATGTTCGGAGCGAGCGGCGGTGGCTTGAGCACGGTGTACACGCGTCCGGGCTACCAGGCCCCCTTCATCGACGACAACAGCGCCCGCGGCCTGCCGGACGTGGCGTACTCGGCCGACGCCATCGGGGCCTCGGTCATAGTCGCGCTGGGTGGTGTCCATGCAGTCTTCGGCACGAGCAGCGGCACGCCGCAGTGGGCGGGCATCGACGCGCTGGCCCGCCAGTTCGCGGGGCACCGGCAGTCCCAGCTGAACATCCGGCTCTACCACGTCGCCAAGAGCGACGGCTACAGCGTCGCCTTCCACGACATCACGACCGGAAACAACACCTTTGCCGGCGTAAACGGAGGCCAGGCAGGGCCGGGATGGGACGCCGTTACCGGCCTCGGTACCCCCGACGTCGCGAAGCTCGTGCCTCTGTTGGCGATACCGGCGGGCGACTAGAGCAGGGCTTCGATCGCCTCGACGACCTTGGGGTCTTCGGGGACCGTCTTCGACCGGAAGCGTCGCACCACATTGCCGTCGCGACCGACCAGGAACTTCTCGAAGTTCCACCCCACCGTTGCCGGCCTTGCCCGAGTCATCTGCCGACTCGGTGAGGATGGCGTACAGCGGATGCTGGTTGGCGCCCTTCACGTCGAGCTTGGCGAAGAGCGGAAACGTGACGCCGTAGTTCAGGCTGCAGAACTCCTGGATCTGGTCCGCCGACCCCGGCTCCTGGTTGAAGAACTGGTTGCACGGAAAGCCGAGAACTACAAAGCCTCGGTCCGAGTAGCGGTCGTTCAATGCCTGCAGGCCCGCGTACTGAGGTGTAAACCCGCAGCGCGACGCGACATTGACGGCGAGCACGACCTTGCCCGCGTAGTCGGAGAGCCGCGCCGGCCTGCCATCGAGCCGTGGCAGGTCGATCTCGTAGATGGAACGGGCGTGCGCCTGGGCCACGTAATTGGAAAGCAAAGCCACCCGCGGACTATTCCCGGCGCATCCCGAGCTGCCGCCACGCCACCAAGGACATCCACGTCCAGCCGCCCATGATCGCGATGCGCTGGAAGAAACCCGTTGAAGCGTCTGCCACCACGCGCGATCACGAGACACGCGCGGCGCACGGTGCGCCGCGCGCGTCCAAGGAGTGCGGATCGTCTAGCACATCACGGGTAGCTGACCACGTCGACGGGTTCGACAATTCCGGGGTTGGTCGACGTGTCGGGGCCGCCGACTCCGTTGATCACCGAGTTGTCGCCGCCGGACCCGGCGATCCAGACGGTGACGAGCTCATGGAACTGCACGCTGGGCGAGTCGGGAGACTGGAACGCCTCCGCGTCGTACAGCGTGGCCGGAGTGCTGATGAACACGACGTAGCTACCCATCCCGTAGCCGTTGAAGCTGGTCACGTTGGGCGTGACGAAGAAGGCCGGGTAACCATCCTGCGTCGGCGTCGCCATCCACGCGGCCTGGCTCGGAGGGTCGTAAGGGAGCTCGTTCTGGAAGAAGATGTCCGTCCCGTTCTGGCCGCTCCAGACCACCTCGTACTTCTGGTAGTGCTCGACCGCGAGGCCGTAGGCGGTCACGTTGTCGCCCGTCACGACCACGCCTGTATCGCCCGTATTCTGGGTCCATCCGACGGCATTTCCATGGTCTGCACGCCACGCCCAAACGTCGTCGATGATCGAGTTGGAAGCGTTGTCAAGGAGGCTGACCGTCGCGCTCACGGGCGTCGGCTCCGCGCCGCCGATGCGGAAGAAGACGTCCTGGATAAGGTCAGGGTTGCCCGGGCTGCTCGGCCCGAGAGCGCCAACCGACAACAGGACCGGCGAGTTGACGGGGCCTGCGTCGATGATGAGGCCCGAGAGCTTCACCCCGATGTTGCTGGCGACCAGCATCGCGGCGGTGCCGTCCTGGGGGACCAGGGTGGCAAAGCCCAGGCCCATGACGATGGTGTCAGGACGGGTCACGACGATCGGCGCGTCGAGGTTGTAAATGCCAGGTGTGAGAATGAGGTCCTGGCCGTTCCCCAGCGCGTGGTTGATCTCGGCCACCGCCGTCGACGGGTTCGCGACGAAGAAGTGCTGGATCGCGACGCTGGTCCCCGCTTCCACGCCACTGAGGAAGTTCGGCCCGACCGAGTTGTGCTGAACGGCAGGAACGAATACGTTCCAGCCGCCGCTCGAATCGGTGTAGAGGAACGGCTGCTCTTCGGTGACCGGGCTCGAGGCGACGACCGTGTTCTGTTGGCACGTGCCCGTGAAGACCGGGGCCGGCGCGCTCACGACGCCAGAGAAGACGTTGTCCCAGAGGCCGTTCGGGCACCCGACGGCGCCGCCGATCTTGCTGTTGCGGACCATGTACTGCTGGTTGCCGTAGAAGTTGAGGCTGCCGCTGACCTGGTCGTTGGCGAGGAAGCCGCCACTCGCGAAGTCGTGGATCCCTGAGCAGTAGTCCTGGAAGACGACGCTGCCGTTGATGATCACACTCCTGACCGGCGTAGCCTGCGATGCCGACCAGGCCTCCTCGCTGTAGGCGCAGTACTTCGTGTATGGGTCAACCACCGGCGGTGCGTAATTCGGCGGACCGGGGGGATACGCGTTGAGGACCTCGTTGAGGGTCAGGTTCGAAAGCGAGCGCCAGAAATTGACGGTCGAGTTGTACCAGGTGCTGTCGGGCGCGTTCGCGTACACCTCGATCGCGCCGTTGATGACCGTGTCCTGGGGCACGGCGCCAAGGCCCGCCACCTGCGTGTAGTAGCCGACCTGGAACTCGAGCGGGTTCGCCCTGCTTCCATAGGTGCCCGGCTCGAAAAAGATGGCGTAGCGCTGGGTGTCGAACTGGCTGCCGATCGGCACCTGCTGGGTCGAGATCGCATCGATGGCGGCCTGGATCGAGGCCTGAGACATGCTCGGATCGAAGATCTTTACGTTCGGGCCGAAGTTCTGTTGGCCGACGGCGAGCGCCGGCGTGGTATCGGCGAGCTCGGGGACCGCCCCCGACCAGGCGAGCGCAACCAACGCGGCCGCCACGACGATCAAGCGCGCATCAGGCTTCATTCACTCATCTCCTCCGCATCTATCCACCGCAGCACCCCGGACGAGGCTCAGCTCACGGCATCACCACCAGTGCGCTCAGCCTGAGGTCGCGAGACGAGCGGCCGGCGCGAAGCGTGTACGGCGCCGGGTGCGACACCCAGTCGCGGAGGCTTTCTTCGAAACGCATGAACGCGCGCGCGGGTACGGTCAGACGCACGGCGACCTCCTCCCCCGCGTCGGCGGCCACGGACGTGAAGGCGGCCAGAGCCCGGATGGGTCGGCGCCGGTCGTCGTCCGGGCCTTCGACGTAGAGCTGGACGATCTCCCGGCCCGTCCGCGTCCCCGTGTTGCGCACGGTCACGGTCACCTCGAGGTCCTCGCCCACCGAGATCGTCGTGGCGGCCGGGACCAGCGCCTCGTAGCTCCACTCCGTGTAGCCCAGGCCGTGGCCGAACGCGAACAGCGGCTCGGATCCGGCGCGGTCGAACCCCCGGTAGCCGACGAGGAGGCCCTCGCCGTACACGAGGTCGCCCGCCTCGGGGTGCGCGAGCAGCACCGGCGAGTCGGCCTCGGCGCGCGGAAGCGACACGGGCAGCCTGCCGCCCGGTTCCATGACGCCAAGCAGGGTGTCGGCCAGGGCGTCGCCGAATGCCTGGCCCGGAAACCACGCCTGGATGACCGCGGCCACGTCGCCCGCCCACGGCATCAGCACGGCCATGCCGGAGTTGACCACGACCACGGTGTTGGGGTTGGCCGCGGCCACGCGCGCCACCAGTTCGTCCTGGCGGCCCGGAAGGGCGAGGGAGTCGCGGTCATACCCTTCGCTCTCGGTGCCTTCGGCCGACCCGACGACGACGACCGCCACGTCGGCCTCCGCCGCCGCCGCCACCGCCTCCTCGATCAGTCGACCGTCCTCCAGGGCCGGCATGATGCCGAGCCGCAGCGTGACGAACCGCAGGTCGGGCCGATATTCGATCTGCACCTCCACGTCGCGCCCGGCGTTGAGCTCCACCGGCACGCGCAGCTCGGGAGGTCGCGACAGCGCCTCCACGATGTCGTGGGGTGGCAGCGTCGTCGCCTCTGCAACCGCCGCGCCGTCGACGGCGATCCGCAGCCGCCCGACGCCCGCGGCCCCGACCACGTGCGGACCGTCGACCGACGGCCGGTAACGGGCGCGCATCACCACCTCGGAGCCCGGCAGGTGCACGACGTCGGGCAGCCCGTCCCACCAGGTGGCCACGCTGCTTGGGAACGGGGCGTCGTGGACCACCACGCCCTCGTCGTCGCGGATCTGGAGGCGAACACCAGGCTTGCCGGTCACGGGGTCGAAGACGGTCCCGTCCGCTGGCGACGCCACCGTCGTGCTGGTCAGGCAGCCCTGGTGCACGCTGACGCTCGCCGATGAGCCCAGCGACTTGCGCAGGGATTCGCCGAGCCGGGTGCGGACCGCGGGCAGCACGCGCACACTGCCCCCACCCTGGGTCTGCGGATCGACCGCGTTGGGCCCGATGAGGGCAAGCTTGCGAACCTTGGCCGCCGCCAAAGGCAGCAGGCCGCGCCGGTTGCTCAGCATCACGAGCGATCGGGCGGTGACCTCGCGCAGGAGTACCGGGTCGACCAGCCCGTGCGGCGTGGCCTGGCCGATCATCGCCGCGCCGTCACCGTTGGCGCTGTTGAGCCCGCCGACGCGACGGGCGAGCGCCAGCAGCCGCGCGACCTTGTCGTCGACGGTCGACTCCGGCACCGCACCTGACCTCACGGCGGCCAGGAGCTTGTCGCCCCAAGGGCCCTTTGGTCCGGGCATCACGAGGTCGAGGCCTGCGAGCGCGCTCGGGATGGTGCTGGTCGTGGCCGACCAGTCCGACACGACCACGCCGCCGAAACCCCACTCCGACTTGAGGAGGTCGGTGAGCAGGGTGGCGTTGGCGGTCATCGAGGCCCCGTTGACCGAGTTGTAAGCGGCCATGACCAGGAAGACGTCCGCCTCGCCGACGCAGGCTTCGAAGGGTGGGAGATAGAGCTCCCTCAGCACGCCCTCCGCGATGCGCGCGTCGTATGTGCGCCGATCCGTCTCCGAGTCGTTGGCAACGTAGTGCTTGGCGGTTGCGCCGACACCCGCGTCCTGCACGCCGCGCACGTAAGCGACGGCGATCCGGGACGTGAGCAGCGGGTCCTCGGAAAAGCACTCGAAGCCGCGACCGCTGAGCGGCGTGCGGATGATGTTGACCGTCGGTCCGAGGAGGACGTCGATGCCCTTGGCGCGAGCCTCTCGACCGAGCTCCGACGCGATCCGCCGGACGAGCTCCTCGTCCCACGTCGCGGCGAGGGCGACCGGGCACGGCAGCAGCGACGACGGGTTGTCCCGGTCGAAGTGGGTTCCGCGGACCCCGGCCGGGCCGTCCGACATGAATATCGGACGCAGACCGACAGCGACCTCGCCATGCAGGGCCCATGAGTCCGCGCCGGTCAGCAGGCGGACCTTCTGCTCCAGCGTGAGCCGGGCGACGAGCCCCGACTCATCTTCGCGGACCCCGGTGGCAACACCGCTCATAAAGGATCTCCTTGGTGGGTGCGGTGGCCGCGGCCGGCACATCGCCGGCCGCGACCGAATCTCAAGCTCTCAGGCGACTGGCTTGAGCTGCATCAGGATGTATGGCATCTGCGGGTCGCTCGGCGAAGGGTTCATGTAGGGGTGCGATTGGTTGGGCCAACCGGTGTACTTGGCGCTGCTGAAGACGTTCCAGTCGGCGCCGTACAGAAGCGGAGCCTCAGGCACGTCGGTGGACATGATCTTCTCGAGCTGCTGCACGATCGGGTACAGGGTTGCGGTGTCGCTCGGGTCGGTGCTCGCGTACGACTTCAGGGCCGCCAGCGCGGTGGGATTCGAGTAGCCGATGAAGTGCGCGGTCGAGTTGGCGTCCGAGCTGTCGAGCCAGTTCTGGTACTGGATGTACGGAATGCTTCCGCCCGATCCCCAGTGAATGGCCGTCTGCCACTGCGAGGGGTTGCCTGTGATATTCGCGTTCCAGTCGGAGTAGCCCTGCGCGGGCTTAGTGGTCACGTCCATGCCCAGGGGCTGGAGCTCCTGTGACATGAGAGCGGCGTTCTCCCAGTAGTCGGAGAACGGAACCGGGTCGTAGACCGAAAACTTGATGATCTGGCCGCCCTTGGTCCAGCAGTTGGCGCGGTTGCTGCCGTCGCAGTTCCCGCCCGACTTGAAGGTCCCGGTGCCGCTGTCGTAGTGCGAGCTGGCCGGAGCCGTCCAGCCGCCCTTGGTGAGGATGTCGTAGACGTCGGCGCCGGCCGGCAGGCTGTCGGCCTTGGCCGTGGCGGCGTCGGGCACGCTTCCGCCGGTGGACAGGTCGTTCTTGAAGCTGCCGTCGGACGGGAGGAAGGCAGCCTGGTTGGGCAGGATCAGGGCGCTGGACGAGCTCGCGGGCTGTTCGTAGCCCGACTCGCCCAGCTGGGACAGGGCGTTGCGGTCGACGCCGTAGCTGATGGCTTTGCGGACCGCCGGGTCGCCGATCCCGGTGGCGCCGCCGTTGCCCGGGTTCAGGTTGAACCAGAGCGTGACCGTGCTGCCCGCGGCAAACCACGCGTGGTTGGTCAGCGGGTTGAGGTTGACGTAGTTCGCGTAGACGTTCGGGATGTCGTTCCCGGCCCAGTCCAGCTGTCCGCTGACGAGCGCGTCGCTCGCCGCGGCGTTGGTGGCGATGGCCGGCGTGTCAATCTCGGACTCCGGCGGGGTGCCGCCCCAGTAGTTCGGGTTCGGCTTCCACCTGATCAGTGAGCTCGAGTAGCTCTTCAGCATGAACGGACCGGTGCCGACCGGGTTGGTGATCGCCATCGTCGGGTTCTGCGCGATCTGCGCGGCCACCGACGCCTTGAGGATGTAGGTGTTGCCGAGAATCGGAAAGAGACCCGTGTACTGGGCTGACGTGAAGTGCAGGGTCACGTTGTTGCCTGACACCGTCGGGTCCGACGCCTGGGTCGGAACGCCGGTGATGTCGACCTTCGGGTTCTCGATCATCTTGAAGGTGGCGGCGACGTCGGCCGGCCCGAAGTCCGAACCGTCGTTGAACTTCACGTTCTGCCGGATCGTGACCTGGAGGTCCTTGCCGCCGTTCTGGAACGAATACGCGGTCGCCAGCCAGTAGTGCGTGCCGGCGGCGGTGGCGTCGAGCTGGTCGTATTCGACCAGCGGCTCGTTGACCATGGTCCGGGTGCCCATGCTGGCCGCGACCGAGTTGTTGTCATACGGGTTGAAGTCATTCGAGAACGTGACCCCGGTGGTGGGCTCGGCGATCAGCGGCTTGCCGCCCGCCGTGGCCGTGCTGGTCGAGGACTGGCAGGCGGCGACGAGCAGCGTCGCCACCCCGAGCACGGACAGGAGTCGCCAATTCATAGATCTATCACCTCCATGACGCACGGCCGGATCGGGCTCGTGCACTGCTGACGGCAAACGGGACGGCGGCACCACACCCTCGTCTCGCCCCAGGAGTCGGCGGAGACCGAAACGCCAGACGCAAATCCATACTTCCTCACCTCTTTTCCGAGTCTTTTTCGAGTGATGCGCCGGCAGCCACCGGCACACCGTTGTCGTGGGCTTCCCGCTCGGCGGGGTTGACGTGAAGCCAGCAAGCGGCGATGTGGTCTGGTGCGACGGCCACGTTCGGAGGCGCCTGCCGCTTGCAGATGTCCATCGCGTACGGGCAGCGCGGATGAAACCGGCAGCCGCTCGGCAGCGCCTGCATGCTGGGCGGCGCGCCCCGGTCGACGAGGTGCGGGGGCGTCTCGCGATCGGGATCGGGCGCCGCCGAAAGCAGCAGCTGCGTGTAGGGGTGGGCGGGGTTGTCCGTCAGGGCCGTGCTCGGCGCGGCCTCGACCAGCTGGCCCGCGTACATCACGACGATCGTGTCTGCGAGATAGCGGGCCGAGGCGATGTCGTGGGTGATGTAGAGGATCGCGAGGTGCTCCCGGTCACGCAGGTCCGCGAGCAGGTTGAGCACGCCCAGGCGGATCGAAACGTCGAGCATCGAGACCGGCTCGTCGGCGATCAGGACCTTCGGCCGCACCGCCAGGGCACGGGCGATGGCGACGCGCTGCCGCTGGCCGCCGGACAGCTCGTGCGGGAACCTCGTCATGAACTGCTCGGGTGGTTTCAGAGCGACGCGGCGCAGCAGGTCGGCTACAGCCGCGTCGGCGTTGCCGTTGGCGAGGTGGTGAATCTTCAACGGCCGCTCGAGGTCATGGCGGATGCGGTGCACCGGGTTCAACGAGGCGAATGGGTCCTGCAGAACCATCTGCACCTTCGCGGCATAGGAACGAGGGCGTCCGGAAGGCGCCGGCTTGCCCTCGAGCAGGACCTCGCCGGCGTCGGGCTTGATGATCTTGGCCAGCAGCCTGGCGACCGTGGTCTTCCCCGCCCCGCTCTCGCCGACGATCGCCGTCACCTTGCCCGCGTCGAGCCCCACCGAGACGTTGTCCACGGCGTGGACCGCAATCTTGCGTGCGAACGGCCCCCGCCCTCGCTTGAGCCAGAAGTACTTGGTGAGGTTGCGACCTTCGAGTACCGCGCTCACGTCGCGCTCACCTCGGTCTCGATCCGCCGCGCCGCCGGCGCCGGCTCGGGGCGCGTCAGCTCGGCGGGCGCCTCGGCGCCGTCCCGATGGAGCCAGCAGGCGACCTCGCGTGTGGAACCGTTGATCGGCGCTAGCTGGGGCACGTCGGCGGAGCAGCGCGGCATCGCCCAGCGGCAGCGCGGGTGGAAGGCGCACCCGGAGGGCAGCTCTCGAATGTCTGGAGGCGAGCCGGCGATACCTTCCATCCGCACGCGCTTGCCGTGCATGGGAGGGAAGCAGTTGAGCAAGCCATGCGTGTAAGGCAGGCGCGGCGCGTGGAACAGCGCGCCGGCGGGCGCGCGCTCCATGACGCGCCCGGCATACATGACGGCGATCTCGTCAGCGAGCTCGACCAGCAGCGACAGGTCGTGCGTGATGAAGAGGGCCGCGAACCCGAGCCGGTCGCGCAGGCCCATGAGCTCCTCGATGATCTCGCGCTGGGTGACGACGTCGAGCGCGGTGGTCGGCTCGTCGAAGATCACGATCTGCGGGTCGAGCGCCAGCGCCATCGCGATCATGGCCCGCTGGCGCATGCCGCCCGACAGCTCGTGCGGGTAGGAGCGCAGCCGCTCGGGGTTGATGCCGACCATCTCCAGCTGCGCGGCGGCCTTCTCCAGGCGCTGGGCGCGCGATTGGTGTGGGCGGTGCACGCGGAGCATGTCGTCGAACTGCGAGCCGATGCTGGTCACCGGGTTTAGCGCGTCGAGCGAGCTCTGAAGCACCACCGCGATCTCCGACCAGCGGATGCCACGCATCTCCTCGGGGCCGGCTGCGAGTAGGTCGACATTGGTGCGCGTCTGGGAGTGGAACGTCACCTGGCCCGAGGTGATGACCGCCGGGGCGCGCAGGAGCCGGATCGCCGCCAGCGCCAGGGTGGTCTTGCCGCTGCCACTCTCGCCCGCCAGGCCGAGCACCTGTCCCCGGCGCAGCACGAGGTCGCAGTCTTTGACCGCGTGAACCGCCTCGTCGCCGTATCCGTAGTCAACCGACAGCCCCCGGATCGTCAACACCTCTCCGCCGCCGGGAACGGCGGGCTCGCGAAGCGAGGCGAGGCGAGGCCGGGCGGCCACCGGAGTCAATCCAAGCGTCGTCCCGATCTTGATGCCCGCCTTCCTGGCCGCCCTGCGGGACAGTCCCGCGGTGCGCAGCCGCGGGTTGATGAATTCGTCGATCCCGAAATTCAGGAGGGCCAGGCCGGTGCCCAGGAGCGCGACGCACAGGCCAGGCGGCGCCCACCACCACCACCAGCCGCCCCGCACCGCGTTGTTGGCGAATCCCTCGCGCAGCATCTCGCCCCAGTTCCAGAGCCCGGGCGGGTCGGCGGTCGGCGAGCCGGCGAGGCCGAGGAACGCGATCGCGACGTACGCGCCGATGGCTGAGAGAGTGGTGAAGAGGAACGATGCGGCGACGATCGGGATGAGGTTCGGCAGGACCTCGGCCAGGATGATGCGCAGGCGGCCCTCCCCGGAGACGCGGGCCGCCTCGACGAAGTCGCGATTGCGGAGCGACAAGGTCTGCGCGCGCAGCGTCCTCGCGCTGTAGGCCCACGTCGTGACCGCGATGATGGCGGCCACCAGGAGCACGCTCGAGCCCGCGGTCGGCACGTAGTCGGCGAGCACGATCAGGAGCGGTAGTCCCGGGATGGCGAGGAACACGTTGGCGACCAGCGACAGCCCTTCGTCGGTGCCGCCGCCGACATAGCCCGCCGTGACCCCGAACAGGATCGACAGCGCCGAAGCGATGGCCGCGGCCAGCAGGCCGACCAGCAGCGTCGCCTGTGTGGACGCGAGGACCTGTGACAGGACGTCCTGGGCGAACACGGTCGTACCGAGCCAGTGCTCTGGCGACGGGGGCAGCGGAAGCGGGTAGTACTGGGCCGGGAAAGACGTGCCTGGTCCGGTGCCGTCGACGAGCACGTGCCGGACCCAATGCTGCCCGTCGGTCGCGTTGGGCGAGTACGGGGAGATCCAGCGGCCGATGACCGCGAACAGGGTGAACAGGCCGAGAATGACGAGCCCGGTGATCACCTTGGGCGAGCGGGGCAGGCGGAGGATTCGGACCGGCTCCACGACCGGCGCCGTGGGCGGGGCCGCGAGCGGCGCGCCGGTCAGCGTGGTGCTGTCGATGGTCATCGGCTCAGGCCACCTGCCGGGCACGGGGATCGATCGCCACGTAGACGACGTCGGCGAGCAGGTTGGCGGCGAGCACCACCAGCGTGATGACTACGAAGATGCCCTGGACCAGCGAGTAGTCCAGCTTCCCGAGGGCGTCAAAGAGGTGGAACCCGATCCCTGGGTAGTTGAAGACGATCTCGACCAGGATCTGGCCGGAGACGACCAGGCTGATGGCGATCGTAAAGTTGGCGACCACCGGCAGCAGCGCGTTGCGCACCGCGTACCAGACGACCTTGAGCGTCGGGAGGCCTTTGGCCTGCGCGACCAGCACAAAGTCGTCGTCCATGGTCGTGATGACCTGGTTGCG
>Ga0070717_10002478_pt1 | contig 13032 bp, 9 predicted proteins | sample LARL113metaG_FD_71366 | JGI IMG/M metagenome (GOLD analysis project Ga0070717, IMG submission 71366) | Corn, switchgrass and miscanthus rhizosphere microbial communities from Kellogg Biological Station, Michigan, USA - LAR L11-3 metaG | ecosystem: Host-associated > Plants > Roots > Rhizosphere ... | reverse complement strand
AATCGTGATTTGCCCATGATCTCGTCACAGCCTCGTACATACAGTCGGCTGGCCCGGGGAAGGCCGACTCTTTCTTCGGCATTCTCTGTGGCTTCATGTAGGCCTCCATCGACTCAAACATGGTAGCCTCGCACAATTCACGTGAGGATGTGATTTGTATACTATCATTTCCAAAATCGCGACTGCTTACGTTATCTCAAATTGATGTATCGCCAATTCGTTTGGGTCGTCCGCGATCAGGATGCAGTGCTTCCCCTCGTTTGCCGTGCCTGCCGCGGGCGAAATCGCCGCCCTCGTAAATGCGAATCTAGAGGATGTGGCCAGCTTCCGCCAGCCGCAACGCAATACCTTCCACGGCACGTGTTTGGGGATCGTTCCGCCCATGGGAAAGACCGGCAAGAACGAGGTGCGAGCCGAGTCGCCCTGAATACCCAACGCTGTCAAAACTCTAACCGACTCACTTCAGGGGGTCACCCCATGGTTGTCAAGCTCTACATGCTCCGAATTCTCCCCAACTACCTCATTCCATTCAGTCTTTTTTTCAAAACAGTTTGCATATAATTACCGGTCCGACGCGCATAATGGAAATGCAAGATCAGTAGCAGCGCCGATCGAACTTGGGACTGGTCATGGACGGCATTGGACGTGGGCGCTCAACCGTGAAGCGGGGAGCTTCACCCACGCCCTCCCCCAAGGCTTTCGGGGCCAGATTCGTGGACATAAGCCTCATAATATCAATAACTTACAACGACAAAGCCCCCCAAGATACCCTGGACTGACGTTTGTAACTCCTGTGCACGCAATGGTTTGCGGAATGCAGCATGGGAAACGCGCTGTCCGCGTCCGCAGCGCTGCTTGTCTGATTCTGACCCGTTCGGCTTTGTGGTGCTGGATGTATTGAGCAGATCCGCTCAGCGATGGATTGAATGGTGGACGCGGAAGGAATCGAACCTTCAACCTGTCGGTTAAGAGCCGAATGCTCTGCCAGTTGAGCTACGCGTCCAGAGGTGAAAACCGTGCGGCGGGAACGGCGTTGCACGGCCCAGAGTAGCGGAAATTCTTGCCGCCACCTTGAAGAGAATAGCATACCCTCAAGTCGATTTCCAAAGGCCGGCAGCGCCTCTCAATCGACGCAAATTATCAGATGGGGCGGGAGAAGAGAACCAGCGGGAGAAGATGGATCAAAAGGTAAACGCCAGGCCGCCGGAGAAGCTGCGCTGATCCTGCGCGAACATCAGCAGCGAGCCGTCGCTGAGAACGAAGGGCCGGTAGCCCTGGGCCAACAGGTTGTGGAGGTCGAGCATCACGTCCAGGCTTTTGGCGCTTTCGTGATGGCAGTTGACCGGCTGGCGCAGGCTGACGTTGAAGAAGGGATCGGCCGCATTGGCCGCAAAGGGCGCCACCTGCGTGACGGTATCTTCCGGCTGCCAGCGGTAGCTCGCGTGCCATTGGGTTCCCGTGCCGTCCAGCGTGCCGGAGAGCGAGATCGAGTACATGGCCGCACGGCGCGGGCGAGCCGAAGCAAGAACGGCGCTGAGCGGCATGGCGCGCCGCGAGGCCGGCATCACCAGCGCATTGCCATTGGCAACGCTGATGCGAACATGGTTTTCACCGGGCAGACGGCGTTCCGCGGTAGCCATGAAGCCAGCGGTCGAGAAGCCCGGCCCGGCTGCCCGCAGCAGGCTGCCGGCGCGATCGAACAGCGCGTTGGACGCAATCTGCGTATGACCGTCCGCCGCCAGATGCGTGGCGGCCTCGAGAACGGGATTCTCCAGGTTATCGGCATAGAACGACACCGAGATACCAGAGGCATCGGTCTTCCGCTCCCAGCCGATTTCCTGGTGGAGCCCATGCTCCAGCGCCAGGTGCCCGTTGCGAACGGAAAAGGCGGGCATCAGACCTGATGGCGCATCTGCATCGGCCGCCTGCATCCCGGGGACCATGGTGGCGAGGCCATAGCGCACGGTGGAATTGCCCCCGTTCCAGCCTGCATTGAAATAGGGAAGAGCGGCGACCACGGTGTTAGGAGAGCTTCGTCCGAAGCGGGCCATCACCTGCTCCGCGCCGGCCTCGACGTCGAACTCGTCACCCATGTGAAAGGTCTGGGAAGTACGGATCACCGCTTCCGCCAAACCCTCGCCGCCGGCGCCCTCAATCTCAGGATGGATGGCCATCGCGGCAACGGACTGAACCGAGCCGGCGTACCCCAGTTCCTGGCGGAACCCCAGCATTGACTCCATACCCCCGGTGGTGCCGGGCTCGAAATCGACACGCGCCAGCAGTTCGCGGCTGTCGGCAGGGGTGTTTTCCATCTCCGCCGTGATGCGCTCACCGTGTTCGCCAAACGTACCCGCCTGGCCGGTGGCCATCAGGCGCGCCTTCAGCTTGGGATGGGCGCCCGCCTTCTCCGAGACCACCACCAGCGGGCCATCTTCCAGCCAGCGAAGCAGGGGGCGGTTGGCCGCGGAGCGCAGCGTCCATTTCCAATCATCGTTCTTGGAGGTGCCGTCCCGCGGCTCGGCCGGAAGCCACTGCATGACTTCGTAGAGGGTGTTGAGAGTAAGGTTGACCACCGTGCTGGTGCGCACCCGCACGTTCTCCCGCAGCGAGGGCAGGTACGACATGCCCATGGCCTTGACTGCATATTTGCCGGGAAGCACCGAGGCAAAGGAGAAGCGGCCCTTGGTGCTGGTATAGACGGTGGTAATCACCGATAGATCGGCCCGCAGCAGTTGGACCGCCGCGCCGATCTGGGGCACGCCCGCAGAGTCGGACACCACCCCGCTGATTGTGGACTGGTTGGCTCCGTAAGCCGCAGAATTCCCCAGACCGATCAGCAAGGCCAACAACGCGAGATGGAGCCTGCGCATAATCACTAAATTCGGTGACCCGGCGGCGTCCCTGGCGAAAAGTTTTTCAAACCGTCCCGCCAGGTTTCCCTGATCTGGTGCCCGGTAACCTACGTGCACGGGACAATACATACCTATTCCACGACAAAAGGTGCCGATTGCGCAATCTCTTGTTTCGAGATTGTGTCATTTATTTTGATCGTCACCTTGTATTTGCCAGGCTGCAAACCGGCGATGGGGAGCGTCTTTTCCACCGTCAACTGATCGCTGTGCGCTCCCAACTCCTTTGAATCGAGCTGTTTTTCAAATACCACCGCGTTCGTGGTGGTGTCAATGATTTGGTAGGTCACGGTCGCCAGGTTGCTCTTGCTGGCTTCGTCAATGCCCAGATTGTACACCTGCATCCAGAAGTTAAGTTCCTGATTCCGCTTGAAATTCACTGGCGTGGCCTGGTTCGCCGACACCCGCGGGCAGATCTTGGTGTTGCCGATAACGCAGTTGCCGGCACCGATCGAATGCGAGTCCACCGGACTCATCTGGTCGGCCAGGATCAGGGACGAGGTGGCCAGTTTCTCGTCGTAGAACTTCGGAACATCGATGCCTTTGCCGTACACCCCGACGTGGTCGGGATTGTGTACATCTTTGATGGCGATGTCTAGCCGATAGAGGCCCGGAGGCAGCGGAACAGCCTTCCAGTAGATGGATTTCCGGTCCAGGCTTTTTTCCAGCAGTTCGGCGGGCTGCTCCACCGAAACGGTGTCCTCAAACGTTTGCACAGTTTTGTGCATGATGGTCGTCACCTTGCCGAGAATGTTGACCACGCCGGTGGCCACGCCATTTTTGGTCTCGAAGGTGATATCTCGGTTCTTGATTTGGACCGTAATCGGCACCAGCACGGTGTTGTCGGTCACCTTGATGAAGTCGGTGCGCACATCGAACGGGAAAATGGGACCGGAAATGACCTTATGTTCGCTGACAAATGCATCCAGATCCTTGAACTTGATCGGCGGGGGCGCGAAGATCTTGGCCGCAAGTTCGATACGGTCAAACTGCTTGGACTGCTGCCCGGATGCCAGCGGCCCCGTGCCCAGATTCTCGAATCCGCCCTTGAAGCGATCCGCCTTTTTGGCCGATCCCATCTGTTCCCATTGGGTCAGGCCCATGCCCGGCACGTGCTGCAGCGCATCCTTTTCACCGCGATCGATAGTGAAGTGGTAATCGCCGCACATGCACGTATCCACGAACTCGAGATCGACGTTCTCGCCAATCCCCTCGATATAGCGGTAGTGCCAGGTCTCAAAGGGGAACGTCGAGGTTTCGCCGCCACCCTCGTCCATGGGCCGCTCGTAGGAGCCGCCAGACGGATGAGATTCAATCGAATCAGGCTTCCCGAAAGCGATATAAACGTGTCCGCGATCCGTCTTCCACCCCGGCTTGCCGGCGGCATAGTGCTCGTTGGCGTACGCAATGCGGCGGTAGTGTTCTTCGCGGAACTCGTTCTCGGGAGAATCGGGATTGGGATTGCGGCGCAGCCAGAACTGCTCGATAAACGACTCCCGCTCCTCGTCGTTGCTCAGGTTCTTGAACGCCTTCCGTTCGTCGTCGGAGATGATATAGGCCACGTCCTGCTCAAGCCAGGTCTTGAAGGCGCCTTTTAACTCTTGACGGACGGCATTGCGGGCGGCGAACTTCTCCTTGTCGGAGCGCTCGCGTTTAAGAGGATCCTGGTCGTCTCCCGGAACTGCCGAGGGCTGGGCCTGTGCGGTTGGGCTGGCGGACTGCTGGGCGTGAAGCCCGGCGGATGGAATAAGAGTCAGGCCGCAACCTAACGCGACAACAAGGAACGGCAGGCGGGTAGACATCATCGCTGGAACAACTCCTGAATGCCTTATTCTACGGGTCTCGAACAGCCACGGGCAAGACGCGCGGGAGTTGGCTGCCGTTTTAGACGCCGGCCGTCTGGCAAGGTAACCCCTCCCACACCGAACATTTCATCCCGCGGAGATGTTTTTGAGTCCTTCGAGGGCCTACAATCGTCCTTAGAACAAACGCAAACCCCCGCTTCGTCCGGATTGTCACCCTGGGGAATCTCGCCCGATAAAGTCGGCCGGCCGAACGCAAGCGACACGGGAGCGGCCGGATTTGAAATCAACAGGCGATGGCTCACAATCGCGCTCATCGGCGGCGGTTCCGAGGGCGCGCTTTGAATAGGCTGATTAAGAATCGGACGCGCGCCGCGTCATCTTGCATTAGCCCGGTACGCGTTGGCTCAGGGGAACCATCCCGCCCCGGTTTGCGTAAGGTCATTCGGGGAGACTTGGGAGTAAGCACTTCATATGAAAAAGATTCTCTTCATCATCCTGGGCATTGTCGTGGTTGCCGGCCTTGTAACCCTCTTTGTGGTCAAGCAGCAGTCGGGATACACCAAGGTTCTGACCGCCAAGCTGGCCAAGCAGGACCTGTCCACCATTATCAGCGGCACCGGCCAGATCAAGCCGGTGAACATTGCGAACCTGGGCGCCACCGCCATGGGGCGCATCACCCACCTGTATGTCAAGGAGGGGGACCGCGTGAAGAAAGGCCAGATTGTGGCCGAGGTGGAGAACGTTGCCCAGGAAGCGTCTGTGACAGGCCAGGAGGCCGCCATTGAAGCCGCCAAGACCGATATATCCGCTCTCGTAGCAGCGGAGAGGACCGCACAGGCCAATGTGGAACACGCCAAGGCCGACCTGGAACAGAAGAAGCTTGACTGGGACCGCGCCCAGGGTCTGTACAAGTCGGGGATCATGGCGAAGCAGGATTATGACGCCAAGAAGGCAGCCTACGATACCGATATGGCGTCGCTGGCCCAGGCGGAGGCTCAGTTGAACCAGGCTCGCGCCAATACGGAGTCTGCCCGGGGACACCTGGGTACGGCTCAAGCCACTCTGCGGGGCAACCTGAATGCGCTGGCGCTGACCAAGGCGATCGCGCCTTTTGATGGCATCGTGACCAACGAACCGGTGCGTGAAGGCGAAACGGTTGTACAAGGGATCCAGAATACGAATGGCTCTACTTTTATGACCGTTGCGGACATGAGCGTCGTCACCGCCGAGGTCAAGGTGGACGAAACCGACATTGTGAACGTGAAGATCGGCCAGCCAGCCGATGTGACCATCGACGCCCTACCCGGCAAGGTATTCAAGGGCCACGTGACGCTGGTCGGCGACCAGGCTCTGCTGCGCTCGAGCGGCATGGCTACCTCGCAGTCCACAACCGGTACCGAAGAGGCCAAGGACTTCAAGGTAGTCGTGACTCTCGATCAGCCTTCCGACGAACTGCGTCCCGGCCTTTCCACGACCGCGAAGATCACAACGGCCCACAAAAACAGCGTGGTTTCGCTGCCGATCCAGGCCCTGACCATGCACGCTCCCGAGGCGCCGTCGAGCTCCGGCAAGGTGGAAGCCGCGTCTACCCCCACGTCGGGCGCCAAACCGGCCCCGGAGCAGCAGGGCGTGTTTATCGTGCAAAAGGACGCCCACGGCAAGCTGCGCGCCAAGTTCATTCCTGTCACTACCGGAATCACCGGCGCCACCGATATCGAGGTGCTGTCTGGTCTGAACGAAGGAACCGAGGTCGTGACCGGGCCGTACAAGACATTGCGGGCCCTCAAGGACGGCTCCCTGGTCAAGCGCGACACCGTCAAACCGGCCACGCCGACGCCGGGCAACTCGTAGTCAACGGAAGAGCCGGGCGTGGAAAACAAATCCTTGCGCCCGCCGTCAGTCGAACTGTGGGGGACGTCGCCGGCAAGAAAAAGTGCTCGTTGGGCCCCCCAAGAAGCGAGCGATCGGGCGCCGCGCATCTAATTCCGGGCGGCCAGGACTGAAAGAATCGCACGCAGAATGCCGAGGAACTTATGGGTATGGCTTTGGACAGCATCATCACTGAAGACGCAACGCTACCCGAGACTGCGCCCTCGAGCGACGTCATTGTCGTCGAGGATTTGTGGCGCACCTACGACATGGGCTCGGAGCAGCAGGTCCACGCTCTCCGCGGAGTCAACCTGCGCATCAAGCACAATGAGTACGTGGCCATCATGGGCCCCTCGGGCTCCGGAAAGTCCACGCTGATGAACCTGATCGGCTGCCTCGATACGCCCTCCAAGGGCAAATACTGGCTGAACAGCCAGTTGGTAAGCGAACTGGACGACGATCAACTGGCGCGCATCCGCAACAAGGAAATCGGATTCGTCTTCCAGACCTTCAACCTGCTGGCCCGCGCCACGTCCCTGCACAATGTTGAGCTGCCGCTCATCTACAACGGCACGCCCGCCGCGGCGCGTATCGAGCGCGCCAAGGAGTCGCTGGCCAACGTGGGCCTGGAAAGCCGCATGCACCACAAACCCAACGAGCTGTCCGGCGGTCAGCGGCAGCGGGTGGCCATTGCCCGCGCCCTGGTCAACCACCCCTCGATCATTCTTGCCGACGAGCCTACCGGCAACCTGGATTCGAAGACCGGCGTGGAAATCATGGCCCTGTTCGACACCCTGCACGCCAAGGGCAACACCATCGTGCTGGTCACCCACGAGGCCGACATCGCCGAACACGCCCACCGGGTGGTGCACATCCGCGACGGCCAGATCTTCTCCGATGAAATGTCGAAGCGGTTCCGGAACGGGTAGAGATCAGGAACCGGCGAATAGTACGCTGCACCGAGTCAATTTCCAAATCCGATTTAGACCAGCCGAACCGGAGCGATGAACCCATCTCTCCGGTTCATGTTTTTCCCCCTCGCGCCGATGAAAATCCTGTTGGCCAACTGGGATTGATGTGGCCAGGGATGCGAGGTGGCGGTTGAGTACGATGCAGAACTCCGGGCAATTCCAGTCACAGGTCCATGGACAATCGCCGATCTATCCCGATGCGCAATCGCCTCTTTCTTCGCAGCCTGCCACACCGGGGTCCAGAATGGTTGCGCTCGAGCCGCCCCTGGCGGAGCCATGGAGCACGTTGCAGGCAGCTGGCATCAGCGCCGGCTGGCGCAAGCTGCTGCTGCAGGCAGAAATGGCCGCTCCGCACGTGCAGGTGGCCTCAATTGAAGGCGAAAGCGGGGTAGGCAAGCAGACGCTGGCGCGTTATTTGCTCAGCCGCTCGCCGCTGGCGGGCTCTGGATTCCATCGCCGCGATGCCCGCGAGTGGCTACTGGCCGAAGGTGATACCGGTTCCCTCACCGGCTTCACCTACCTCGATCGCGTGGACCTGCTCGCTCCTCCGGGCCAGGGTCTGCTACTGGCGGTGCTTAAAACCCTGCAGGATCGTGCGCCCGGGCGGGCGCTGCTGGTGGCGTCATCGCAGAGTTCGCTTCGGCAGTTGGCGGGCCAGGGGCAACTGCTGCCCGATCTGGCCTTCCGCCTGACCGCGGTGCGCTTCGCCGTCCCGCCTATGCGCATGCGCCGCGAGGACATTGCGCCCATCGCGCAAGCCCTGCTTGACCGCATCTGCGCCCGCTACCAGCACCAGCCGGTAACGCTCAGTTCAGCCGCGCTCGGGCGCCTGCTGCAGCACCCCTGGCCGGGCAACGTGCGCGAAATGGCCAGCGTGCTCGAAGCCGCGCTGCTGGAGACCATCAACGGCGTGATTCGCCCCGACGACCTGGCCCTCAACTCCCTTTCCTCCGACACCATGAACCCCTCCGACCCTACATTGGAATTCGCCGGCGTACGCCTCGGCGACCTCGCCCTGGATGAGGTAATTCGGCGCCATGTGCAGTACGTTCTCGACCTGAACCACGGCAACAAACTGCGCGCGGCGCGCCAACTCCACATTTCCCGCTCCACTCTCTATCGCATCCTCGGCAACCACAGCATCCTCGCCCATTAACCGGCAACCAGCCCTCCTCCAGTCCCCTCCTCCAGCCGGCCGCAGGTCGTCACGAATGCGGCCGCCTCCTCGCCCGGTGCTCTACACTCGACCTGAAGCCATTCTTACGCTCCAGGAGCGCCTCGTTGCGAATCATCCACACCTCTGCAGCCTTCCTTTCTGTCCTGCTCATTTCAATTCCCGCCGCGCGCAGCGAGGCCTCGTCCGTTCCCTCCGTCGAAGACCGCCGCAAGGCACTCAATTCGTTGTTTCGGCAGGATTGGGACGAGACGCTCAGCTACAACCCGGAATTTGCCTCTCTGATTGGCGACAAGCGCTTCAACGACAAGATCAAGGACCAGTCCGTGCGTGCGTTCAACGCGGATCTCGCTCGCGAACAGGCCCTCATGCTCAAAGTCGCCGCCATTGACCCCGTGGGTTTCACTGACCAGGAGAAAGTCAGTCGGGAGCTGTTTATCCGCAGTGTCGAGGAGGCAGAAGAGGGGGCGGGGTTCAAGCCGTGGGAGATGCCCATCAACCAGATGGGCGGCATTTACTCTGATTATCCGCAGCTGGTGGAGCAGCTCAGCTTTGACGCCGTCAAGGACTACGACGACTGGATCACGCGCCTCAAGGCCCTTCCCAATGCCTTCGACCAGGTGATTACCGACATGTCCATCGGCGTGGACGATCATCGCGTTCCGCCCAAATTCCTGCTCGAGAAAACGCTCGAACAGGTAAAGCAACTGGCCGCTCAGAAAGCGGAAGATTCCCCGCTAAGCATGCCGCTCAAGAAGTTCCCGGCCTCGATTCCGGCCCCCGAACAGCAGCGGATTCAGAAGGAAATGCTGGCGGTCATCAGCAATCAGGTTCTGCCCGCCTATGGACGCTTGGCGCACTTTATCGAGGTGACTTATGTTCCCGCCGGCCGCACTGAGCCCGGCATCTCCGCCCTGCCTGACGGCGCGAAGTACTACCAATACCTGATTCGCCACACCACGACCACCAGTCTAAAGGCGGACCAGATCCACCAGATCGGCCTCGACCAGGTGAAGCGCAATGAGGAAGAAGAACTGGCCATCGCGCACAAGCTTGGATTCGCCGATCTCAAGGCCTTCCGCGCCAGCCTGAAAACCAATCCCAAGCTGCACCCTGCCAACGGGGAAGCCCTTCTGGATGCCTATCGCGGATACCTGACCCCGATGCAGGCCAAGCTGCCCACCCTCTTTGGCCGGCTGCCCAAAGCTCCCTTCGAAGTGGCCGCGGTGCCCGATTACCTGGAGAAGACCTCCGCATCGGCGTATTACGAACCGGGGACCCCTGACGGCAGCCGCCCCGGCCGCCTGCGCATCAACACCTATAACGCCCCGGAGCGGAACCTTTTTGAGGTGGAGTCCACGGCGTACCACGAGGGTCTTCCCGGCCATCACATGCAGATTTCCATTTCACAGGAGCAGACCGGCGTTCCCGAATTTCGCAAGTTCGGCGAGTACACCGCCTTTGTGGAAGGATGGGCGCTCTACTCCGAGCGGCTGGGCAAGGATCTCGGCCTCTACCAGGATCCCTACTCCGACTACGGCCGCCTGGAAGGCGACCAGGAGCGCGCCATCCGGCTGGTGGTTGATACGGGGGTTCATGCGGGCGGCTGGACTCGTCAGCAGATGGTGGACTTCTTCCACGATCACTCGTCCATTGCGGAGCCGGAGGTCCAGGCCGAAGTGGATCGCTACATCGCGTGGCCCAGCCAGGCGTTAGCCTACAAGATCGGCCAGTTGAAGATTCTCGAACTCCGCGATCGCGCGAAGAAGGCCTTGGGCGACAAGTTCGATATCCGCGGATTTCACGACCAGGTGATCGACTCCGGCGCTCTGCCGCTGGACGTGCTCGATGAGCGGATCAATGCGTGGATCGCCGAACAACAAGGGGCGAACAAGAAGTAACGATCCGGCGAACGGCTGCATGATGTCGTCATCCTGCTTGAGTCGTGTTGTCATCCTGAGCAAAGCCGGTCGCGCGAAGCGCGACCGGCAGAGTCGAAGGATCAGCGGTTGCTTCTAACTGCATGCCGCGTGGGTTCCGTAATTTCGGGGTTGGCCGCGTACTCCCGCCATACGGTAAAGCCTTCGCGGTGCGAGTATCCTGATTGGAGCACCACGACTCTCTTCCAGGACAAGGAAAACAATGCCGGAGATTCCCGTCGAGGCCAACGCCACACCTGCTCAACTGCCCAACGTCCATGTCGCCGTGCTGGGCGCCGGCAAAATGGGCGGCATCCTGTTACAGGCCTTCCTGAAGCAGAACCTGTTCGGCGCCGACCAGATTCACGCGACAGTTGCGCATACGGAGCGAGCCATCGCGCTGAGCACGCAATGGGGCGTGGATGTAAGCACCGACAATCTGGAAGCGGCACGCCAGGCAGACCTGATCCTGGTGGGGGTGAAGCCGTTCCAGGTGCCGGACCTGATCGCGGAAATCAAGCCCGCGCTCACGCCGGCGAAGACTATCGTCTCGTTCGCTGCATCGGTGAAGACGAGCTCCATTGAAGAGGCCGCAGGTCTCGAAATCGCCGTGATCCGCGCCATGCCCAACACGCCCTCAGCGCTGGGCGCTGGCGCCGCCGGCCTTTGCCGGGGCCGGTTTGTGAGCGCCGCGCAGATGGAACTGGCCGTGCGCATCTTTGAGACGGTGGGTCGCACCGTTGTCGTCGACGAGAAGCACATGGACGCCGTGACCGGCCTGTCGGCATCGGGCCCAGCTTACATTTACATCGTCATCGAGGCTTTGGCCGAGGCTGGAGTCAAAGTCGGCCTGCCCCGCGACACGGCCACGCAATTGGCCGCGCAAACGGTCTTCGGCGCGGGCAAGATGGTGCTTGAAACCGGCTATCACCCGGCGCTGCTGAAGGACGCCGTGACCACGCCTGCCGGCTGCACGATCGACGGCATTCTCGAACTCGAAGATGGCGGTTTGCGCGTGACCCTGATCAAGGCGGTGATGCGGGCGACAGAACGAGCGAAGCAGTTGGCGGCGGGATGAAATCTGTTCTTTCCCAGGTCTCAGAATTGAGACCTGGCGCACCCGGCCCCGCGAACGCGCTAACTCCGTTGAGTGCTCCCTTGCGCATCCAACGCCCAACCTGGCTGCCTTCCTACATCCCCGAACTGCAGGGCCTGCGCGGCCTGGCGGTTCTCGCCGTGGTTATCTATCATTGTCATCCGCGGCTTGTAGGCACGCCGGTCTATTACGCCTGCCTGTGGGGTTGGGCGGGCGTCAATCTCTTCTTCGTCCTCTCCGGATTCCTTATCACCTCCATCCTTCTCGAATCGTGCGGCAAGCCTCATTACTTCCGCAATTTCTATGCCCGCCGCGCGCTGCGCATCTGGCCGGTCTATGCGCTGGTTCTCGTGGTCTGTTATCTGAACGCGCCCTGGTTTATCGGCTTGCCCGTATTCGCGGCCATCAGGACAGCGCCCTGGTGGATCTACATTCTGTTTCTGCAGAATTTGTTTCACGTGGCCCTGCCGCCTTCCATCGGCCCCACATGGTCGCTGGCCATTGAAGAGCAGTACTACTTCCTCTGGGCGCCCTTTGTTCGGCTTCTCGCGCGACCCTGGTCTCTGGCGGTTTTCCTCGCTTGCGCGCTCATTGCCGCGCCCCTGTTCCGTATGAGTCACTTCGCGTGGATCACACCCACGCACTCGCTGACCCACATAGACGGCATCGCGATGGGCAGCATGATCGCCATCGGACTCCACACGCTGGCTCTCAGCCGGCGCGTATGGCTGAGCGTCGGCCTCGCCGGAATCGGCGCTGGCTTCATCGCCGCCGCCACCATCGCCGGCGGCACGGCCTTTCTCGATTCCGCGCTGACCACCGGATTCGGCGGAACGGTGCTGGCAGCCATCGCCTCGACCGGCGCTCGCAATCCGCTCAACGCCGTGCTCCGCCGCGGCCCGCTGGCCTTCTACGGCCGCATTAGTTACGGCTTGTACATGACCCATATCATGGTGTTCATCTACTTCGGCTGGTTCGACCGCCGCATGGATGCGCACGGGATCGCGGGCAATCTCGCTGTTGTGGCGTTCCGGCTGGCCGCTTCCACCGCTGTGGCCACGGCCCTCTGGTACGGTTTCGAATCGCAGATCCTCAAGCTGAAGCGCCTGTTCTGAAATCCGGCGAACTTCCATGACCCCGCGGTTATCGCCGCAAGCATCGATGCGACCCGTTCTGAACAGAAAAATTGAGCGGAAATTCATCTCGCACAACCTAATTGAGAGGAAATCTGCAAACTCCCGGTGGACAGCGCAACGGTTGTCCTCCCCGCGACATCAATGACTCAGGCG
>Ga0070717_10002477_pt1 | contig 13036 bp, 11 predicted proteins | sample LARL113metaG_FD_71366 | JGI IMG/M metagenome (GOLD analysis project Ga0070717, IMG submission 71366) | Corn, switchgrass and miscanthus rhizosphere microbial communities from Kellogg Biological Station, Michigan, USA - LAR L11-3 metaG | ecosystem: Host-associated > Plants > Roots > Rhizosphere ... | reverse complement strand
TCCCTCTTCGCGCAGTCGCATGAGGGGAACCCAATACTCTAGATCTTCTACTTCCTGGGCAACGAAGTACCCGATGGTTTTTCCTTGTAGACGCATGGTTGGCATGGCTCCTTCTAGCTAATGATCACATCAACTGCTATTATACCATGCGCTATGCGGGAAAGATGGTGTTTTATGTATTCCCCAATCTAAGGCGCTTTTCCCATCTTCTCTCAAATGGTTTGTAGAGTGACTTCACAGAGATACGACAGAGTTTCCTCAAGCGGCTTGCGGAGCGCATCGAGAAGGTAGAGCAAAAGTCAGGAGAGCAGACGAAAGATGCTTTTCTCCCCATCTCTCAAGCGGCTTGTAGAGCGCCTCTACAAAGATGTCGTATCTGTTCGTCAGCAAAGCACCGACAAGCCAGCAGGTCGATTTCCCGTTGATCGTGACCGAGGCCTTTGAGCTAGCGCCGGGTGTGTCCTGCTGGAGCGCGTTCTGCGGTAACGCCAGCGTAGAGGACTTGTGCCTGGCGCGAGACGCGGCACACCTCAAACTGCAGGTGAAAAGTGGCCGGGTGAAACTGGCGGAGCTGGGGAGCAATCGTCACGCGCCTGGCGGTTGACGGTTCGGAATATTACCAGGGTGGGGTGCCCCACAGATTTTTGCGACTCGCGTGCTCACTGTCTGCAAAAACTTGTGAGGTATCCTTGGCAAACCTAGTCAGGGGAATTGCAGGGAGAGTGATTCTCATCTATACTAAAAGCACTTTATGGTGAAAGGAATGCTCGATGTCCTCAGTATCAAAACGGTCTTGGCGAGGAAATGTGTGTGTCCTCTGGTGGCGAGGGCAGTACATCCTGTGGGGTGTGGTGTTGGTTGGAGTAGCGATTAATCTGGTGAGTAGTTGGCTGATAACGAAACAGTGGGATGTGTCTGGAACGCCGTTTGGGTGGCTGTTGGCTCATCCGGTGGTGTTGGTAGTGGGGAGTGTCTTGTTGATCCTTCAAACCATTGGGGCCTTCTGGATAGATCGGCATAGGAGGTCCTTCGGTCCATCCTCGGCATCTTTGCACCTGGAACAGCGAGAGCAAGCTATCTTGCGGGTCTGTGGCGACATTGAGCGAGCGCAACCAGCGCCAGAACTTCCGTCTGTGGGGACTCTTCTGCATGCGTTGCAAGATCGCTACACTGTTCAGGATGTGGTTGATACACTTGAGTGGTTGGAGCAACGGGGGGATGTCCAGCTTGTTAGAGTATTTGGCGGTGCAGAGGCCTGGTCGTTTCGCTTGACGCCACAGGGTAAGCGAGCGCGAGCGCTCTTAACCTGATGCCTTAGCAATGGGCACACCACAGATTTTTGCAAAGTGAGCGTGAGGTTCCGCCTGATTATCTTCTTGTGCTCAGTGTTTGCAAAAACTTGTGGCGCACCCATCAGGGCAGGGCAATCGCATCTAAAAAGTGATAGAATAGAGAGAAGTTCATCGATGAAATGAGGAGAGGAAGAAGATGGAAGGGATCACCCTGCACGAGCATTTTGCGACCCTGGAAGACCCCCGAGTGGATCGGACGAAACGCCATCATTGACTTCCGATCATCACCATCGCGTTGTGCGCCGTCATTTGTGGAGCGGATACGTGGGTGGATGTCGAGGAGTTCGGATACGCCAAACGAGCGTGGTTGGAAACGTTTCTGGACTTACCCAATGGCATTCCCTCGCATGATACCTTTGGGCGCGTCTTTGCGCGTCTGGACCCGGAGCAGTTTCAAGCGTGTTTTCTCTCGTGGGTGCAGGCCATCAACACGGTCTTGCCTGCGCAGCAGATCGCCATCGATGGGAAGACGGCGCGCCGCTCCCGTGATCGCGCGACTGGCAAGGCCGCAATCCAAATGGTGAGTGCGTGGGCCTCCGAGACGCACCTGGTGCTGGCGCAACGCCATGTCAAGGAGCATTCCAATGAGCAGACGGCGTTGCCCCTGCTGTTGGAGCAATTGGACCTGGCGGGCTGCATCGTGAGCATCGACGCCATGGGCTGCCTGCCCAAGATCGCCACGCAAATCAAAGAGCGGGACGGCGAGTATGTGCTGGCGCTCAAAGCCAACCAGGGAACTATCTATCAAGACGTGGTAGACCTGTTTGACGATGCCGAGACGACCGGGTTTGCTGAACTGGTGCATGACACGCATCACAGCGTGGACAAAGGACACGGACGGCTGGACCACCGCCACTATTGGACGATTTCCGATCCTGCTTGCATCGCTTATCTCAATGCGAAGCAGACCTGGACAGGGCTGCGCAGCATTGGCATGGTCGAAGCAGAACGCAAAGTGGGCGAGCAGGTCTCCAGAGAACGTCGCTATTACCTCATGAGTCTGCCGGGAGATGCGCGGGCCTTTGGCGCAGCCGTACGCAGCCACTGGAGTGTTGAAAATGGCCTCCACTGGGTGCTCGACATTGCCTTTCAAGAAGATGCCAGTCGCATGCGCAAGGACCATAGTCAGCAGAACTTTGTCGTCGTGCGACATATGGCGCTCAACCTCCTCAAACAGGAACGCACAGCCAAATGTGGCATCAAAGCCAGGCGGCTCAAAGCTGGCTGGAGTGAAGATTACCTCCACAAAGTCCTCGCCGCTTAAAAATTTAGATGCGATTGCCCTGCCCATCAGGGTGATAACCATTCCCGTTCCGTTACTGCTTATGTTATACTGTTGGGGAAATATGGTAACGGAGGGGAGCATGTCACCACGACCTGTTACTGAGAATGCTCTATTTTATGGCGTCGGCTTGCTGAAATTGGTTCGGGTGGCTGGAGGGTGGAGCTGGTCTCAACAACCAGGCGTCAGCACGGTATTTTTTCGCTTCCTGAGACCTCACTCCCCTGGTTCGTCTCTAGAGAAGTCACCAGCACCCGCTTTGGCTCGAGGGCGATGGGTACCTATGTGTCCATTACGGGCGACTGCCGGACTGCAATACTCACTCTCAACGGAAGGAACGGACACGGACTATGTCCAAGATCGATGAATTGATCGGGCAGGTGGACGACGATAGGCTTCGTGAGGAACAGGACCAGGGTGCCCGTCTTACCTTCGTCGGGAAGTCGATGGCTAAGCGACTGTACCGAAGGTCCAGCCGAGAACCTCGCGACGTCTCACGAAGTACTCGGTCGGTCCTGAGGAGGAACAGGCACACAATCAAGTGATCGAGGGTGAGAACCTACAGGCGATGGTCACCCTCTACCGCGAGCGGGGCCAGATCGACCTGATACTCACTGACCCCCCGTACAACACCGGAAAGGACTTCCGGTACAACGATCGCTGGAACGAGGACCCGAATGATCCCGGTCTCGGGGATCTCGTCGCGGAGGACGACACTGCAAGGCATACGAAGTGGATGAAATTCATGCTGCCTCGCCTGAAGGTGATGCACGACATGCTGAGGCCTTCCGGTCTGCTCGCCATATGCATCGACCATCGAGAGCTGTTCCGGCTTGGGCAGATGCTCGACGAAGTGTTCCGCGAGGAGAACCGCATCGGGATCATCAACTGGCAGAAGTCCTACGCACCGCGAAACGACAACAAGCACCTCTCCACTGCTACCGAGTATGTGCTCGTGTATGCCAAGGACCTCAACGTCGCGAGGACGGGGCTCCTCGAGCGCTCGGCGGGGATGAACGCCCGCTACGCGAACCCTGACCGCGATCCGCAGGGTGATTGGGGTTCCGATAATCCGTATGCGGGCGAAGGTCCGACCCACCCCGGCATGGTCTACGCCATCCAGAGCCCGTTCACTGGCGAGATGCACTACCCGCCGGACGGCAAGTGCTGGCGTGCCGAGCGCCCGAAGATGAAGACCTGGCTTGAGGAGTGGGGCTCGGCCTACGAGTCACGCGATGTCGCAGACGAGCGTCCCTCGAAGGCACTCGTGCTCAAGGGCGCGACCATTCATCTGCCAGACCCCGACGATCCAGAATGTCGGGCCATCGGCGACCCGAACGATCCGGTCGTCAAGCGGGCACGGAAGGAGGCCGAACAGGTCATGAGGCGCGGACCTTATCCGGGCCTCTACTTCCTGAAAGGTGGCGAGGGCAAGCCCCGTCGGAAGCGTTACCTCAACCAGGTCAAGAAGGGTGTCGTGCCCATGTCGTACTGGGCCGACGAGGACTACGACACGCCATTCGAGATTGGCAGCACCTCGTGGGACCACGAAGAGTCCGGCCACAGCCAGGCGGGCGTCACTGAGTTGGACATGATCGTCGGGCCGGGCCATGGGTTCGCCACTGTCAAGCCGCTCCGCCTCTTCTGGAAGATCGTGCAGCTATGGTGCCCGCCTGACGGGCTCGTGATGGACCCGTTCGCTGGCTCGGGCACGACTGGCCACGCGGTGCTGCAACTCAACGCAGAGACGGGCTCGGAGCGTCGGTTCATTATGATCGAACAGGGTCGGCCGGAGAAGGGCGACCCCTATGCTCGATCTTTGCTGGCCGATCGCCTCAAGCGTGTAATCACCGGCAATTGGGCCAATGGCAAAGGAGAAGCCCTTGGTGGTGGATACCGGTTCGTGCAACTCCAGAGTACGGTGGATGCGAAGGTGCTCCTCGAGATGGAGCGCGACGAGATGACGGATGCTGTGATTGCCTCCCACTACGACGCCAATCGTCGTGGTGGTCCGAGCCTCATTATCATGACGAACGAGAACTACTCCTACCTCGTCGCCCGCAACTCCTCGAATGAAGGCTTCTACCTCGTGTGGGGTGGCTCCGCAGTGCCTCCCGTGTTCACCGAGGACGTGTACGATGTCGTTGTAGCTGAGGCCATCAAAGCTGGTCTCAAGCCTTTCTACCATGTGTACGCGCGCTTCAATCTTTTCCAATCAGACGACGTGCGCTTCTATCAGATCCCAGACCAGATCCTTATGGACTTTGGGCTCGACCTGAATGACGCATTCAACAACGAGGCAGGTGACTGGTGATTGAACTCTTTGACTTCCAGCAGCAGGCAGTGGCGCAGATCACCGACAGGTTCGTGGACTACATGGGTCGACGGCCTGGCAAGGTGGTTGGTGCGAAGGTGACCTATACCCCGTTTTACCAGGCCCTCGCCTCAATCACGGCGTCGGGGAAAACTGTGATCATGGCCGAAACCGTGGCCCAACTGCTCCCGGCGCTGCCGTTGAAGCCCATTGTCATCTGGCTGTCCAAGGGTCGTGTCGTTGTTGACCAGACACTTGCCAATCTGGCCGGAAAATACAGGCACCTCCTCGCTGGATATGAAGATGTTCGCCTCCTCGCCGATTACGACCGAAGTGATGTGGAGGACGAATCGCTCGCGCTGATTTACCTGGCCACAGTTGGCACCTTCAACCAGAGGAGTAAGGACAAGGGCAGCCTCAAGCTTTTTCAGAGTGATATCGACAACGCTCCCCAGTCCACATGGGACGCTCTGAAGGGCCGGAGGACTGCAGACGGAACACGCCGCCCCTTGCTGATCGTGTACGATGAGGCGCACAACCTCACAGATCAGCAGACCACGCTGCTCCTAGAGCTTGAGCCGGACGCTTTGCTCCTGTCTAGCGCGACGCCAAAGCTGCCACAGGCGGTTATCAAGGTCATCGCCGACCTCAAGGAGTCGCTCAATTGGAGCGATGGTGACCTCACGACTTATGTAGCGAGTAGGGATGTTGTTGAGGCGGGTCTCGTAAAACGCCAGATCCTCCTGGGCGGCTACCAGGCGCAGATGGAAGAGACGGTCGACGACTTGCTCGCTCAGATGGCCGACGCTGACCAGGCAGTCTCCAATCTCGGCCTCTCTCTGACGCCGAAAGCAATCTACGTCTGCCGAACCAACATCGTCGAGGGCAACGCCTACAAGCAAGACGATCCCGGGCGGCCGTTCGATCACCGTGAAGCGCCACCCATCCTCATCTGGCGCTACCTCGTGAACGAAAAGGGTGTCGATCCAGCATCGATCGCCGTATACACGAGCGCCTTGAGGTTCGACAAGGACTATCCACCTCCGCCAGGGTTCGTGAACTTCAAAGGCGGCGACGCGGACTATGCCAACTTTATGGCCGGTAGCTTCCGCCATATTATCTTCAACCTCAGCCTGCAGGAGGGCTGGGATGATCCCGAGGTCTATTTCGCCTACATTGATAAGTCGATGCAGTCGAACATCCAAGTCGAGCAAATCATAGGCCGTGTCCTGCGCCAGCCGAACGCCCAGCACTACGAGGCTGAGGTGCTCAACACGGCCAACTTCTATGTGCGTGTCGACACAAAGGGCGTGTTCGGCGAGATCGTGAAGGAGGTCAGCGTCCGTCTGGCAGGCGAGCTGCCCGAGATCCAAATCAGCGCCTACGACCCCAAGCAGAAAAACCGCCCGGTCCCCTATGCACCAAAGGAGGCCAGGGAAGTACCTCACGTCGTGCCAGACCCGAGTGCCGCCCTCGCTCCCATCGACAAGGTCATCAATGACGACCTCATGGACTTCCGGGGGGATACCACCGACAACGTTCGCGGAACCGGCGCTAAGGCTCTTGTACAGCAGCGAGTCGGGGAGGGCGGCGATTCAGACGTTGAGTGGGTCGAGCGCGAGCACAGCAATGCTGTCTCGGCACGGTGGATCTTCCAGACGGCCGTGCGACGACAGTTCCCTCTTGCGCTTCAGGTCACCCCCTCTGACCACCCGAAGTTCGATGCTATGGTCGAGTTCAGTAGTCCAGCCGATACCCACATCCGGAAGATCGCCAACCAAGTCGTGCAGATCTACTTAGAGAATGTCGTGCTAAAGCAGAATCTGCACAATCCATATGTCGTTGGTGACATCATGGCGGACCCAGCGACGGTCGGTAAGTTCACCAATTCGCTCCACGAGGGCTACAGCGGACTCAATAAGACGCTGGAGCTACCATTCGCCCGTGAACTTGACAAGCAGAGGGTCCCATGGTGCCGGAATCCGTCACAGAGTGGCTACTCTATCCCCCTCCTCTCACTTGGGCAGAGCAAGGCCTTCTTTCCCGACTTCCTCGTGTGGAAGGGAAAGCACATCTTCGCCTTGGATACAAAGGGCGAGCACATCCTTCAGAGTGAGCTCGGGCGGAAACTGTTGGTAATCGTGCCGCGCTCCAAGGCCAAGGTCTTGCTTCTCGTTAGGCTCATATCGGAGGGTACTTGGGACAAGACGCCCCAGCGGACCTCGGGTGAGGGCTACACGGTGTGGGCACTCGGGAACGATCGTGCCTTGAAACCAATCCACTGCCCGACACTTGAGGTTGCTGTAAAGACGAGTCTCCGCCCCAAGCTTTGAGAGCGAACCTCCGCTTTTCTGTAGAGAATATCGCCCGGATGAAATGGCGGGGGCTAGCTGGTTTTATTCCCCTGGGTGGAAATCACGCACGGTCGCTGGGATATTTATACTGACAATGGAGAAGACAAATGGGATTGGCTGACTGGTTTAGCACGTTTTGCGCAAACCTACAGGTCCAAGACGGTGGTACCATATCCACACGATACAAGGCCATCACTCGGCGGCTCAACACGGATTTCTGGACAACGATCTCTGACACGGCACATAGTCTCTATGTTGGCTCCTACGGAAGAAACACGGCAATCCGAGGATTCAGCGACCTTGATATGCTCTCTCAATTACCATATTCACTCTATGAGCAGTACGAACGCCATGCCGGAAATGGGCAATCTGCACTTCTCCAGGCTGTTAAGAGATCGATTGAGAAGACTTACTCGACAACAAGTATCAGGGCTGATGGACAAGTAATCCTTGTGCCTTTTGCTGATGGGATTACCTTTGAAGTCGTTCCCGCCTTCATCAACACAGACGAGAGCTACACATACCCGGATGCGAACGATGGCGGAAGATGGCGAAAAACTGACCCTAAGCGAGAGATTGAGGCGATTCGCACGAGGAATGCGGCTTGCAACGGTAACCTTGTCCCTCTTTGCCGGATGATGCGATCGTGGAAGCAGAAGTGGGATGTTCCAATTGGTGGATTACTCGTTGATACGCTGGCATGCCAGTTCATTGAGAACTATGTATATCGGGACAAGTCATACCTCTACTACGACTACATGTGTCGGGACTTTTTCACATGGATGGCTAATCAGGATGAGAAACAGGAATATTGGAGGGCACCTGGGAGTGCTCAGTACGTGTACGGAAAGGGGCTTTTCCAGTACAAGGCCAAGCGGTGCTACAACATCTCTCTGGAAGCCATAGCCTACGAGACGGCCGAGCCGAAGCAGGAGTGGTCAGCCAAGCAGAAATGGAGGGAGATCTTTGGAACAGCATTCCCAAACTGATGATACGCCTCAAGCGCGCAGGATTCTTGAGGGCCAACTGAGAGAGTCTTACGGGCGTGTTGTGTACTCCCATAAGACGCATGAAAAATGCGCGGACATACTCCTCTCCAGCCAGGGACGAATCAGAATATTGCAGATTGTATTGTCCGCTATTACTACAGCCGGCTTTATTGGTGCGGTGTTTGGTGCAGGCACGCTCACTGCTGTATTGGGGATAATCATATCGACCGCCTTGCTGGCGCTAAACTCCTACACTAAGAACTACGACCAGGGAGAGTTAGCGCAGAAACACAAGCAGGCGGCGAATGATCTGTGGATCATCCGTGAGAAGTATTTGTCTCTTCTTGTGGATCTTGCCATGAGAGAGAAACCCCTCGAAGCATTGCAGAAGCAGCGAGATCAACTAGTCGAGCAGCTTCACACTGTTTACAGCGGTGTGCCGAGCACGACATTCCAGGCATACAAGAAAGCGCAAGTGGCGCTGCAGAAGCTTGAGGACATGACGTTCACGGATGCAGAGATTGACGCGTTTCTGCCTAAAGAACTGAAAAGAGGCTAAGGTAAGGTGTTAACCTAAGCGAGGGGGACGTCCCCCTCGCTTAGGTTAACACCTAGGGGTGTCTGATACCCCCTGGCCTAAAAAACCGTCAGAATCGCATCCTGGCGTGTCACTGCTTTTCAGAGAGAAAGACGGATAAGCGCGAGAACGTTAAAATCGATGGGGGGATGATACGTCTTTTTGTGTTCAGGGGCATTCTTGGGCTTCTCAGCGCGTGGAATCTCTGTTCTATGACCTTTGGCTGAGATGTTGACAGGCTCATTTTTGGGCCGGTAAGATACAGAACTAATAAGGCTTAGTTTTAGATGTCACGCTGGTATAGCATGATACACATCTTCTTTGGCTGTCGTGGCGGAATTGGATAAGGAGCAGAATACGTATGCCGCTGACTGAGTGGTATCTCAAACGGTGGGATAATTATCATCCCACGGGATGCGCAACGAGGTGAAAGCAAGCAGGCAGAGAAGAAACTCGCTCCTCATGCTCTTGACCTCCGGAGAAAGTTCCTGACGTGCAGGCACAGCGCCAAAGCGAGCAGCGGCACATGGATCAGAACGAGATGGGAAGCAAGAAAGCCTGGCAAGTAAATGTCGGTCACCGAACCGCTCGCAGTTCCAAGGTTCTCCGCCACTCCTGTCAGAGGGCAGCGACACCGGTTCCCCAGAAAGATGATGCTCTCACCTCCAACGACTCCGGCGGCAATCGCCGTTCGTCTGTCCTCCCGCCCCTTGAGCCCTGCGTAGATGAGGTACCCCATGCAGTACTCGATGGAAAAGTAGAGAAGCGAATGCACGGCCTTCACACCGACCAGTGCTGGCCTTCTCCAAGATGGTGGAAGCCGTCTGCCCGCCTCACCAGGTGGAACCGTCGCTGGTTCGGAAAGAGATCGCTTCTCAAGCAGTGTCGCTATATGCCTTTCCTCAACAGGAGATGGTGCCTTTTCTCTCTGCTCCACCTTCTGTTTCTGTTTCTGTGAGACCATGAGAGACCTTCCTTCCTTTCAAGGGCCTTGCGATGCACCACCTCTGTTTCCATTGTACAGTAGACAGGGGAAGTCTCACAACATCGTCTCCCTGGCACAGCTGAACGTCACACAGTCATCACACGTGCCACAAGCGACTCACTTCCCGCCTTGATCTCTTGATCCTGCCTTAGGCAGCAGCCACCAAGCTAAAGCCAAGGGACTGGGCAAACGCGGCAGGGAGCCCGTGGATGGTGACCTCAAGTGGTGGGGATATCGAGGGACGAGCATTGCGAGCCAACCGTTGATCCCATGAGAGGCGCCAATGAGCCCGTTGTGCACGCGTGATGAGGGCGTCGGTCGTAGTGGGAGGATCGGTTGTTGGCTCCTCTCCCATCGTTACTTCCACGGTTTCGGTCCGCACAACTTTGAGCCATTTGCGCCGGATCTGACAACGTGGCCAATCTCCCCAAAGCATCGGAGAACGCGGGACTGGCTCAAGCGTCTTTTGGGGAAACTCAGGAGTGGAGGGAGCGAGTGCAGAGGCTCGCTCGACCGTGACTGGCCAGAAAACAGCGCTGACCCGTCGTGGTTTACTCGTGGAAAGACTTTCCTGCGACTTCGCACGCAGTTCGCACGTGCGGCAATCGCCGATGCGAGCCGCATACAACAAACGATACGAGCCATCACGCTCCGGCCTGCGTTCTTGCGCGAAGAGAGGATGATTGGCTGGACAGAGTAAGCTTCCATCAGGTTGAAGGATAAAAACTGATCCGGGAAAGCCACCGGTAAACGACCTGCGTGCCCATTGAGGGGGGCCATAGTCCACGGTGGCTGGCTCGGTGACTGGCGCGAAAGAAGCCTCGAAAGCAGGAGCAAATTCGGTAGTACGCATCTGGGTGGCTGACAGGCACTGTCCGAGTTCCAGACGCCAATTCCATACCCATTGCGAGAGGATCTGCCAAAATTCCTGGCCACAAGGCGTGTGAGAGCACCAGCGGTCAGGCTCTTGCTCAATGTCTTCGTCCGCCAGCACCGTTTCAAACGACCCGCGATGCAGATACAAGTCCAGCACGTCTTTGGCGGAAAAAGCGGGAGCGGTAAGCCTGGTGACGAACAATTCGTAGACCATGCCACCGCGCTTCTTCCCGATGGATGGAGGAGTGACTGCGGCGGGATGACTGGCGACAATCAGCCGCACACGAGGCCCACCAGCGGCCAGAGGAACTGACCCGCAATCGTAAAGGGAGCGCAAGACTCCACTTTCTGGGTGGGTACACACCTGGGCGGGGGGGCACGCCAGAACGGCTTGGACCGCTGCTAGATCCAGGAGAGCATAGTCGCGACTGCGCCCGATGATACCCAGATCCGTGTCCAGGACATCTCTCAGCACAGCGGCGTTGCCATACAACCCATCCAGACGCACCAGGATCTGGGAGGGGAGAAGCTTTTGCGCCGTCGCATACCTGGTGATAACCTGGAGCGCTCGTTTCAATTCTTCCCGGTAGTCGCCATTGCCAGATCTCCCAAACGTGCCCATGAATTGATGCGTATGAGCTTGCAAAATCGTGGTGCGGGTTCGCACCACTTCCCCTCTCTTATGTCCCTTGTAACCAGGAGCCATGACGAGATCAAAACGACGATGAGGCGAAGGAAGCGATGGGAGTTGGGGAAGGGCTCGTTGGCGAGCAGCCTGTTTGGTGCCATCTACATCCACGACGACATACTGCTGGTCGAAACGATCCCACAAGCCGCCGACAGAGGCGAAAGGGGTTCGCGCCACCAAATCTGCTTGAAAGAGCGAGCGCCTCGCCTCCACGGTCGCTTGATCCAGGGCTGCCAGAAACCGAGAAAGTGCCGACCGAGAGGGGAGAAACTGGCGGTCAAACAGGGCCATAAATGGTTCGGCAAAGGGCAGCAGTCGCTCATAAAATGCTTTGAGGGTAGCTTCGCCACTGAGGGCATACCCGATCAGCACGACGACGAAATCAATGGTATCGTAGTGACCAAAACGCGCTCGGGCAAACTGCACGTGCTCCTGGATGGCTTTCAGAAGGCCGGTGTGCTTGAGCACCTGAGCCACCACAGCCACTTCTCCTAACCAAGAAGGGGTTGAAGGGGTAGATTCGGGGGTAATCTGGATGAGTAACGTAGCATGCGTCATACTGGGTGTGTGTCCTCCTAATCTGGAAAGAGATCAATTAACGTCTTCCATACTAAGGAGACACATTCCTTTGGTTTTATCCAGTTTCCCTCTTATTGCTCAGTTATGCAATCTCGTTGCGCATCCCGTGGGATCATAGCTTCCAAGCTTCTGCAATCAGGGTCCAGATCGATCCGGCGCTGGTTGCAGGAGGTCGGGGTACCTTTGGCCCGGTGCTCTTCTTGCCCTACACGCTTCCTAAGCCGGAAGAAGCCTCCGCATCGTTGCGCCTGCTCTCGCTCGAAGGCTGGATTGGCTGCGGCAACGTATCTGAGTCTGACGCCAGGCTGCTTATTCCCTCTCAGATCATCTGGCCTGACAACCGATCCAGGCTCCAGGTGCCTCTTACCGATGCGCAGATCGAGGCTATTGAGCAGGCCCGTAAAGGGGGTCAGGTGAACTTGACGGTTTGGCTTGGGGGCCTGGCTTCTGTAGGCCAGTCGTTGGTGCCTGTACAAAGTTCCTCTTCGGGCTACCTCGGTATCGAGCGCGAACACTGGTTGACCGTCTTACAACAATTGGGTGCTGGCACACGACGGCTGGTAGAATTGCCTGAACCACGCTTGCCACGAGAGGCACAACACTGGGCCGAATGCGTGCGCCTGCTCGATGGAGCGACCCAGCTCCACCAGAGCGGCGAGTACGAGCATGCGTTAGTGAACTGTCGGCAAATTGTTGAGGGTATCCCTCGGGTGCTTTGTGCTGTTTGGGGTTTGCCACAGCAGCAAAGGCAGACATTTGCAGGCTGGGTTCAGGAGTTGGAGACTCGGCTCCGCGATGCGTGGCCGGAGGACCGCTTGACGCTGGGAATGCTCCAGAATTTCGATTCGTAGAAACCGGCAAGACGCCGGGCCAAGGGTGATAGGCAAGTGACAATGAAACCTACCTTCTTCGCATCGCCCTCTGAACTGCGAAACTGGTTTGAGCAGTATCATGAGACAACTCAAGAACTATGGGTTGGGTTTTATAAAACCAGTTCAGGGAAACCAAGTATTACCTGGCCAGAGGCGGTAGATCAAGCG
>Ga0070717_10002475_pt1 | contig 13038 bp, 9 predicted proteins | sample LARL113metaG_FD_71366 | JGI IMG/M metagenome (GOLD analysis project Ga0070717, IMG submission 71366) | Corn, switchgrass and miscanthus rhizosphere microbial communities from Kellogg Biological Station, Michigan, USA - LAR L11-3 metaG | ecosystem: Host-associated > Plants > Roots > Rhizosphere ... | reverse complement strand
CCGGCCAGCTGCGGGAGATTCGAGTGATAGAAGCCGGCGAGCGGAATGCCGCGGCGGCGCGCCACCAGGAAGCCGGCCCAGGCCGGGTGGAACACGTCTCCCGCCTCTATGAGCGTCGGCTCGAGCGCATCGAGCAGGCGTGTCCAGCGACGTGGATTGAGCGGCAGCCGATAGTTGAAGGTTCCCGGTACCGGATAGCCCGCGAGCGTGCATACCCCGCCGCGCTCGACGTGCGTGTCGCGGCCCGGCACGACGATGGTGTGTTCCCAGGCGGTGTGCCCCGCAAGCCAGCTGTGCTTCGCCGAGAGGTAGCGTTTCACGCCGCCGGAGGTGGGAGAATAAAACAGGGTTGCGTCGACGAGATGCACGGTTCTTGTTTCGCCAGCACGCGCCAAAGGCCGCATTGCACCTTTATGGTAATGGGGTGTCAAGCGTAGGCGCGGACCGCTCGGCCTGTGTCAGCGTGATGTTGGGAAGGACGTAAGCGTAAGATGATTCCTCGCATGCACGCTGCACAGAGGCCCGACACATGAGCGAGACCGGGAGCCCCGCGCGGCGTGGCCGCGACAGCCGCCGGGCACGCGCCCAGTCGCGGGCCGTCAAATATCCTTACATTCGCCGGCGCCTGCAGCCGGTGGAGCTGTTGAGCCTCGAGGCGGTCGAGATCATCGAGGCCAATGCCGAGACCATACTCGCGGAGGTCGGCATCGAGTTCCGGCGCGACCCCGAGTCGTTGCGTCTGTGGCGCGAAGCGGGTGCGGACGTGCAGGGCGAGCGCGTGCACATACCACGCGGGCTGGCGCGCAGGTTGCTTGCCACCGCACCGGCGGAATTCACGCTGTTCGCGCGCAACCCCGAGCGCAACGTGCGCTTCGGCGGAGATGCTACGGTGTTCTCCCCGGTCGGCGGCCCGCCGTTCGTGAGCGACATCGAGCGCGGGCGGCGCTACGGCACGCTCGAGGATCTGATCAATTTCATCAAGCTGACTCACATGGCGCCGGCCATTCACTTCTCCGGTGGCTGCATGTGCGAGCCGATGGAGATTCCTCCCAACAAGCGCCATCTCGATATCCAGTACGCATTCTTCCGCTACTCCGATCAGGGTTGCGAGGCTACGCCCGAGACCGGCGGTCATGCCGCCGATGCGGTGGCGCTCGCGCAGACACTGTTCGGCGCGGACTATCTCGAGACTCATCCGGTAGTGCTCGGCAACATCAACTCGAATTCGCCGCTGGTGTATGACGGGCGCATGCTGCGGGCGCTGCGGGTATTCGCCGAGCACAACCAGGGCACGATCGTGGTGCCGGCGGTGCTCGCCGGCGCCATGGGACCGGTCACCCCCGCGGGCTGCCTCGCCGAGATTCTCGCCGAGACCCTCGCCGGAATGGCGCTCACGCAGCTGGTGCGTCCCGGTGCTCCGGTCATCCTCGGATCTTTCGTCGGCGCGATATCGATGCGCACCGGCGCGCCGACCTTCGGTACTCCCGAGGCGACGCAGATGATCTTCGCGACCGCGCAGCTCGCGCGGCGCTTGCGGGTGCCCTGCCGCAGCGGTGGCTCGCTGTGCGCCTCGAAGGTCGCCGATGCGCAGGCCGCCTACGAGAGCGCGCACACGCTGCTACCGACGCTGCTCGCCGGCGTGAACCTGGCGACCCATGCGGCGGGCTGGCTGGAAGGAGGGCTGGTCGCGAGCTACGAGAAGTTCGTGATGGACGCGGACCAGTGCGCCATGATGCAGATGCTCGCGCAGGGGATGGATCTCAGCGAGCGCGGCCAGGCGCTCGATGCGATCCGCGAGGTCGGGCCGGGCAGCCACTTCCTCGGCTGTGCACACACGCTCGCGAACTTCGAGACCGCGTTCTACCAGTCGAGCATTGCCGACTACTCTTCCTACGAGCAGTGGACGCTCGAGGGGAAAATGACGGCCGAGCAGCGCGCCAACCGGGTGTGGAAGAAAATGCTGGCCGACTACCAGGACCCCGGAATCGATGCAGCTCAGAATGAGGCGATGCTCGATTTCATCGCACGCCGCAAGGCGGTGCTGTCGGACACCATCGACGACGAGTGATCGGAGCGTACCGCCGGCCCGCTAACGCACGACGGCGGCTGCGCTGCGTAGCTGCCGCAGCAGCGCGCGGTGCAGGGCGAGATAGCCCGGCGAGGTGACGCGCCGTTGCCCTGTCAGCAGGACATCGACCTTCGGCAGGGCGTGAAAGGGCACCGATGGGAAACTGTGGTGCTCGGCGTGATGGGACATGCGCCAGGTGAGGAGCCGCACCGCTGCGTTGGTGTAGGTAGTGCGTGTGTTAGCGAGCATGTCCTGATCGAGGGCGCAGCCGGTGTGCTCGGCGATGAGAAACAGCCTGAGGAACGGCTGCCCGAGAAGCGCGGGCACGATCCAATAGAGCAGCACAGCCGCGCTGTGCAGATACATCGAGGTGGCGGCGATGGCGAAGTAGCCGCCCCAGAGTATGCGGGCCTCCCGCACTACCCCCGCCGCGCCTGCCGCGGGTACGAAAGGCTCGCTGACACGGCCGGTGAGTGCATGACGCAAGCTTGTCTGTAGCCGCTCGCGCCAGTAGGGCAACCCCGAGACCCGCCACCAATAGGCAGCGCGACTCGCCGGAGCGGGCTGCGCGAGCTCCGGGTCGCGCGCTGGATTCTGCGTGTAGCGGTGGTGAGCGAAATGGAACGGCCGGAAATATGCCGGCGGCAGCACGAGCAGTGCGCCGCACAACCAGGCGATGGCATCGTTCAGGGGACGGCTGCGGAAGGCGGTGCGGTGGATGCACTCGTGCAGTGCGCAGAACAGGAAACACAGCACGATGCCATGCAGGAGGAGCGCCGCAGCGAGCCAGGCGTGCCCGCGGCTCGCCCACACCAGCAGGCCCGTCGCGGTGAGCAACGCGAGATGAATGCTGAGTTGTAGAGCACCGCGCGCGTCCGAGCGCTGCGACAGCGCTCGTATCGTTTCGCGCGGAAGAAGCGCCAGCGGCAGTGCGTCGATGTCCATCACGCATCTCCGCCGCCAATTCTACGCCTGGTTGAGGCCAGCGTGATCAGACTGGCCGCTGCCGCGCGGGCGGTTGTGGCACACTGTGGCGCCGTCCACGGCCACGACCCCCGAGGTGCTGTGCCATGAGCCAACTCCTTCGCCGCCTGGTCGTGCTGCAGCCAGGTGAGGCGCCGGCCCTGCTCGCGTCATTCGCGACGCTGCTGTGCACCTTCTCGAGCTACACCATTCTGCGGCCGGTGCGCGACGCGATGGGCGTTACCTCGGGCCTGGAGAAGATCCCTTACCTGTTCTGGGGCGTGTTCGTGGTGATGCTGCTGTTGCAGCCGGTGTACGGCTGGCTCACCTCACGTTACCCGCGCAGGGTATTCCTGCCCTGGGTGTATGGTTTCTTTGCATTCAACCTGCTGGGTTTTTTCGTGTGGTTCCGGCTGCAGGCGGACCACACCTGGATCGCACGCACCTACTTCGTGTGGGTGAGCGTCTTCAACCTCTTCGTGGTGGCGGCGTTCTGGAGCCTGATGGCGGATGTCTTCACGCGCGAGCAGGCGGGGCGCGTGTTCGGCTTCATCTGGGCGGGTGCGAGCACGGGAGGGCTGATCGGCCCGCTGCTGGCCCATGAGCTCGCGGTGCCGCTCGGCGCGATCAACCTGTTGCCGTTCTCGGCGGGATTGCTGCTGCTCGCGCTGGTATTCATGGCGCAGATCATCCGCTGGCAGCGCACCCAGGGGGACACCGCTGCGCCTGCGAGCGCGACCGCCGCAGCGCCAGCGCGCACCGACGGCGCGCTCGGCGGGAGCAGCTTCGCCGCATTCTCGCTGGTGGTGCGCTCCCCATACCTCCTCGGTATAGCCCTGTTCGTGCTGCTGATGACCTGGGTGTCGACATTCCTGTACCTGGAGCAGCAGGCTTTCGTCGCGAAGGTGTTTACCAGCGCCGATCAGCGCACGCGCTTCTTCGCCGGTATCGATTTCTGGGTGCAGGCGGCGTCGCTGGTGGGGCAACTGCTGCTTTTCGGCCGCCTGTTCAAGTGGGTAGGGCTCAGGCCAATGCTGGCTGCGGTGCCGCTCATCATGACCGCTGGCTACGCGATCTTTGCGCTGGCGCCACGCTTCATGGTGCTGGTGTTGGTGTATGCCGTGCGGCGCGTCGGCGACTACGCGCTGACGCGTCCCTGCCGGGACGCGCTCTTCACGGTGGTGAGCCGCGAGGAGAAGTACAAGGCCAAAAGCCTGATCGACACCTTCGTGTATCGGGGCGGCGATGCGACCAGCGGTTCGTTTTATCAGGCGCTCACCGGTTCGCTCGGTGCCGGACCATCCGCAGTCGGTTGGGTGGGAGCGGCGATCTCGGCGCTGTGGACGCTGCTCGCGCTCTGGCTAGGGCGAGCGCAGGAGCAGAAGGGGCGTGTCGAGCCTGCGGCGCAGGTGGCGCAGCCGGCCGCAGCCGCACGCTAGGCTCTTGCTGCCATCATGCGGCGCTTGGCTGCGCCTCGCCGCCGGTGTCGGAAAGATCGGGTGCGGCGATATTGCGTAGTGCGGTGGTCGCCGCGATGATCTCCGCAGCATTTGCAAAGCGCTCGCCGCGGGCCTTGGCCATCAGCCGGATGAGGAACGGCTCGAAGCGCGACAGATCGGCCGGCAGCGCGGGCAGCGGCGCGCTCACGTGCTGCTGCAGTACCTCCATGGCCGTGGTGCCGATGTAAGGCTTCTGTCCGGTGAGCAGCTCGTAGCAGATGACGCCCAGGCTGTAGAAATCCGAGCGCGCATCGAGCGCTTCGCCCTGCGCCTGCTCCGGGCTCATGTAGTACGGTGAGCCGAGCAGCACGCCCGTGCGCGTGCTGATGGTGTTGCCATCGAGCGAGCGTGCCAGTCCAAAGTCGATCAGTGCCACCGAATCGTTGTCGCGCAGCATGACGTTCGGCGGTTTCAGGTCGCGATGCACCAGTCCCGCCTCGTGCACCACCTGCAGCGCCCCGGCGATCTGCGCAACGTAGTGCAGCCCCTCCTGCTCGTTCACGCCACGCTGGATGCGCGCCTTGAGATCTCCGCGTGGCAGGTATTCCATCGCCAGATACTCGAAGCCGCCGTGCACGCCGTAGTCGTAGATCTCGACCACGAGCGGGCTGCGCACCGCCATGATGGCCGTGTATTCGCGCTCGAGAAACTGCCGTCCGGCGGCCTCATCGCGCAGCGTCTTGCTGACCTTGAGGGCGACGTTGTGGCCCCGATGACTGCTGCTGGCGAGATAGACCACCGCTTTCTCGGATTCGCCTATCTTCAAACGCAGCGTGTAGCCCGGAATGAATTCGGAGTTGGTAGTGAGGAGTGCGGCGATGCCGCTCGGCGAGAGCGTGGCGCTGCTGCCGGCATCGGCCGGCGGCGCAACCGCCGCACCCGGCGCGGTCTGCTCGGCGGCATTGGCGCCGTGCAGCTCCGCATCGCGCGATAGATTGGCGAGGCTCGCGAGGCGGCGCGCCACGCGCCGCTCGACACGACGCAGCGCGACCCGCACCGCGGTGCTCAGCCGCTCGGGGGTGAGCAGGCGCTTGGGCAGATAGTCCACCGCGCCAAGCTGCAGCGCGCGTACTGCGGTGAGCTCGTTCCCATCATCGGCCAGCGCGATCACCGCAGGTGTCGCGGGCTGCTCGCGCAGCCGACGCAGCAAGGTCAGCCCATGCGCGCCGGGATCTTCGGGACTCGCGCCGAAGGAGGCCGCGAGCATCAGCAGATCGCAGTCGCGTCCGGAGAAGGTGGTGCACCAGCGCTGAAACTCCTCGAGGTTCAGCATGCTGACGCTTGCCTCCGGACACAGCACATCCAGATGATGGCGCAGCCATTCGCCGTAGCGCTGGTCATCGTCCACCACCAGCACCCGCGCAGGCGGAGAAGAGCGGCGCGTGCTCACCGCTGCACCGCGAAGCGCAGCCGCACGCGCGCGTGTTGTCTTACCGGGTGACCGTCCTGTGTCACCGGCTGGTAGCGCCAGTGGCGCACGGCATCGAGCGCTGCCTGCTCGAAGATGCCGGCCGGCTGGGCGCCGACCACGGCGACATCGCTCACCGCGCCATCGGTGCCGATGGCGAACTGCAGATCCACCCAGCCATCTATGCCGCGCATACGGGCCAGGTCCGGAAACTGCGGTGCGACGTAGTGGGTGCGCGTGAGAGCGGCGGCATTGACGTAGCTCTCCGCCTGCGCATCTTTCTGCGCCGCGCTCAGCGCCGCCTCGACACCGGCGAGCGCGCTCGCATCCGCGGAGGCGGCACGCGCCTCGGTGAGCCAGCGTTGGGTCGCCGGGAAGTCCTGGCCGCGCAGCGCAGCGCGCGCCTCATCGATCAGCCGCGTACCGTAGGCGCTGCGTGCACGCTGCGTGAGCGGATCGTCCGGACCCTGTTGTGCGAGCTGCGCCAGGTAGAAGTGTGCGCTGTCGGTAGCCGGCTCGAGCAGCGCGCCGTGCTCGAGTCGCGCGTTGAAAAGCGCGGCAAGCTGAGCGAGCTCCTCGCCGTGGATGCTGCTGCGCAGCTGCTGCGACTCGGCGCGCAGCGCACTCACCTGCGCGCCATCCGCCCCGGCGTCCGCGGTGGCCGCGATCCAGATGTCCGCCTGCTCGGCATTCTTCGCTTTGAGCGCCTGCTGCGCCTCGCTCTGCAGGCGGTCGATGAGCTGCTGCGTCGCCTGCTGTACTGCCGGGTCGTTGGGTGCCAGTGCGCGCGCGGACTCGATGTAGAAGCGCGCGTTGTCCTCCACCGGCGCGATGAGCGCGCCGCGCGCGAGCGCATCGCGCCCGCGGCTGAGATAACCGGCGATGCGCACGTCGAGCTGCTTCTGTGCCAGCTGCTGCCGCGCCTCCTCGACCAGGCTCGAGCGATGCTCGCTGCGCGCCGCATCCTCGAGCGTGGCGAGCGCCCCGGCCACATCGCCGCCCGCCGCGGCCCGCTGGGCCTTGTTGAGCACCGCCCGCTCGCGTTGCGCTCCGATCTGGGCCGCGACAAAGGCAACCCGGGCGTGATTCGGGTCGATGGCGCGCGCCTGATCGGTGAGCTGCTGTGCGGCATCGAGATGTTGCTGCTGCAGCTCGCTCTCCGCGGAGGCGAGCAGCCGGTCGATCACCTCGGCAAGTCCGTTGGCCGCGCGCGGATCGCGGGCGTTGCGCGTGAGGGCTTCACGGTAGAGCGCCGCGGCGCTTTCGCCCGGTGGAGCCACCAGCGCGCCCGCAGCGAGCGCCGCGTCGGCGCGCGCCAGCAGGCTCTCGAGAGCCGGGTCATCATTCGAGGTGGCGGGATGTGCCGCAGTCGCACCCTGCGGTGCCTGCGGTGTATTCAACACGCGCCACAGGAGCGGAGCTGCCACCGCCAGGGCCGCGAGCAGCACCAGCCAGCGGCCCGCGCGCCCGCGGCGCGGCGTCGCCGCCGAGGGTTTCGATTCCGGCAGTGCCGCGCCCTGCGCGTGGCGTCGCCACGCTGCCTCGACGAACAGGCGCACCCGCTGCTCAGACAGCGGCCTGTGCAGGAAGCGATGCACCGAGCCGTCGGTGATCTGTGTCGCCAGCATGCCCTGGTCGTCGGAGCCGCCAGCTGCGATCAGCACGAGCTCCGGGAACTGCGCGTGCAGACCATCGATGAGCTGGGCAATGGGTGTTGCCAGTGCCGCGCAGTCGATGACCGCGACTCCTGCCTGATGAGTCATGAGCGCGCCGGAAAGATCGACCTCGGAGCCGACCGGCAGGACCTCGTGCGAAGAAGCAGAGACCGTCTTCAGAATGCCGACGAGCTGGCTGTCGCGCGTGAGCGCGATGAGAGGGGCCGGCGTGAGACCAAGACGCAGCTCGACGACCCCGAGGGGTGTCGCCGCCCGGTGATCTCGCGCTGGGGTCTTGGGGGCCACGACTGTCACAATCCGCAAAAACCGCCCGTGGGGCCGCCATGCCCGGCCGCGGGGTTAAGATGACGTAAGACCGGTGACGTGTCGCTAATGGGGCGGGATTTCTGTGAAGCTGGTCATCCTGTGAGGTGGTTGGCCGCGACCCGTCCGCATCCCGGGGCCCGGGAGCCCCCCAGCGGGGTGCTAATCCCGGGGCAGCAGGAACTTCGTGCCGTTGTAACTCATCACCGCGCCCTCGGGTGTGATGCTGTCGACACGCACTCCCTCGGGCAGCGTGTCGCCTTCGCGCAGCTTGTGCATGTTGACCATCACAAACCGCTCTTGCGGATGCGCAGCAAACACGTGCAGGTCGAGTCGCAACTGCGGCAGCTGCGTTCCCGGCGTGCTGGTCAGGTCCTGATAAAGCGGTATCCCTGAGTCGGTCCCTCTGCGTACATGGCTGCCGGGTGCCGGGGCAGATCGATCCTCCGCCGGTGCATAGTCCTCTGGGCTTCCAGGCTCGGCACCCGGCGTCGCCGATGGTGTAGACGGCGCGCTGGCGGCCGAAGCAGTGGGCAGCGCCGATGGCGCGCCCGTCGAAGCCGGCGGGGCTGCTGCGCCGGTGCCCAGCGAGCTCACGGGGACCACCGGCACGGGCGGTGTGGAGCCGGCAGCCATCGGGGCGGAAGTGGCGGGGACGGCGGGCGACGGTGCGGTGGGAGCGGCCCCTGGCGCTGCGGCCGGCGAGACGGTGTCGGTCGCGAGCGGTGCGGTGGCGTGTCCCTGATGCCGCAGCAGCATCCACAGCACGACTCCCAGGTTCAATACCAGCAGCAGCGCGATGGCGATCGCCCATGTAGGCAGGCGTGTGCGCGGCGGCGCAACGCGCACCTCGAACAGCGCCGGGCCGCTTTGCCGCTGGCGATCGCTCTCGGATTTCTTCAGCGCATCCAGAATAAACGACATCGATCACCCGCCATGATGAGTATCCGCTGCCGACAGCAACGGAGCGTCGGAGCCTGCGACGGCGCCGGCGAGCGCAATCTGCGTCTGTATGCCGGCGATGCCGTCCACCGCGAGCTGATGCAGTCGCTGGAACTCACGCACCTCGCCGACGAGCTCGGCATCGAATACATCGCTCACCGGCGCATCGCTCTGCACCCCGCGCACTCGCTGCAGACTCTCCCGCAGCCAGCGCACCTGGGTGCCGCGCATTCCGCTCGAGAGTGCCTTCACCGGCGAGCTCGCCGGGCGCCACAGCATGACGAAGTCGCCGAGCCAGTAGCGCGACAACTCACCGAGGCTGACCGCCTGGCCTCCGCCCACATCGAGGTGCGCCTGCTCGTCATCGAGCGCGGTGAGCACGACCTGATGCGTGGCGCCCTTGCCATCGTGCAACAGCAGGATGGCCGGGTGATTGTAGAGCCGCAGCTGACCGAAGGAGCCACGCTCGGCGATGCAGGCGAGACCGAGGCTCGCGGCCTGCGTGCACGGGTCGGTGGCGCTCGGCTGGTACTTCGCGCCCCACAGCCCAAAAAGCTTGGCGAACGCGCTGTCGGTATCCGTCTCCGTGAGGTGCTGTCCCAACAGTTGCGCCAGTGGCGCTCCCTTGGGCTCGATGCGCGGCGTGCTCGCGAGTGCCACGGGCAGCGCAGAGGCGCCATCATCGCGCGGCAGAGCAGCAGTTGTTGCCGTGACCGGCGCGCGGCTGTGCCAGGGCTGCGCCTTCCAGACGGCGAAGGTGATTCCGCTCAGCACCAGCGCAATGGCCGCCGTCACCGCCCACGGCAGCCAGTCGGGCGTGAAGCGCCGGCCGAATACCTCGGTCGCGGCGCTGCGCACCAGCGGGGCGGTGACCCGATGGCGGTCGAGGGAATAGGCGCCGAGAAGTGCGCGGTCGCAGATGACGTTGATCACGCGCGGCACACCCTGCGAGAGGCTGAACACCGCGTTGAGCGCCTGCGGTGCGAATACGTCGGTGGTAGCCCCGGCCACGCGCAATCTATGGCGCACGTAGGCCGCAGTCTCGTCGTGCGAGAGTGGATTTAAGTGGTAGCGACCGGTGATGCGTTGCGCGAGCTGGCGCAGCTCCGTACGCGAGAGCAGCTCACGCAGCTCCGGCTGGCCGATGAGGATGATCTGCAGGAGCTTCTGGGTGTTGGTCTCGAGGTTAGTCAGCAGGCGCACCTGCTCCAGCACCTCCGGTGAGAGGTTCTGCGCCTCATCCACGACCAGCACCACGCGGTGCCCGACGGCGTGCGCGCGCAGCAGATACTCGCTGAGGATGTCCACGAGGTCCTTGAGACTGCCGAGCGCGGAATCAGGGACGCCGATGCCGAGCTCCTCGCAGATGGTGAGCAGGAACTCCGGCGCCGTCATCTTCGGATTCAGAATCAGCGCGATCTCGGCGTTCTTCGGCGTCTGCGCGAGTAGCGAGCGCACGATGGTGGTCTTACCGGTACCGACTTCGCCTGTGAGCTGCACGAAGCCGCCGGCCTCGTTGATGCCGTACAGCAGATGCGCGAGCGCCTCAGCGTGGCGTTCGCTCAGGTAGAGGTAGCGCGGATCGGGAGTGATCGCGAACGGCTTTTCGTTGAGCCCGAAGAACGAGAGGTACATGAAAGGATGCTACTCGATCGTGTTGCCGCGCCGCAGCGCCCGGCTGCCGAAGCGTGCCCGCGCCTCATCGAGGGCTGCATCGAGCCGCCCGGCCCGCCGCGTCTCCTCGAACAGCCCCAGCTGCGAGGCGGGGGTCAGTTCAGTGAGGACCACCCCCAGCAGGCGAAGTTTCGCACCGCGGTTGCCCGTGAGCCAGCGCGCCAGCAGCTCTGCCGCTACGCCGGCGACCGCACGCGCCTCGCAGGTCGGCGGCGCGACCGCCCGCTGTCGCGTGAAGGTGACAAAGTCGTCCCGCCGGATCTTCACACCGATGCAGCCGGTCATGAGGCCGCGCTCGCGCAGGCGGCTCGCCGCCAGGTCCGCCAGGCGCGCGAGCTGGCGCTGCAGGGTGCGGGGATCGCCGATATCGCGCTCGAAGGTGTCCTCGGCGGAGAGCGACTTTTCCTCGATCTCCGGCAGTACCGGCCGCTCGTCCACCCCCGAGGCGCGCTCGCGCATCAAGGCGGTGTAGCGACCGAAGAGCGGCCACAGCACCGCATCGGGGGCGCTGCGCAGCTCGCCGAGCGTGCGCACACCGGCCGCCTCCACCTTGGCGCCCGTCTTGCGCCCGAGGCCCGGCAGGCGCCGTACCGGCAGCGGATCGAGCACCGCGTGCACGCGCGCTGGCTCGACGACCGTGAGGCCGTCGGGCTTCATGAGATCGGAGGCGATCTTCGCCACGAGCTTGTTGGGCGCAACCCCGACGGAAGCGGTGAGTCCGGTGAGCGCGGCGATGCGGCGCTTGATGTGGCGCGCAATCTCGGTGGCGCCTCCGGGCAGGTGCTGACTCGCGGTTACATCGAGAAAGGCCTCATCGAGCGAGAGCCCCTGGACCAGCGGTGTGACCTCGTGGAACACGCCGAACACCGCGCGCGACACCTCCTGGTAGCGACGCATGCGCGGCCGCACGCACACTGCATGCGGACACAGCCGCAGTGCCGTGCGCATGGGCATCGCCGAGTGCACCCCGTAGCGGCGCACCTCGTAGCTCGCAGCGGCGACGACTCCGCGCGCGCCCTCCCACCCGACGATGACAGCCTGCCCGGCGAGGCGCGGGTCGTCGTGCTGCTCGACGGACGCATAGAACGCATCCATGTCGACGTGCAGGACGGCCCGTGTCATGGAGGACGGTGTCCGTGTCTTTGCGCGCCGCGGCTCAAGGCTCGACCGTGATGGTGATCTTCTTCGACACCACCGGCGGCGAGTGCGGTATGTGGTTCAGATCCGCGAACAGCAGCTGCAGTGTGTGCTTGCCCGGCGCAAGAGTCAGCGTCGTTTCCGTCTGGCCCTTGCCGAAGTGCACGATCTTGTCGGTTGCGGGCAGCGGAGCGGAGGCGTCCGCCGGCGGCTCGGTGTCGATCAACAGGTGATGGTGGCCGGTGTTGTCGTATTTCACGCCGGCGGGCGCGATACCCATTCCCTTCAGGCCGAACTGCACGCGCACCGGGTTGTGAACGCTGGCGCCATCATGCGGACTGATGATGTAGACCTCGGCACCAGGGGCCGCAGGTGTGCGCTCCTGCGCGAGCGCCACCGCGCCTGCAGCCAACGGAACGCCGACGACCAGAGCTGCGAGCATGGACCTACGCATCGAGATTCTCCTTCACAAGGTGAGTGCGCTGTACACGCTGAGCAGCGCAAGCATGAGCGAGCCGCTCACGAGGTAGAAGAGCGACAGCAACCCCAGCTTGACGAATGTCAAGCTGCGTCCCTGACCGTAGACCACACGCATGGAGCGATAGGCGTACCAGGCGATGTAGAGCGCCACCGCCCACGAGATCCAGGTGGCGAGCGGCGGCAGCAGCGCGGATGCCAGTCCCGCGAGCAGCAGCAGCAGGAATACGAACGCGTGGTTGTGCACGAACAGCAGCAGGTGCTCGACGTAGTAGTGTCGCGGCCGCCAGTACATGAGCATCATCGCGCCCGCGAGTATCGGCACGAACAGGAACATGGCGCGCGGCAGGTTGTGCATGAATGCCTCCTGCAGCGAGCGGAAATTGTCCCCGATCATGCGTACGCAGGCGCGATGCGCCGCCGGCTGGATGCGCTGCTGCCACGGCCCGTCATAGCTCGCATGGTTCGCACAAAGACGCTCGGCACGTTGCTCGGCCGACTCTCCCGGAAGCGGCTTGCCGAGGATCGCTTCATCCTCGAGCGACGTGACGCTAGCAGCGCGGCCGTGCTCCGGCGCTTTGATCTCGAGCACCCGCACGTGCTGTGTGGTGGAAGCCCAGAGGAAGAACAGCACCGAGATCACCAGATACAGTCGCACCGGGGGCAGGTAGCGCGCACGGCGGCCGCCGAGAAACTCGCGCGTCAGGTAACCGGGGCGGTACAGCAATGCGCCGACCGTGCGCCACAGCCGTGAATCCGCGTGCGTCAGGTCCTCGGCGGCCACCTTGGCGAAGTGCCAGAGCGAATGCACCGCGGGCTCGAGGCGCTGGCCACAGGCGCCACAGTAGCGCCCGGCGACGGCGGCGCCGCAGTTGTCGCAGCGCGCGCTTT